>Ga0209056_10008183_pt1 | contig 10732 bp, 11 predicted proteins | sample GraSoiAngelo_114_FD_185876 | JGI IMG/M metagenome (GOLD analysis project Ga0209056, IMG submission 185876) | Grasslands soil microbial communities from the Angelo Coastal Reserve, California, USA - 14_0903_13_40cm (SPAdes) (version 2) | ecosystem: Environmental > Terrestrial > Soil > Grasslands...
GGTGCGATCGTCAAAGATGCGCTCGATCTGTTCGAGATAGCGCCCGAAGCCGCGGTTCTCGTGGGCCGGACGCCGTCGGGCGTGGCCGTGCGTTTCCACGCCGGCCCCCTGATTGACGTCTGGGCACCTCAGGGAGAAGACGCGCGCACGCGCGTGGGCGGCCACGCTGCACTCTCGCTCGAGTGGCCGCTCACCGCCCGGCTCGCTGGCTCGGTCCGGGGCGGGGTCGCGCTCACGAGCTCGCTCTTCAACGAGGGCGAGCTGCCGGGCGGGTTCGAGCTCCGCGCCATGTGGCGTCGCTCGGTGTCGCTCGGCCTGCGCTACCGCCTGTAGGCGAAACGGCGGCCCGGGGCACCCCCCCCCCGGGCCGCCGTATCGCCGCGCCTCCCCCTTCTGCCGTTACTCTCCCGTGAGCATCCTGCGCCGCAGGGTGGCGAGCTTGCGCCGCACCGAGCCATCGAAGATGCGGTCGCCCACCCGCACGATCACGCCGCCCAGGATGCTCCGTTCAGCGCGGAAGTGCGCCCGCACGTCCTTGCCGATCGCCTCCGTGAGCCGCGCCACGATCTGCTGCTCGAGCCGGTCGTCCGGCTCCTCCACGAGCGTCACGCCCGCGTGCACGCGGTTGAGCTTCACGTCCACGAGCCCCTGGTACTCCTGGGACATCTGGCCGATCAGCCCCTGGCGGCCGCGCCGCACCACCGCCTGGAGAAACCGCACGAACTGGGGCGGGGCCACGTCCTCGAGCGCCCGCGCCAGCAGCTCGGCCTTGGTGGCCTTGGCGACGCGGGGCGACTCGAGCGCCACGGCGATGCGCTCCTCCGCCTGCACCGCGCCCGCCACGGCGTCGAGCAGCCGCCCATAGCGCTCCACGTCCTCTGTACCCTGCGCCGCGGCGGCGAGCAGCAGCGCCTCCGCATAGTTCCGCGCGACGACGCTGCCGTTCACCGGGCGCGCTCCAAGCCTTCGAGGTACTCCGTCACCAGGCGACGATTGGCCTCGGTGTCGAGGTGCGCCTCGATGAGCTTCGACGCCGCGGCGATCGTCAGGTCCACCGCTTCGCGCCGCAGCGCCAGCAACGCCTTCTCCTTCTCTTCGGCGATCTCCTTGCGCGCCCGCACCAGCAGCTGATCGTACTCCTCCCGCGCCCGGGCGAGCAGCGCTTCCCGTTCCTTTTCGGCCACCACGCGCGCCTTCGCGATGATCTCCTGGGCCTCCGCGTGCCCGGCGGCGAGCAACCGCTTCTGCTCCTCGAGCAGCGCGGCGGCCTCCTGCCGCTGCTTTTCCGCCTCGGCGAGCTGCCGCTCCAGCTTCTGCTCCCGCTCCCGCACGGCGGCGAGCAGCACGGGCCAAGCGCTCCGCTTCAGGACGTAGAGCAGCGTCGCGAAGACGACCAGCGTCCAGATGACCAGGCCGCCGTCGACGCTGAGCGGCCCCCCCCCGCCGCCTTCCTGCGCCCGCGCCGGCATCGCGGTGCCGGCGACACCGAGCAGCACCAGCCACGTCGTCTTCCGCATACGTTAGAACTGCACCTTGCCCTGCATCACGAACGCCACCACGGCCGCGAACAGCGCCACGCCTTCGACGAGCGCCGCGGCGATGATCATCGCGGTCTGGATGCGGGCGCTGTTCTCGGGCTGGCGGGCCATCCCCTCTACCGCCTGACCGCCGATGCGCCCGATGCCGACGCCCGCGCCGAGCACGGCGAGGCCGGCGGCGAGGCCGGCGCCGATGAGCGCGTAGCCCTTTCCCGCGGCGGCGGCCGCGGCAGGCTCCTGCAGCAGAGCGAGTACGTTCAGTAGCATGTCACACTCCCCTTCGTGAAGTTAGTGCTCGGCGCGCATCAGTCCGATGAATACGCTGGTGAGCAGCGTAAACACGAACGCCTGCAGAAACGCGACGAACAGCTCCAGCAGCATGATCCCGGTGGCCATGGCCGACGCCGCCACGCCCACGAGGTAGCTCTGGAAGAAGAACGTCAGCCCGATCAGCGCCAGCACTACGACGTGCCCCGCCGTCATGTTGGCGAACAACCGCACCGCCAGCGCGAACGGCTTGGCGAGCTTCCCGATGATCTCGATCGGGGTCATGATCACCAGCATCACCGGCTTGAGCAGCGTCGGGAGACCCGCCGGTAGAAAGAAGATCGTCCCGAGATAGCCGTTCAGGCCGAGCGCCCGCATCCCCGAGATCTCGATCACGGCGAACGACACCAGCGCCATCGCCCCCGTGACCGCGATGTTGGACGTCGGCGTCGCGCTCCACGGCAGAAGGCCCAGCAGATTGCACGTCAGGATGAAGAAGAACACCGTGAGCAGATAGTTGACGTAGCCCTCGCCGTGGGGGCCGACGTTCGGCAAGATCACCTCCTGCCGGATGTAGAGCACCATCGCCTCCATCGCGGCCGCGAACCCGCGCGGCGGACGGCCCTGGGCCTGCGCCCGCGCGACCCCCCGGGAGGTGTAGAGGAACACGAGCGCGACGAGCACCGCCGCCAGCGTGAGGAACACGGCGTGCCTCGTGGGTGACAGATCGATCGTGACGCCGCCGACGTGGATCGGCGGGAGCCGCGGTAGCTGTTTCACCACGTAGTAGGGGGCCTTCCAGGAGGGCAGCTCGATCGAGTGCGAGTTGCCCAGGTGCTCCATGATGTCGATCTCGTTCGACGGACGGGGGGCGGGAGCCCGCTCCTGGGCCGTCGCGGTCCGTCCCGCGAGCGCCAGCAGCACCGCGATCACGCACCTCGGCCCCAAGCGGCTCATCGCACGACCAGTGCCTCCACGATCACGCAGGACATCAGCACGGCCACGAGAGTGATGAGGGTGGCCCCGAGCTCGAGCCCCACCTTCGGCGCGATCACGAAGCCGCATGCCGCCACGACCGCGAGGCGCGCGGCGATGCCGGCCGTCCACACCAGCAGGAACCGCTCGGTCCCGATCGCCCGCACCAGCCACCAGCCGAGCGGGCCCTGCAGGGCGAGCGCGATCGCCAGCGCGACCCACACCCCGGTGCGCGCGGCGGGGGGGGGCAGCACGAAGCTAAGCGCGAGCGTCGCTGCGGCAACCGTGGCGACGCCGGCCAGGTAGCGGCGGCCCGCCGTCACGCGCCCCCCTTCCCCCCCGTTCCCCCGTGCTTGTCGGCCTTCGAGAGTTCCCGAATCAGGGAGTACAGCGTACCGCCGAAGCCGAGCAGCGGGGCGAGGATGGTGAACACGCCGTCCGTTCCCATCTTGCGATCGAGCCACTGCCCCAGCAGCACGCAGACCAAGATGGTGACGGCGAGCTGGATCCCGAGCCCTGCGTAGCGGAGCGGTCCCGGGGTTGGCACGGCGCAAAGCTATCCGCTTGTGAAAAATTTCGCAAGCAAGTCGCACCACGCGCAACCTTATGTGGCGCTTGGGAGTATGATGTGCTAACCTAGGAGCGCCATGACTCCCAACCCGTCCCCCCTGTCCCGTCCCGCGTCCCCGCCTCAGGGAGATGTCGAGCTGCTCGAGCGGCTCGGCGCCGCGCGCGCCGACCTGCTCGCCCAGGTGGGGCGCCGCATCGTGGGCCAGAAGGACGTGCTCGACGGCATTCTCACCGCGATCTTCTCGGGCGGCCACGCCCTGTTGCTCGGCGTGCCGGGGCTCGCCAAGACGCTGATGGTGCAGACCGTTGCCCAGACCCTCGATCTCAAGTTCTCGCGCATCCAGTTCACGCCCGACCTGATGCCCTCGGACATCACCGGCACCGAGATCATCGAGGAGGACCAGACGACGGGGAAGCGCGGGTTCCGCTTCGTGCGCGGGCCGGTGTTCGCGAACATCGTGCTGGCGGACGAGGTGAACCGCACGCCGCCCAAGACGCAGGCGGCGTTGCTCCAGGCGATGCAGGAGCACCAGGTGACGGCGGCGGGGCAGACCCATCCGTTGCCCGCGCCGTTCTTCGTGCTCGCGACGCAGAACCCGATCGAGCAGGAGGGGACCTATCCCCTGCCCGAGGCGCAGCTGGACCGCTTCATGTTCGAGCTGCGGGTGGCCTATCCCTCGAAGGACGAGGAGGCGGCGATCGTCGAGGCGACGACGGGGGACCACGCGGCCACGGTGGCGCCGGTGCTCACGGCGGAGGACGTGCTGGCGTTGCAGCATTTGGTGCGCCGCATTCCGGCGGCGAAGACGCTGGTGGGCGCGGCGGTGACGCTGGTGCGGATGACCCGGCCGGGGGACGTCGAGGCGCCGGCGTTCATCAAGGAGTTCATCTCGTGGGGGGCTGGTCCGCGGGCGTCGCAGTACCTCGTGCTCGGCGCCAAGGCGCGGGCGGCGCTGGACGGCCGGCCGATGCCGGACTACGACGATCTGCGGGCGGTGGCGCCGACGGTGCTGACGCACCGCTTGGTGATCAACTTCGCGGCGGAAGCGGCGGGGCGGGCGGCGCCCGACATCGTGGACGAGCTGCTCAAGGACGGCCGGTGGCTCGCGCCTTGAAGTCGTTCCTGGGGCTCGCCGCACTCGTCGCGTGCAACGCCGTGCTTTCCGTGGCGCCCGGGCCGATCGCGGCCGGGACGTGGGGCGGGGACAACGCCGGGTTGATCGCCACCGACTCGAGCGCCCACGTGCACATCGGCTGCACCGCCGGTGACACCAAGCAAGCCGTCGTAGCGGATTCAGCCGGACGGTTCGACGTGCCCGGTCTCTATAACATCACGCTCTATCCCGTGGCGCGCGGTCCCGACCACCCGGCGCGGTTCTTCGGTTGGACCGACGGCCACACGATGTCGCTGACGGTCGCCCTCACCGACACGGCCGTGACGCTCGGGCCGGTGCAGCTGACGTTCGGGAGGGAGCCGCGGATGGGGCCCTGCCCGATCTGCCGGCGGCCGGGGCGTTAAGAGCAGGTCCGATCGCCTTCCGAACAACCCCTAGCTGCTTGATTCCCGTGTGTGTAGTCAAATTCACAGCGTGCGCTTGCCCTCACGCAGGCCGGGGCATGCTGGCCTGAAGTCGAATGAGGTCCCGTGCACGGTGGGTAGAGTCAGGGACCGAGGACTGCGAGTCCGGTGCGCACGCCTAACCTTCCTTCGCGGCGTTCATTACGAAGCCCTCTGCCGGAGCGTTTGCCACTCAGGCACCGAGGGAATGATCGAGCCCCGACCTCCTGAACCCTAGGCAAACGGCTAGAGGGCAAATTACGACACCAGGTAGTAGTCACGCGATGTTCTGGGCATCGGTGTCGTAACAACAAGCCCGAAGGTCAACCGAGTGTCGCGAGAAAGTCACAGCGAGACTCACAGCGCGGGATCCTCAAGACGAGATCATCGGGTCGTCTTGGCGAGACGAGATTAGTCAGCAGTCCCGGGCAAAGTGATAGAAGCGCATCACGCGCCCAAGGATGCGGCTCACCTGCACGGTGCCCCCGGGGCAATCACCACTGGGTTGGGGCCAGACGTACTTACTCTGGGTGGATCCTTGCTCTCTGGGCGATCCAGTAAGAACGTGATCGCAACGCGTGCACCGGAAAGTCTCGCACTGTCCGGCCGTGCTCCTCGGCAAAGCCAGGACAGTCGGTGGATAAGGGGTCGGGGAGCGGCGGCTGCAGGTGGCACCGTGTATGAGCAAACGTTGCGGATCCGAATCGAAGCGGTAGTATGTAATTCGAGGCCCACATGGCTCCACGGTTCGTACTGCCTCTTCTTCCGCTCCTCTCGGCTCTCTCAGGGCTGATGAGTGCTCAGACACCGGCCGACAGCGCGCTGGCGGCGGATAGCGCCAGGCTCCTATTCCAGCAGGCGTTCAGCGCGTATCAAGAGGGCTCAGCGCCTGCGCTCACAAGAGCCCTTCAGCTGTGGAACCGATCCCTTACCCATTTCCGGCGCGCACGACACCGCGCCGAGGAAGGCGCGGCGCTCACTTGGATCGGCGGCCTCCACGACGCCCTCGGGCGGCCTGACTCGGCGCTGGTCTACTACGGCCGGGCGCTCGTGACCCTGCGGGAGGTTGGGGACCTCCGCGGCGAGGGGCTGGCCCTCAACGACCTCGGCACGGTGTACGACGCCCTCGGACGGCGGGACTCGGCACTGGCTTACTACGGGCAGGCGCTCGTGATCCGGCGCCAGGTCGGGGACCGGCGGGGCGAGGGGAGGACGCTTCACAACCTGGGCCACCTCTATGCCGTCCTCGGGAGACGGGACTCGGCGCTGGCGTACTACGGCCGCGCGCTCGTGACCTTGCGGGAGGTTGGGGACCTCCGCGGCGAGGGGCTGACGCTCAGCGGCGTTGGCGGCGTGTATGGCGACCTCGGGCAGCCGGACTCGGCGCTCGCCTACCACAAATGGGCGCTGGGGGTTCTGTGGGCGGTCGGGGACCGGCGAGGCGAGGGTGTGGCGCTCGATGACCTGGGCCGCGTGTACGCCACGCTCGGGCGGGCGGACTCGGCGCTGGTCTACTACGGCCGCGCGCTCGTGATCACCCGAGAGGTTGGGGACCGGCGGGGTGAGGGAGGCATGCTCCATAACATCGGCACGGCGTACCGCGAACTCAGGCGGCCGGACTCGGCGCTGGCCTACTACGGGCAGGCGCTGGCGATCGCGAGCGAGGTCGGCGACCGGCAAGGCGAGGGAGTGACGCTCCAAAAGCGTGGCCAGGTGTACGTGGATCTCGGGTGGCCGGACTCGGCGCTAGCCTACTATACCAAGTCGCTTGCGATCCGCCAGGAAGTCGGCGACCGGCCTGGCGAGGGGGCCACGCTCAACGGCCTCGGTCGCGCGTACGCCGTCCTCGGGCAGCCAGACTCAGCGCTGGCTTACTACGGGCGGGCGTTGGCGGTCGTGCGCGAAGTCGGCGACCGGCAAGGCGAGGGCGTGGTCCTGGGAAACATGGGTGACCTCCACCGATCGCGCCCAAGTAATCTTCCCGCCGCCGCCGCCTACTATGACTCTGCCGCTGTCGCGAGGGCCGCTGTCGCCGAACGGGCAGGGGCGGATCCCAACCGGTTGAGCTTCGCCGAGCGGGGCGTCGACCTGTTCGAGGGCTGGGCGCTCACTTGGCTCGCCCGCGCGCCTGAAGTCGGCGCGGAGCGGGCGGGGCTCGCCGCCCTCGCGGCGGCCGAGCGGGGTCGGGCGCAGGCGCTACTAGATCTGATCCGCGTTACGAGCGCGCAGGCCAGGGCTGTGCCGGGCACGGCAGCAGCCACGGCGCGAGGGGCCGACCTCGTCGCGAACGTCCAGTCGGTCCTAGCGCCGTTGCGTCGGGCGCGCATCACCGCCCTTTGCTACCTAGTCACCTCAGACACGCTGGTCATCTGGCTAGCCTTGCCCTCCGGCGCCCTACAGGTAGTGCGGCGCCCGATCGGGCGCGTCCGGCTGGATACGCTGATCGCGGCCCTGCGGGCGAGCATATGGGCCGACTCCGCGAGGCCCGGTGGGCAGGCGCGCGGCGACGCCGCTCTCGAAAGCGACCCCGCCCTCCTCCGAAGCACCACCGTCGATTCGCTGGTCAGGCAAGGCCCAGATAGCCTCCTTAAGTATGTGGCGACCCTGCTCCTTCCCCGCGAGTTCCTGGACGAGCTGCCCCAGGGCGTTGAGCTGGTCATCGTCCCCCACAGCATCCTAGGGCTTGTGCCCTTCGCCGCCCTCCCGAGCGACGCGGCGGGCATGCCTCTGGGCATCAAGCACGCGCTGCGGTACACCCCCTCCCTCGCCACGCTCGGTGCGGTCGAAGCGAGAGCGTCCCCACTCGGTCGGGGAGCGGCACGTCAAACAGCGTTACGCCGCGCCCTTGTCGTCGGTGACCCGGCCATGCCACCGGACCCAGATCATCCCGATACCCGGTTCCTGCCCCTCGACCAGGCTCGTCTCGAGAGCGGTTGGCTGGCCCACGTGCTCGGCGTGCGGCTGCTCAACGATTCAGCCGCTTCGGAGACCGTGGTGCGCCGGCGACTCTCTCGAGCCACCCTGGTTCACCTAGCCACCCACGGTCGGGCGTACAACTCGGATGCCTTCGCACGCGCCTCGTTCGTAGTGCTGGCACCTGATCGCAGGCACCCGGATGGGCTCCTCACGGTCGGCGAGCTACTGGACGACTCCACGCTCACACTGCACGAAGCGGAGCTAGTCGTCCTTAGCGCCTGCCAAACCGGCCTCGGGGACCTGAAGGAGGCTGAGGGCACCGTGGGCCTGCAGCGCGCGTTTCTGGCGAAGGGCGCTCGTAGCGTCTTGGTAAGCCTCTGGAGTGTGCGGGAAGACGCGACGCGACTGCTCATGGAGAAGTTCTACACATACTGGTTGGACGAACGCGACCCAGTCACCAAGGCCAATGCGCTGCGGCGCGCCCAAGACGACGTGCGTGCCATGCCACGGTTCCGCGCCCCGTACTTCTGGGCAGGCTTCCAGCTCGTCGGCGCCCGGTAGTCGGCCCACAGGCCTGGAACGGCGATCCCTCTTGCAGGGCGTACCAGAAGGAGTAGCTATTCAGCCAGGCACGCCACCAGACTGCTATGATCCCACCGATCCAATGGGTCCTGGTTAGACACAGGTCCAGGCCGACGCCTTTGAACGGAGACACCGATGAAACAACTCGGAGCGAGGGTTGCGTTGATCCTCGGCTTGTCGCTCGCCGCCTGGGTCTTGCTCTACCTACTGTCTTCACCCCCTACGCCGCCCGGTGGCAGTGAGACTGTCGGGCTCGTTATCGTCGTTGGAGCGCTGGTGATCGCCGGTCAGTGGGTTATCAGTCGAGTCCGTGGAGGGAGGCAACGATGAGTAAGATGCCCGGAGCCGTCTCTCTCTTGCTCGCCGGCCTCGCGGTCGCCTCCCATGCGCACGCGACTTCCGGGTATCCCTTGCTCCAGCGAGGCGGCCGAGTGAAGGAAACCTCGCTTATCGCCGCAGAGACGACCTTTGCGTGTAGCCCGTCAAGACCTACGGCATCGCCGCTGGAGCCTGTAACCATTGCCGTCTTTTCGAACCTGCATGACTCCAGCCTGGTGTACACGTGGTCCGCGACGCATGGAACCATCATTGGCGGTGGCTCTGACGTCCAATGGGACTTCAGCAACTCGCCTATTGGGATGCAGACCTTGACTGTGCAAGTGGCGCGGCGGGGCCAGGCAGTAGGCTCCTGCACCGTACAGGTTTTGGTCGTCCAGCCTGGACCAACACGGGGACGCGGCGACCTGATCGCGCGCGCGCTCTTGCTTCCGGGAGCACGCGAACTCCAGGGGTATGGCCTCTACAGCTACCTACTTCTCGGCTCCAGGCCGAGTGACCCTTCGCGAGCCTTATACCGCACAGTAATAGCTGAATACGTCCGGTTAATGCCAGACATCAACCAGTTCGCGGAGAAATTCGAAGGCGATAACGCCGCGCGGCGGAAGGAGATCAACGTCTCATATATGCCACTCCGTGCTGCCTTAAGGAAGCAAGAGCGCGATTCTGCTGAGGCGATCCTCCAGGTATACGACTACGCTCGCGCACGGGCTCTGCTCAGCGCTCTTCCAGGAACTCATCGGGACGGGCCGTACCTAGTGTCTTCGCGTACCCCTCTGAGTGGCCAGGCGGCTGCAGCCGGGAACTTTCTCGTTCAAGATCTTTCCAAAGTTCCTCCGGATCTGGTACCGCCATACGTGGACCAGTTTCTGAATCAGACGACGCAAGAGCACTTTGGCCAAGGCTGGAATCCGCAGCGATGGGTACTGAAGCTGCGGACCATTCTTTCGGCTCTTGGGAAGGGTGCACCGGAAATCCGAGCAGCGTGGAAAACATGGGAGAGCACTTTCGAAGACTAGGAGGAGCAAACGGGGGCCGAGAACAGCCGGGCATGCAGCGGCCTGCGAGTACTCCTTATGGGTCTGCACCCCTCTCTTGATCGACCGCTTCGACCGGCAACGTTGAGGCGCCTGGCGGATGGTTGCGCACGGGTATGGACGGGGTAGTAGACGAGGTCTGTATGGTTCGGCAGTTCGTCCTTCTTCTTGCCGTTCTTTCGGCTCTTTCAGGGCCTCCCGTGGGTGCCCAGAGGCCTGCCGACAGCGTGTTGGCCGCGGATAGCGCCACGCTCCTAGAGCACCAGGCGCAGAGGGCGTATGAGCACGGTTCGGCAGATTCGCTGCGGCTAGCCATCCAGCTGTGGAGCCGCTCCCTGACGTTCTCGCGGCGCGCGGGACATCGCGCCGGCGAAGGGACGGTGCTGACCTGGATCGGCACCGCGTACACTGACCTCGGCCGCCCGGATTCGGCACTGCCCTATTACAGCCTCGCGCTTGTGATCCTGCGGGAGGTGGGCGACCGGCGGACCGAGGGGACGGCGCTCGCCGGCCTCGGTACAGTATACACCGCCCTCGGTAGGCCGGACTCGGGCCTGGCTTCCTACCGGCAGGCGCTCGCGATCGGGCGAGAGGTTGGCGACCGGCGCACCGAAGGGATAGCGCTCGCCGGCCTCGGTGTGCTGTACGCTGCCCTCGGACGGCCGGACTCGGCGCTGGCCTCTTACCGACGGGCGCTCGTAATTGAGCGGGAGCTCGGCGACCCTGAAGACGAGGGGGCGACGCTCAATTACCTCGGTATGGTGTACGCCGCCCTCGGGCAGCCGGACTCGGCAGTGGCTTCCTACGGCCGGGCGCTCGTGATCGGGCGCGAGGCTGGCGACCGGGAGATCGAAACGACGGCGCTCGCCGGCCTTGGCGAAGGCTATCGCACTCTCGGGCGGCTGGACTCGGCGTTGGCGTACCACGGTCGGGCGTTGGTGATCGAGCGGGAG
>Ga0209056_10008184_pt1 | contig 10732 bp, 10 predicted proteins | sample GraSoiAngelo_114_FD_185876 | JGI IMG/M metagenome (GOLD analysis project Ga0209056, IMG submission 185876) | Grasslands soil microbial communities from the Angelo Coastal Reserve, California, USA - 14_0903_13_40cm (SPAdes) (version 2) | ecosystem: Environmental > Terrestrial > Soil > Grasslands...
ACACCACGCCGACATCCCCCGACCACGCCGTGTAGTCGCGCTGCTGCGGCGCGAGTGCGAGCGTGGCGTTGCCGTCGGCCGTGAGCCGCCGCACATCGACCCGGCCGCCGGCGAGCGCGCTCCAGCGCCCGCGTGTCGCCTGCTCGAATGCGAACCCCGCCGCCGAGCGCACGCGCGCGTCGGGGACGAGCGGAATCGGCCCGCGCGTGTCGTTCGTCTGATACAGCCCCGACACGCCGACCGTGCCGCGCAGCGCCGAGCCCGCGCCGTGGTGCGCCAGCACGTCGAGCGACGTCGTGTTGAGCAGCAAGTCGAACGCGGTTCCTTCGAACGGCGTGCCCGTCGGTCCGGTGCCGGTGTCGGAGACCTCGACGAGCGAGTGACGCTGCCACTGTGCCTTGGTCTCGAGACGCAACGAGCCCATGACATAGTCACCGGTAGCTTGAACGCGATCGTCGGAGAGCCTGCGCTCGGGCCCACCTGCCGTCGCGCCGCTCGGCGGCTCGTCGGCCTCGAGCAACTTGAACTCGCCGGCGTACCGCGTGTACCGCAGCGTCGTGCTGCCCCGGGCGCCCCGGCGGCTGATCACGGCTTCGCCGTTCACGGCGCCGAAGCCCGTGTTGTCGAGCTCCCCCACGGGCGTGTGCAGGCTGCCGGCGGCGCGCCCGATTCCGAACACCCGCCACGCCCAGGGACCGCTCGCGCCTTCGACCCGAGCCGCCGCCTCCAATTCCGCGTTGTTCGTTGCGCCGGAAAGCTCGAACCCCGTGCGGATCACCCTTGGCCCGCCGTTCGCGTCCGGCAGCTCCGCCGGGATCACGTTCACGACGCCTCCCAGGGCGTCGGACCCGTAGAGCACGCTGGCGGGTCCCCGGATCAGCTCGACGCGCTGGGCCAGGCGGGCGTCGACCGACGGCCCGTCTTCGTCACTCCACGAGTAATCTTCCAGACGGTTCCCGTTGGCGAGCACCAGCACCCGGGCGCCCGCGAGGCCCCGGATCATCGGCTTGCCGATCTGGGCGCCGGTGGTGAGCGCGTTCACGCCGGGGAGCCGGGCGAGCGAATGCGCCAGCGACACGCTCTGGTCACGACGCAACCCGTCTTCCGACAATGCCGCTGCTGAGAGCGGCGACCCGAGCGCCGCGCTGGGTGCACGCGTGGCGGTGATGGTGACCGGCTCGACCCACACCGGTGCGCGGCGCAACATGACGGTAAGGTTCGTGGGCCCGTGGACGGCCACCGCGCGCGCGAACGGCGCGAACCCAACGTGACGAACGATGACCGTGTACTCGCCGGGCGGGACGTCCGCGAGCCGGAAGGCGCCATCGGTGCCGCTCGTGGCCACGCGGTGCAGCTCGGAGATGAGCACGGCCGCGGACGGAACGGGGGCGCCGTCCGAGTCCGTGACGCGGCCGGCGAGGGTGTCGCCGGGCGGTGGCCCGACAAACAAAAGCGCCGCCGCGAGGAGGTGCATGGATGTCACCATATCCGCGCCCGGCAGCGATGGCAAGACGCGTACCTAGGAGCGGTCCGTCATCTCCTTGAACATCCAGTACTCCGGGCCGGCCGCGTGCTCCGGCCAGTCCGCGAGATGCTCGCCGCCGCGCCAGGCCTCATCGTTCCCGCGCCACACCTCGCGCTCGAGATGGACGGTGCCGCGCCACGCCTCTCGGGCCTGGGCGAGCAGGTCGTCCAACTCGTCGTCGTCCGGCTGATGCTCGGGTAACCATGGGTCTCGCATACGCCTACCCTGAGCGCAAGGCGCGTGCCCATCCCAAACCACTGCCGCAAGTGGCTCTGCGGTATGAGGATAGACAGACGGGGTGGACCTCGCTCGAGCGGCGGGCACGGTTGCAGTTTAGGGGATGGCGCGGCGCAATGACATTGTAATGTTGTGTGACGGACATCACCCGAGTCAGGCCGGTCGCTTCTCGTCGGAGGGAGCCGCTGCGTCATGACCGTCGTTTCCATCAACCCCACCACGGGCGAAACGCTCGAGACGTTCGCCGAGACCACGCCCGCGGCCCTCGAACGCGTGCTCGACGAGGCGGTCGCCGCCTACCAGACGTGGCGGCGCTGCTCGTACGCGCACCGCGCGAAACTGGTGCGCGAGGCCGCACGACTGCTGCGGGAGCGCAAGAGTCAGCACGCGCGCACGATGGCACTCGAGATGGGTAAGCCGCTGCCCCAAGGTGAAGCGGAGGCGGAGAAGTGCGCCTGGGTGTGCGACTACTACGCCGAGCACGCCGAGCGGTTTCTCGCCGACGAGCCACGCGAGACGGACGCCTCGAAGGCCTTCGTCCGCTTCGATCCGATCGGCCCCGTGCTCGCGATCATGCCGTGGAATTTCCCGTTCTGGCAGGTGTTCCGTTTCGCCGCGCCGGCACTGATGGCGGGGAATGCGGGGCTCTTGAAGCACGCGCCCAACGTCACCCGCTGCGCGCTCGAGATCGAGGCGATCTTCCGCGAGGCGGGCTTCCCGGACGGGCTGTTCCGGGCGCTGATCCTCTCGAACGAAGCCGTCGCCCAAGTCATCGCGGATCCGCGGGTGCGGGCGGTGACCCTCACCGGCTCCGATCGCGCCGGCAGCCAGGTGGCCGAGCGGGCCGGACGATACCTCAAGAAGACCGTGCTCGAGCTCGGTGGGAGCGATCCGTTCATCGTGCTGGAGGACGCCGACGTCGAGCAGGCGGCGCGCACCGCCGCGGACGCGCGGCTCGTGAACAGCGGCCAGAGCTGCATCGCGGCGAAGCGGTTCATCGTGGTGGAGCCGGTGGCGGACCGGTTCCTCGACGCGTTCGTCACCGCGATGCGCGCCCGCCGTATGGGCGATCCGCTGGCGCCGGGGACCCAGGTCGGCCCGCAGGCGCGGCACGACCTGCGCGCCAACCTCCATCGCCAGGTCGAACAGTCCGTGCAGCGTGGCGCGCGGCTGCTGCTCGGCGGCTCGCTCCCCGAGGGACCCGGGTTCTTCTATCCCCCCTCCGTGCTCGCGGCCGTGGCGACAGGCATGCCGGCGTTCGACGAGGAGGTGTTCGGACCGGTGGCCGCGGTGATCCGGGTGAAGGACGAGGCGCAGGCCGTGCGCGCGGCCAACGCGTCCCGCTACGGCCTCGGCGCCGCCGTGTGGACCGGGGATACCGCGCGGGGCGAGCGGCTGGCGCGCGAGCTCGAGGTCGGCTCGGTTTTCGTCAACGGGCTCGTGAAGTCCGACCCCCGGCTGCCGTTCGGTGGCGTCAAGCTCTCGGGGTACGGGCGCGAGCTGTCGGAGTACGGGCTCAAGGAGTTCGTCGACATCAAGACGGTCTGGGTGGCGTGAGGATTCGCGTCGGGACGTCGGGCTACAACTTCCCCGAGTGGAAGGGGACGTTCTATCCCGCGAAGTTCCCCGAGTCGCAGATGCTCGAGTATTATGCCCAGCGACTCGCGACGGTCGAGGTCAACTATACGTTCTACCGCATGCCGAACGCGAAGACCGTCGCGGGCTGGGACGCCGCCACACCCGCGGGGTTCACGTTCGTGCTCAAAGCACCGCAGCGCATCACGCACATCGCCCGGCTCAGGGACGTCGACGATCCGCTGCGCTACTTTCTCGAGACGGCACGCAAGCTTGGCTCCAAGCTCGGGCCCATCCTGTTCCAGTTGCCGCCCAACTTCAAGAAAGACGTCGACCGGCTGAACGATCTCCTCACCCAGTTCCCGGCGGACCTGCGGTGCGCCTGGGAGTTCCGTCACGCGTCCTGGTTTGCGGATGACGTGTACGAGGCACTGCGGGTCGGGAACGCGGCGTTGTGCGTCGCGGACACGGAGGAGGGCCATACGCCGCTCGTCGCCACCGCCGACTTCGGCTACATGCGGCTGCGCGACGAGGGCTACGAGCACAAGGATCTCGAGCAGTGGGTCGAGTCGGTGCAGACGCTGGGGAAAGGGTGGCAGGACGCGTTCGTCTTCTTCAAGCACGAAGCATCGGGCATCGGGCCGAAGCTGGCGCAGGAGTTCGCGACACTGCTTCCGTCGTCCCCATCGTGAGCGACGGGGTGCACTATTCGTCGCCGGTGAGTCTCCGGTAGCTGGAGAGGTGCCGCAGCGCCGCCGCTTTCTTTCCCGCCTTCTCGTACAGCCGCGCCACGTTGTAATGCGCATCGGCGAGCCGCGGATCCGTGGCGAGCGCCGCGCGATACGCGTCGATCGCGTCCGCCGGGCGGCCCAGGTCTTCGAGCGCGATCCCCAGGTTGAAGGCGGCCGTGGCGTGCTCGGGGCTCTCGCGCAGCGCCAGCCGGTAATGGCGCTCGGCTTCCTCGACGAGCCCCTGTTCGTGCAGCAGCCGGCCGAGGTTGACGTGGGCGTCGGCGTGGTGGGCGTCGAGCTCGAGGGCCCGCCGGTAGGCGTCGCGGGCTTCGATCGGCGCGGCCACCTCGAGCTCCAGTCCCAGGTCGTACCAGTCCTGGGCCGAGAGATCCTGCTCGACCAGCCGGGCGGCGCGCGCGGCGCGCCGTGCCATCGGGGCCGCCCGTGTGGCGAGGTCGGAGATGGCGAAGTCGAGTTGCATCTGGTCCGACTCGGGGCTCCAGGTGGACTCGCCGTCGCTCACCACGATGCGGTCGTCTTCGGCTGTTATTCGCAGCTCGGCGAGGGAGCGGCCGCGGGGCAGTTCGGTCCGGAGCCGGCGCAGCGCCCGCCGGATGCGGCGCGTGGGAATCCGGGCGGCGACGAGGCCCTTGGCGGTGCGGAGGATGACCAGATCCTGAAAGGAGAACAGCAGCTCACCGCGGGGGCCGCGCCCGGGCGTCAAAAAACCGTCGCGCGCGAAGCCTCGCACCTGCGCGACGGTCAATCCCAACAACTTGGCGACATCTCGGGACGTGTATCCCTTCATGCCCTCAACCTAGCCTCGCGCACCTCCCACTTTCCGCTTGGCGGCAGGAGCCGCTTTCGCCGCTTTGCCCTCGACTCGTTTCGCGGGCTTGCGCTCCCCCGTGGCGCCTTTGCCTTTGAGGCTCGCCTTCAGCGCCTCCATCAGGTCGATGATCTGCGTCTTGGGCGCCTCGGTCGGCTCCTCGGTGATCTCCTTGCCCTCCACCTTCCGCTGAATCTGCTCGAGCACCCGCTTGCGGACGTTGTCCTCGTACTTGTCCGGTTGAAAGGCTGCGGACGCCGCCTGCTCCACCAGCTGCACCGCGAGCTGCAGCTCCGGCTTCTTCACCTCGATCTTTGGGATGGGCACGTCGGCGATCGAACGAATCTCGTTCGCGTAGCGCAGCTGCTCCATGACGAGCCCGCTCGCTTCGGGACGCACGGCGATGAGGTACTGCTTGCCGCGCGCCGCGTACTGTCCTACCGCCACGCGCCCGGTCTGCTTCAGCGCCTCCGCCAGCAGACGATAGGCCCGGTCGCCACCCTTGTCGGGGCCGAGGAAATACGACTTCTCGACGTATTTCCTGTCGACCTGGTCCGCTGGCACGAATTCAGTGATCTCGACTGTGTTGGTGGACTTCTCCTCGAGGGCCTTCAGCTCCTCCGGATTGAAGATCACGTACTGCCCCTTCGTGAACTCGTAGCCCTTCACCATCTCGTCCTTCTCGACCTTGTCGCCGTCCTTGGAGCACACGTACTGCTGCTTCAGGCGTGCGCCATCCTTCTTGTGCAGCCAGTTGAAGCTGATGGCGGCCGACGACTCGCCGGTCGAGAACAGTTTGATCGGCACGGAAACGAGGCCGAAGGACAGCGTGGCGGAACCAAGCGGGTGTGCGCTCATGGGTTAAGATTTCACCCTTATGCCGGCAAAACGGAAGCCCGGGCCCGATCCGCTCAGTCCCTACCGTGCCAAGCGGTCGTTGGACCGCACGCCGGAGCCCGGGGCCCGTCCCGCGACCGCAGCCCCCTCCGCCGGCGGCCTGTTCGTCGTCCACATGCATGCCGCCCGGCGGCTTCACTGGGACCTGCGCCTCGAGATGGACGGCGTGCTCAGGTCCTGGGCGGTCCCGAAGGGCCCCTCGCCCAATCGTGCCGACAAGCGGCTCGCGGTCCACGTGGAAGACCACCCGCTCGAGTACGGCGACTTCGAGGGGATCATCCCCGAAGGCAACTATGGCGCGGGCGCCGTGATCGTGTGGGACCGCGGTCGCTGGGTACCGCTCGAAGACCCTCATGAGGGAATGAAGAAGGGGAAGCTGCTGTTCGAGCTGCACGGCTACAAGCTCAAGGGCAAATGGACCCTCGTGAAGCTCAAGAAGGGCGAGAAGGAATGGCTGTTGATCAAGGAGAAAGACGGCTACGCCGCGACAGACGGCGCCCTGCCGCCCGAGTCCGTGCTGTCCGGGCTCACGGTCGAGGAGCTGAAGGCGGGGAAGGACCGCACGGCGCCGGTAGTGAAGGAGCTCGCGCGCCTCAAAGCCCCGCGGCGCACCGTGACGCTGGAGCAGGCCGAGCCGATGCTCGCCGAGACGCGTGAGCAGCCGTTCTCGAAGCCCGGCTGGCTGTTCGAGCTCAAGCTCGACGGGTACCGCGTCCGCGCGGCGCGCCAGGCAGGAGAAGCGCGGCTCGTCACCCGCAACGGGCACGACATCGCTCCCGCGTTCCCCGAGCTCGCGCGCCCCCTGGCGGCGCTGCCGTACGAGGGATTCATCCTGGACGGTGAGCTGGTCGTGCCGGATGAGGCGGGCCGGCCGAGCTTCCAGCGCCTCCAGAACCGCGCCAAGGTGTCCCGAGGGCTCGAGGTGCGGCGCAGCGCGGTCGAGACTCCGGCGGTGCTGTACGTGTTCGATCTGCTCGCGTTCGAGGGCTACGACCTCGGTCCTTTGCCGCTCGAGCAGCGCAAGGCCCTGCTCGAACAAGTCATGCCGCGCGTGGGCCCGATCAAGTATCTCTCACACTTCGAGCAGGACGGCGAAGCGTTGTATGAACAGGTCGTGAAGATGGGGCTCGAAGGGATCGTCGCGAAAAAGGCGGACTCATCCTACCGCGCCGGCCGTTCCCCCAACTGGCTCAAGATTCGGGCGGACCGGACCGACGACTTCGTCGTGGTCGGCTTCACCCGGCCGAAGGGATCCCGCTCGGGGTTCGGCGCGCTCGACCTGGGCGCGTACGAGAACGGGAAGCTGGTGTACGCCGGGCGCGTGGGCAGCGGGTTCACGGCCGCACAGCTCAAAGAGGTGAGCGCCGTGCTGGAGCGCGGCGTTCGGCCCACGCCCGCCTTCACCGGGCCCGTCCCCCAGGACCCCGGGCATACCTGGGTCGAGCCCACGCTCGTCGTGGAAGTCAGATACAAAGAATGGACGGACGAGGGGCTGCTCAGGCAGCCGGTGTTTCTCCGTTTTCGAGATGACAAGAAGCCTGAGGACTGCGTGATCGACAGAGCACGGAGCAGGGAGCAGTCCGAACCGATGCCGGACCCATCGCCGTCGCGAACCGCTCCCGGCTCCGTGCTCCGTGAAGTTAAGTTCTCCAACCTCGACAAAGTCTTCTGGCCGGAGGAGCGCTACACCAAGGGCGACCTGATCGAGTACTACCGGACCGTATCCAAGTGGATGCTGCCCTATCTCGCCGATCGGCCCCTGGTGCTCACGCGCTTCCCCGACGGTATCAACGGGAAGTCATTTTTCCAGAAGGACGCGCCGGAGTATGCCCAGGCGTTCGTCCGAACGGTCACGATCTGGAGCGAGGACTCGCAGCGCGACCTCGACTATTTCGTGTGCGACAACGAGTCCTCGCTCCTCTACATCGCCAACATGGCGGCGATCCTGCTCCACGTCTGGTCGTCCCGCGTGGCGACCTTGGAGAAGCCCGACTGGTGCATCCTGGACCTCGATCCGAAGGAGGCCCCGTTTACCGATGTGGTCACTGTTGCGAAGGCCGTCCAGGCGTTGTGCGATGATATCGGCCTGCCGACGGGCATCAAAACGAGCGGCTCCACCGGCCTGCACGTGCTGATCCCGTTGGGCCGGCAGGTCACCTACGAACAGTCCCGCACGCTCGGCGGACTCCTGGCGCGGGTCATCGCGGCCGAGCTGCCGGAAATCGCCACAGTAACACGCCAGGTCCAGAAACGGGACGGCAAGGTGTACCTCGACTACGTGCAGAACGGCCACGGACGCTTGCTCGTCGCACCGTTCAGCGCGCGCCCCTTGCCGGGCGCACCCGTGTCGATGCCGCTCAGGTGGAGCGAAGTGACGCCCAAGCTCGACATCAGGAAGTTCACGATCAAGACGGCCCCTGCCCGGATGCAGAAGCTGGAGGAAGACCCGCTGCACCTGGTGCTCGAGCTCAAGCCCGATCTCGTCGAGGCGCTGGAGCAGCTGCATGGCCGCGTCGGCTGAGCTGCGGATCGCGGTGGGCGAGCGGGGGGGCGACGTGTCGGGGCTGCTGCTCCGCCCGGACGGCGCGCGGCTGCTGTACGTGCTGGCGCACGGCGCGGGGGCGGGGATGCGCCATCCGTTTCTCGAGACCGTCGCGCGGCTGCTCGGGGAACGGGGGATAGGCACGCTGCGCTATCAGTTTCCCCACATGGAGCGGCGGGCCAGCCGGCCCGATCCGCCCGCCGTTGCGGCTGCGGCGGTGCGGGCCGCGGCGGCCGAAGCGGCCCGCCTCGCACCGGGGCTGCCCCTGGTCGCCGGCGGCAAGTCGTTCGGCGGACGGATGACGTCCACGGCACAAGCAGAGGAGCCGCTGCCGGGCGTGCGAGGTCTCGTGTTCCTCGGTTTTCCGCTGCACCCCCCCGGACGGGCCGGAGATCAACGGGCGGAGCATCTCGCCCAGGTGCAGGTGCCGATGCTGTTCCTGCAGGGCACGCGTGATGACTTCGCCGACCTGACGCTCCTGAAGCCGCTGATCAAGCGGCTGGGCCAGCGCGCCACGCTGCATCTAGTGGAAGGGGGGGACCACTCCTTTCACGTGCTGAAGCGGTCGGGTCGGACGGACGCCGACGTCATGGGCGAGATCGCAGATGCGATCGCCGAGTGGTCGGCGACGACCGTGAAGTGAGCGGGCTGGGGTCTCGCGGAGCGACTGGGTATTTTTGTCGCGTAGCGAGACGCCAGCCCGCTCACGGGAGAGCGCATGCCGAACTATTGGATCGTGAAAACCGAGCCGTCCACCTACAGCTTCGACGACCTCACCCGCCAGAAGACGGCCGTGTGGGACGGCGTCAAGAACAACCTCGCTCTGAAGCATCTGCGCCAGATGAAGCCTGGTGACCGTGTGCTGGTTTACCACACGGGTGACGAGAAGGCCGTGGTAGGCGTGGCCGAGGTCGCTTCCGAGGCGTATCCCGACCCCAAGCAGAAGGACCCCAAGCTCGCGGTGGTGGACCTGAAAGCCGGGGAGAGACTGCCGCGGCCGGTCCCGCTCGCCGAGATTAAGAAGGAACGGGCGTTCGCCGATCTGGCGCTGGTGCGGATCGGACGGCTATCGGTGATGCCGGCGTCCCCGGACCAATACAAACGGCTGCTCGTGCTCGGTGGATCGAAATAACGGACAACCGACTGGGAGACTGATCTCATGGGCAAAGGCGATCTCCGCACCAGGCGTGGCAAGATCTTTCGTGGCACGCACGGCAACGCGCGCAGCCGCAAACGCGAGAAGGCGCTGAAGCGCAAGCGCGGCAAGGAAGGGCAGAGCACCGGCAAGGAAGGGCAGGGCACCGGGAAGGTCGGGGCGAAGCCCGCATGAGGGCTGGGCTCGTCCTGTGGCTCGGCCTCGTCGCCGCGCGACCTGGCGTCGCGCAGGACCGGTGGCAGCTGACGCTCAATAGCGGCACGACGCTGTGGGATCTGCGCCTCGTCGGGCTCGCCGGCGACACGCTCGTTGTGCGCCACGCCGACTCGACGTACGCGTTCCCGCTCGCGCAGGTCGACGAGATCCGCCTGGTGCAGAAGTCCACGCGGCACATCACGCCCGAGGCGGGTCGCTACGGGGGAGTGTTGGGCGGGGTGGACGACGAGGTCCACCGGCTGACGCTGTACTCGGTGCCTGAGCGGCGCGCCATTGTGCAGCAGGTCTTGCAGGCCCACCCCCCACCCTGACCACTCGTTCGCCGGACCGCCGCATTCTGCTGGTCGACGCCGACGCGTTTTACGTCGCGGTCGCCCGGCTCGTCGACCCAGCCGGCGCGGGGCAGGCGCCGCTCCTGATCGTGGGCGGCTCGGCGGAGCGCCGCGGCGTGGTGACCTCGGCGTCGTACGAGGCGCGCGCCTACGGCGTTCACTCCGCCATGCCGATGGCGCGCGCCGTGCGCCTGTGCCCGAACGCGACGGTGGTGCCGGTCTCCTGGGAGGCGTGCGCCGGGAAGAGCCGCGAGATCAAAGACGTGCTGCAGCGGTTCACCCCCGCGGTGGAGCAGGCGTCGAGCGACGAGTTCTACCTCGACCTGACCGGGACGGAACAATTGTACGGCGGCGAGCCGCTCCCGACCACGGCGCGGCGGATGCGCGAGGCGGTGGCGCGCGAGACGGCGCTCGTCGTCTCGATCGGCGGGGGCACTTCGAAGCTGGTCGCCAAGCTCGCGGCGGGGGTCGCGAAGCCCCGGGCCGGGACGCCCGCGGACGGCGTCCACGTGGTCGCTCCGGGGGCGGAGCTCGAGTTCATGCGACGGTTCGCCCTCGCCGACATTCCCTTCATCGGACCCAGGTTCCAGGATCGGCTTGCGAAACTGGGCCTGCGCGCGGTGAACGACGTGCTGCGGTGCGACTCGGAGACGCTGGTCGGTTGGCTGGGGCGGCGCGAAGGCGAGTGGCTC
>Ga0209056_10008187_pt1 | contig 10729 bp, 14 predicted proteins | sample GraSoiAngelo_114_FD_185876 | JGI IMG/M metagenome (GOLD analysis project Ga0209056, IMG submission 185876) | Grasslands soil microbial communities from the Angelo Coastal Reserve, California, USA - 14_0903_13_40cm (SPAdes) (version 2) | ecosystem: Environmental > Terrestrial > Soil > Grasslands...
GTCATAAAGGAGTTGATCACGCAGGAGGGAACAACGGAACAAGCTATATTGCTCCAAATGGCGCTTCATAGAAATGATATACTAGCCAGAAAGAAGACATGGATTGCGAAGTAAAAAATTGGTTCCCATCATGGTGATCGTCTCTCTTCCTCACCCAGGCGGGGGAGCACCCGAGTGGTCTGTTTCTCCTCCCATTGGTGCGGTCGCAGCCACAGTGAGACATGCATCGGCTGCATTGTCTCTTGCACTACCGTGATCAGTCGTTCGCTCAACTGACTCAAGTCCACTTCATTGTGCAGGGTTGCCGCAAAAGTCGCCAGGGTCTTCGCCGCATCATACTTCCGCCGGTAGAATCGACGGTCAATTATTGCCTGGATGCGATGGCGCAGCGGCTGAAACAACCCTGCAATTGCCAGGGTTGAGGCGACAAGAACCAATGGGGACTGCGAGGCTTGCCCTGTTAGCCCATGCATGAGGGATTGGAGAGCGAGAACGAGGCCAAAGTAGACCAGGGCCAACATTGCTGTCAGTGTAGCATAGACCAGAGTGCGCTTAATAATGACGTCAATCTCCCACAGCCGGTAGCGCAGAATGGCAAAGCCAAAGGAGAGGGGAATGAGGATGGGGACAGCATTCCCAAGCGGGGTGAGGATCAAGTCACCCAGGGACCCGTTTGGCAGGGGTGATGAGAAGAAGGCATACATGACGGTAATGCCTAACTCGATCAGGTAGGTCCCGGTCACGCCGCCCAACAAAACCTTGTGCGACCCAGGAAGTACATAGCAGCTTTCTTTCTACATTGCCGCCAAAGCTGAATTAGCATATAATAAGCACGACTACACACAATCTTCCTGCTATAGGGAAAAATAACTTTCTCGACGGTAGAAAAAGCATATCTCCCTGTCACACAATCTTTCAGGCTGTTGAAAAACGTCGGACAGCATGATATAAAATAGGTGCTCGTATCTCAGTTTTTCAGGAGATGATAAAGAATCAGTCTCGAAGGGGGCAAGATGGAGACAGATGTTCAAGCATTTTTAGCATCCTACCCTGCTGAGGTGCGCGATCTCGCATGGAAACTTCGCGCACTGGTGTTTGAGGTCATCCCGAATGTGCTGGAACTAGTCGATGCATCTGACGAGATGATTGGCTATGGTCTCAGTCCCAACTGGGCAGACATCATGTGCGTCATCGCCCCTTATACATCGCATGTGATCTTGATGTTTGGGAAAGGGAGAGAGTTGCGTGATCCAGAAGGGATGCTGAAAGGCACAGAGAAACATGTCCGCTATATCAAGATCGTGGAAGCGAGCGATATCGAAGCTCCGGACTTACGAACACTGCTTGAAAATGCTGTTGCTGTACAGCAATCGTGATCTGGGGTGGACGAGGCAGCGCTCACTGCACCATTCTTTGCATTGCTTTTTCAACAGGAAACCTGGCATTCCCATCAGGAATGTGCCTATGTCTTGTCTTGAGATATAATAGCGCGTAGAATACAGCTACCACCAAGAAACAGCGAGGAAACGATGTATATTTACTACATATTGCGCGGACACAGGCAGGAAAAACTCGTAGAATACGAGGGAGATATCGAAGGGGAATATTTCCCAGGCGTAGACCTCGACAATGGTCCCGCCATCATCAACCACCTCATACAGAAATTGAACCAGGAAACGGGCGAAACCGACAACTGGGAAGAATGCGACCTCACAGACTCCTTCTTCAATCGTGAGGACACCTACGTAAACTTCAACGGTCGCTGGATGCGCCGCTCAGACACACCCTGGCGCAAAGATCGAAACAGCTAGGAGAAAGCGTACCGCCTTCGGTCACTATCCCTGCAGGACAAACCAGCGCTGGACTTCTGATAACTATCTGGCGCCCCTTGCCGTCAACAAGTCGTAAGGCAACCATCATTGCTGGTGCGGTTGTTACAAAATATGTAGAGTTGACCGTGACTAGCTAAGAGATCACGAGGACGAATAGGAAACGAACAGGTAAACCCAATGAACAAACTCATTTGAACCTGTTTTCTTTAATAACATGGTTCTGCTTTTGGATGCTCTTTTTGTTCATAGGCTTAGGATTATAGGACGCCATTCCTCCGATGGGATAGATGAGAGAAGATTGCGATCATGTAAGTGAATGATTAATAATTTTCTCTATCAACTCTCCAATATACCCACGTAGTTGCCTGGAAGCTGACAACTACTATATAGCAAATCTAGCAATTGCTCTTGTTGAGCCACATTTACAGTGCCGTACGAGCAACTCATATTGAGTGTTCGCGCTCCCATTGGTAGGTCCTGTCGCAATGGTTTGGAATTTCCGTTCACATCAAGCACTCCGATAGGGAAAAGCACTCCATTGAGCGCGAAATCCATACCATTAAAATAGAAGAAAGGAATACCATAGTGCTGGGTCGTCAGCACATCAGTGATCATTGTAATGATATGAGAGACGGCGACCTGGGAGGTCCCTGAGAGACCACAGCCTATGAAGCAGGCTGTTCCTTCTACCACCCAGAGGTGTTGTGCTAATTGGCCACTATTCAGATTTACCTGAAACTGTTGCGCCCAGTAGACAAAAAGCTGGTAGAGATTATTGTCTGAGCTATTCGGGTAGCCATTGTGCCAGCTATCGATCAGACCTACAAGCTCCGATCGCCAACTCCAATTTCCCCCTGGATGGACGACAGTGTTCATCGATGTCTGTACCGAATTGAGATAGGACACCTGCTGGGCAAGTAACTGATTATCAGGTCCAACAACATGCGGATCTAGTGAGCCGAGAAGTACCGGGACTTTTGGTCGAAATGCATGTATGGAACTCTCACACAGATCAAAGAACTTCGCATAGAGGTCGGGAGGAACATATCTGGTATAGGGAGGATCGTTCTTCATCTGTTCATTGCCACATTGTACAGCATCGGCACTTCCCTGAGATGCATCTTTGAGATATGCTGGATCAAGAATGACGGAAAGAACGGGTTGGCAGAGCGTCAGAAGTACACTTATTCCCTGGCGGTGGTAGTTGCTTATGGTATCCTGCAGCACCTGGCCAGAGAGGTTGCTGTTGCCGCAGGTTTGATAGGCCAGACGTTGCCAACCGATACCCGGATAGTGGGTTTGACCATCGCCCTGAATGCCAAGTATAGGCGTTGTCACCATTGATGATTGCTGATCAGCAAGCGCTACTCGGCATTGCGAAAGAAGCAAGATGCCCCCGGCAAGCAGTACTGCAAATAGCAATAGAAATCTTATCCTCAGCAGTTTCATGTTTCAAGCTCTCTCTTTCATTAGTCATTAAGAACCTGGATCTAGAATGTTTTTTTGCGTGGAGACGACTCCTAGAGTCACCTTGTTTCTTCGAATGCATTAGGATTGTCAGGGCTGTCATGCAGGCCAGAAATGAAGCCGTCTAATGACATAGAAATATCAAGTACTACTTTACCCATACATTTCATCTTCCTTCCTTATTTTCCAGCTGATAATGCAGGACAACAATGCCTGTTTTGAATGCTTTGGTCAGGGTTCAATGTCTGTTCAATCACGTGTGACAGTCTACATAATACATTCCCACTATACTGAGTACGATTTTGGGAGCAATTGCGTTTCGTGAAACTGTCATGTGCATGTGAACCGGGCCTTATGGCATTGATTATACCCAAAAAACAGAGAGGTAAGAAAAGAAGTCGGCGGAAGTGCTCAATCAGAAAAGCCGCACCGAAAGAAATGAGCAATGAGAGCTTAATAACAAGGGACTCATCGCTCACTTCCTATGTGAACTCTCTCCCTGCATCATTTACCGCTGGTAATGCGTCCGATCTTAAAGCCACCAAACTCGGTAAACCAGAGGTTGCCATCAGGCCCGGCTGCAATCCCAACGGGGTAGCTTTTGGACGTTGGGAGAGGAAACTCGGTGATCGTGCCACCAGGAGTGATGCACCAAATCTTGTTGCCACCATATTCCGTAAACCAGAGGTTGCCATCGGGTCCGGCTGTGATACCCTCTATCTCGTAGCTATTACGGGGTGTGGGAAACTCGGTGATCGTCCCGTTGGTCGTGATACGCCCGATATTGGGGTTGCTAAACTCGGTAAACCAGAGATTGCCATCGGATCCGACTGTGATAAACTTAGGGAAACTCAGTGATGATGGGGTATGAAACTCGGTGATCATCCCTTTGTGTCCCTGGGTAGATGTAGAGATTGGTGTCGACCTGGATGGCAGCGATTGTCCTGCATTTGATGAAGCGCTGCACGCACTCGACAAGCCGGCAAGAGCCAGGAGCAGCACGAGGATGAGAGGGTGACGAAATGGGACGCCACGATTACGTGTGAGATGATAGCTAGTCATGGCAGCAACTCCTTTGAGATTGAATCGACGATTCCTAACATGATCAATAGTTTGCACAGGATTTTCTAATCCTTGGCGTGAATGTACCAGTCAGGTAAAGTGTAGACCATGTCAAGCTCAGAAGAGACGTGTCATCTGTCCCATTTCTTTGCTTTGCTCCAAGGAGAAAAGCGGTATAAGAAGTGTGCAAGCATTTTGCTACTCTTGATTACTCTTCACTCTCTATCACTTCGATTCTTGGAAGTGCTCGTGAGTTTCGAGTCTGAGGTTGTTCGGGAGGGCGCTGAAGAATTGGCGAACCGTGGCATTAGAAGGGATGAGCATCAATCGGAAAACGGTCGCGCGATAAAGGAGAAAGCATGAGTGAAAACGTTTAGGAAATATGGCAATGATCCTTACCGCGTCGTTGTCATCCATGGCGGGCCGGGTGCTGTGGGTTCAGTCGCACCTATCGCACGCAAACTTGGGCAGATCACAGGCGTGTTGGAACCGCTCCAGACCGCTACCACACTTGATGGGCAGATTGAGGAATTACGCCTGGTTGTCCAGCAAAACGCCACCTCGCCAGTCATTTTCATTGGACACTCCTGGGGGGCCTGGCTGAGTGCTCTGGTCACTGCCGCCTACCCAGACCTGGTGCGCAAACTGATCCTGGTAGGCAGTGGCCCGTTTGAAGAGCAATACGTGCCCAAGATCGCGGAAAACCGATTCAAACGACTCAGCCCGCCAGAGCAGGCAGAATACCTGCAGCTCGTGGAACTGCTGGACAGATCAGCAGTTCCAGGCAGCGCCGTTTCCCTCTCACGTCTGGGTGAGCTGTCGGACAAGGCTGATTCCTATGATCCCATTGAGATACCAAACGACACAATGGATATTGGTGACATTGCTGATCCGGCTGAGATATACCAGGGTGTCTGGCCCAAAGCAGCCTCGCTGCGAGCAACAGGAGAACTGCTCAGGCTGGTTGCGACGATCACCTGCCCAGTGATAGCCATTCATGGCGACTGTGATCCCCACCCGGCGGAAGGAATACAACAGCCGCTTGCAGCCAAGGTGAAAGATTTCCGTATGATCATTCTGGAGCAATGTGGCCATACCCCTTGGTGTGAAAGGCATGCCATGGAGAAGTTTTACCAAATACTTGAGCAAGAACTTTCAGCATAAGGGAGAGTCATGACAATGCGGATGCTCTTGAATTGGGTGAATGCTATACACGATTCTATTGCGGCGTGATCCATTGAAGGAGCTAGAGGGTTTCAATGCGATTCTCTGGTTTTGTTTGCATGCACTTTCAACGTTTATAGAGATTGTATCGTGCTCAGAGTAGATGAAAGGTATATGATGGTACCAAACAACTTACAGGATGTGATACCGTGACAACTCCCCATGCGTAAACGCAGGGGCTTCTCAGGAAACGCATCGCCAGGTCGTACGTTCACTCCTGAAGGCTGTGCCCCAGCCTGTTTGTTCATTGCAATCTCACAGGCGACTTTGTTTCGTCTGACCTGCTCAACGATTGGTACACTGAACGTTGGGTACGTTACTGCTTTTACCCAGGGGAACGATTTACCCTGGAACCCGCAAACAGTATTGAGGTATCAATGTACAAAAGAACACTTGTATGATAGCACATTGACATCACGGTGTCAAGCGTTTATCATAGCGGTATGAGAAAACAACGCAAAGCAACGACTCTTCGCCTTGAGGAGAAAGATATCAAGGCATTGGAAACAATCAAACAGTATTATGGGATAGCGAGTGATAACCAGGCAATCATTCTGGCAATTCAATTGACTGCCAGGCAAATCGAGGGAGGGACGCCTAACGGCGGCCTTTCATCCCCATAGCTGAAGCAAGGGGCCCTCAGGCCGCTTATGGGTAGATATTATAGGTTACCTGTCAGGTATGCGTTATCCAACCCTATTGCCGGGTGTTATATTCGTTCATTTCGTTTTGATGTGTTGATGAAGGTAGATGGGAAGACCAGTTATGTCAGAATAGTCGAACAAAAGGAGGAACTATATGCTTAGTAGAGACGCAAAATCTCCCAGGCGCAGACTCGTGATGGGCCTGATTGCTACGCTTGCAGCATTCTGTCTGCTGCATGCCACAACGCCAGGAGCCCTGGCCGATACAGTAAACATTTCCGATAAGGCGGGTGTGCTGAAAACTAGTCAGGTGCAAAGTGAGGCAGCGAATCTGCCGTACCCCGTCAACATTTACACCATGAACAACTTCACAGGTTCAGAATCGGCATTCAATCAAGAGGCTGTTCGGACCCTTAATGACGCGCACAATCCGCGTTTGATCATCATTGCTATCGATACACATAATAAGTTTTTGGCGATAGTTGGCGGCAAAGATGTGTCAACTGCAAATAGTGTGTATAACGATGCGGTAAACGCTTTCAAGAGTAATTACCATGGTGGGGACTATACAGGTGCGACCATCGCTGCTCTTCACTCATTGCAAAGTTCGCTGGGTGGATCAAGTGGTTCAGGAAATGGTTCAGGCGTTTCAAACACTGCTGGTGGTTTTAGTTTCCTGCCGCTCTGTTTAGTGGGCTTTCTGGTACTGGGGCTTATTGTGATCGCCGGTATGTTGTTTATGAGGAGTGCACGAAGGCGAATTACTCCTTACCCAATGGGGAACCCATATCAGCAGCCATACAACCAGGGTTATCCGCCCAACTCTTATGGCCCCGGGTATTATCAACAAGGACCTGGTATGAATCCCTGGGCTGCAGGTGGTTTAGGTGCAGCGGCAGGAGGTTTGATTGGCTACGAGTTAGGGAAACATGAAGGCGAAGAGCAAGGGAATGCAGGTAGTGGAGACTTTGGTGGTGGAGCAGGTGGAACCTTCGGTGGAGACGGTGGTGGGGATTTTGGTGGTGGAGCAGGTGGGGATTTTGGCGGCGGTGGAGACTTTGGTGGTGGGGGAGGCGGAGATTTTGGCGGCGGCGGTGGTAGCAGCTTCTAGTAGGTCAAGCCACAAATTTGTTCTTTGTTACTCTTGCTGACGGTGCCCATTTACCGTATAAATGGGCACCGTTTTTTTACTACTCATTTGGAGGCGGGTTTGTGAAACTGTAACGGGTTACGTCTATGTATATAGAGGGAGATGTGAAAGGAGGCATACGATGCTTTTTCTCTTATGGATGGCTCTTCTGCTTCTTGTAGCTCTTGGAACCTTTATTAGCACACAACTGTACACTCGCTATACAGAAGGCTATTAGGTCGCAATATCATAGGAAGTCGGACGGTCAGTTGGTCGTCCTAAGCTTGCAGTTCGATGGAGCGTTCGTGGCTGATTGATGAGCAAGTGATACTGTTCAGGCAAATTGGTAAAACCAAAACACCTCCCTCGTATTTGGAAAGAAGCGTAGCATCTGCATTTGTCTCTATGGTAGTGTTTGCCTTTCTTAGATTGCGGCCTGAGCCCAGCGACCAAATTGTTCATCGAGTTTTCTTTGCTTTTCGTTCATGCTGCTGGCATACATGTATGCATCATGGCGGATATTGAATGATCTGACTATGCTATCATCTGGTCCGGGTTCTTCTTCCACAGATGTACGTTGCCGAATCAAAAAAATCTGCTCTGTAAGTTGTTGGACGTAGTAGCGATCTTTTAACATAATGGCACCTTAGACTCTATCATTGTATTGTAACTATTTAAGCTTTCTTACTTTTGCACGTGGTAAATATGACTTCTAGATCAATGTGGCACACCTATGGAGCCTTGTGAATACGAAGACGTTTGGGCCTTTGTACTCTCGTGATAGGGATGCGCTTTGAGTTCTGTTTCAGGTGAGGGACATGGTTCACGAGAAGAAGTAGAAGACTGTTTAAGTATACAGTATATTTTAAAATATTGCAATTTTTTATCGAAACCCATCACAAGCAAAAGACCTGGGAGAGGTACAATTTCCCTATCTTTGAGGTTTTTCATGTACAAAAGGGCTTTTTATACTGTAAAATATAGACGGGGGGAGTTCATTTATTTGAGGTGTTCTTTGTAATGCGCTCCTAATTTGATGCAAACATGACGGGATTTGAGAAAGAGGAAAGACAATGGACGCTATTATTGGACGGTACAAAGTACGGATGGAGGATTCGGGGATTATCCTCACACATCCGTCGGGCATTAGCTTTGAGATTACAACAGAGGAGGCTTTGGACCTTCAGGATTTTCTCAAAGTCTATCACCAAACATTACTTACTTCAGAGCGCGAGACAAATCCGGAACTAGAGCGGATTGTTATCGAAGAGCACGAGATCTAGTAAAAAAAGGATGGCGTGCAAGCGACGCAAGAATTTGTGTCGCTTGCACGCCATCCTTTTTGGGCTTTTTGGATTATGCATCTCTTGATTTGGGAGCGCCTGCCCAGAAGAGCAGCGCAATAATTACGAAAAATAGGACCATAAATAGACCTATGAGGGAATCAATAAGCTGAGAAAGATCCCACTGAAAAACTGCCGCGCCAATCAATGTCAGCACTAACAACAAACCCAGGATAGGGATAATTAGCATGACATTAAAGCGCGAACCCGGTCTGGCTGGGCGCGGTCCGCTGCTTATATACTCCAGATCAGTATCAAGTGGCTCCATAAAATACCTTTCTACATTAAGAACGGCCCCTGGGCCTAAAATACAGAGGTCTGAGCAGAAGCAGACCAGTTACTCGATTCTGCAAGTGAAGAAAGAGCCGACGGAGATGTAGAAGAAATAGTGGGGAGCGAACGAAACGTATTCAGATAGCGCCTCAATTCGAGTGCATTCACCGTATACATCGAACCTTCGAGGGTTGCACCAATACTTCCATCAGCGATTGCGCTACAAAGGTCGGCCAGCGTTGGGATACGGTCGGACATAAGACACCTCCCTACAAAATACTGTAACTAACTATCTTGTTGATGAGAACAATGATGTTGTCGTTTTTATTTCATTCTTCGTGATCTAACGGCTCTAACTCCTCCTCTCTTTACTCTGAGCTATATTATCTAACAAACCAGGCAAAGGGTCAATATGCATGGTGCGACGAATCAAATCAATTTGTTTAATCACATCTTTGATGGCTGGAATGAGTAGTAGAGAACCTTCTGGCTTTTTGATACTGTAGACATCGTTGCTACCTGTGACGATGATTTCAACAACCATGCCTAATTCCTGCCCATCAAGCGTCAAAACTTGCAGACCAAGAATGTCGTGCTGATAATAAAAGTCGGGTGGGAGTGCAGCCAATTCGCTCAATGGAATAGACAGCTCTTGATTGCGTAACGGCTCAGCAGCGTTGGCATCGTTGATGCCTGATAATTTGAGTACGATTATTTCACCTTTGTGGGGCCGCACGCCTTGGATTGAGTAGGATGTATGATTTGCTCCCACATAGACCGTTTCAAGCTCAGCGAAGCGATTGGGGATGTCGGTGAGTAGACGTACTTTGAGTTCGCCGTGAATGCCAAAAAGGGCTACCACTTGTCCAATAGTAGCCCAATCTGTTTCGTTCTGCTTTGGCACTTAGCCGGACCTCTTCTTTGCTATTCCAAAAGAGTAAAGGTGAGACGTGGGGTGTCCCACTGCCCGTTTAGGGGCACAGCCCCTAAAAACCCCTCTCTTAGAGAATTTCTAGTGACGTATGGCGACCTTCACGCGTGCCGCCCGCTCGCAAGAGTGTTCGCATTGCTTTGGCGACTCGTCCTTGACGGCCAATTACCTTACCAAAGTCATCGGGCGCAACGTTGAGTTCGAGCGCAAGGACATTGCGATCATTACGAACTTCACGAACTTGTACGGCCTCAGGATCGTCTACCAAGGATTTTGCGATGTACTCAACAAGTCTACGCATTTTTTCCCTTAACCCAATATCTTACTCAGCTTGAGTAGCTGCTGCAGCGGTGGATTTCGTCTGCTCATAACGCTCCATTGCTCCTGTGCGCTTGAGTAACGAAGCTACCGATTCGGTTGGTTGTGCACCCACATTGAGCCACTTAAATGCTTTTTCTTCATTGATGTGGATGGCAGATGGCTCTACAAGCGGGTTGTACCAGCCGATGTTTTCAATAATACGGCCATCGCGTGGTGAGCGCGAATCAGCGACCACGACGCGATAGCTTGGGGCTTTCTTTTTCCCTACACGTTTTAAGCGAATTTTGACACTCATGCGTTTTTTCTCTTACCTTTTCCCCCTGGGCAGTATATCTTGCTTCATTACAAAGGGGGATCTATGTGTATTGTTATGCCGAGTCCCAGCGCGATGTGCGTTCCTGAACTACGGCCTCACTAGGATACCATGGAGGGCTGGAATTGTCAATCTTATTCCCATTCCATCGTTGCAGGAGGCTTGGTTGTAATATCGTAAACAACGCGTG
>Ga0209056_10008188_pt1 | contig 10729 bp, 7 predicted proteins | sample GraSoiAngelo_114_FD_185876 | JGI IMG/M metagenome (GOLD analysis project Ga0209056, IMG submission 185876) | Grasslands soil microbial communities from the Angelo Coastal Reserve, California, USA - 14_0903_13_40cm (SPAdes) (version 2) | ecosystem: Environmental > Terrestrial > Soil > Grasslands ...
TTCATCGTCACTTGGAAGCCGCGCTCTCTGGCGCGCAGATCATCCTCGGGGCCATGCCCTCCGGCCATGCTCGCGCCGTTTACGTTTCTGCGCTGCCCTTTGTCGGCGCCGGCGCAAGTTTCGTCAGCGCCACCAAGGGCCTCGAGCCATCAACGCACCTGCGGATAAGCGAGGTGATCGCGCAAGTTGTCTCGCCGAAATTTGCGCCGCGCATCGCCGTGATTTCCGGACCATCGTTCGCTGTGGAGGCCGCTCGCGGAGAACCTACGGCTGTCGTTCTGGCTTCGCGGGATGCCACGCTCGCCGCCGAACTGCAGGAAGAGTTTGCCGGGCCAGCGTTCCGTTTGTATACCAACGACGACGTTCTGGGCGTGGAGCTGGCCGGCGCGATGAAAAACGTGATGGCGATTGCCGCCGGGGTGTGCCAAGGACTTGGGCTTGGTTCGAATGCTCGGGCGGCGCTGATCACCCGCGGCCTGGCTGAAATGGCCCGTTTGGCGGTAGCGCTGGGGGCGCGGCCCGAGACGCTCAGTGGTCTGGCGGGATTGGGCGATCTGGTTCTCACTTGCACGGGCTCGCTCAGCCGCAATCGATTCGTGGGAATCGAACTCGGCAAAGGACGCACTCTGAGTGAAATCCTCGCGAATATGCGCATGGTTGCCGAAGGCGTGAATACGGCTGCGCCGTTGCTGGCGCTGGCCCGCGAACATCGGATCGAAATGCCGATTACGGAACAAGTTGACGCTATTCTGCATGCGGGCAAGTCTCCCCAGGACGCTATTCGCGACATCATGGAGCGGCCTTTGAAGCGGGAATAAGCGCGGGGCGCGGCTTTCAGTCGCCAGTTTTCGGTCCTAAGTTGTTAGTGGGAAGTGGAGGAATTGGGTTTGACGGTACCATTGAACACGGTCTGCGGAATCGTCTCTGCTGTCGGACGGTCCTCGAAAATCGGCAATACGTTTTCAGGTTTTGGTTGCCAGTTGGCAATGAACTGAGACTGTTGTACCTGATTTGACCCACTGAATGCTGACAACTGTCCACTTTTTTAGCCCCCCCTTGTATCTCTCCAACTTATATAGCCTAATATATGCTATCCTACCATGCGGGGGGCAGGATGGCAAGACGTCTGGAACTCCGGCCTCTTACGCGAGGCGAGCAGCGCGCGCTGCGATCCAAGCTCAGGGATCTAACTCTTTCCGTTCGTGTGCACCAGCGGTACCGAGTCATCGACCAGGTTCGGCGAGGTTTCAGCCTGCTGACGGCCGCGGAACGCGTCGGCTGCCACTTCACTGTCGCGTATGACTGGGTCCACCGTTTTAATGAAAGCGGGTTTGGCACCTTTGAGCAGGTTCCCAACCCGAAGGGGCGGCCGCCTATTCTACGCGCCTCGCAACTTCGTGAACTGATCGACGTCGCGTTATCAAGTCCCTCCGAACGGGGATTACCGTTCTCCGTCTGGTCGGTCTCCAAGCTGGCCGAGTACTGTCGCCGTCGAAGATTGTTGCCTGCGGTGACCGACGAGTGGGTCCGTCGGCTACTGCGCCGTGAAGGGCTCACGGCCCAGCGCGTCCGCACCTGGAAGACCTCGACGGATCCCGCGTTCGACCGTAAAAAAAAACGCATCCGGGCACTCTATCGGCGCTGTCCAGCGCGCAGCGCGGTAGTGTGTTTCGACGAATGGGTTCCACTGGATCTGAAACCTACCGGCGGTGTCGCTTGGGCCCGGCAGAAGCAGCCCCAGCGCATGCGCGCGACCTACCGCCGTCTGCAAGGGACCGAACAATTTCTGGGATTCTATGATGTGCACGCCGACTGCCTCAGTGGCCTGTTTCGTCGTCGCAAACGGGTCTTGGACATCAGCAAAGCCTTCTGCTACCTCCGCCGCTGTTATCCACGCAAGCGACTGTTCGTGATTTTGGACAACCTACACAACGTCCGCGATCATCCCCGCTTCCTCGCCTTGCTACGACGACTCCACATTCGGCCCGTATGGACACCGACGGAAGCTTCCTGGCTCAACCTGATCGAAGCGCAGTTTGGACTCAGGAAACGCTTCACCTTGGCCAATACCGACGACCCCCACCCACGTGGCTCGGCGTCGACGCATCTACGCCTATCTCCGATACCGCCACCGCAAACTCGCCAACTTCCGTCATCCCCTCAACCGCATCCGCTCATTTAGGTCTGTCAAGTTGGAACAGCACCAGTACTAAAGTTCCAGTTGCACATGCGCGACGCGGAGCGCTACCGGACCGCCTAAGTATGTCAGGTTCTCCTAGAATGAATAGTGGAGATGTCGCTGGATACCAAATCTCGTTGGGGACGTGTGCGTGCCGGGCGCGTGCGAATCCTTTGGCTCTTTCTGGGCGCATTCTTGCTGGTCAGCACGCTTCCCATCGGCCTCTACCACCGCCAGGTATTGCAGCTTAGCCAGGACAAGCTGGTGGATACCGAGCGCGTGCAGCAAACCGATCTGACCCGGTCACTGGCGCAGGAAATCGAGTTATTCGAATCCAACCTGACGCAACAGCTCTTGAGCGAGCGCCAGATTCTCGCGCTGACCGGCCTCATCGACAACGTGGAAGATTCGGCGGCAGAACCCAAGGTCACTCGTCTGCTGGAAGATTTTGTCGACAGCAATCGCAATACGTTCATTTACCTGACGGCGGTGGGGAGGTCCGGAAAAGGCACGAGCGCGTCACAGGGAAATTTCCGGGCCGAGCAGGATCCGTTCGTGGCGAGAGCGCTGCAGCGGGCCTTCGTCACCTGCCTGCAATCGAAGCAACTGCAAGTGGTCAAGTTTCGCAGCGATCCTCTGGCATTGGCTCCCCAAAACCGGCCGGCCTTCGTCGTGGCCGTGCCCTTGAAAGACGTGAACGACAACTTTACGGGAATGCTGGCCGCGGTCGTTTCCCTGGAACCCATCCTTCATCGTTTGCAGGAAGCCAGCGTGCGGGGACGCACGGTTTTTCTAGTGGATCACAACGGCCGCCTCGTGGCCCACCCGGAGACGAAAAATTTCGTTCCAGGGGCGGACGTCAGCAGCAATTCACTTGTGGCAAAAGTGAAGGCACTGCCGCAAGAGCTCCGCAACACGGAAACGGTGCGTTTTACCGAAACGGACAAGAAACACCCGGTCGAGATGATTGGAACGTACAGCACTTTTCCTGAAGTGAATTGGGCGGTCATTGCGCAGCGGAGCCTCGATCAGGCGCAGAGTGACACCGGCGTCACCGAACTGAACCGGCAGGCGCTGGCGTTCGTCAGCGTGGTCATTCTGTCCGCCATTCTCGTCGGTTATTTTTTCGCGGTGGGCATTAGCGGACCCATCCGCGGGCTGGCGGCCTCCACGCGCGCGATCAGCCGCGGCGAATTTCATCAGCGCTCACCCGTGCGCGGGGCTTCGGAGATCAGCGAGCTTGCTGAAAACTTCAACAAGATGGCCGGCGACATCGAGGAGTACATCGAGCGCCTGAAAGAAGCCGCCGAGGAAAACCGCGAGCTGTTTATCGGATCCATCCGCATGCTCGCCGCGGCCATCGACGAAAAGGATCCGTACACGCGCGGTCACTCCGGCCGCGTGGCGAAGTATTCGACGCTGATCGGCCAGGAACTTGGCCTCACCACGGAAGAGCTGGACAAGTTGCGCATCGCGGCGTTGCTGCACGACGTCGGAAAAATCGGCGTCGAAGACCGCGTGTTAAAAAAGCCCGGCTCGCTCACGCCCGAGGAATTTGGATTGATGAAGCAGCACACCGTGAAGGGCGCAAACATCATGCGCCCGGTTTCGCAACTGAAGGAGATGCTCCCCGGCATCGAGCTGCACCACGAACACATGGATGGGCGCGGTTATCCTTACGGCCTGCAGGGCCAGCAGATCCCGCTGATGGCGCGCATCATCGGTGTGGCCGATACACTCGATGCCATGACCACCAACCGGCCTTACCAGACGGCCATGGAACTGGACTACGCCATGAACCGCATCCGGGCCCTGACCGGTTCAAAATTCGATGACGTGGTGGTGACTGCTCTCGAATCCGCCGTAAACGCCGGCAAGCTCCGCCTCAGTGCCGTTGAAGTACACGTTTAAACTAAGGCTTGGTATCCATTCCCTGCGCACAGCTGAGGGTTGAGATGCCTGACAGCTACATGAGGAAGAAGTGGCTTGAGAGTTCGCCGGGAATGACATTATTTGCGGTTGGGATCACCGCGACTATGCTATCTCTCGCGGTGTTCGCGCTCCAAGATCTGGCGATTTTGATTACAGGAAAATTCGCTAGATGGAGTCCACTTAGAGATGTGGGTTATGTCATAGGAGCGGGGATCGCCGCACTTTTTTGCGCGTTTACTGGCTTCATCTGGAAATCAGGATTCCCGAAAACCCTGGCTGCTCTGCTGTCCGTTTCAATGGCGTCCTATGTCCTAGAGCGCTTCCTTGTTACCCCAACGCTATGGTTGAGAATTGAGCACCGTTCTTCTGTTTTCGCGCTTCAGGCCAATCGCGCCCGACTAGCAACTCTGCTGCCTCAAAGCTCCAATCACACGGTTCTGCTACAATTTTAAGTCGCCGTTACTCTGATGCGCGCAGCCTTATGATTTCTCTCTTCGGCAAGCCCGAACCAACTCTTGCGGAACGCCTGAAGGCGTCCGTCAGCAAAACCAAGGCGGCGCTCTCCGAAACCGTCGACACGATCTTTCTGGGCGAGCGGAAGATCGATCCTTCGATCCTGAAGGATCTGGAGACCGCGCTTCTCTCGGCTGATCTGGGTGTGAAGCCGACGCGGGAGATTCTCGATGCGGTGCGCGAAAAAATGGACCGCAACGCGCTCTCGGATGCCGCGCAACTCAAGCGCGAGATCAAGTCGCACATCATTCGAATTCTGAACGCGCCCGTCCGGCCGGATGTGGCGGCTGGGAGCGGCATTTCCACATCACAGAATGGCAGCGGCACACGCGTGATTTTCATTGTTGGCGTCAATGGCGCGGGCAAGACCACCAGCATTGGAAAACTCGCAAACCGGCTTCGACAGGAGGGACGCAGCGTCGTGCTTTGCGCCGCGGACACGTTTCGCGCCGCCGCGGTCGAGCAACTGGAAATCTGGGCGCAGCGCAACGGCATCGAGGTCATCAAACAGAAATCCGGCGCCGACCCCGCCGCGGTCGTTTACGATGCTGTCGCCGCTGCCAAGGCGCGCTCGGCTGATGTCGTCATCGTGGATACGGCGGCTCGAGAAAATGAAGCGCACCGCCGCAAAAGTGATTCCCGGCGCGCCGCACGATGTTCTGCTGGTTCTCGACGCCACCACCGGGCAGAACGGGCTTGCCCAGGCCCGTGAATTCACTTCCACCGTCACCATCACCGGCATCATCCTAACGAAACTTGATGGCACCGCGAAGGGCGGCATCGTTGTCGCAATCTCGCGCGAGCTTGGCCTGCCCATCCGCTTCGTTGGCATCGGCGAGCAGATCAACGACATGGTCCCGTTCGACGCGGAAACCTACGCCAATTCCCTCTTCGACTGAACCGTGGACGCGCACGCCATCCGCTTCATGGAACACGCGCTGGCCCTGGCCCGCAAAGGCGCCGGCCTTGCCAGCCCCAATCCCATGGTGGGTAGCGTCATCGTGCGCGCAGGGCAGATCGTCGGCGAAGGATTTCATCAATACGAATGGCGCGACCACGCGGAAATCGTCGCGCTGAAGTCCGCAGGTGAAAAGGCGCGCGGCGCGACGCTCTATGTCACCCTCGAACCCTGCAATCATACCGGGCGCACTGGCCCTTGCACGGAAGCAATCATTGCCGCAGGCCTTCAACGCGTCGTCGCGGCCATGGATGATCCGAATCCCGCCAATTCCGGCCGTGGCTTTGAGCGCCTCCGCGCGGCGGGCATCGAAGTTTTCACGGGGTTTTGCGAAGAAGAGGCGAGCCGCCTCAATGAGCCGTTCGCGTGCTGGATTCGAACGAAGAAACCATTTGTCACGCTGAAGTCGGCAATGACGCTGGACGGGCAACTGGCTCTCCCGGGTTCCGAAAAAAGGAGTGGCAAGAACTCCGGCAAGCGCCGGAGTTGGATTACTTCGGAAGAGTCCCGCGCCGAAGTTCACCGCATGCGCCGTGCTTCGGATGCGCTGCTCACTGGAATCGGTACGATTCTCGCCGATGATCCGTTGCTTACCGATCGCAGCGGTCTCCCGCGCCGCAAGCGACTCCTGCGCGTGGTTCTCGATTCGAAGCTGCGCCTGTCGCCAAAATGCCGCATCGTCAGGACTTCCGACGACGATCTTCTCGTGTTCACCGCCCTGCAGCCGAATTCTCCGAAGGCGCGCAAACTGCAGAACGCCGGGGTCGAAGTTCTCCGCACAAAATTGAAGAATGGCCGGATCGATCTGTCACTGGTCCTCGCAGAGCTCGGACGCCGCGATATTCTCAGCGTCCTCCTCGAAGCTGGCCCCGCGCTGAATGGCGCAGCCCTGGCCGCCGGCATCGTGCACAAGCTGGTTCTCTTCTATGCTCCAAAAATTGCTGGCGACAATAGTGTTCCTTTCGCCTTCGCGCCGAAGCTGAATCTTCCACTATTGCGCAGCCTGCGCATGCAGCAATTCGGCCCCGATTTCGCCATCGAAGCCACGCTGTCTGAGGTCTTCAATCGATGAAGGGGAGAACTCCATACCCCTTTGTGTACCGGTATGCGGCTCTTATTGTGCTGGGCTTTCCCTTCGTTCTTCTCTACAAGACACTACGTCTCCCCAATTTCCTACTTAGTGTTCCGTTCTTCGTCGCTGCTTTATTTTTCTTTACGATCGCGCAGGTAATGCCATGCGCAGATCACTTGAAATACTGGCGTTTTCGGCGATGGATATCTATTCCATACTCGGACGTCCGGAGATGCCGAGAGGATCGGATATTCGGTTATCTTCGGACGATTAGCTATTTGCCGCCGTGGGGTAGGTTGTACTTCACTCGGCGGCAAGTCGGATTCCGCTGGGATTCCGACATTATCAACACAATTCAAGGCAAAGCAGGACTTAAATAGATTGCATTCAAGCCACACTGGCCCAGAGTCAAAAATCCACGCGAGCTTCCACCTCGGAACTATTCGCTGATACGAAGGACCGCGGCGCCGGGGATAGCATCGTTCTTAAGGGCATTGAGTGCACGGTTGGCATCCGCGAGAGGAAAGATTTCTACGTGCGTTCGAATCGGAATTTCAGCGGCAACGCGCAGGAAGTCCTGGCCGTCTTGCCGCGTATTGTTCGCCACGCTGCGAATCACCAGCTCCTGATACAACAAGTCGTAACTGAGCGATGGAATGGGGCTCATATGGATTCCGCCGAGAATGAGCGCGCCGCCTTTCTTGAGCGCCTTCAGCGCTGCCGGAACGATTTCTCCGGCAGGTGCGAATATGATCGCGGCATCCAGCTTCTTCGGAGGTTCATCATAGGTGCCTCCGGCCCACGCCGCGCCCAACTCCAGCGCGAGCTTTTGGTGCCGAACGTCACGCGTGGAGGCAAACACTTCCACGTTCCAGTGCCTTGCCACCTGAATCGCCACGTGCGCCGCCGCGCCGAAGCCGTAAAAGCCCAGACGTCCTCCCGCTTTGATCCCGGAGAGCCGCAGCGACCGGAATCCGATGATTCCCGCGCAGAGCAGCGGCGCGGCCTGTTCATCGGGGAATCTTGCTGGAAGGGGGTAGATGAAAGCTTCCGGCGCAACGATGTATTCCGCATAACCGCCGTCCACGCTGTAGCCCGTGAACGTCGGGTTGTCGCAAAGATTTTCCGCGTTGGCCTTGCAATATTCGCAGGTTCCATCCGTCCGATGAAGCCAGGCGATGCCGACGCGGTCGCCGATTCCGAAGCGCCGTGTGTTCTCGCCTTGCCTATCCACGATACCCACGACCTGGTGGCCCGGAATCACCGGCGATTTGCGCGGCGGCAATTCTCCTTCGATCACATGCAAGTCGGTTCTGCAGACGCCGCAGGCGCGCACACGCACGAGCACCTCACCGCTCTTCGGCTGCGGCGCCGCGACTTCCCCATATTCCAGCGGATTCGTTTCCATGGCAGCCGGCGCGCGCAACAAGCATGCTTTCATGGTGAGGCCTCGGCGTTATCTCTGCCCTTCCGATGCGGACCAGTCTAGTGCTTTCTGCCTTGGACGCGAAATACTGTACACTCGGATTCGCGAGCGATCGGAATCACTATGTTCACCGGAATCATTGAGCACACCGGTACGATTGAAGCGCTCGACCTCCAAGACGACGGCGGGCGCGTCACAATCCACGCGCCGAGCGTCGCGCCGTCGCTCACTGTTTCGAACAGCATCGCCGTGAACGGTTGTTGCCTGACCGTAGTCGCTCTCCACGACTATCGGCTTTCCGCCGATCTATCTGGTGAAACCATCCGCAAGACTTCGTTTGGCGCAAAGGGCGGCGAACCGAAAAAGGGTGCGCGGGTCAATCTCGAGCAGCCGCTCACCGCGGGCAAGGAATTCGGCGGGCACTTTGTCCTCGGCCACGTGGACACCATCGGCCGCGTAACGCATCTCACGCCCGAAGGAGAAAATTGGTGGCTCGGAGTGCAGATCCCGGCGGAATTCGCCCGCTACGTCGTGCCGAAGGGCTCGATCACCATTGACGGCATCAGCCTCACCGTAGCCCGCTGGCGGAACAACATCGCGGAAGTCGCCGTGATTCCCTACACCTACGAACACACCAACATTCGCGACCGCAAACCGGGCGACGCGGTCAACCTCGAAGGCGATGTACTTGGAAAATATGTCGAGCGTTATCTGGAAGCGCGCAGCTCCTCGGCGCTAGGGCAACCACAACTAACGGTCGCCCGCCTCGTGGAAGAAGGCTTCTAGACTCCTGACCGTTCGGCGTTCTTCTGTCGTGCTCCGCGCCAATACAGCATCAATCCCAGCACAATGGCGGCCACGGTTCCGCCAACTAGCTTCAATTCGAATCCCAACTTATCCGCCGAATCCCCTGGCGGCACCAGCGAAACCAAAATGCCAATCAATACGATTGTCAAGCCCGTTCCGGAGACGATCCATATGCCCGCTCTGCCTCCCGGGATAAGCACCGCATCTTTGTTTGCGCGTCGGTCCGGCCGCGGATACAGCTTGATCGCCGCCGCAAACATATAGATGAAGGGAATGAAATACAAAATGATGGTGGCGTCCACGAGAAATTGGTACGCGCCGCGCGTTGTCTCATTGACCTGGCTGATCAACAGAATCGCGCACGATATGATCGCTTGCACCAGGATCGAAACGTAGGGCGTCTTCCAGCGCGGATGGATTTTCGCGAACGCTGTCGGCAAATAACGGTCGATGCCAACCACGAAAGGCACGCGCGCAATCCCGGCCACCGTGCTGCCGACGCCGCCCGCGTTGCCGACGGTCACCACCACTGCGGCAAGAATTCCCAACGCGCCGATTTTCAGCGCGATCGATCCCACGGTAATCGCATGGAACACACCGCTGGTGGTGGATACCTCAGCCGCGGGCACCAACGCCAGCACGGCAACCGTCGCCACGATGTACATTCCGGCAATCAGCACTCCTGATGCATACACCGCCCGCGGCAGCGTTTTCTGCGGATTGCGCACTTCTTGGCTCATCGCTGAAACAAGCTCCAGCCCGCTGAACGCAAACGCAATTTGCGACCAGAAGTTCACGGTGTCCCAATTCCAAACCGGCAACATGTTCGGCCACGTGAAATGGGTCACCGGTCCGTGCTTCACCCACAGAATCGCCGCGATACCCAGCAGTGCCAGCAGCGGCAAATAAGTAGACACGCCCCCCGCATTCTGTAGCCATTTGCCGATGTTCAGTCCGATGATATTCAGTCCGACGGCCACCACCAGCATGCCGACCGAGACGGAAAGCAAAAACATCCGGTTTTGCGAAAGCACCGCGCCATTTTCTCCGATGATGTACGCGCTCATCGCCGCGCTGGCCAGCAACAACCCGGGGAAATAAAACACCGTGTAAATCCAGTAGTTCCAGCCAGCCACGAAACCGTGAAAATCTCCGAACGCCTCCTTGGCCCAAACGTACAGTCCGCCCTCTTCCGGAAATCGCGATGACAATTCATTAATCACCAGCGCCGAGGGCACAAAAAACAACAGCGCCGCAAGAATCCACAAACTGATCGACGAAGTTCCATTGTGCGCTGCCGCCGCCACCCATCGAGGACCTAGCACCGTCGCGATGTTGAAGAGAAGGACGTCCCAGAAGCCCATTTCCCTGCGAAGCTGTTTGATTGGATCGGAAGGACCGTCAGCTGTCTGACTCACAGGGTCACGTCCAGCGCGGGAATCAGTTCATCCAGCAGGCGGAAATTCTTGAGGAAGGGATCGGTTGAATTCTCGAAATCGGCCCAGGGTCCGAAGAAGGTTACGCGGCCTTCCTGGAGAAAGACGACCACGTCGGCGAGCCTTTTTGCCAGATGCGTGTCGTGCGTCACGACGATCGATGTCTTTTGATACGCCTTCTTAAGACGCAGGATCAATTCGCCCATGTGCCCCACCATGATCGGGTCCACCATGGTCGTCGGCTCGTCGAACAAAATCGCCTCGGGATTCTGCGCCAGCGCGCGCCCGATGGCCACCGCGCGCTTCATCCCGGTGGAAAGTTCGCTGGGTAATTTGTCGAGGACGTCGTCCACTTCCAGCATCTGCGCGATTTTTATTACGTATTCTTCGACATCCTCATCGGTCA
>Ga0209056_10008191_pt1 | contig 10726 bp, 10 predicted proteins | sample GraSoiAngelo_114_FD_185876 | JGI IMG/M metagenome (GOLD analysis project Ga0209056, IMG submission 185876) | Grasslands soil microbial communities from the Angelo Coastal Reserve, California, USA - 14_0903_13_40cm (SPAdes) (version 2) | ecosystem: Environmental > Terrestrial > Soil > Grasslands...
CCCCGCTGGTTGAGCTGGCGGGGATTTTTTTCTGGTTCACTCTCGGACCGTCATGCTCAGGGATGACGAATGAAAATTTCCTTTCCCCGTCATGTGCTCGCCAGCCTTGGTACCGCGCTGCTGTGCGCTCCGCTGGTTCAGGCGGGCGGTGAGCTGGCGCAGGGCGGGCGCGCCATGGTTGCGACGGTGCATCCGCTGGCGACCGATGCAGCAGTCGAAACTTTCAGGAAAGGAGGCAACGCCATTGATGCCGCGGTGGCGGCCGCTCTGACCCTCGGTATCGTGGACGGACAGAACTCCGGCATCGGCGGAGGCTGCTTCATGCTGATTCGGCTGGCCGACGGCAGGTTCGTCGCCATTGACGGTCGAGAGACCGCACCGGGGGGAGCGACACGCGACATGTTCGTGCGGCACGGCAAGGCCGATCCGGAATTGAGTCTGGCTGGTCCACTGGCTGCCGGTGTGCCGGGCGCATTGGCGAGTTATGATTACGCGCTGCGCCGTTACGGAAGAATTCCTTTGAAGGAACTGCTGCTGACAAGCGCAAAGATTGCGGAGCATGGCTTTCCCCTAAGCCGTCATTACGCAGAGCGCCTGGCCGCCAGCGTGAAGGAGTTAAGAATGTTTGAGGCGTCGCGCGCGGCCTTTCTTCCCGGTGGCGAATCGAAAAGCGCAGGAGCGATCCTGCGGTTGCCGGACCTGGCCCAAACGTATCGCGCGATTGCCGAGAACGGCCCGGACTGGTTTTATCGCGGTCCGTTTGCCCGAGCGACCGCCGATTGGATGAAGAATAATGGCGGTCTTCTGACGGCCGGAGATTTTCGCGATTACCACCCGAAATCACGCGAACCAGTCCTCAGCACCTATCGCGGCTTCCAATTGGTCGGGTTTCCACCGCCGAGTTCCGGCGGTGTTCACGTCGCGCAGATATTGAACGTTCTGGAAAACTTCGACCTCAAGGCGATGGGGCCAGGCTCGGCGGATTTCATTCATGTGGTGACTGAAGCGATGAAGCTGGCCTTCGCTGACCGCGCCTATTGGCTGGGCGATCCGGACTTTGCCAAGGTCCCGCGCGGCCTGGTCGCGAAAGACTACGCGGCGAAGCTGGCCGGACAAATTCACATGGATCGCGTTGCAGTTGTTCCGCAACACGGCACTCCGGAATCGGCCAGCGACGATGTGTTTCAGAAACACACCACGCATTTTTCGACCGCCGACGCGGAAGGAAATTGGGTGGCGTGCACGGCCACGGTCAACACGTCCTTCGGTTGCAAGGTCGTCGTTCCGGGCACCGGCGTCGTTTTGAACAATCAAATGGACGACTTCTCCGCGCAACCCGGCGCGACAAATTATTTTGGGCTGGTCGGCGCCGAGGCCAACGCGATTGCGCCCGGCAAACGCCCGCTCTCGAGCATGTGCCCGACGATTGTTCTGAAGGAGGGCAAACCGATTTTGTCCGTCGGCGCCGCAGGCGGGCCGACCATCATCAGCCAGACGGTACTGGCGATCATCAACACGATCGATTTTGCCATGGACCCGGCGGCAGCTTTGGCCCAACCGCGCTTTCATCATCAATGGAAACCGGACGCATTGATTGTCGAAAAGCGGATTGGGGAGGACGTGTTGCGCCAGCTTGAACAACGCGGGCATAAACTCAAGCGTATCGATTCCCTTGGCGCGGCGCAGGCCGTCGGCGCGAGTTCGACCGGCCACGGCTTCCTCGGCGCGTACGACCCGCGCGTGGAAGGTAAAGCGGCCGGATGGTAGAGGGCCGGCGATGCGTCAAAAACTGGTGGGAAGACAATACTCATGCGGCTGTCCGGCATTCCGCAGACAGACTTCCGATCTCCTGAGTCGAGAATATCCGCAATCTGCAAGAGAAATGACCGGTTGGAGAAGTGGACGCTCAGGCCGTCTGCACAGCCCGGCGGAGATGAAGAAACTTTGGGAACGAAAACGTCTTGCCTCTTGACCACGCACCCTAATGGGTGACCGTTTACGTTTATGAAGTTACGGCTTTTTGCACCGTGCGAACGAGTTCGAGGAACGGTTCCGAAGCCGCTTCCTCATCACAAGTCACAGTGTGTTCCCGGCCTTCGTCGTCAACAATGCACATTGTAAATTGCAGGCGATCGGGCTGGCGCCTTGGCGCGGCCAGGGTTTGGGGCAGATTGAAAAAACCCGCTGCGCTTACCAGTCCTTCGATCCGTTTGGCGGCGGTGCGTGGCAAGATGGCAGTGTCGAGCGTGACTGGCGGAGGCAAAAGGCCGGCGAAGCCGCCGCTGCGAGTCAGCGTGACATGAATTTGCCCACGTTGGGTAGAAATCTGTTTCCGCATGAATCTCCTGGGCTTTTCTGGTTCTGCCAAGATATTCGACCGAGCCACGAACCTGGTAATCTTCACTCGCTGAGTGCTAAGTCAAGCGCAGGACCAGCGGGTTACGAAGGAATCCAAGGTTGGGTTCAGGAAGGGTAGTCACGCTGAGAAGGCGGGTTTTGGCGCTCTTGCGCCTCGTTACCCGGTCCCGCCGAGCTCGAATCCTTTACTATTACCCGCCGCTCATCGATGAGCGACGGTTCGGGCATCCAACTCACTGGCGTAGTTCAGCGATATTCCGAAGTAAAGGTTCCAATTCGGGCTGATCCAACGCCATGGATCTGAGCCGCTCTTCTCTGCCGGAGCTTTTGGCGGCGGAGAACGCTTTGCGCAACCAGAAACGGCCCTCTACCAAGTCGCCCATCTGACAGGCATAACACGCCAAGCCAAAGGGAATCATAGGTTCTGCGGGGAATCTTTCAGCGACTGGCAGCAACGAATCAAACGCGGCTTGCAGACCACCGCCGGCGGGGATTTGGCGCAGGGAATACGCCCGGCCGATCCAGCCAGAGGGGCGATTGGGGTCGATTTCAACAATCGCGCTGGCGATGTTCAGGCAAGCGTCCCAATTCTGCGCCCTGGCGTGGAGTTGCCAGCGTACCTCAAGCACATCAGGATGGGTGTAATGTTGAGGGTCTATGCGTTTGAGGTCCTCAGCCGCCTCTGCGTCGACACCGAGCATCAGCCAGCCACTCGCGGCCCTTAAATAGTGGATGTCTGGCGGTTCGATCGCATTCATCGTTGTAAAGGCTAAAAGCAAGGCGCTTGCCGAGAATCGACGGACAAGCGCAAGGCTGGGCCCCGTAGTGGAAAGCGGTTTGCATTTAACTAATTACGACATATCCTGCCGACGGCTTGACTCAACAGTCTGCGTAACTGCAGCTGAGGCAGAGTGTCAACCTTTTCGACGGTGTCGAGCAACAGTGCCTTCGCAATGTTTGCAATTTCCTGACCAGCCACATGTTAACCAGGTTTGCGACACCGTCGGTTTGACTTACATTTTTAATCTAGGAACCGAAATTGCTTGCGTCGAAAGCAGTCATTTTCATTTTGGCAGCGCAAACAGCCCTCCCAAGAACGCAATCTGCTTCCTAGATCGGCGTGGTGAACAAATATTTTTCTTTTGATCGCTTGACCCGCTTGCGACTGCGGACGAGGTTTCGGTTCTTCTAGGTGTCGTACGTGTGTGACCGCAAAGTAACGGGTCGAAACGTGAAAACGGAAAGAGGTGAGAAACATGTATAAAGTGAACGAGACAATAACTGGTTACGACTTGGCTGAATTGCTCCAAGGCGAGTCGGGAATCTTTGAAGGCACTACGCCCTCGGGCGAAAGATTCCAAATCGTGAGCCGGGCCGGACAGTCCATCAGCAATCTCCGATTCCAACCGGACAAAAAAAATGAAAACCCGCTGTGGCGCGTACGCAAAATAGGTGAACTGCGCGCCGAACAACAAACCGCCTGATCAGGCAGAATTCTACACGGCCCGGCGCATCTCCTGCGCCCGGCCTTTCGCGGGTCTTCGTGGTAATTGGTGGTGCTGAGGCTCTCCTGCTCAATCTTGCTGATTTTGATAGTGCCTTGGCTGACCCATTTGTCAAAATCCGGCTGGCAGCATGTCGCCAGCGGCCTTATCTGATCAAGTTACCGTCGGCATCAAGCAATTGGACTTGCCCCCAACCGAGTTCGCGAATTCCGGACTCGATTTTTGAGCGGTCGCCTACGACCACCCAAACCAACTGATCTGGATGCACGACTTCCCTGGCAGCCTTGTCCACGTCGCTCAAGGAAAGTGAGCGGACCCTCGCCGGGTAGGTGGTGAAATAATCGTCCGGCAACCCGAAGGTGACGATCTCGTCGAGGGAGTTGGCAACCGCCTCGTTGGTTTCCCACGTGCCGGGCAACTGCAAGGTTTGATTCTTCTGCGCCGTATTCAGTTCATTCTCGCTCATGGCCGGTCTGCCCAAAATGCCGCGCAATTCCTTTTCGAGTTCCATCAACGACTCCTTGGTTTTGTCGGTTTGCACCGGAGCATAGGCGATGAATGGACGCTGCCCCCGCGCAGGCCACAGGAAAGTGAACGCGCCGTAAGACCAGTGCTTGTCTTCGCGCAGATTCATGTTGATCCGCGAAGTGAAAGTTCCTCCCAGAATCGTGTTCATCGTCTCAATCGCGATTTCATTGGGATTTAGTTTTGGCGCGGCCACGTGGCCGGCCAGAATCACGCTTTGCAGGGAATCGGGCCGGTCGATCAGATAGACCGCCGCTTTCCTTTGCTGTTCCACCTGGCTAATGTTCTTCGACGGAACGCTGGCGGACTTCCAATCACCAAAGAGCTTTTCCAGCTTGGGTTTGATTGCGTTCAGCGTGGTGTCCCCGACAATGATGAGTGTTGCCTTGTTCGGCTTGAACCAGGTGTCGTGGAATTTCTTCATGTCTGCCCGGGTCAGTTTCTCAACCGACGCTTCCGAGCCGGACCCGGTCAGCGGGTTGCCGTAGGCGTGGCCGCTGCCGTAGAGGATTTTAGGGAAAACCCGTAATGCCATGCTCACCGGATCGGTTCGCTCCCGCTTGATCCTGGCAACAAGCTGTTTCTGCAGCCGCTGGAAGTCGCTTTCCGAGAAGGAAGGATTCAAAATGACATCGGCGTAAATATCGAGCGCACGGTCGAGGGTGGCCATGAGGGTGGAAAGGCGGACGCTGGAGACGTCCAGGCCCGATTGCGCACTCAAGTTCGCGCCCAACGCCGCCAACTCGTCGCTGATCTGCAACGCCGTGCGCCTGGCAGTGCCCTCATCCAACATATCCATCGCCAGCCGCGCGGTTCCTGCGCTGGCGAACTGGTCGGCTGCCGATCCGGCGTCTACCACCAAATGAAAATTGACGAGCGGCGTGGAATGCCGTTCCGCCAGGATGATCTTCAAGCCGTTGGACAAGTCGGTTCGCTCAAATGCCGGAAACTTTGCGTCCCCCTGCGCGCCAGGTTCAGGTAACTTCGAGCGGTCAACGGTGCTGCTGTTGGTTTCGTAGGTCGGATAGGGGTGAACTTCGAGAATGTAAACATTTTCATTCAGCCACGTTTTCGCCGCCTGCTGCAAGTGGCGCGTGGTTGCCTGGCGAACAAAATTCAAGGTCGTCTGATAAAACTCCGGGGCACCGCGAAAGGTCTGGTTCATCGCCAATATATCCGACTTGCCTCCAAAACCCCCGATGCGCTCGATGCCTCGCACAAAGGCGGCGATGTGGCCTGCCTTGGCGCGTTGAAGTTCCGCTTCGGTGGGTCCTTTGGCCAGGAGCCTCGCCAGTTCCTCATCAACCGCTTTTTCGATCCGTTGCAGGTCACGTTCGGGCCGGGCGGTGACAACAATCCCGAACTGTCCGCTGATCTCACGGGGATCGACGTAGGCCGATACATCCGTCGCCGCCTGCTCGTCATAGACCAGCCGCTTGTAGAGCCTCGAGGTTTTGCCCGAGGCGAGCACCCGGCTGACCAACTCCAAGTAACTCGTGTCCGCTTCACCGTAAGGCGGAACGTTCCACACTTTGTATAGCCGCGCCTGTGGCACGCGGTCCGAGACCGTCTGTCGGCGAGTGCCGAGCATCTTCGGAATCCACTTTTCAAACCTGTCGACCGGTGGACCGGCAGGTATGTCTCCAAAATAATGCTCCACCTTCTTCAAGGCAGTTTCCGCGTCGATGTCCCCCGCCAGAACCAGGACCGTGTTGGCCGGGCCGTAATAAGTCTTGAACAATGCCATCGAGCCGATGACCGTCCAGGAGTAGGGATGGCCCGGAGGCGCAGTACCCTTAACGATCAACTCCTCGGTGACGCCGTAGGGCTGGTTTTCACCCTGACGCTTTTCGTTCTGGACCACCCCGCGCTGCACGTCGAGCCGTGCCTGGTCAATGGCTCCCAGGAAATGGCCCATGCGATCGGATTCAATCCACAAGGCAACGTCCAACGCATTGGTGGGAACGTTCTCGAAAAAATCGGTGCGGTCTTCGCTGGTAGTGCCGTTTAGATCCGTCGCGCCAATCCGCTCCATCGCCTCGAAGAAAGCCCGCTGGTCTGCGCCCCCTTTGAAATGTTCGCTGCCGGTGAACATCAGATGCTCGAACAAGTGGGCGAAACCGGTCTTGCCCGGCTTCTCATTCTTGGAAGCGACATGGTACCAGAGGTTGACTGCGACGATAGGAGCTTTGCGATCCTCGTGGACGATCAGCGTCAGACCATTCTTCAAGACGAACTTCTTGCAGGGGATGTCGATTTTGACATCTAGAGTGAGCGGCTGGCGGCCAGAGCAGTGAAAGGCACAATGCCCAGAGGGGAGCAATGGACTTTGTGTTCAATCGGCGACCCATGTGCAGTCACCCCTCCAGGCAAACATGCTGCCACTGATCGGAGTTGCCGCAACGAAAACAACGCATGACCGATAGATTGGACATCGGTTGTCTTTGCACGGGCGCATGGCATACCGGACAGGGCGATTCACTGTGTTCATTGGTCGCGCAATTCAGTCGCTGGATTTCGTCCACGGTCCAGAGGCGAAAAAGGCCCCGCTGCGGATCATCCCCGCGCCGGAATTCCTTGCGCTTGCCACAGACCGGGCACTCGGCGTGCAATTCGTAATCGCCCCCGTGGAGCTTATGCAGCTTGAGTTTAAGCGAGCCGTTGTCGTCAGGGCATCTGACCGCGCCGTCGCGCCAGAATTGCTCCACGATCCGATGCGTTTGTTCCGTGGACCAGGACATGAATCATCTTCCGTTCGCGCTGTTATCGTTCCGAGTTCGACCCGTCCCCAATTACGACTGCCACCTTCGACTCACACGGCTGCGCTGCAGTTCAAATTTTTATACAGGCAAGTTCAACATCCTCTGGGCGCGGGTCTGTGACGGATTTGCGTCCGATGCCTCGGCATACTCCCCTGGGATGGTCGGCGGAGAAAATCAAGGTGCTGGGAACTTTGGCCAAAGCGAGAGTGGAAGGTCCGTGATCCGAAGCCCAGTCTTCCAACCGCAGATGGACAACGATGGACGACCATTTTGTGGCATCGTCGTGCATGGTCGTTCATCTGCGGTGAGTCAATTGTTTCGACCTGTCGGCAAAGCAAATGGTCCCCGATCAACTGGCAGGCCTGGTGAACCGGAGCAGAACATGGTGCCGCCAGATCTTCCAACGGCGCATACAAATCGCGCCGGGCACGGTGTCTTAGAGTTGGAGAGGACGGTATGCGAGCGGTTGGGAAGGCCGAGGCTTCCGCCACGCGGCTGGCGGCGCAAAATGGTTGAATCGTTGGCTGGTAGAACGCTAAAACACGCGACGATTGATGCTCTAACCGGGCAGCCCCTGTGAACCTGCTACCGTTGGTGTCCTGTGAATTGCGCGTGGCGGTGCGTCGGCGCAGCACTTATTACGTCCGGCTGGTCGCTGGCACGGCGGCAATCGCCATCAGTTTCTGGGGGCTATTGATCTGGGCCGACTGGAAAACTCCAGCCTCTCTCGGCCATTCCCTGTTGGAGGCGTTGGCGCTGACCGGCTTTATTGGCGTCGTGCTGGCCGGACTGGTTCTGACCTCGGATTGCATCAGCCGGGAGCGGCGCGAAGGCACCCTGGGATTGTTGTTCCTGACAGATTTGCGGGGAGCCGATGTCGCGTTCGGGAAACTCGCAGCCAAGGCGATCCTGCCGTTTTACGCGTTACTGGCGATGTTTCCGGCGCTTGCGGTTTGCCTGCTGGTTGGCGGCGTGATGGCCGGAGAAGTCGGGCGGCTGGCTTTGGCGCTATTGAACACGCTCTTTTTTTCGCTTTCCGCAACACTTTTCACCTCGACATTCTGCCGGCATCAACGTGCAGCCCAAGCCAGCGCTTTCCTGATGATCCTGGTCTGCGTGCCCGGATTGCCGCTGCTGGGCGTCGCGCTGTCCGCGTGGACGACCAACCCGGTCTGGCGCCAGCTCGCCTTCCTGACCTGGTTCAGCCCTTGGGGAAATTATTTTCTGGCCTTCGACAAAGTCTATCAAGGTGCAGCCGGCGTGTTTTGGGGTTCAGTGCTGGCGACCCATCTGTTTGCCTGGCTTTGCCTCGCGGTGAGTGCCATCAGCCTGCCGCGGGTCTTTCTGGAAAAGACCGGCGCGGCGAGACAAAACTCGCCAACGCCGTGGGTGCGATCGAGATTTCGCGACGACATCAGGCAGCGCAGTTTGCGGCGGGAGCATTTGGACCGCAACCCGATGGCTTGGCTGGCGGATCGGGACCGGCCACGGCGCCGATGGGTTTGGTGCTTTCCGGCGCTGACGATCTGGCTCTGGATGAGTTTTGAACTTGACCCGCTGGGCGACTCGGCGGCACAGACGGGCTTCGTCGCTCTCGCGGCGATTCATGTCTTTTTCAAAATCTGGCTCAGTGCGGACGCCAGTTATGCCTTTGCCACGGGCCGGCGGGATGGAACGCTGGAATTGCTCCTGCTCGCGCCCCTGAGTGCGCGCGAGATTGCGGCCGGGACGTTGTCCGGTTTCCGGCGTCGCTATCTGCCGCCGCTCCTTGCGCTTTTCCTGCTGGACCTGGCACTGGCGGCGTGGCTGGCCCTGGTGGGACGTGGCCCAAGCGCGATCCTCGTCGCCGCGGCCGGCGCCACGCTCCTGGTAGATGCCTACTGTTTGTGCTGGGTGGGGATGTTGCGCGGATTGATGGCCCGCGATTCGGGCCAAGCCATCCTGGCGACGCTGGGTCGTATTTTGCTTCTGCCCTGGCTCTATTTCGCATTTGGAATGGCAATCTTCCATGAGAGCGCGCCTGGTGAATTGGCAGTTCTGTGGCTTTTCTTAAGCGGCTTCAACGACCTGATCTTCCTGGCAAACGCCAGAAGCATATTGATCGAACACTTCCGTGTGCTGGCCTTGCGTCCGTTTGGCGAAAAAATGCCGCGCGTGGAAAGCGAATGGTCGCCGATAAACTGGCAGGCCGAGTGAGAAGACGAATCTCACGAATCAAAACATTTGAAACAAAAACGGCGGCGGTTGGGTATTCACGGATGTCGGTGCGACGACGGAGTTTAGCAATCCGCGTCGCAGAATTGATACGGTACATGCTCTGCTCATCGGCCGCGGTGGCGCAAGAGCGAGAATGCTCATCCAAGAAGAAAAACTTCGGTAAACACGGATATCCATGATTTGAATTTGAAAGGCTTAAAATGAAAGAAACGATGGTTGAACGGAATCCTGAAACGCGGGCGGTCGTCGTTCCTGCCGACCGCCTTAAGGCGAAGGAAACGGCAGCGGCGCACCTGACGCGCATGCCCATCAGGCCGGCAAAACATTCGTGCCACGAACCGACGCAACCGACGAGCGAGCCACGGAACTTGGCGCGCCCGTTCCCGGCGGTGGATCGTTCGGTAGAGGCGACTGAACACAAAGCCGCGATAGGCTCGCTGTTTGCAGAGCTCCACCGGACTGGAAAGTCATCGCGGTTCGAGAAGGCGACCGTAGCGGCGCTGGTTGTGGCGGCAGCGATTTCGATCGGTACCGGCTTCCTGGCTGTTGAGAAGCTGTTCACCGGTTGGCCGGCGTTCGAGAGATTGGTCGAACGCATTCTTCTCTGAAGTCGCTGGATTGACAGTGACAAAACGGGAACGGTTCAGGATGCCCTCCGGAACCATTTTTGTTTCGTTGAACCGGGGAACGCCCCCCAGCGTGCACAGGTCGGCGGTCCTCTGTCCGGGAGTTTGGGTGTGACTCTTGCCGGCCAGTTTGTCCTCGTCGCGCGAAACCAGACCAACGGTGAGTGTGTTGTGGGCGGTTTTCTCCTCGCGGCGAGTTGCAGGCCAATCGCGCGCACTCCGCCATTAGTCTTTCCCATTTGCGGGACGACGGAGTCCCAGGAGCGAACGAGGGCGGCACCGGCCCATTCGTTTCAACCTCATTTTCTGTGGAATTTCAGGGGATTTAGCCTTCCCACCTCGCTGGCACGGTCCCTGCCCATTGGGGGTTAACGCTTTGATTTGGCTTGGACAGACGACAATGCCATCGACCGTTTCGAGTATTTATGCCTGTGCTTTCAAAATTTTATGGAATTGTGATACGGATGTTGTTCATCCGGCCGTTTGCCGCGCACTTTCATGCTATCTACGAAAACTCTGAATTGATCGTCGGCGTCGCTCCGCTGAAAATCATTCAAGGCGATGCACCCGGCCGCGTCCGCGCCATGGTCCTGGAATGGGCGGCCCAACATCAGGACGAACTGTTGCAAGCGTGGCACCGCTTAAGCGCCGCGCAGCAACCAAAGCCAATCGAACCGCTGAAGTAGTCGGCCAAACGAATAATGCAGGCGGGGAGTCGTCGCCTGAAATCGTC
>Ga0209056_10008192_pt1 | contig 10726 bp, 9 predicted proteins | sample GraSoiAngelo_114_FD_185876 | JGI IMG/M metagenome (GOLD analysis project Ga0209056, IMG submission 185876) | Grasslands soil microbial communities from the Angelo Coastal Reserve, California, USA - 14_0903_13_40cm (SPAdes) (version 2) | ecosystem: Environmental > Terrestrial > Soil > Grasslands ...
CATCGTGTCGTCCAGCACGACCGAGATGTTCGCCTCGTCGATCTCGAGCTTGGCGCCGCATTCGGCTTCCAGCTCTTCCTCGGCCAGATCCGGAGAAACAAAAGCGAAATATTTACAGGGAATCCCGTTTCTTTCCGGCGAATCGCTGTAGCGGCTGTTGGAAAAGGCCTTCTGGCCCATGCGGCTCGCAATCATGACGATATCGCTGCCGATCTTTTTCCCAAGGTTCTTCTGAAAGATACCTCGATAGTTGACCTCTACGCGTTTGATCATATATTCCCTCCCTCTAGACTTCAGGTTTGTTCAATGGCAAATCGACCGAGGCGTCGATCTGCCTCCTCGGGTAGCCGATTGCCGATTTTTCCTTCTTTGACAACAAGACATTCTGCTCAACTTGCTCGATATGGTAACGCATGGCCTCCCGCGCCTTCGCCTCATCGTGTTTTTCGATGGCGGCGACGATGGCCAGATGGGAATCGATCGAAGCCTGACGCCGGCCTGCGGTTTGGAGCGATTCCTCCCGGCTGTGGCTCAGGACATCCAGCAGTCCCGAAACGAGTTTTTCGATGGCGTGGTTCTGCGTGGCCTGGCCGATGGCGAAGTGGAATTCAGTATCCGCATCCACGCCGGTGGCTCCCCGCTGGACCTGCTCGCTCTGCTTATCCAGCAGTCGTTTCATCCGTTCGATGTCCTTTACAGTTGCTCGCTCGGCGGCCATCGAGGCGATCTGGGGTTCGATGAGCTTGCGCAGCTCGAAAATGTCAGCGAGCGCATTTTTTTCTTCGGTCAGCAGCTTGGCCAGCGGCGCGACCAGGGATTCGACTGGAAGGTCGGCGATGAAGTTCCCCATGCCCGTCCGACTGATGATTAGGCCGTGGGTTTCGAGGGCTCGTAACGCTTCGCGTACCGAGGCGCGGCTGACCTGAAAGGTCTCGGCAAGCTCTCTTTCGGAGGGCAGCTGATCGCCCGCCTTGAGTCGTCCTTCCCTGATGAGCTCATGGATTTGGGTCACCACTTCCTCGTGAATGCGAGTCTTCTTAATAACGCGGAGCATTTGGGTCTAGCTGTCTACTGGTCTGACCAGTACTAATTATGTCACCGTTTGTCAACTGGCTCAAAGGATTATTTTTAAGTTGTGGTTATTGCAGGGTTTTATGACGCGTGTGCCGTTTGGGTTTAGCCGATCACCTTGTAATCGCCGGCGAGGTAACTCCGGCACAAATTCACGTACGTCGAAGAGCCCATCTTGATCCAGTTCAAGGCTTCGCCGCCGAGTTCTTTTTTGACTTTGGCGGGAGTGCCCGCGGCAAGCACTCTTGGCGGGATTTTAGTGTGGGGAACAACGACACTGCCGGCGGCGATAAGCGATTCTTCGCCAATCTCAACGTCCTCTAAAAGGGTCACGTTCATCCCGATGATGGCCGCGCGTTTGATGAGAGGACCTTCCATGATGGCGCCGTGGCCGATGGTGCAATCTTCTTCGATAATGGTCGGAGCTTCGCCAGAATGAATGACACAATTGTCTTGCACGCTTGTGCGGGCACCCACCATGATCGGATTGGCATTTTGATCCGATCTCAAGACGGCACCCCACCAGATACTCGCCTCATCGCCGACGGTGACGTCGCCGATCAAAATGGCGGTGGGGGCAACAAAAGCGCTGGGAGAGATCTTCGGTCTTTTCCCTTTGTACTCAATGATCATGGAGTTTTGACCTCCGGCCGAATGTTCAAATCACGATATGGGACGCAACCGGAGAAATCAAGGTAAGTTCCGTCGGAGGAACGATTGACACCCCAATTGAAAGCGGTTATTGCTCTCGCAGTTTCGGAGGAGTCATCCGGAAGACATTACGATGAATGGAGCAGTCGAGGTGAAGCGAACGTTTTTTTCCGGCCTAGTTCTATGGCTGCTAGCGGTAACGTTGCCGCAAGCCGCAACCGCGCAGACCCGCGAGGCCACTCTGGCCACCCTGAGCAAGCTTCAGGGCAGCGAAAGACAGACGAGACTCATCGAAGGCGCGCGCAAAGAGAGCGGGCTCGTTTGGTATTCGAGCACCACGGCGGAAGATGCGCTGGCGTTGATCAAAAAGTTTCACGAGCAGCATCCGGCGATTCAAGTCCAGCATTTTCGTTCGGCTAGTGAAAAGCTGTTGGAACGTATTCTCGCGGAGTCCCGGGCGGGAAGTTTCAAAGCCGACATTGTCACGTTGCCCGAGCTGGAGCTGTCACTCATGATAAAACGAAAATTGTTGCTTCGTTACGACTCTCCTGGGAGGCAGCTGTACCCGGCGGAAACAAAAGATCCGGGTGGATATTGGACGGGCTTGTACACTTCGGCCTGGGTCCCGGCTTATAACACCAAACTCGTTTCCAAGGAGGCTGCGCCCAAATCTTACAAGGATCTGCTCAATCCCAAGTGGAAGGGCGGCATCGCGATGGATAACGAGCCCTACAACTGGTACGTCATCTCGCTGCGCTACCTCGAACGGCGCGACGGAAGGGAGGCAGCGATGGATTTCATGAAGAAGCTCGCAGCCCAACAAATCCAGTGGCGAAAAGGCCACTCGCTGATCGGGCAGCTCATGGCGGCAGGAGAATTTCCCTTGGCTGCGGAGCTGCAGGTACATACGGTCGAGCGGGTCAAAGCCCAGGGCGCGCCGGTTGAATGGTCGACATTGGAGGGTGTGATCCCCATTTCCAAGGTTGCTGCCGCGATTACCGGCACGGGAGTGAACACTTACAGCGCCGCTTTGTTCTATGATTTCTTGCTATCGCGGCCCGGAATGGAAACTATCCGGGCCAGCCGCCGCATTCCGACCCGTCCTGACGTCACTGCGCCGTATCTCAAGCCGTTCAAGTTGCTGCCGTTCGAGCCACAGGTCATGGATGAGTTCGACAAGTACGTTGCCAGCTTCCGTGACATCTTCAAGCCGGCCTTATAGTCCATGTTGCAGTCGGGCTTAGAATCGCGGCTCGTTTGAATTCAACGGTCCAAGAAAGTGGCTCAACGACTGCCGGTTATCTCAGCGGAATCCGCAGGCCATTTTAGCTTGGCGGGATAACTTCAATGAACACCGCTTCGGGGTCGGCGCCCCAGCGCCAGGGAATCCCGACGCTGCCCAGCCCGCGAGAGACAATCAGAAGCGAAGAGCGAAACGCGTAAGCTCCCTCGTCCAGACAAAACCGGCTCTGGCGAATGATCGGTGGGCCGTTGGGCAGACGAATTTGGCCGCCATGCGTGTGCCCTGAAAGGGTCAAGGGCACGCCGCGCGCTTCAGCGTCATAAAAGTGATCCGGGTTGTGTGCCAACAAAAGATGGGGCGTGCCATTCTGGGACGTTAATTGCACCCAATCCGGTTTACCCAAAATCAAATCGTCGATCCCGCCAAGCACAAAACTCCCGTTACCGTGGGTGAGAACCACTGATTCGTTTTTGAGCGTGCCGATTCCTATGCCGTCTAAATTCTTGCGTATGTCGTCCGGGTCGCCACCGAAGTAGTCGTGGTTGCCGAAACAATACCAGGCGCCCAGCGTTGCACCTGATAGCGGCTGTAAACAATGCAAAAAGTGACTTACCTCGCTTGAATGGCCGGTGACGATGTCGCCCGCGAGCGTCACCAAATCTGGCTTGAGGCCCATTAATGAATCGATGATGTCAGACAAGATATCGGGTTTGAGAAAGACGCCGGTGTGAATGTCTGAAATCAGCAGGACTTTGAGCCGATCAAGTGCTCTCGGCCAGCCGGCAGGGGAAACCGTGATTTGAGCCAGACTAAAGCGCTTCCGGAGCAGCCAAGTGTAAGGATGCCACATCGGGGAGAGATGCGGATACAAAAAACGCGACACGATCAGATCCATGTTGCGCTCCGCCACTTTGAACAAACCTTTGTTTGGGTTGATCCGGCGCCGCCTTTTTCCGGTCAAGACGCGTGGCGGCGGGAGTTGTCGTCGGCGTGGGAACGTAGAGATATTCTCCTTCCGATAAAGTAAAGTGGAGCGATGAGTTAATAAGAGGGCGAATGATGCATTCGTTCAACTTGCCGAAAAGATTTTCATAACACAATAGTGAGTCTCCAAGCACGAAACCTTGGATTTAATGAAGCCGCCGCGATTTTTCAGAATAGAAAGGGGCAGAGAATTTTGCGGGAGCGCTCGGTCGCGGGATGGCTATGTTCGTCGAAAGAGTGGAGTAGCGTGATACTGCCTCTAAGCAGCTGCCACGGTTGTTCCGCGCACGGTCGACATCTTATTCGCCCAAGGTTTGATCAGAATTACATTCAATACAGTTGCGAATAAGAGAATAACGAAGAGTCCCCAGAGGATGGTCATGTAGCTTTCAGTTCGGTCGTAGATCCCGCCGGCGAGAACCGGGCCTGCAAAGCTGCCCCACATGTAAAAGAAGCTCATCATTCCTCTTATGGTCGCGAAGTAGCGGCGTCCAAAAAAATCGCCGACGGTTGCCCAGACGACAGGGAACGATGCATCCAGTAAAGTAAAGACGGCGGTAAAAAACCAAAATTGCCAAAGTGCGCTGCCCCAGATGAGTGGTGGCAAGGAGAGAGCCGGCACGAGATGACACAAAGCCAGCAGGCCGGGCTTGTTCACTTTGTCGGCGATCCAACCCAGAAAGAAGTGAGACAACAGATTAATAAAAGCAAATGCGGCAAGCAGAGAGGCGGCCGCGGCATGACTCAAGCCTTTCCAAACCATAAGCGGAACGAAATGCACGGTAACGGTGCTGTAGCATGCCACCCGCGCGGTCATGGAAATGACCAGCAGCCAGAAAACCGCTGTCTTCATGGCTTGGCCCGCGGTGGCATCGATGCTCGTTTGTTTATTGTCAAAATCGTTTGTTGCCGACGCTCCGGTTTCAGGGGTCTCCTGTGGCAGCTCGCCATCCGGCAAAAGGCCCATGCTTTCGGGAGAGCGGCGCACCTGAAAACTCAACGGAAGGCAAACCAGCAGAAAAATGCAGCCGGACGCGAGCGAGGCCCAGCGCCATCCTAAGGACTCGACACCAACGGCCAACAAAGGAGAAATGAGAGCGCCACCGACCGGCACTGCGGCGCTGACGACGGTCATCGCCCGTGCGCGTCGGCGGATGAACCAGCTGTTGGCTATGACCATCGGTGAGTGGACGAAACCGGCGATGAAGGCGAGGGAGATAACGCCGAGATAGATGGTAAGAAAGCTCGCGTAGCTGTTCGCCCATGAAAGGAGAATGTAACCAACCCCGGCCAGAAGAGCGGCGGTTACAATAATAGGTCTTGGACCAAACCGGTCAACCAGATATCCGACCAGGGGCGCCTCGATGGCGCCCTGCGCGCGAGAGAGTGAAAAGGCGAGAGAGGTCGCCGCGCGGCTCAGCCCCAGATCCTCACTGATCGGCAGAAAAAAGACGGTAAAGCCGTACTGGTGCAGCCCGCCGCCCACCACGCGAATCGCCGAAACCAATCCCACCATGCGCCAGCCATAGTAGATCTGTGAAAAGAAATGAGTGATGGGGTTGACGCTCATGAACGCGCGAGCCGATGATGGCGCAGACGTTACGCGAGAGAAGGGTCGCACGTCAAGCGGCTCCAATTCGCATGCCTCGACGGGCTCATCTATGAACGGAAATTGTCAATCATATCGTGGCTTCCTCCGTTCACCCTGAGCGCGTCGAAGGGTGGACGGCGAGTTTTCCAACAGTCTGGCAAAATCATTCAGTCAGCCTTGACCGATGCGAGCGCTGTATAATACAAGACGGACTCATCGGGCGCGAAGCTTAACCGGAGGACGGCATTATGGTTTCAACAGATCTGAAAAAGACCGGCAACGAACTGGGAGCAAAGACGACGTATCAGTTATTTTTGGAGAGAGAGGCCCTTCCGGTAATTCGGGCTTTTCACGTCGAGGATATTCGCGAAGTGGCGCTTCATCCGTGGGCGCGCATGGGAGGTTATGGCGTTTATCTCAACCTGGAAGGAACGGAAGGTGTCAACGATTGCTACATCTGCGAGGTGCCTCCGGGAAAATCACTCGAACCACAGAAGCACATGTTCGAGGAAATGATTTTTGTCGTTGGCGGCCGGGGCGCGACGACGGTTTGGCGCGACGGAGGTAAAAAGCAGACCTTCGAGTGGGGCGAGGGGGCGCTTTTTTCGCCGCCGCTCAATACCTGGTATCAGCACTTCAATGGCCACGGAGACAAACCGGTGCGGCTCCTGGCCATGACCAATGCGCCGACTATTTTAAATCTCTTTCACAACATCGACTTCGTCTTCAAATGCGATTATCCGTTCACCGACCGGTATGACGGTGAGGAAGACTTTTTCAGCGGCAACGCGAAAGTTCCGGCCGAGGGATTTTCTGATACCAATTTCATCCGGGACGTGAAGAGCTTCGAGCTTGTCGAAAGAAAGGACCGAGGCGCCGGCGGCAGGATGATTATGATCGAGATGGCCAACAATGTGATGTCGGCTCACATCTCGCAGTTCCCGGTGAGAACGTACAAGAAGGCCCACCGCCACGGCGCGGGAGCGCACGTGATCATCCTCAGGGGCGAAGGGTTTTCAGTCATGTGGCCGGAGGGGAAGGATATTCAGCGCTACAACTGGCGAGCGGGAAGCCTTCTGGTTCCGCCGGAAAGGTGGTTTCACCAGCATTTCAACGTCGGCGCCGAGCCGGCTAGATATCTGGCGCTCAAGCCCTTCAGCAGCCGTAAATTTCCCGGACTGAGAAAGCAGTGGGGCACTTCCGAGAGCGTGAAAACAGGCGGCGATCAGATCGAATATGAAGATGAAGATCCGCGCGTTCGTGAGATGTTCGAGGAAGAGCTGGCGAAGCGGGGCGTGCGAAGTCAGATGGATCCCGTTTTCAAAGCCGTTCGGCAGGCGTGAGAATGGTTGCGAGAAAGCTCCGCCGCGCTCTAATTGCTCTGTTGATTTTCGGGATACCCGGCCAGGGTCTCGACGCTGCCGACAAGGTGCGTATCTCGGTGACGAACCCCAATATGTCCTTTCTTCCGTCGGGCGTAGCTTTGAAGAAAGGTTTTTTCAAAGATGAAGGGCTGGATGTCGAAGTCATTCGCATGAACGTGCCGAATATTATAACCGCTCTTGTGACCGGAGATATCGGCTATACTCTGATCTTCGGCTCGGTGGTGCGCGGCGCTCTCCGGGGCATGCCCATGCGCGCGGTAGCGAGTCTCCTGGACAGCCCGACGCATGCCTTGATCGCCAAGCCGGAATACAAATCAGGCAAAGAGCTTAAGGGGAAAACCGTAGGAATCGGCAACTTCGGCGGCACAGATGAGGTGGCGGGACGCATGATGCTGAAGTCCTTTGGACTAGACACGGACAAAGATCTCAAGTTCATCGCCCTGGGGCCGGACCGAGCGCGGCTCGCCGCATTGAAAGAAGGGCTGGTGGATGTGGCGGTGATTGCTCCGCCCGGCGACGCCCTGGGGAAACAGATGGGATTCAACGTGCTCCTCAGGGCGTATGAGGTTTTTAGTTTTCCGTTCATCGGCATCGGCGCCAACCTCAAGACCATCAAAGAAAGACCGGAAGAGGTCAAGAAAGTCGTCAAAGCAATGATCCGGGCGAACCGTTTCATCCGAGAGGACAAAGAAGGCGCGGTGAAGGTCTTGATGGAATGGGGCAAGGTGGAGCGTGACCATGCGGTGGCTTCCTACGATTCCACCTGGAGAGTGTTCAGCCCCGACGGGAACATTCCCCAGGAAGGCTTGCGTTTGGTGATAGATCAGGCCAAAGCCGAGCTCAAGCTCACCCGAGACGTACCGTTGAATGAGATTATAGATGTGACACCTCTGCGGGAAGCGCAGAAGGAGCTAGGGCTTAGAAAGTAGAACAGTACGCCGGCGTGCTCTTCATCGAGGGACTAAATCACTAACGTGGAAAATGCCGAGTCTATTCCTCTCCTGTCATTTCCGGCACAGCGAGAAATCCTTGTTTCGACCGAAGGAAGAAATTTCTCTTAGATCCCTCACATTCGTTCGGGACCATCTGCTAGTTGCGATGTTGCGACACAGTCTGTGACGGCATCAAAGGGTTCGACAAAGGAGGCAACCATGTCCGAGGAAGAGCTTTTACAGCAGCTCGATTCAAGACTTCACAAACTCAGTGTCGAGGGGCTCTGGTCCCAGGCGTCCGAGGCGGATATGGCTACTTACAGCAGGGATCCTCATACGACGGTGCTGCCGCATGTCTGGAAGTGGCAAGATCTCTACGATGCGATTCAGACGGTAGCAAACATGCATGGCCTCGACGGCAAGGCGGAAAGACGCGTGCTGCGACTCATCAATCCCACCTATCAGGGACACCAGAACAGAAGACAACGCACCACGACCCACACCATGCTCATGACCATGCAGCTTTTGAAACCCGGGGAGGTGGCCCAGGATCACCGGCACAATTTCGCGGCGTTCCGGTTCATACTGAAAGGGAGTGGAGCCTACACTGTCGTAGAAGGCGAGAAGATTCCGATGGAAGAGGGAGACTTGATTCTCACTCCCTCGATGACGTGGCACGGACACCGTAACGGCGGCGAACCGGTTATCTGGCTGGACGGTCTTGATAATCCGCTACTGTTTTTGCTTCAGGCGATCACGTGGGAAGCATTTCCCGGCGGTCTTCAGCCACTGAAAAATGCTGCGGACTGCGTGGCGCCCAGAGTTGGAACGGCGCGACCGATTTGGGAGAAGTCGTCGGAGCGTCCAACCTATAACTTGCACTACAAATGGCAGGACACTTACGAAACTTTGCAGCGTCTCAGCGACGGGCCTGGAAGTCCCTTCGATGGCGTGGCGCTGGAATATGTCAATCCGGAGGGCGGCCATACGATGCCCACGCTATCTTGTGGCATTCAAATGCTCCGGCCCGACGAGACAACCAAGACCCACAGACATAACAGCAGCGCCATTTATCATGCTTTTAGGGGGAGCGGGACGACCGTTATCGACGGTAAGAAGTTCGACTGGGATCAGGGTGATTGCTTCGCGGTCCCGTTGTGGAGTTGGCACAGTCACCAGAACCGCTCCAAAGATAAAGACGCGATTCTCTTTTCCATGAGCGACATGCCAGTGATGGAAGCTTTGAAGCTTTATCGTGAGGAGGCTGGTGAGGGCGCGTAGGGGCTCTAGGCTCAACCTTTGAAACTGTCGCCTGTTTCTCTGTTATCCGAAAGCAGTCTTACGTTTCTCAGCACGACTTAGACGAAATGAAAAGAGAGGTGAGTCCCTAAGTAAGAGAATCAACGCGTTCAAACGGACATTGAGATAATGGCCTATAGCCATGCGCCATACGCCACTACTAGTCTGTAGAGCCCGTCTCAATTCAGTATCCGTGGCCCGAAGAGTTTCACAGCATTGTCCCACAGAATTTTGCGCTTCGCCTCGTCTGGAATCGGTTGAGCATCGAGTTCCGGCAACGCCTTTGATGGCTCTATGGCGTCCGGATGCGGATAATCGGTATTCCAGACGATGTTCTCGCCTTTTAAGAAGTCTACGACGTATTTGAGCGCGCGCTCATCGCTGTCACACGCAATGATGCACTGGCGCATGAAGTATTCGCTCGGACGCATCCGTAGCTTCTCTGACTTTCCCATGACGCTGTTTCGCCCATGAGTGTGATCGTCCATCCTGCCCAGCCAAAAGGGTAGCCAACCCGCGTTGGATTCGAGAATGGCGAGCCGAAGCTTCGGGAAGCGCTCCAGTATGCCGGTAAAGATAAAATGACCGAGGGTGGTCATGTTGTCGCAGGGAAAACCGAGGGCATGGTCCAATCCTCGCAACGCCAATTGGATATCTTCGCGTCTCTCTCCTTCGAGTTCCCTGAACGGGTGAAACCGACGTTGACGATATTCACCGTGGACGGAGATCGGAAAATCGAGGTCGCAGGCGAGATTCCATAGCGCATCGTATTCAGGCTCATGCAGCCATTTACCGACGGGCAGAAAAGGATTTCGGACGGACACGGCGCCCAACTCTTCTACGGTGCGGCGAGTCTCCTTCACCATTTCGACGACGTCGGAGCCGGGCAGCACCGCGACAAACTTGAGACGCTTGGGATTAATGCTGCAGTAATCGTGGGCCCAATTATTGTATGCCCGGCACATGGCGGCGCCGAGATGAACGTCTTTCAAGGCCACGCGATAAGCGAAGTTGCCGTTGTTGCCGGTGGGCAACAAGACTTGAATATCCCAACCGTAGCGGTCCATATCTTTGAGGCGAATCTCCGAGGACCACCATTGCCGGTAAGCTTCGCCATATTTCTCTTCCATGATTCTCCACGCGCTCTCCGGCGGTCGAGACTGGATCTCGCCTCTGGGAATAAATTTCCCGTCGGGTTCGTAGATCATGAAAACGCCATCCATGAAAGCAACCTTCGGGACTTGGTCTCGGTACTTCGGCTCGACGTAACGGTCCCATAGGTACTGCGGCTCGTGCATGTGGGCGTCGGCATCGATAACCTTAAGATCTTTCCACATATTCTTCTCCGTTCAGTGGTCTCGATAAATGAACCGTATGTGATCTTGATCTACGGTGTCAACGCTGGTCATGAGGGCCGTGCATTAAGCGCAGCGGAATGCGCTCCCTCTTTCTGCCTGGGTTAAGCCATTCCGACGCCACACAATTTAACGTGTGTCCTCTCTGTTGTTTTACCAGCTGAACTACCCTACGGCATTCAGGACCTTACCGTCGATGTCGACCGGCTTGGCGT
>Ga0209056_10008193_pt1 | contig 10726 bp, 9 predicted proteins | sample GraSoiAngelo_114_FD_185876 | JGI IMG/M metagenome (GOLD analysis project Ga0209056, IMG submission 185876) | Grasslands soil microbial communities from the Angelo Coastal Reserve, California, USA - 14_0903_13_40cm (SPAdes) (version 2) | ecosystem: Environmental > Terrestrial > Soil > Grasslands ...
AGGCTCAGCGGCTGAAAGACGCGGCGGCCCAACAGCGGCAGGCGGGGCTCCGGTGCGACTGGCTGGAGGCGGACGAAGTCCACGAGCGCTGGCCGGGAGCCGCGCCCGACTGCGCCGGCGCCCTGTTCGCGCCTGAAGACGGCGCGCTCGACCCCCAGGCTCTCACCCGCGCCTGTCTCGCGGACGCCCGCCGCCTGGGCTCAACGCTCCGGGCCGAGGCCGTCACGGCAGTCGAGACTGCAGACGGTTTCGTGACGGGCGTCGTAAGCGCGAGCGGCAAGACAGCCTCCGAACACGTGGTGCTCGCCGCCGGCGTCTGGTCGCCGCGCGTCTCGGGACTGCCGCGCCCGCTCCTGGTGGAGCCCGTGCGTGGCCAAATGGCCGCGACCACCTGGCCGGCCACCACGCCCCGCGCCATCCTGTATCATGACCACGGCTACGTGCTCGCGCGCGCCGCCGACGCGGTGCTGGGGAGCACGATGGAACGGGCGGGATTCGACTGCCGCGTCACGAACGATGGACTCGCGCAGATCTTCCGAGGAGCGGTGCGGCTGCTCCCCGCGCTGGCGAGCCAGGGGGTCGCGGTGCAGCGGATGTGGGCCGGCCTCCGGCCCGTGACCCCCGACGGCCGCCCAATCATCGGGCCGGACCCGGAGATCGCCCGGCTGTGGTACGCCGCCGGCCACGGTCGCAATGGCATTCTCCTCACGGCGCTGACGGGCGAAGTGATCGCCGACCTGATCACGCGCGGCGAGACGGATGTGGGTATTGAACCACTTAGGGCAGACCGTTTCCAGCCGTAAGCCCTCTACACAGCCGCAAGGCGCAAGCCCTAAGCAGCCGCAAGGCGTAAGCCCTAAGCAGCCGCAAGCCGTAAGCCCTAAGCAGCCGCAAGCCGTAAGCCGTAAGTCTCAAGAGCGGTTATCTTGCGGCTTACGGCTTACGGCTTGCGGCTGTGTACAAATCTTGCGCCTTCTGCAATGGAAAACTGGACGGCGACGGCGGGCCTTCGGGGCTCGGCGTCGGGCGGCGGCTGGCGTTCGACGAGTGGAAAGGCCGGCTGTGGGTGATCTGCCCCAAGTGCGCGCGCTGGAACCTCGCGCCGCTCGACGACCGGCTCGAGCAGATCGAGGCGCTGGCGCGCGCGGCGCGGCAGGGCCGTGTCGCCGCAGCGACCGAGCAGGTGGCGCTCGTGCGGTGGCGCGGCTACGACTTCGTGCGCGTCGGCAAGCCGCCGCGCGTCGAGCTCGCGACGTGGCGCTACGGCGAGCGTCTTCGGGCACGCCGGCGCGAGCAGCTCAGATTCGTGGTGCCGCTGACGGTTGCTGCGGTCGGGCTCGCCGTCGCCGTGAACGTGGCGGCCGGCGGATCGGTCGGCGTGTTCGTGTGGAACATGCCGAACATCGCCCGATCGATCTACACGGGGATGGTCGGGCGCCGCCGCCTCGGTCTCCTCGAGCCCCCGATCTGCGAGCGCTGCGGCGCCGTCATGCGTGTCAAGGCCCGCCACCTCGCGCATGCCCGCCTCGTCCCTGAGTCCCAGGGTCTCGGCCTGATCTTGCGCTGCCCGAACTGCCGCTCCGAAGGCGCGCTGCTCGTCGGTCGCGACGCCCAGGCGGCGTTGCAGCAGGGCCTGACCTACTTGAGCCTGACGCGCCGCGGCCGTCAGCGCGCTGAAGATGCGGCGCGCCTCGTGGAAGACGTCGGCGGGCCGGACCGGCTGATCCGTGACGTCGCGCGGCGCGAGCTCACCCTCCGCAGTCTCGCCCCCGAGCGGCGACTCGCGCTCGAAATGGCCGTGGACGAGCGTGCCGAAGTCGAAGAGCTGGAGCGGCGGTGGAAGGAGGCGGAGGAGCTCGCCGATATCGCCGACGGAATGCTCAGCACGACGACGGAGCTCGAGGAAGAGCTGCGACGTCTGAAAGACGGCCTACCATGAGCTTTGGCAAGCCGCTATTTTGACACGCGCCATGGCCGCTTCGCTGGTTCAGATAACCTCCCGCAGCGCCACTGGCGCGCCCGCGAGCCCGACGCGCAAGCCGGCCTGGCTCAAGGTCTCCGCCCCCGGCGGCCCCAACTACATCGCCACGAGACAGCTGATGCGTGGTCTCAGGCTCCACACGGTGTGCGAGGAGGCCCACTGCCCGAACATCGGCGAGTGCTGGGAACACCGCGCCGCGACCTTTATGATCCTGGGCGACGTATGCACGCGGAACTGCGCGTACTGCGCGGTCGCCCACGGCACGCCGGCGCCGCTCGACCTCGACGAGCCCGTCCGCCTCGCGGAGGCGGTGGGCCGGTTGGAGCTCGAGCACGTGGTGATCACCAGCGTGGATCGGGACGATCTCCCCAACGGTGGCGCCGAGCTGTTTGCGGAGTGCATCGCCGCGATCCGCACGCGAAGCCCCGAGACGTCGGTGGAGATCTTGATCCCGGATTTCAAGGGGAGCGAGACCGCGCTCCGCATCGTCGTCGATGCGAAGCCCGACATCCTGAACCACAACCTCGAGACGATCGCCCGGCTGTACCGCCTGGCCCGGCCGGGCGGCCGTTATCCGCGGGCCCTCGAGCTGCTGCGCCGGGCGAAGCAGATGGACCCGGGCATGCTGACCAAGTCGGGGGTCATCTGCGGGCTGGGTGAGGAGTGGGACGAGCTCCTCGGCGCGATGCAGGACCTCCGCACCCAGGGGGTCGACATCCTCACCCTCGGCCAGTATTTGCGTCCCTCCCCGGGGCACCTCCCGATCGCGCGCTACTACTCTCCCGACGAGTTCGCCGAGCTCAAACGGATCGGCCTCGCGATGGGCTACCGCCACGTGGAGTCGGGGCCGCTCGTGCGCTCGAGCTACCACGCGTGGGAGCAGGTCGAGCGCGCCATGGCCGCGCTATAGCGTCGAGCGACTCGATGACCACCGCCACCGCCCCCGCCTCCAAGGACGGCGCCCAGGTCGAGCTGCAGCGACGCATGCTGCGCCAGATGCTCCTGATCCGCCGCTTCGAGGAGAAGGCCGCCGAGTCATACGCCCTAGGCAAGATCGGCGGCTTCTGCCATCTCTACATCGGCCAGGAGGCCGTGGCGGTCGGCTCGCTCGCCGCGCTGCGCGACGACGATTACGTCATCAGCTCCTATCGCGAGCACGGGCAGGCGCTCGCCCGGGGCATCCCCGCCACCGCGGTCATGGCGGAGCTGTTCGGCAAGGCGACGGGGTGCTCGAAGGGTAAGGGCGGGTCGATGCACCTCTTCGACGCGTCGAAGCGGTTCATGGGCGGTCACGGCATCGTCGGCGGGCACATCCCGCTCGCGGCGGGGCTCGGCTTCGCGATCCGGTACCGGGGAGGCGACCAGGTCTGCCTGTGCTTCTTCGGTGAGGCGGCCGTGAACATCGGCGCGTTCCACGAAGCCCTCAACATGGCTTCCGTGTACAAGCTCCCGGTCATCTTTTGCTGCGAAAACAACCACTACGGCATGGGGACCGCGTTCGACCGCGTCGCCGCCGTGACCGACGTCGTCGAGCACGCCTGCAGCTACGACATGGCGGCGGAGCTCGTGAACGGCATGGACGTGTCCGCGGTGTACGAGGCGACCCAGCGCGCCGTGCGGCGCGCCCGCAGCGGCGGCCACCCCACGCTGCTCGAGGTCCGCACCTATCGCTTCATGGGACACTCCATGTCCGATCCGCTCCACGGCGTCTACCGCACGAAGGAAGAAGTCGAGGAGCAGAAGAAGCGGGACCCGATCTCCCATCTCGTCCTCGCGCTGAAGGAGGAAGGCGTGCTCGACGACGCAGCGCTGGAGGCGCTCGACCAGGAGGCGCGCGCCGTGGTGGAGGAGGCGGTGAAGTTCGCCGAAGCAAGCCCGGACCCGGATCCCTCCGAGCTCGGCACGCACGTCCTCGCCGACTGACCATGCCGACCCTGACGTACCGGGACGCGCTCAACCAGGCGCTGCGGGAGGAGATGCAGCGCGACACAAACGTCTTTCTGATGGGCGAGGAGGTCGGCCTCTACCAGGGAGCCTACAAGGTCAGCCGGGGCCTGCTGGAGGAGTTCGGGCCGATGCGCGTGGTGGATACACCTATCGCCGAGCTCGGGTTCGCGGGGCTCGGCGTGGGCGCGGCGATGGCGGGGCTGCGGCCGGTGATCGAGTTCATGACCTGGAACTTCGCGGTCCTCGCCCTGGACCAGATCGTGAACTCGGCCGCGAAGATCCTGTACGAGTCGGGCGGCCAGATCCCCATCCCCATCGTGTTCCGCGGGCCGAACGGCGCGGCACTGCAGCTCGCGGCCCAGCACTCTCAGGCCTGGGAGACCTGGCTCGCCCACATCCCCGGTCTCAAGGTCGTGGCTCCGGCGACCCCGGCGGACGCCAAGGGCCTCCTCAAGTCCGCGATCCGCGACAACAATCCCGTGATCGTGCTCGAGGGCGAGATGCTCTACAACACCAAGGGGGAGGTGCCCGACGGGGAGTATCTCGTGCCCATCGGCAAGGCCGACGTGAAGCGGGACGGCCGGGACGTCACGCTCCTCTGCCACTCGAAGACGGTGACGACCGCACTGAAGGCCGCCGAGCTCTTGGCGGGGCAGGAAGGGGTGTCGGCGGAAGTGCTCGATCTCCGCTCACTGCGGCCGCTCGACGAGGCGGCGATTCTCGCCTCCCTCCGGAAGACCAACCGCGCCGTGGTGGTAGAGGAAGGGTGGCCCCACTGCGGCATCGGTGCGCAGGTGGTGGATTTGATCCAGCGGGACGCGTTCGACCACCTCGATGCGCCGGTGCTGCGCGTGACGCAGGCCGACGTTCCGCTGCCCTACAACAAGCAGCTCGAGCGCCTCGCGAAGCCGAGCCCCGACAAGGTCGTGGCCGCCGTGCGGCGCGTCCTCTACCTCGACTGACCATGGCCACCATGGTCTACATGGAGGCGCTCTCCCCCACGATGGAGGAGGGACGGTTGGTCAAGTGGCTGAAGCAGGAGGGCGACGCGGTGAAAGTGGGCGACGCCCTGGCCGAGGTCGAGACCGACAAGGCGGTGATGGAGCTGACCGCGCGGGCGGACGGCGTCCTGCGACAGGTCTCGGTCGCGGCGGGGGAGACGGTGCCCGTGGGGCACGTCGTCGCCGCCATTCTCGCCCCTGGCGAGGGGGTTGGTGAGGGCCCGGCTGCGGCTCGCCCGCCGACCGTCACAGTTGGAAACGAGAAATGGGAAACGGCAAACGTGGCGGCCGCACCGGCCGCGGCCCGAGCACCTGCGGCCGGCGCCCCGGTGCCGGTTGGCGTCGCCGCCGCCGCCGAAGCTGCGCGCGTGAAGGCGTCCCCCCTGGCGAGGCGCATTGCGAACGAGACCGGCGTCGACCTGAAGCTCCTCCAGGGGTCGGGACCCGGCGGGCGCGTGATCAAGCGGGACCTCGAACGGGCGGCGGCCCTCGCTTCCGCACCGGCGGCGACGGCCCCGGCCGCTGAGCCCTTTCCCGTTCCCCGTTTCCCGTCTCCCGAGCGTCCTTACGAAGACGTCCCGCTGACGCAAATCCGCAAGACGATCGCGAAGCGCCTGGTCACGTCCCTCGGCCCGATCCCCCACTATTTCCTCACGGCCGAAGTCGACATGGAGCGGGCCGCCGAAGCGCGCGAGGCGCTGAACCGGCAGCTCGGCGAGCAGGGGAAGCTCTCGTTCAACGACATCATCATCAAGACGACCGCGCTCGCGCTCACGAAGCACCGCGCCTGCAACGCCTGGTTCCAGGAAGACCACATCCGCTACTGGAACGAGGTGCACCTCGGGATGGCGGTGGCGGTAGAGGACGGGCTGATCACGCCGGTGATCCGGAACGCGGACCGGAAGTCCCTCGCCGAGATCGGCCGCGAGGCGCGGGCGCTCGCCGAGCAGGCCCGCAGCCGCCGGCTCCAGCCCGCCGACTACACCGGCGCCACGTTCTCCGTGTCGAACCTCGGCATGTTCGACATCGATCAGTTCACGGCGGTGATCAACCCGCCCGAGGCCGGCATCCTCGCGGTGGGCTCGATCGTCCCCAAGCCGGTCGGGGTGGACGATCGGGTCGCCGTGCGACGCCGGATGCGCGTCACGCTGAGTTGCGACCACCGGGTCATCGACGGGGCGACAGGGGCGGCGTTTCTGCAGACGCTGAAGCAGATGCTGGAGAATCCACTGGCTATGCTCTTGTAATGCGGAGTGCGGAGTGCGGAGTGCGGAGTGCGGAGTGCGGAATTGATAGGCTAGCGTCGAAGCACAACCTCGGGGTTGGAACCCGGCACTGACATTCCGCATTCCGCATTCAACACTCCGCACTTGGGGAGGGGGGTCATTGGCGAACCAATTTGAAGTGATCGTCTTGGGGGGCGGACCCGCGGGCTACGTGGCCGCCATCCGCTCGGCACAACTCGGCATGAGCACCGCGGTGATCGAGAAGGATAAGCTCGGCGGCGTGTGCGTCAACATCGGCTGCATCCCCACCAAGGCGCTGCTCCACTCCGCGTACGTCGCGAACCTGCTGCGCCACGCCTCCGAGCTCGGCGTCGAGGCGGGCGCGGTCAAGACGGACTACGGGGTGGCGATGAAGCGTTCCCGGCGGGTCAGCGACCAGAACTCCAAGGGCGTCGAATTCCTGATGAAGAAGCACAAGATCACGGTGGTCAAGGGCGCGGGCGTGCTCCAGCCGGGCCGCCGGGTCAAGGTCGGGAACGACGTGCACGAAGCGAAGAAGGCGATCATCATCGCGACCGGGTCGCGCGTGAAAGGCCTGCCGCAGATCGGGCTCGACCTCAACAAGACGACCGTGATCTCCTCGGACGAGGCGCTGTTCCTCGAGAAGGCGCCACCCTCGATGACCATCATCGGCGCCGGCGCCGTGGGGATGGAGTTCGCGGACATCTTCAATGCGTTCGGCAGCGCGGTGACGCTGATCGAGGCCCTGCCCCGGATCCTGCCATTCGAGGACGCCGAGGCGTCGGACGCGCTCACCAAGAGCTACAAGAAGCGCGGCATCGACGTCATCACCGGGGCCACGGTGAAGCAGGGGACCGCCGGGGCGGACAAGGTTACGCTGGAGGTCGAGGCGGGCGGCGCCGCGAAAAGGATCGAGTCGGCGGTCGTGCTGATGGCGGCGGGCCGCGCCCTCAACACCGAAGAGATCGGCTTGAAGCAATGCGGCATCCAGCTCCGCGACGGCGGCTTCATCAAGGCCGATCGGAATCTCCAAACCGAGGTCCCGGGTTATTACGCCATCGGCGACGTCGCCGGGCCGCCGATGCTCGCCCACAAGGGATTCCGCGAGGGGGTGTACGTGGCCGAGCTGCTCGGCGGCAAGCGGTCGCACCCGATCCGGTACGACAACGTGCCGAGCGTGACCTACTGCCACCCCGAGGTGGCGAGCATCGGCCTCACGGAGGACCAGTGCAAGGAGCGGAAGCTCGGCTACGTCGTGGGGCGGTTCCCCTTCTCCGCGAACGGCCGGGCCCGCGGCACGGGAGAGACCGAAGGGTTCGTGAAGATCATCCGCGACGAGAAGTACGGTGAGATCCTGGGGGCGCACATCGTCGGCGCCCAGGCGTCCGAGCTCATCCACGAGCTCGCCGTCGCGCGCGAGAACGAGTACACGGTGGAAGAGGTGGAGCTCGCGATCCACGCTCACCCGACGATGTCGGAAGCGGTGGCCGAAGCGGCGCTCGACTCGCTCGGCCGCGCCCTGCACATTTGAGCGCCGTCACGCGCGAGAAGGATCCGCTCGCCATCGGCCTCGGCGCGCTCGCCTGCGGCGCCGGCCTGGGCGGCGGCACCATCATCGCCGCGCTGCTCGTGGTGCAAGGGCTGCAGCGGCGGCTCGACCCCACGAGCTACCGGCAGGCGGCAGCCGACCCGCTCGTGCTCGGGCTGCTGGCGGGGATCGCGGTCGGGGCGGCGTTCGGTTGGCGCAAGAGCCGCGCCCTCGAAAACCTCTGGCAACGGGGCGTGATCGCCGTGCTCGCCACGGTCGGCGCGCTCCTGCTGGGATTTCTCGCCGCGCCAGTGCACCGGCTCGCCGGCCTCTGGGGCCTGCCGGTGTGGGGGCTCGCCAGCCTCGCGCTCGGCGTGACGGGCGCCCGCTGGGCGATACGGGGATCGCGACCTCACCCCCTGGCCCCCTCTCCACATGGTGGAGAGGGGGAACGGGAGTGAGGTCCGGGTGACGGACGTGACCAGGCGTGTCCTCGAGGTCGTGCAGGCCGGCGTCGTCCCGTACGTCGAGGCGCTCGAGTGGCAGCGCGCCCTGGCGCAGGCACGGATCGAGCGGCAAGTGCCGCACGATCTGCTGCTGCTGCTCGAGCACCCGCCGGTCGTAACCCTGGGCCGCAACTCCCACCACGCGCACCTGCTCCGGCCGGACGAGGGGGAGGGGGAGGGAGGGCTCGAGGTGTTCGAGGTCGAGCGGGGCGGCGACGTCACGTTCCACGGCCCCGGCCAGCTCGTCGGCTACCCCATCCTCGACCTGACCGGCCACCGGCAGGACCTCCACTGGTACCTCCGCACCCTCGAGCAGGCGCTGATCGAGGCCCTGGCGGCGTTGGGTGTCCCCGCCGAGCGCAAGCCAGGCTACACCGGTGTGTGGACGCGAGGGGGGACGCGCAAGATCGCGAGCATCGGGATTCACGTGAAGCAGTGGGTCACCTGGCACGGGTTCGCGCTGAACGTCACCACGGATCTCTCGTACTTCGACCGGATCGTTCCCTGCGGCATTCCCGGCGTGGTGATGACCTCTGTCCGACGGGAAACGGGAAACGGGACACGGGACACGGAACTCTGGACCGAAACGGTCGGCGCGGTGATCCGCGGGTTCGAACGCGCATTCGGCGTCACGGCCAAGCTGCCAGCATGACGGATCGCCTTCCCCCCGGCCAGGTGCTCACCACCAAGTGGCCGGTGTTGCACTACGGCGATGTGCCGGCCGCCGAGACCAGGACTTGGAGCTTCGAGGTCTCGGGGCTCGTCGAGCGCCCCTTCACGCTCACGTACGACGAGCTGCTCCAGCTGCCCCGCAAGACCGTGCGCTGTGACATACACTGCGTCACGCGGTGGAGCCGGCTCGACGACAGCTTCGAGGGCGTTCCGGTGAAGCTTCTGCTGGAGCGCGCCGGCGTGAAGCCGGAGGCGAAGTACTGCCTGGTGCACGCGGAGCAGGGATTCACCACCAACCTGCCGCTCGCAGACCTCGACCGGGAGGAGAACCTGATCGCCCTGAAATGGAACGGCGAGTGGCTCACGCCGGAGCACGGCTGGCCCGCCCGCCTGCTGGTGCCGCACCTCTACTTATGGAAGAGCGCGAAGTGGGTGCGCGGGCTCGAGCTGCTCGGCGAGGACATCCCGGGGTTCTGGGAGCAGAACGGGTATCACATGCGGGGAGACCCCTGGCGGGAAGAACGCTACGGCGGGCGGGCGCTGACGCAGCATGAGATCAACAGACTGAGAAACCGTAGCAAGAAAGGCGTCTAGGGGTGAACAGATGAAGACGGATACTGACGTCCTCGTCGTCGGAGCTGGCCCCACCGGGCTGATGCTCGCGAATCAGCTCGGCCGGCGAGGCGTGCGCGCGCGGATCATCGACCGGCAAACCGGTCCGTCTCTCGAGACGAGGGCACTGGGCGTCCAGGCACGCACGTTGGAGATCTACACGCACCTTGGCATTGTCGAGCCGGCGCTCGACCTCGGGAAACGCGCCACCGGTGCCAACATCTGGGTCCAAGGGCGGCGGGCGGCGCGACTCCCGTTAGGTGACATCGGGCGCGATCTGAGCCCGTATCCTTTTCTCCTGATTCTGGGCCAGGACGACAACGAACGGCTGCTGGGCGACGCCCTCTGCAACCGGGGCATGGCCGTGGATTGGAACACGGAGCTCATCGGCCTTGCGCAGGATGCCAGTCAGGTCAAGGCGACCCTCAGGCACCCGGACGGCACGACCGGCGAGGTCACTGCCGCGTGGGTCGCAGGATGTGACGGCGCGCGGAGCGCAGTGCGCGAGCTGAGCGGGATCGCATTTGAAGGCGCACCCTACGAGCATGTTTTCTTCGTCGCCGATACCCAAGTGACGGGACCGATGGTGCCGGACGAGCTCAACATCTATCTGTGGCGTGAAGGATTTCACCTGTTCTTTCCGATGCGCGGGACCGATCACTGGCGGCTGGCCGGGATCCTGCCCCCAAACTTGCGGGGAAGGGACGATCTGACGTTCGAGGAAGTGATTCCCTCGGTGCGCCAGCAGGCGGGAACTGAGCTGTCCTTCAAGGCGTGTAGCTGGCACTCCACTTACCGCATCCATCACCGGCGCGCAGTGCGCTTTCGCGAGCGCCGCTGCTTCCTGCTCGGCGACGCCGCCCACATACACAGTCCGGTGGGCGCGCAAGGCATGAACACCGGCCTGCAGGATGCATACAACCTGGCATGGAAGCTCGCGCTGGTCGTGTCGGGACGTGCGGATGCGGCGCTGCTCGACTCCTACGAGGACGAGCGCCTCCCGGTTGCCAAGCGGCTGCTCAGCACGACCGACCGGGCGTTTTCGTTGGTGGTCGCCGACAGTTGGCTGGCGGGGCTGTCCCGCACTCGGGCTGTTCCGAAGATCCTGGCGTTTGCGATGGGCCTCCACCGTTTTCAAAAGCTGGCATTTCGCACCATCTCGCAAACCGGTATTCGCTACCGCAACAGTTTTCTATCGGAAACGCTTGCGGGCCTGCCGGAAGGCGCTCCGA
>Ga0209056_10008194_pt1 | contig 10724 bp, 6 predicted proteins | sample GraSoiAngelo_114_FD_185876 | JGI IMG/M metagenome (GOLD analysis project Ga0209056, IMG submission 185876) | Grasslands soil microbial communities from the Angelo Coastal Reserve, California, USA - 14_0903_13_40cm (SPAdes) (version 2) | ecosystem: Environmental > Terrestrial > Soil > Grasslands ...
CCTTTCTTATCTATATCACCCCTTTTACCCTTTCTTATTTATTTTACCCCTTTTTACCCTTTCTTATCTATTTCCTTCCTTTTACCCTTTCTTATCTATTTCCTCCCCTTTTACCCTTTCTTATCTATTTTCCCTCTTTTTACCCTCTTTTTACCTTCCTTACTTACCCTAAATTCTCCCTTTTTTTATTTTACCCTTATTTACTTCGCCTTATTTCTAATACCTCTCCCCTAAAATTACTCCTCTTTATAATTTTACCCTCTTTTACTCTATCCTTCTCTTATTTAACTTAAATTCCCTCTCTTTCTTTCTTTACCTTAAAATCCCTCTTTTTTCTTCTTCTTCTCTCTCTTTACCTTATCTTTATCTTACTTCTCCTAAATTCTCCCTTTTTACATTATTTAACCCTTTTTTCCTTTATCTTTCTTTCCTTTTACTTCTTTTACCCTCTTTTCCTTTATCCTTCCTTTATTTACCTTAAATCCCTCTTTTTTACTTTCTCCTCTCTCCCTTTATTCTTAACCTACTTAACTTAACTTTTTCTCCCTTACTTTCCCTTCTCTCCCCTTATTCTTAACCTATTTACTTTTAATTTTACTTTTTTTTTACTTAATTTTACCTTTTTTTTTCCTAATTTTACTTCTTTTTACCTTATATTACTTCTTTTTACCTTATAATACTTCTTTTTACCCTATCTTACTTTTTTCTACCTTGTTTTACTTCCTTTTACTTAATTTCACTTCTTTTTTCCTTACTTTACTTCTTTTACCTTATTTTACTTCTTTTTACCTTATTTTACGTCCTATTACCTTATTTTACTTCTTTCTACCTTATTTTACTTCTTTTCATCTTATTCTTAAATTACTTCCTTTATATTCCCTTACTTTTACTCCTTTTCTTTTCTTTTCCCTCCTTTGTTCTTCTTTATTTCCTTTATTTTTAACTTCCTTTCCTTAATTTCTCTCATTTTCCTTCTTTTCCTTTCTTTCTTTCCCTTTCTTTCTTTCCCTTTCTTTCTTCTTTTACTTCCTTTTACTCTATTCTTTCCCTTTTCTTTTCTTTTTATTCTTTCTTATTTTTTCTTTCCTTTCCTTCTATTTTTATTCTTTCCTTTATTCTCTTTCCCCTTTCTTTTATTTACCTCCCTTTCTTTATCTTATTTTATTCTCTTTTTACCTTATATATCTTAAATTTATTACCTCCCTTTTACTATCTCTTTAATATACCTACCCTAAAATTATCCTTTTTCTTTTATTTCCCCTTTTTTTATATTTAACCTAATCTTCTTTTATTTTACCTTCTATTTATATCTTTTATATATTTTTACCTTATTTTACTTTATTTTTTTTCCTTCTCTTTATCTTTTTCTACTTTATTCTACTTATTCTTTCTTTTATTTTAATATATTTATCCCCCTTTTCCACTTTTTCCCCTTCTTTATTTCTCTTTTCCTTTATTTATCTTCTATTTTACTCCCTTTTTCTTTTATTTTACCTTCCTTTTACTTTATCTTCAACTTACTTTCCTTAATTCCCTCTTTTCTCTTTCTTCTCCTTTACTTTACCCTTCTTTAACTTATCTTTAACTTACTTAACTTAAATTTACTCTTTTTACTTAATTTTTACTTTATTTTATTCCTTTCACTACCTTTTACTTCTTTTAATCATTTTACTACCTTTTACTTCTTTTAATCATTTTACTACCTTTTACTTCTTTTAATCCTTTTACTACCTTTTACTTATTTTAATCCCTTTACTACTTTTACTTTATTTTACCCTTTTTACCTACTTTAACTTACTTTAATCTTTTTACTACTTTTACTTTATTTTAACCCTTTACTTACTTTTACTTTATTTTATCCCTTTTACCTAACCCTACTTATTTCTCCTTTTAATTACGCTTTCCCTCCCTTTTCCCCTTCCTCCCTTATTTCTCCTTTTACTTGTCTTTATCCCACCTTAATACCATTTACCCCTTTTTACTAAACCTTACCTTATTCTATCGTATACCTTATTACCTACCCTATTATATACTCTATTCCGCTCTTTATTCCCCTCTCTATTATCCTCTCTATTTTCCTCTTTATTATATCCTTTATCCTATCCTTTATTCCCTTCTTTATTTCGCTCTTTATCCTACTCTTTATTATCCTTTTTATTCTATCCTCTATTCTCTACTTTATCTACTCTTTATCCTACGCTTTATCCTTTATCACCTACTTTATCACTTATCACCTACCTTATTATCCACTTTATCCTACTCTCTATCTTACGCTTTATCCTTTATCACCCGTTTTATTACCCTCCTTATTATATACTTTATCCCCCTCTTTATTCCGCCCTTTATTACTTACTATATCTCGCTCTCTATCCTCTACTCTATCCTACCTTTTATTATACTCCTTATTATATCCTTTATCTTATCCTTTATCGTACGCTTTATTACTCTCTCTATTATATACTTTATCTTACGCTTTATTATACTCTTTATCCTACTCTTTGTCCTATGTTTTATTCTACACTTTATTATATCCTCTATCCCCCACTTTCTCCTATACTTTATCCTACTCTTTATTACCTACCTTATCTTATGCTTTATCTACGCTTTATTATACTCTCTATTATATACTTTATCTTATACTCTATCCTATACCTTATCCTATTCTCTATTATACTCTTTATCCTACTCACTCTTTATTCCGCTCTTTATTCCGTACTTTATCTTACTCTTTATTACCCTCTCTATCCTACTCTTTATCTCACGCTTTATCCTACTCTTTATCCCACTCCTTATCTTACGCTTTATCCTACTCTTTATCACTCTCTATCTTATCCTTTAATTCACCCCTTATTCTACTCTTTATTATACGCTTTATCTCCTATATTATCATCCTCTCTATTATACCTTTTATTACCTTTTCTATCCTATCATCTATTATACTCTTTATTACACGCTTTATCTTATGCTTTATCACCCTCCTTATTATACCCTTTATTATCCTCTCTATTTTTTATTCTATTTTCCTTTTAATTTACGCTTTATCTTCCGCTTTATCTCTCCTATTATTTTACTCCCTATTATATACTCTTTATCTCGTATTCTATTTCTCTCTTTATTATATCCTCTATATTATACTTTATCATACTCTTTATTCTATCCTTTATTATATTCTCTATCTTATACACTATTACTCTCTCTATTATACGTTTTATCTTATACTTTATTATACTCTTTATTATACTCTTTATTACTTTTTATTATACCTTTTATCTCGCACTTTATTACCCTCTTTATCATACGCTTTATTATCCTTTTTATTCTATACTTTATTATACTCTTTATTCTACGCTTTATCCTACTTTTTATCCTATACTCTATTATACTCTTTATTCCATACTTTATTATACTCTTTATCCTACTCTTTATCCTACTCTTTATCCTATGCTTTATTATACTTTCGCTCTTACTTTTACTCTTAATTATACTTTTTATCCCATACTTTATTATACCCTCTCCCTTATACTTTATCCTACTTTTTATCCTATACCTTATTATACGCTCTCCTTTACACTTTATCCTACTATTTATCACACTCTCTATTATACTCTCTATTATATCCTTTATTATACGCTTTATTTTACCCTTTATTATACTCTTTATCTTATACTTTATCACCCTCTTTATTACACGCTATCTCGCTCTTAATCTCGCTTATATTCTCTCCTTTACTCTCACTTTTACTCTTAATTACCCTCTTGCCTTTACTCTCGCTTATATTATTAATTACACTCTTAATTATACTTATACTCTAACCTATACTTTCTCTTATACTTTATCTTATACTTTCTCTTATACTTTCTCTTATACTTTCTCTTATACTTTCTCTTATACTTTCTCTTATACTTTCTCTTATACTTTCTCTTATACTTTCTCTTATACTTTATCTACTCTTTATTATACTCTTTATTATTCTCTTTACCACACCTTTACTATATTCTTTATTATACTCTCTATCCTACTCTTTATCCTGCTTTTTATCCCGCTCTTTATTACACATTTTATCTCGCTCTCTATTATACCCTTTATTATATTCTTTATTACGCGCTTTATCCTACTCTTTATCTCGCGCTATATCTTACTCTTTATCACCCTCTTTATTACCTACCTTATTATATACTTTATCACGTGCTTTATCCTATGCTTTATCCTACTTTATTATACACTTTATTATACTCTTTTACTATATACTTTATCTCACGCTTTATTATACTCTTTATTATACTCTTTATCTTACTCTTTATCCTACTTTTAATCTTACTCTTAATTATACTCTTAATCTTAATTATACTCTTACTTTTACTCTTAATTATACTTATATTCATAATTATACTCTTACTTTTGCTCTTAATTATACTTATATTCATAATTATATTCTTACTTTTAATCTTACTCTTAATTATACTCTTAATTATACTCTTATACTCTTATTTATATTCTTAATTATACTCTCGCTTTTAATTACACTTTTTATCCTATACCTTATTATATACCCTACCTTATGCTTTATCTTACTCTTTATTACGCTTTTTATCCTACGCCTTATTATATACTTTACCTTATACTTTATCCTACTCTCTATTATACTCTTTATTCTTATGTTTTTACTCTATATTTTTACCCTTTTTACTTATTTATGATTTCCCTCCTTTTTATCCTTACCTCTCTTACTTATTTACGGTTTCCCTCCTTTTTATCCTCTTATATCTCCTATTTATTTATAGTATTCCCCTCCCCTTTTTACTTCTCCTATTTATATCTAAGATTATACTTTTAATATCGTTATAACATAAGTTTAGACCTATATATCTATACTATATATTATTATTAATCCTATTCTAATATACTACCTTTAAGGCATATACTAGTGCTTTTACTCTCGTGATATAGGAAAAACTATATTTTAGCTAGATAAAAACCTATATCTTAAACAAAATAAGAGAACCTTAGTATAGTACTCTCTTAGTCGCCCTTAGGCTTATTCCTAAACGTTAGTTAGCTCTAGTGCTAGCCTATATTTCGAAAGTTTACTTATAAGCCATTAGAGGATAGGCTATAGCCTATCTCCCTCTTATAGTCTCTTTATTAGTCAGTTTATAGGTCCTTACTTTCGTTATAGTTTATATACCCTTAGGTTAATTATATATTCGTCTAATACGTAATAGACTATTTCTTCCTCCTCTCTATACTTATAGTATATAGGGTGGCTATATTTAGTCCTCTTTACTAAGATAGGAACTTCTATAGGCCTATTTAGCTCGTCCTTATTTATATTAGTAGAGAGAAATAGCCCCTAGAGGGAGTTATCTCCTATTATAAGAAGTAGATTAAAGAGCCAAAATGGGCAAACCTAGTTAAAGAAGTTATAGCTAAAGAGAAACTATAGGCCACTAAGCTAGGAAAGAAGACAAAGAGCGACCTAACTAAAGAAGATAAGCTCGTCTATATAGTAGGTGTTTCTACCCTAGAGGATAATAGTATTTTAGAACCACTAGAGAATACTATATTCTTCTAAGGTAGAGACTATACCTTTAAGAACTCTACTATCTACGACTATACTATTAGAATATATCTTGTTAATAATAATCAACTGTTTATTAAAGAGAGACTAGTAGACCTATATAACTATGTTCTAGCTAGTACCAAAAGACTAAAGGTTGTATCGAGAGGAAAAAGACAAATAGAGGGGCTTATATACGAGTAGACGAAGAAGTAAGCCCTCGTTCTTAAAAACATAGCCTATATTTTTAGATTTTATACTAATATTATATTAGGTTTCTACTTTAGAAGGGATTAAAGATATCTAATACTTCTTTTATACGAATAAGTTAATCGTAAAGGACCTAAGGAAGGAGGAGATAACCCTAATGATTCTACTTAAGTCAATATATAGGTAGCTTATCCTTAAATATAAACCTCTTTAATCTTACTCCTCCTTTTAGATACTTTAGTCTAACTATATAGTCTTTACCCTACTAAATCAAATACGTTAAAAGAGGAAGAGACGTATAACTAGAGACCTTTAACCGCCTTATAGAGACACTCTAGATATTTAGTATTAACGAGTAAGATATATTAGTGATAATACCCTTAAGAAGTTACTTCTATATACTAGGAACGTAAAGTTTTCTTATCCTACTAATATTAAGCTAATATATTAGTACTACTAATAGAGTAATATTAAGGAATAGGTCTCTCGAAGGCTATTAGAGAACTACTCTAAATAACCATTTGATTAAATTTACCTAGACTAGTTTAAGTAATCTAAAGCCTATAACTATAATAAATACGTCTTTGTTATTACTAACGAATTCTCTAGATATATATTTATTTATACTACAGCTAGTATTTTGGATATGTTTAACGCTATTATCGACTTTAAGGCCTTCGTTAAGAGGTAGTTTGGATTATTAATACGCTATATCCGTATAGACAACTAGAGAGGCTTTATCTCGGCTAACAACAAGAAGGAAACTCCATTTGAAATATAGGCTAGAGAAGAAGGCGTTATTCTCGAACTAGTACCTACGTATACGAAAGAGCCAAATGGTATAGTAGAGAGATACGGGTAGACTATCTAGTCGAAGGCCTATACGATAAGAATGGCCGCCAACCTTCCTAAAGAACTCTAGACGGAGATTTAGACGGCGGTAGGATATCTATACAACCGAACTCCCTCGAGAAGAAACGACTAGAAGGTACTAATTAAGGTACTTAACGCCTACTTAAAAGACCACGATATCCCATTCAATAGAAACCCTAAAGACCTTCGCCTAGACTAGAGCGGAATCTTTACTTATAGCGCAAAGGTATTCCTAATGATAGCTAAATATAAGTGAGGCAATATAAAAACTCACTTTAAACCTAACCCAAGAGTCTATATAGGGTACCTTATAGGATACCAAGTAACGAATATCTACTAGGTATAGGTTCTCAAGCTTCAAGAGGTACTTATAACCTAGAACGTTACCTTTTAGGAGGATTAGATCTTTAACCTAGATAATAAGGAAACTAGGATCCTAATCGCTAAGTATAGGCTGATGGCTAAGGTACTAAGGACTTTGGATTTCCAACCATTTGACTCGCCTTTTGATATAACCCTTAAGGATGACCGAGAGGAATCTAAACCCCTCCCTAACGAACCCTCCCTAGATGGAGTCTCCTCGGAAGAAGACCTCCTAGAAGAAATAGAACCCTAGCGCTAAAGCTTAGGGGGTAGAGAGTGAGCTAGAGAGGAGAATAGACCTTTGACGCTTACTTCTATACCGAGCCAGCTTAACGAAAGGGTAAAGTCAACTGACTATACGCTAGTTAGGGCTATTACTATAACTACAACTAATCTACCGCCTTTAGCTACCCAAACTATAGTATGGGTTAAGCCATACAAAGGATAGGATACTATACGAAAGCGTAAAGCCGAGTCAGATTTAAATCTAAACATTAAGGCGAAGCCTAAGCTTAACCAAAGGAGACGAAGACTCTTATAGAGACTAAGAAAGCGACAAGACCTAATAGAGCTTAAGATACTATTTAGAAGTAGACGAGAGGAAGTATACGATGAGTTTATAGAACGTCAAGAGGCTATCCTCTTTACCCTCCTACCTGATTTTAACATATACGCTAATAAGCCTCGAATCTTCTAACTAGATGCTCGAAAGAGCGAATCTCTATTCCTTACGTTTAACGCCGTTTTCGTAGTAGCCGTTCAAGCCGTAAAAGAGAAGAAACTCCATCAAGGTGACCTCCCTCTATTGCCATACTTCTACTGAGACCTAGACAAGCACCTGTTTGGACTAGACTTCAAGAAAGCCGTAAAAGACGAGCTAAAGAAGATCAAAGAGAAGGATATATGGCGGGTGATAAAGAGAGCTAAGGCTTGAGGGAAGGTGTTACCCTTGAAATAGGTATTCGCGTACAAACTCGACGAGACTGGGGATCTAGCCAAGTGTAAGGCTAGAATCTGTGCCCGTGGAGACCTTCAAGAGGCCAACTTCGAAAGCACATACGCCGTAACGCTGGCCGTAAGAGCCTTCCGTACGACTATGGCTATAGCGGCCCGGTTTGACCTCGAGATTTGCCAGCTAGACGTCGTCACCGCCTTCCTAAACGGGAAGATCTACCCACACAAGCCAGTTTTCGTCGAATTACCTAACGGGGCACGAATACTAGGCATGGTCGCTCAACTCAACCGAGCGTTATACGGGTTGAAGGACTCCCCTCTGCTGTGGTATAAAGAATTCTCAAGCACTCTGGAGGAACTAGGACTACAGAAGTCACGGGAGGAGCCATGCCTTTTCACAAACGACTAGTTGATGGTGATTTTCTACGTCGACGACGTTCTGCTCCTCTACCGAAGAGAGGATAAAGAGAAGGCACTCGAATTCAAGAAGAAGCTCGTAGAGAAGTACGAGATTCGGGATGAAGGCGAAGTCAAGTGGTTCCTAGGCATCAGAGTCATCCGAGACCGTCAACAGCGAAAGATCTAGCTGTGCTAGTCCTCATACCTAGAAAGAATCATCAAGAAGTTCAGCCTATTGTCTAAATCTACCCGGTTTCCAAGCCTCCCGATACCTTCGAAGGAATTCGTCAAACATATAGGGTAGGCCACGAAAGTATAGATTAAGATCTACCAAGAGAAAATCGGGTTAGTTCTATATGTGGCAGTCACCATGAGACCCGATATTGCCCGTGCCGTTTCGGTCCTCTCGAAATTCATGACGAATCCTTCAGACGAACATATGAGGGCCGTTGATCAGACAATTCGATACCTCTACGCCACCTGGTTCCTCGCCATCGAATACTCGGCCGAAAACGATGACATTCTGTTTATCGCTAGCGATGCCTCATTTGCAGACGATACGGAGACCCGGCACTCCTCTCAAGGGTATATCATGACACTATTCGGTGGCCCGGTGGCGTGGAAAGCCACCAAGCAGAATACCGTATCGTCGTCTACCACGGAGGTAGAGCTTCGAGGGGTCTACGTAGTCACAAAAGAGGCGTACGCCATGGAAAGGCTACTCTAGGACATTCGACTAGACCTGGGAACGGGATTGACGATCCATTGCGACAACCTTCAGACGATTCGGCTGGTCATTAAAGATAACGACCGAATTGTCACGAATCTACGGCATCTAGACATCCAGAACATGTGGCTTCGTTAGGAATTTCGGAAAGGGCGCTTCGAGCTGGAATACCTTCCTACGGCAGAAATGCCAGCGGATGGGCTCACAAAGAACCTGACGAGGCAGTAGTTTGAACACTTCGTGGGGATGCTGAACCTCAAAAGTGTACGGGAAAAGATAGAAAAGGAAGATGGATGAGAAAGGAAGCTATTCCCAACCGTTTGAAGGGAAGCCAACTACTCTTTTTACTCTTGTCCGTAGTGGAGTGGTACTACTGTGCAAAGGGCAGGAGAGGTTTTAATGAGGGTTGGTGGCCAACCAAGGCATAGGACAAAAGGAATTGAAGCAGCCGTGGTAGGCACGATTTGTTGGGAATGGCCTCATTTTTGACCGTATAAGCCAGTGTGGTCCTGGTTCACGTGCACAAACACGTGAAGGGGCCTATGGTCTAGTGGAAAGGACGCTTACGGTTGACACGTAAGAGGTGCGAGTTCGAATCTCGCTGGGCCTATTTTTTGGGCCCAGACTCGCGCATTTCTCGAGGTCACGAAGTCGACTCCCTACCGAAGGACCAAATTTGTTGGGCCCAGGAATAGCCTCATTTTGACCACAGAAGAAAATTCAGCCTACCAGGAAGGTGTGTTGGATACGCACTTACGTAATACCGGGCCAAGGGGCTATTTAATGAGGTGGCTGGATACCGGCTACCCTGTAGAATCCTACATCCTACACAACAATAATACCACTCTGCATGCATCTGCAGAATCATTCAGAAGCCCTAATTGCATTCATCTATGACCCGTAGGCTTATAACTGACAGTTCCAAGGGCCACCGCGTGTATATAAACCTGTCATTTCCCCGTCTGGGGAGGATCCTTTTCTTTCCTTCTCCTCAGCGGTCTTCTTGTTCGCCCCTTCGTGGGCGCGGTAGCAAAGGAATCTGTTCGCATCCACGTCTCTTGACGCTAGCAGAAACCTACCATGACGTGACCTTTTGGTACCGTTGTGACAGATAGTTTCCTAGCTTCATAGCATGAGCACAGCAATTCTGCAATAAAGTCTTCCTTAAGTCGTACCACGTTCGTCCCTTACCCTTGACAGAAACCGTACGGTATCGGTAACTGAAGTACTTGGGTACTGAAGAAGCTACGATCGTAGTAGCCCTTGGAAAACCTAAAGTATGACATCGACCACCTAGGAGGAAAATGGGCCGAAACGTACGGAGAGGTGAAGGGGCAGAAGGAGCTTATGGCCTCGACCAAGGACGACCCGTGTAGCGAGGTAATCTACAGCCAGCATAACGACCGGTATAACGTCCAGCCGCGGGACGAACGCGAGGACGACCTAGGCATTACCACCGGGTGACGAGTACCTCACTCGCCTCAGTTCCGGCGACCGTAGTCGTAGAAACGCGTGAGCGACGCGCGGCCTGATTTTGACGACCAGTCATGGAATATCACGCAGGTGGCACTCGACTTATATTTGGCGACCGAGGTTATTAAAAGTCACATCTATGGCTCCCTTGTGGGACCACCTGCTATC
>Ga0209056_10008196_pt1 | contig 10722 bp, 12 predicted proteins | sample GraSoiAngelo_114_FD_185876 | JGI IMG/M metagenome (GOLD analysis project Ga0209056, IMG submission 185876) | Grasslands soil microbial communities from the Angelo Coastal Reserve, California, USA - 14_0903_13_40cm (SPAdes) (version 2) | ecosystem: Environmental > Terrestrial > Soil > Grasslands...
AGAAATGGATGGAATTTCTCCGTGATATTTTCCGGAATTATTCCGCTTAATCCACTCGCTCACTTGAAGAAGAATCCCAAGAAAGCGGCGTCACGCAAATAAGACTTAATCCAGTGAAACCCGCGCCCAAAAATTTCCGTAAAAAACTATATGTCATATGAAAGTCGGCCAGAGACTTTACTGGAACGATTTGTAACCCTCTTTTTCGCGCTTGCCATCCTCCAGTCTTTTTGCAGACACTCCCTGAAAGCGTGGTCATAACATGAAATCAAAATTGGTGGCATTAATCTTATTGGCAGCTTCTACTGCCTTTTCGGAATCTATTTTCGTCGGGAGCATTATTTCGATTATCCCTAACAAAGGAGCACTTTTGATGGTGGATCGTTCTATGGACAATATATATGGAGCTGTGGCTGCACCCGATGCGTATTCCGTCGTCTTTGTTGACTGTGATTTTTCCGGTTCTGTCGATGGAGATCTATATAGAATTTTTGCCGAACCCTCGGGAACATACAGTTACGTCGATGTCCGTGGCGCGGAGAGAACTGTTCGAGCATTCAGTTGTTATCATATGTCTTACATAAAGAAGCCGGGCTAAAGCGCGTGCCCGAAGAGTCATATGAAATCGCTATGCTACACTGTCCGGCATGAACATGTTCGCCCGTTCAGGGGGAACAGTTCTCATGCCAAACGTGGCAGCATTCAGCATTACCCACACTTTCGAGGCAATACACGCTTAGGGAGCTTTTCCCCTCAAGGCAACGAACGCCTCGCGACATTTTCTTAGAACACATCGCCTGAAAGCAACAGTTCAAGCTTAAGCCGACAGGCTTATTGATGTGTTGTTGTCTCTGCCTTTGAAGCGTCCGCAAGAGTCAACGAGGTCGCCAACTTATTTGGGCGGCGGTTCCTTAACCGCGAAACGTCGCGCGGCCAGCTGCCAGTGGGTTTCGCCCATCGCGGGCGACTTCTGGCCCGCTTTGTTCATCTCTTTGCGGAGCGAATCCAGGCAGGCTTTCGGCGCGCCGCGCATCCCTTCCGGAAGCGCTTGAAGCTGCTCGATCTCACGGCGGATGGCGGAGTACCAATCGCCGGCAAATCCGTGTTCGGTGGCGGCCTGCCCGGGCCGCAGAAAGGTCTGCAGACCGGCCAGAACGGCGGCGAGGAGACTGACAACGCCGGCGCCCCACTGCAAATAAGGGGCTAACTCGACCATTTTTCCCTTGTCCACGAAGATCGTCGCTCCCGCGGCGCTGGTCAGAATTACCGTGCAGATTCCCAGCCTATAATGAAGCTTCTGATAACGCTCAGCCTGCTGATAATAGGTGCATTGAGCAGCATAAGCCCGCCGGTGCCAGTCATTCAGCAGTTCCTCCATTTCCGCCGTCCAGCGTATCCCATTCTTCTCAGTTACGGCGTGTTTTAGTTTTCGTTCCATCCTCGGAGTTGCTCTGGGCTGCGTAAGTCTCCGCCGCTGGCTTTTTTTGTCAACCGTCGGCCAACCGCAGAGTCCCAGCGGCCAAAAGCTGATGCCGGACCCACTGCGCCATGTGTTCGACTGTCGATCTTCGCTAGTGTGATTCAACCCGCCGCCATTTGCGCTTGTCGGAGCCGCTGCTGAGCTTGTTCATCAAGCTAGCGCTGGTGAAATCGAACCCAAAAATTTCTGTAAAATATTATATGTCACATGAAGCCCTGCGTTAGGCCTCTTGTCGATTTGCCATCCCCGTGGCCTGCCCTTAGCGCGTTTGCGTAACGGGCGCTGGAGAACGCCTCTCAGACACGGAGGGCGTCGTCTCTACGTTTTTTTTGATTAAGTACCAAACCGTTATCGCGAGTAGTAGAGAGACCAACTTCGCGCGCCAGTTTTCCAGCGTCAGTCTGGTCCACAGGATGGAGACCAATATCGAGCGCCAATTCTTCGCAGTCTGTCCCTTCATATTTGCTGGGCAGCAAAACTTGCCCGATGCATTGACGAAACGTCTCCCGAGCGAAATTGCTCTCTATTCGCTGCCGGTGGCAAATAAAAATCTCGCCCGTTCGGCGGTTGAACACGCCGCGAAGAATGTGCGACTACGTCCAGGCTAAACACGTACGCGACAGAATCAGTACTTGTATATGTCGTACAAAGATCAAGGCTTTCGCGGTTCTCCCGCGCACGTGTGATCGCAAGGACGACCACGTTTTTTAGAGCGCCGCAGCGGTCTTTAGTCTTTGGCCGGAACGCCATTTCCTGTCCTGCCATACTTTGAGAGCGAGTAGCCGTTTATATGCTTATCGTTTACCAAGCGCCCTTCATCGGCATCAATGAATTGAAACATTGTCTGGATCTCCGACCTGGAAAGCATGGCTTCCCTTTTTTTCCGGCTTTCCAGCGCCTCGGAAAGTTCGTCATTCCAGCCTCGTTTTCGCATGAATTCATTCCACGTATAAATCTCACCTTCGGACGGTCGGCGCCCCATCCCAAAACACGACTCCAAAATTGCCTCCTCGTTGAGGTCTTGATTCACGTACTCGACTACTAGCTCGTATCTAACTCGAAGAAAGGTTGCACATTTTTCGTCGAAACCTCTTCCAAGGTTCACTTCATATTCGAGAGGCAATTCTCCTTTGCAATGGCTACGGATCTTGTCCAGCATTCGGCCGAAATAAAACAAGCCGCCGACCTTGTCGTAGGGGCTACGAAGAGCCAAGTCTCTCAGGGGGGAGCCCATTTCTAGGATTTATTGGAAATTAATAACAGTTGTCTACAAACCTTGCAAGACTATTTTTTAGTACAACTAAGGGAAATTTTAGTTTCCAAATTAGGACACTATCCCTAAAAACGGGTTCCCGGCCGTTGAGATGCTACCAACATCACGCGGCGCAACCTCCCATCACCAGCTTCGACGACAGCTCTGCTAATGTCAGTTCGTGGTGATTTTGGACTACGAAAAGCCAAAATCTATCACACGAGAGCCCATTTCTGGGATTTGTAGTTTCCAAGTTGGGACACTATCCCCTAAAACAGGTTTCGGGGCCGTGAGATGCTACCAACATTACCCAGCGAAACCTCCATCACCAGCTCGGCGACAGCTCTGCTAAACGCCAGTTCATGATTTTGCTCCCTTTGCCATGCCTCGAAAAATTTCTGAAAAAAACTATGTGTCATAGTTCAGGGACAGCCGTCTCAAGGCGTGGGGTCGATCCTATCGGAACGTTTTTCGGCCAGATATGCCCAAACTCGCCTTGCGCCTTCGCCTTGCTTAAACCGGATTATCGCTCCACCATCAGCTCCGCCGGTAAAATGCAAAATCACGTAATCGCCTGTGCGCTCCCGATGGCGGCATGCATTCGCGTGCCGCGCGGCGCGCGCCAAATTTTTTAGAGCAGTTTAGATAAAGGCCGTAGCCGAATCACAGGCACAGCAAAATTTTCTTCGCTGTGCGAACGCAACCGAACGGAAAACTCACGCCGCTGCGTAAATGCAGTCTCGCACTATTTTCCCGGGGCCACCCTGATTTCCATCTGTTGCACAGCAGGTCCACGGACTTTCTCGACGTTATTAAGTCCGGTGCCGTTGACGATGTTGCCGTTATCATCAACCTCAACCCAGCGACCAGCACCGATACGCGTATTAATATCAGGAGGAATCCAAACCATGTGGGTGTGTTTCTTAGCCGCCGTCTTCCCGGTCAGGCTGAAGTTGAGCTGAGTGGCTTTGCCCGCCTGCGTCTTGGCGTCGAGGATCGATGCTTTGACTTGCCCATTAACAACGAGAGTGACTTTATAAGTGCCAAGTGCCAAGCCATCGCAGACGTAATGGCCGTTGGCATCGGTCTTAACAATGTTGGAAAAGTTTTTCGCTTCAATCCGGACATCAGCGCCCTTAATTGGGTGGCCGGTGCCGTCTTTCACAAGCCCTTCAAGAACCGCGGTACCAGCCCAGGCGCTGAACGTCACAAGCAGTAGGCCAACCAAGCTAAGAATAAGTGATTTCGAGAGCATAGCTTCCTAGTTTACACGGTTTTCGCGGACGATTCAATGGCGAATTTACCGCCCAACAACACAGGTCGCCGATTTAAAACGTTGCTCCCGGTCCACTTCAATTTCTGGCGAACCCAGCTGAAGAATGAATCATCAGGCAACGAGGCAAGCGGTAGCATTTTCTTTGCTTTGCGAATCCTGACTATTGAGCCACGCTCGACGTGGATCGGCTTGCGGCCGTCCAGCGTTAAAAACACCGGGTATTCCGGATCGCTCGCCTCGATTTCGATGGTCGATCTTTCCGCGACGATGATCGAGCGGTTGGTCAGCACGTGCGGACAAATGGGCGTAATTACGAAGACGCCGGATTGAGGATCGAGAATTGGTCCGCCTGCCGACAGCGATTACGCCGTGGAACCCATCGGCGTGCGGCAATCAAACCGTGATCGTGCGGGCGCAGCCGAACGGGAAAAGTTGTTGCACTGCCACGTAAGGTTTCCCTTCGCGGGACTCGTCGGCGTCACCGACCCGGGTTCTGTACTTTCATCTTCAATATCGTGTCTTGCGCCGCGGTTCCAGTGATTGTCTGGACGTTACTGCTAGCTCCGGTGTTGCCGCCGTTTTTCACGATATTGCCGTTATCATCGACCTCAACCCAGCCCCCCCCACCGCCGATATGCGTATCTACGTCGGGGCGCATAAAAACCATATGTGTGTGTGTCTTAGCCGATGCCGTTTGCGCCGTCAGATTGAAGTTGAGTTGAGCGGGCTTGCCCGCCTGCGTCTTGGCGTTGGCAATCGATGCTTTGACTTGTCCATTGATAACGAGAGTGGCCTTATAAGTGGCAACTCCCAAGCCAGCGCACACGAAATGACCGTTGGCATCAGTCTTAACAATCTTGGAAAAGTTTTTCGCTTCGATCCGGACGTCAGCGCCCTTGACTGGACGACCGCTGGGGTCTTTGACAACCCCTTCAAGAACCGACGTGCCAGCCCAGGCATTGAAGGTTGCGAGCAGAACTCCGATCAGGGTAAGAATGAGTGATTTCGGTAGGATTATTTTATTCATAGATTTTTTCCTTCAGACGTTTTGTCACTTAACTCACCCTCCCCGGGGTGGTGTCAAACTATTTTTGCATAAAAAAATGAGAAAGCCCCACGCGCTGGTTTCGACCATGCCTTCAGACGTTGCTCCCGCTCCACTTCAATTTCTGCCGAACGACGCTGAAGAATGAGGCATCGGGCAACGACGCCAGTGGCAGCGTTCTCTTTGCTTTGCGAATGGTGATTATTGATCCTCGCTCGACATGGATTGGCTTGCGCCCATCGAGCGTGAGGAAGACCGGATAATCGGGATCGCTCGCCTCGATTTCGATGATGGATCCTTCTGCAACAATAATCGATCGGTTTGTGAGAACATGCGGACAAATCGGCGTGATCACGAACACGCCGGACTCGGGATCGAGAATCGGTCCGCCAGCCGACAGCGAATAAGCCGTCGAACCCGTCGGCGTCGCCACAATCAAACCATCGGCGTTAAACTCAGTAAGCGGTTCGCCGTTGACCCGTGTGCGCAACAGAACCAAACGCGAAAGTTCGCCGCGGCTTAACACGGCATCGTTTAGCGCGATCATTTTGCCCGTTCTTTTGTCGCCCAAGCTCACTCGCGCCTCGAGCAGCGCACGCTGACTAAAATTAATCCGGTCTCCGACGATGCCTTCCACTGCCTCGCGATACGTCGAAGAACTCGCGCAGGTCAGGAAGCCGAGCGAACCGACGTTGATGCCGAAGATTGGCTTAATGATTTCGCCAAGTTGCCCGACCACGCGCAGAATGGTGCCGTCGCCCCCGGCCGCTACCAGGAGATCTGTGGCAGCTCCCAATTCCGCTATCGAGAGACCCGATTTCTTTCCGGCAATGCGAGCCGTTTCCTTCTCGAACAGGATCGAGATTGAAAAACGGCCGAACTCCTGGGCAATTCCGTTGATTAGCTCAGCAACGCCTGGTTTTCCCGTATGGGCAATTAAGCCGATCGTTTTCGGATGCATGCAAAAAACTCCTGATTCCCATCCGCGCCTTTAATAGCAGCTGGAACAATCCCGGTGACCACATGGCCCAGATCTGTCACAAACGTGACAATCTTGTCTTGTGCCTTTCGGTGCAAGTCCGTGCCGCGAACAATTCCGCCTTTTCCCACCTCAGAACGTTGCAGCTCAAACTGTGGTTTGACCAGCGCGAGAATCACTCCACTTGGAGTTATCAACTCGAACGCTCTCGGCAGGATTAAGGTCAGGGAAATGAAGGAAACATCGATCACGCAGAGATCGACAGATTCTGGAATGTGCTCGCGCGAAAGAGAGCGGGCATTGACTCTTTCGAGAACAATGACGCGAAGATCGTGACGCAGCTTCCAATCCAATTGGCCGTGGCCGACATCGACCGCATACACTTTCTTCGTGCCGCGTTGCAGCAAGCAATCGGTAAAGCCGCCGGTTGAGGCGCCAATATCCAGCGCCGTCTTTCCGTGTACATCGATCTTGAAATGATCGAGCGCAGCTTCCAGCTTCAGTGCGCCTCGGCCGACGTATTTTCGTGCCGGCTTTACCGTGATTGCTGCTTGTTCATCGAGGAGCTCAGATGGCTTTGCTGCAATCCGAGTGCCCACCATCACGTCGCCGGCCATTATCGCGCGTCGCGCTTGGTCGCGGCTGACAAGCATCCCCTTCCTCACCAGAAGCTGGTCCAGTCGTAACTTCTTCGGCATTTTTTTCTCGCAGCGGCTTTCGGGCAACGCCAAACGGGACAATGGCGTTCCAGACAGGTCGAGTCGAGTCAAAAGGCGATGCCCTCCTGCTCGCACGCAATATGGCTGGGCCGTACCCAAAGGCGAGCGCTTCACCTTCAGGTTATGCGCCCGTCAAATCCTTCAACGGATTTTTTAATTGATCAAAGTAACAACAGACGTAAGGCCCTATTCACTATGAACTTGAACTGACTCTTCGCCCACGAGTCGGTCATGAATCCTCCAGTAGCGCTTCCGTCCTGGCCCCGTGGGCAAGAGGGCACCCTACGCTCTCACCCGTTGGCGCGTTGCTCTTCAATAAGTTTTTCTACAGAAGCAACGTCTTCGCTTGAAGCGCGCCTCCGTTGATATTTTCGGATCAGGATTTCCTTTAATGTTAACAGGTCCGCCAGCAACGGGCGCTCGTAGTAAGTCCAGTCGAGATCGCCTGCAGTTTTGGCCTGGAAGCGCCACAGGCCGCCGAATTTCGTGGCTCGCACTTCGCGTTTCCTTCCGCTTTGCTCCCTCTCCGTCCATATATGTTGACTCGCCATTGCGGTAAGACCTTAGATTAGGCCGGCTTGAAAGACGCAGCTAAATTGGCGGGCTATTTCATCGGGATTCTGATCGTTGGGGCATTCCTTGCTCCAGTTCTCTTCTGGTCGGCTCAATGGCTTGCAACGCACGGCGTGCTTCCCTTTGTGGCGAAGTACGATTTCGAAACATTCTTTCATCGTGCGATCCTCGTCGCTGCCGCGCTTTTACTCTGGCCGTTTCTGTGCATCAGCCATGTGCATAACGTGGCGGATCTTGGCCTCGCGCCCAATCCGCGCTGGGATCGCGACCTCTTTGCCGGTATTTTTCTCTCGGCGCTTCCCCTGCTCTGTTGCGGCGCTTTGCTCATTGCATTTCATGTTTACTCCATCAGACACGTCTTTGTCTGGTCGCGGTTTGGCAAGGTGCTGGTTGCTTCGATTACCGTTCCATTCATCGAAGAGGCGTTCTTTCGCGGGATCGTTTTGGGCGTTTTACTCAGGACAAGGCGAAAATACATGGCGATCTTCGCCGTCTCCGCGATCTTTGCAGTAGTCCATTTTTTGAAGGCACCAGAACGAATATCCGCCATCGTCACATGGACGTCAGGATTGAATTCGATTGCTCATGCGTTTGCGCGATTTGGCGATCCGATGATGCTGGCCTCCGCGTTTGCAACGTTGTTTGTCATTGGCTGTATTCTGGCGGTGGCACGCGTGCTTACTTATTCGTTATGGCTCTCGATCGGCCTGCATGCTGGATGGATTTTCGGCAGCGGCACTTTCAGTTGGCTGACGCATCGGCAAATTGTCGCCCTCCCCTGGCTGGGGAAGAATCTGCTTATTGGAATTGTGCCACTGGGCGTAACGGCGCTGACTTGGATAATAATGCGAACGTGGCTGAAATATGATCGCGCTTCACAAGTCTAAACTGTTGGAAGCGGCCGCATCGCTTCTTTACCCATCGGTCTGCACGGTATGCGGGGGAAGCATTCGAGCCGGCGTGTATCTCTGCAATCAATGCGAGGCAAAGGCCGTACGCATCCTGCCGCCATTTTGCCAGAAATGCTCCGAACCTTTCGAAGGTTCTATCACCAGCGCATTTACCTGTGCCAACTGCGCCCACCGCACAATTCACTTCGACGCAGCCGTGGCTGCATACCGCGGCCGCGGGATCGTTCGCGAAATCATTCACGAATTCAAATACGGACGCCAAATGCATTTGCGTCATCTTGTTGCGCGCTGGCTTCGTGCTGCGCTGAATGATGATCGACTGCGTGATCTCCATTTCGACGTAATTGTGCCGGTGCCGCTACATCCCGCCCGACAACGGGAACGCGGTTTTAACCAAGCGAGCCTGCTTGCGGAATTGCTAAGCGCGCAGACGTCGAGTCCTGCCAGGCCATTTCTGGAACGCATCCGCTACACCACCACGCAAACTGCGCTCGATCGCTCGGAGCGCATGGAAAATTTGCATAACGCATTCCGTTTACGAAAAAACGCGGACGTGCGAGGTTTGCGAGTGTTGTTAATCGATGATGTTCTGACCACCGGCTCCACGCTGAGCGAGTGCGCGCGGGTTTTGAAACGCGCCGGCGCGCGCGCTGTTCATGCGGCCACGGCAGCACGCGCATAATTCCATGGCAATTTTCAAGAAACCAGCAATTAAGGCGGAAGGCGGCAGAAAGCGGGAAATTCCGCGCGGCCTTTTTCAAAAATGTCCCGGCTGTTCGGAAGTCGTGCCGGAGATCGAGCTGGCGCAAAATCAACGCGTCTGTCCGCGCTGCGACTATCACTTTGCGCAACCTGCAAAGGAACGAATCCAGAACCTGCTCGACCCGGACACCTTTGTAGAGATGGATGCCGATTTGAAATCCGTGGACGTCCTGCGCTTTCAGGGAATGGCTACGTATAAAGATCGACTCAAAAAATACCGGGAAAGCACTGGGCTCGTTGATGCCGTGATCAGCGGATATGGAATTCTCGACGGCTACAAAGTCGCAATCGCGGTCATGGATTTCGGTTTTCTCGCCGCGACTATGGGATCAGTGGTGGGCGAGAAAATTACGCGGACGATTGAATACGGCACGACCCAGCGCTGTGCGGTTATCATCGTTGCCGCTTCCGGCGGCGCGCGCATGTACGAAGGAATGTTAAGCCTAATGCAAATGGCGAAAACCAGCGGCGCACTCGCGCGTCATACGCAAGAACAGCTTCCATACATCTCTGTTCTCACAAACCCAACCACTGCTGGAGTGATGGCCAGCTTTGCGTCACTGGGCGACGTGATTATTGCCGAGCCCAGAAGCATGATCGGTTTCGCCGGACCGCGCGTTATCAAAGAGACCACTCATCAGGAGTTGCCGGAAAGATTTCAGACCGCGGAATTTCTCCAGGAACACGGCTTGATCGACATGATTGTTCATCGCAAAAAAATGCGCGAGCAAATCAGTCGCTTCCTCAGTTACTTTGCCGTAACGCCGTGAATCGAGCTGGCGGGAGCCGAGCGAGATGGACGGGCAAGCCCGCGAGGGTCGGCGTGTCGGGAGACACGCCGATCAGCTATCGAGAGGCGCTCGCCTGGCTCTATGGCCTCCAGCGCTTCGGGATCAAGCTCGGCTTGGAGAACATTCGGCGTTTGCTCGACGAACTTGGCTTGGGGAGCGCGCGCGCCTCGCGTGCTGTGTTCGGCGCCTCGCCGAAGACTCTTGCTGCGTGCGTCATCCACGTCGCCGGGACGAATGGCAAAGGCTCCGTTTGCGCGATGATCGATTCCATCTGCCGCGCGCAAGGTTATCGCGCGGGTCTCTTCATCTCCCCTCACCTTGTCACCTTCCGCGAACGCATTCGTGTGAATGGCGAAATGATTTCTGAAGATGCGGCCGCAAGCGGCCTCGGGCGAGTTCGAGATCTCATCGCGGACTGGGATCCGCATCCGACATTTTTCGAAGTCACGACTGCGCTTGCGCTGAAATACTTTTCCGATGCGAAAATCAACATCGCCATTCTCGAGACCGGTCTCGGCGGACGCCTCGACGCGACCAACGCCATCCAATCCGATGTGTCGGTCATCACGCCGATCGACTTTGATCATGAAAAATGGCTGGGATACACGCTGGCTGAAATCGCAGGTGAAAAAGCAGGCATTATTAAATCGGGCGTCCCTGTTGTTGCGGCTCCGCAGTCACCTGAAGCCGAAAATAGGATCCGCGCCCGCGCCGCCGAATGCGCCGCGCCACTCAAGTTCGTAACCAAGCCATACACGGAGACAGAGATCGCGCTTTCGGGATCGTACCAAAAATGGAATGCCGCCCTAGGCATTGCTGCACTGGGCGCGGCGAAAATCGACATCCTTGGCCAATCGGTTATCCACGGTCTTGCTACAGTGGATTTCCCTGCGCGTTTCCAGCGCTGGGACGAGCGCACAATCATTGATGGCGC
>Ga0209056_10008200_pt1 | contig 10720 bp, 7 predicted proteins | sample GraSoiAngelo_114_FD_185876 | JGI IMG/M metagenome (GOLD analysis project Ga0209056, IMG submission 185876) | Grasslands soil microbial communities from the Angelo Coastal Reserve, California, USA - 14_0903_13_40cm (SPAdes) (version 2) | ecosystem: Environmental > Terrestrial > Soil > Grasslands ...
CTCATACGCGGATGCGCGCGGATACGTCGCGCTGACTCTTCAACCGACACTCGCGCTGCGTGAAGAGGCGCGGCAGGCGGCCGAAACCGCTCTGGCGCTTCAGGCCAATTTAGGTGAGGCCGTGTTGGGCAAGGGCTATTACCACTACGCTTGCCTGAAGGATTACGACACTGCGGAGCGTTATTTCGACCAAGCGCGTCCGCTTCTGCCCAATAACAGCCGGATTCCAGAATCGCTGGCCTACGTCGAGCGCCGGCGAGGCCAGTGGGACCGGAGCGAAGTCCACTTCAACGAAGCGGAGCGGCTCGACCCGCGCAACGTTAATCTACTCACCCAGCACGCGACTTCCTATTATTGTCTTCGCCGTTTCCCCGACGCGCTGCAAAAGTATGATCAGGTTCTCAATATCACACCGGACGAGGTCGATGTCGTAGCGAGTAAGGCAGCGATCGCACAAGCCGAGGGCGATCTACCGCGGGCCGCGGCACTCCTGGCTCCGTTGCGTCCTTCTCCTGACCTATACCAGACTTTAGAAACACAAGCTTACCAGGCAATCCTGGAGCGTCGCGCTGCCCCCGTCATCCCTCGTTTAAAGGAGATACTAGCCGAGCCTGATCCGGCGCTGGGTTACCTTAATAGCGAACTGCGCTTTTGGTTGGGCTGGGCGCAAGACGTGACTGGCGATCATTCCGCGGCCCAGGAAACTTGGTTACAGGTGCGTCGCGAATTGGAAGTGTTGCTCAAAGAGCAGCCAGAAAATTCTCAGCTGATTGGTGATCTCGCGCTAACCAATATGGGTCTAGGTGACAAAACCGCTGCATTGGCTCTGTCAGAGCGAGGACTAGCGATGTTCCCGATCGAGAAAGACGCTTCTATTGGTCCTCGTTCGATCGAGATCCTTGCCCGCGTAGCCGCGCAAGCGGGCGAACCTGATCGTGCTATTACTGCTTTACAAAAACTGCTCTCGATACCGGGCTTGGGCGTGCTGGCTGAAGGTATACCGCTTACTCCCGCAATTCTTCGCCTCGATCCAATGTTCGATCCGCTCCGGAACGATCCGCGCTTCCAAAAACTGTGCGGAGAGAAAACAAAGTGAGCTGACGTGAGCATCTCAGCTGAACAGCGTCGGCTTGCCGCCATCATGTTTACTGACATGGTCGGCTACACCGCGCTGTCCCAGCGAAACGAAGCACTCGCCCTCGAATTGCTGGAGGAGCACCGCCGAATTTTGCGATCAATCTTTCCGCGCTTTAACGGCACGGAAATCAAAACGATTGGCGACGCATTTCTGGTCGAGTTCCAGAGTGCGTTGGAGGCGGCGCAATGTGCGCTTGAGATTCAACGCACCCTAGCCAAACGCAATCCCGATGTCTCATCCGAGCGTTGCATCGAATTAAGGATCGGCATTCACGTCGGCGACGTCGTGCACCGCGAGGGCGATGTCTACGGCGATGGAGTGAACATCGCCTCGCGCATCCAACCGGTGGCCGGGATTGGTGGAATTTGCATTTCAGTGGATGTGGAACGTCAAATCCACCACGCGCTTGAAGCAAGATTCGAAAAACTCGCTCCGGTTGAGCTGAAGAACGTCGAGGTGCCGATGGATTTATTTCGGATTGTGCTGCCGTGGGAGCGGAAATCAGAAGTCAGAGATCAGAAATCAGAGGTAGGAAAATCCGCCGCTCCTACAAGCAGAAGATTCGCTTTCATCAGCGGCGTAATTATCGCCGCACTGGTCGTTGGATTGCTCGTCTTCCAAATCATCCGTGGAAGATCGACATCGACGCCTCGACAGAGCGAGGCGGCTACAGGCATTCCGGAGAAAAGCATCGCCGTGCTGCCGTTTGAGAATTTGAGCAGCGACAAAGAGAACGCCTACTTCACTGACGGCGTGCAGGACGAAATTCTAACTGACCTGTCAAAGATCGCGGACCTGAAAGTCATCAGCCGCACGAGCGTCATGCAGTACAAGACCGGACTTGCACGTAACCTGCGCAAGATCGGCGAGGAGCTAGGCGTGGCGCATGTGGTTGAAGGCAGCGTGCAACGTGCCGCTAACAAGATTCGGGTAAACGCACAGTTAATCGACGCGCGCAATGATGCGCATCTCTGGGCCCAGACCTACGATCGCGACCTGGCCGATGTCTTCGCCATTCAGAGCGAGATCGCCAAAGCTATCGCCGATCAGTTGCAGGCGAAGCTTTCGCCTAACGAGAAGAAAGCGATCGAGCAACCGCCCACTACTGATCTGGCGGCTTTCGACCTTTACAGCCGGGCGAAGTCACTTCTCCTCACGGCAGCTTTCAGCGCGACTAACGGCCCAGACGTGCGCAAGGCAATCGAGCTAATGGATGAGGCGGTGAAGCGGGACCCCTCATTTTTTGACGCCTACTGCCAGCTGGCCTACGCGCACGAAGTGCTTTACGCAGTGCAAGGCTTTGATCATACTCCGGCCCGGTTAGCACTGGCGGAAGCTGCCCTCCAAGCCGCGACACGACTGCGGCCGGATGCTGGCGAAACGCATTTGGCGCGCGCGCAATTTCTTTATTATGGGCGGCGCGACTATGCCGGCGCGTTGGCTGAGTTGGAGAGCGCGCGCCGAGCTTTACCGAATGATGCGCGTATCTTCGAACTAACGGGCTACATTTTGCGCCGGCGCGGCCAACAGGAGGAAGGGTTGCGTAATCTACAGCGGGCGGTGGAGCTGGACCCGCGTAACTTTTTTACTCTGCAACAGATCGCGCTCAGTTATCTATACTTGGGGCGTTATAGCGAGTCGATTGCTGCGCTGGATCGGGCGCTCAGCATCGTGCCCGACAATGTCGAAACGCGCACCGCGCGCGGCCTATATTATCTCTGCTGGAAAGCGGACGCTCAGCCGCTCCACCAGACGATTGACTCAATCCTCGAGCAAGGACCGAGCGCCATTGCTCCCGCCGCGGATACCTGGTTCGCTTGCGCGCTGGCTGAACGCGACGCGGCTGCGGCCGAACGCGCGCTCGTCGCGCTGGGCGACAATCCCTCTTGGGGCGAAAGCACGATCTATTTGAGCCGCAGCTTTGGCGAAGGGTTACTGGCGCGCATGACCAAAGACGAGGCACGAGCACGCATTGCTTTTGAAGCAGCTCGCGCGCAGCAGGAAAAAAGAGTGCAAGCGCAGCCGGATTACGGACCGGCGCTTTGCGTCCTCGCCATGATCGACGCTGGCCTGGGACGCAAAGAGCTGGCTTTGGAAGAAGGCCACCGGGCGATTGCGCTTACGCCGATGGAAAAAGACGTCAACACCGGCAGTCGCGTCATTCAATATTTTGCCATCACCTCGGCGTGGGCGGGCGACAAGGAGCTTGCATTGCGGCAACTGGAAACGGGACTGCGTGCTCCCGACGCATCGCTCCTGCTGAGCTACGGCGCCCTAAAACTGCTGCCCTTCTGGGACCCGCTCCGCGGCGATCCGCGCTTCGAAAAAATCGTGACGTCGCTTGCCCCAAAATGATCCATCGTCTGCTAACCGCGCCGGAGCCTTGGCGAAGGCGGGTCGCCTCGTTAGCGCCGAAAGACAATTGAACCACGATCACCTGCCTTCGCCGATGCTACGGCGGGCAGGCGCGGATAAAACGGATGAAATGATGATTCACGAGGAGTTGAGTGGTAAAATCATCGGGGCCGGAATGGATGTGCTCAACGAGTTAAGACCGGGCCTGGATGAAAAACTCTACGAACGCGCAATGATCATCGAATTGAAGCGGCGTGGCCACAGTCTTTCGATCCAAAGAGCATTTCCTGTTTTCTATCGCAGCGAATTAATTGGCAACCTCATTCCTGATCTGATTGTTGATGATGCTGTGATCGTCGATCCCAAAGTGGCGGCCTGTTCACCGACGCGCACGTAGCTCAAATGCTCGGGTATCTAAATATCACAGGGTTGGATCTGGCCCTGCTGCTTAATTTTAAGAACGCCCGATTGGAATGGAAACGCGTATTGCGCCCGCGAGAAGCTGGCGAACACGACACGCCTGATCTTCATGCCTGAGCCTTATCCGTGCTATCCGTGTAATCCGTGGTTCGAGCCTTCGAGCAAATCGTGGCCTCGCTCGCGCCAACTCTCTACAATCCGCGTCGGTGTCGACCGATATTAAAAAAGAGATCGAGCTGGAAATTGCGCACGTTCTCTTCATCGACATTGTCGGTTACTCCAAGCTTCCAGCTAACGAGCAACACGCCCTGGAGATTTGACCGCGAGCTTCTCCATCCTTCATCCTCTCGCGGCCTTTTCTAAGGTAGCGATGTCAATCTTGTCCATTTGCGTCATCACTTTCATGACGCGATTCGCCTTCCCGGCATCGGGATCGCCCAGCATATCGTCGAGAAAGACCGGGTTGACCTGCCACGAGAGACCGAATTTGTCTTTGAGCCAGCCGCACTGCCCGGTCGATCCACCGTCGGCGGAAAGTTTCTCCCAGAAATAATCGATTTCATCCTGGTCCTCGCAGTTGACCGAGAACGAGATTGCTTCGGTGAACTTGAACTGCGGGCCGGCGTTGAGCGCCACGAACTCGACTCTGTCGAGCGTGAATTCCACTGTCATCACGCTGCCTTTTGGCCGCGGCCCATCCTCGCCGTAACGCGTCATCTTCCCGATCCTCGAATTCTTAAAGATGGCAACGTAGAATTTGGCTGCCTGCTCGGCTTCGGAATCGAACCATAAACAAGGAGTTATCTTCTTCATGCACCTCAGCTTAACCGCCGCCTCTCTCAACCTTCAACACTCAACTCCGTAAAGGAGCGTGGCTCCCACGGAGCTTTACGCTCTCAACTGCCCTGCGCTTGCTTATTAGCGTCCGACGCAGCAAATTTGTGCGCCGAACAGCAGAAACGGGTTCCGGCGTAATGAACAAAATTGACTTCGCAGTCGGCATTGGCGGTGAGAACGGCCAAGGAATCGCTTCCACAGGGAACATTCTCGCGCTTATCTTTGCGCGGCGCGGACTGCATCTCAACGCCTACAACGCTTACCAGTCGATTATCCGTGGCGGTCATACCTTTCTGACAATTCGCGCGAGCGATGGGCCCGTCCGTTCCATGGGTGACAAGATCGATGCATTCATTCCGCTCAATCAAGACACGATGGATCGGCACCTGCATCTTTTGAAGAGCGGCGCATGCGCGATTTACGACAAAGAGAAGGTCACGCCCGGGAATGCGGCGGACGGTGTCCAACTTTGCCCCATGCCGATGAAGGAGTTGACCAAGGGCAACAAGCTCGCGGTCAATACCGCCGCGCTCGGTGCGACGCTCCAATTACTCGGGATAGAATCCGAACCGCTTGAGACGGTCATTTCGCGGCAATTTATGAAGAAGGGCGACGCGGTTGTAGCTGAAAACCTGGCCATCGCTCGTGCAGGGTACGATTACGCGGCTCAAAATTTCATAGCCTTCTCCTGGAAAGCGCCGCGAGGAACCAAACCCCTCGGAATAATTACCGGCAACCAAGCCATCGCCATGGGGGGAGCGGCCGCCGGCGTGAAATTTTACGCAGCGTATCCGATGAGCCCATCCACCGGCGTGTTGATGTGGATGGCGGCGCACGCGCGTGAGCTCGGCATCATGGTTCGGCAAGTCGAAGACGAGATCGGCGTGATGAACATGGTGATTGGCGCAGCCCACACCGGTTGCCGTGCCATGTGCGCAACCAGCGGAGGCGGGTTTGCACTGATGACTGAGGCCGTCGGTATGGCGGGAATGATTGAAACGCCGATTGTTTGCGTTGATGTGCAGCGCGCCGGACCGGCGACAGGCGTGCCAACGAAGACCGAACAAGGCGATCTCTGGCAAGTGCTGGGCGCTGGCCAGGGGGATTATGCGCGCATTGTTGTCGCGCCGACAAGTCAGTTGGATTTATTTCACACGATTCCAGAGCTGTTCAACCTCTGCGACAAATACCAATGTCCCGGTTTGGTCCTGTCCGATCTGCTGATCTCCGAAGGAACCACGAGCATCGATCCCGATGATCTGAACTTCCAAGTTAAGATCGACCGGGGCGAATTAATTCTGCCTAACGGCAACGGTGCGGATAATGGCAGCGGCGCCATCGCCGCCGCGAATCCCGCCAGCGGCTACAACGACAAGGCGTATCTGCGTTACAAGAACACTCCGAGTGGAATTTCTCCCCGCGCGGTGCCGGGAGTGCCTGGTTGCATTTTTACCGCCGCGACCGACGAGCACGATGAGGATGGCACGCTCATCAGTGATGAATTCACCAATCCGCAGAAGCGGCGGATGATGGTGGAGAAACGCGCCCGCAAAATGCAAGGCGCGATCAAGGACATCGCGCCGCCGCAGCTCGTTGGTCAGGAGGAAGCCGACGTCACGCTGGTGGGTTGGGGCTCGACCGCGGGCGTAATCCGGGAAGCGGTGGAAAAACTGGCGGGTGAAGAAGGCATCGTGGCCAATCAACTCGCCATTAAATGGATTGTACCCCTGCACGCCGCGGAGATCGGCGCCATTCTCGGGCGCAGCAAAAACGTGATCCTGGTCGAGAATAATCAGAGCGGCCAGTTCGCCCGTTATCTCCGGAGCGAAACCGGCTTCGCGGCGCACGGTCACATTCGCAAGTACGATGGCGAGCCGTTCATGCCGCATCACATCGTCGAAGCAGTGAAAGAGCAGTTAGGCGGCAAGAGTCGCTTGTCCGTCCCCGTTCACGAAGTTAATGCCTAACGAACCATGAGCGCAACGACTGAGCCCACAACGACGCCGGCACCGACTGCCGTCACTACCCCTGCGAAGGAACCCGGCCAGTTAACCAAAGAGACGTACCGCGGCCGGATCCATCCCGATTGGTGTCCGGGCTGCGGCGATTTCTCCGTGCTCGCCGCGCTTCAAACGGCTTTGTTTGAGCTCGGCCTTCAGCCGCATCAAGTCTGTGTCATCAGCGGCATCGGCTGTTCCTCAAATTTGCCGGGCTACGTAAACACTTATGGAATGCATACGTTGCACGGGCGCGCGTTGGCGGTCGCGACCGGCGTGAGATGCGGGAACCATGACCTGAAAGTGATTTGCACCGGCGGCGACGGCGACGGTTACGGAATTGGCGGCAACCATTTCGTCCACACGATGCGCCGAAACGTCGACCTGACCTACATCGTGATGGACAACCAAATTTACGGCCTAACCACTGGCCAATGCTCGCCCACGAGCGTCAAGGGGATGAAAACCAAGAGTACGCCGCACGGAAGCGTTGAGAACCCGATCAATCCGATCCCGATGGCGATGGTCGGCGGCGCGACCTATGTGGCCCGCGCTTTTAGCGGCAAGCAGAAACACATGGTCCAAATGTTCAAAGGCGCGATTCAGCACAAAGGCTTTGCCCTGGTCGATGTCTTCAGTCCGTGCGTGACCTACAACAAGGACAACACCTATCAATGGTTTAATCCGCGAGTGAAAATTCTCGAAGAACAGGGCCACAACCCGACCGATCTGCATCAAGCGATCGAGCGCGGTTTTCAGTGGGGCGACGAAATTCCTATTGGATTGTTCTGGCGTCGGACCGACCTGCAAAGCTTGGAGGATCTGGAACCGGTGTTGCACACGGGCGAAGGCCCACTCGCTTTTCGCAATCTCGGAATTTCCCCCGAGCAGGCGAAGCGTCTGATCCAGGAACTCCTGTAGTGGCGGCCGTGGCGGCCGCATTTCTGACGAATAACGATTAACCGGCGGCGGGGGCCATTGCCTGCGTTTTCTAATTTCTAATTTTTACTTCCTACTTTCTTAGTTAGCCGCCTTGATCCAAGGCTTCTTCAGTCCCCAGGCTATCTCTTTCTCCGCTCAGTTCACCCTGCGGTGCCGGTGCACCGGAGCGCTGCTCGCCCGGACGCGGCTCTGCCCGCGTAAGCTTTTGTCCCCGACGTGAGAAGCCCGGGGGTTCGACAGCGACGCATATGCAGCCGGTGCCTTCGGCACAACCCTGGCAGCAATAGGTCTCGCCGTCGTGCGTGTATCCTTCGCCAGGCCACTCATTCTTGACCATTCTGCAACCGGGACACGCCGGCAATGGAATGGAGCTCACCAACGAATCGTTTTCATCGATTTCTATTAGCATAAGTTTCCTGTCCCATTTGGTGGGACCGCCTTTCATAAAATAAAAATCGATTCTAACGGCACTTTTGCGCGCCTGACCCCACTCGCCACCCCCAAAGCTGCTCCCATTTTGGGACCCGCTCCGCGGCGATCCGCGCTTCGAAAAGACTGTTGCTTCGTTAGCGCCGAAATGAGGCGGGATGCGCCAATACTAGATGCTGGTTGCTGGATGCTGGACCCTAGATTCCTGATGCTAGATGCTTTGACCTGGCCACAGATGCATACGTAGCCACGATGCGTCGCCTGCACTGAGCGAAGCCAAATGTTTCACCGCGCTGCTATCGTGCAAATTCCTCGTTGGTTGCGAAGATTTTTTCGGGCTCACCGCGCAAGTCATTCATGGGCGGTCGGGAGTATGGGTTGTGTGAATTCGACCAACTTTGTCCCCTCACCCTACTTTCTCCCTCCGGGAGAGGCGGCGCTCCCGCGCCGGTGAGGGCCCTCTCTAACGGTCATTCTTTGCGGTCCTCTAACCGATCTGCGCCATCAGCGTTATCCGCGGTCAAAATTTCGGTTGCGGCGGAGCCGCGCTGGGCAATCTGCCGTGCTGCGTGCCTGCGATGCTGCTAAACTGTGCGCGCAACAAGAATGCAACAACGCTTCCTCGCTCCAGTTCTTTTGGTGATAACAGCGCTGCTCTGGAGTTTGGGAGGAGTGTTGATCAAGTCCATTGACTGGCCGCCAATGGCGATTGCCGCCGGTCGAAGTATTGCTGCGATTCCGGTGTTGCTGGCCTGCGCTGGCCCCGCCTTCGCTGGGCTACGGCGCGGCAGGCGGCAGCGGTTCACATTTTCACCTGCTCAGATTGGTGGCGCAATCGCCTACGCGGCCACGGTCGCGCTCTTCGTTTTTGCCACCCGGATGACAACCGCCGCCAACGCCATTTTCCTGCAATACACGGCGCCAATCTACGTCGCGATCATCGGCCGCTGGTATCTTGGTGAACGGCCGCTGCCGATCGACTGGTGGGTCATCGCGGTAGCGCTGGGTGGAATCGCCCTCTTCTTTCTGGATCGGCTAACGACGTCCGGATTTTGGGGAAACATTGTCGCGCTTGGGAGTGCTCTTGCCTTCGCGTCGTTGGTCATCTTTTTACGAAAAGAGAGAACCGGTTCGCCGATCAACAGTGTCATTCTGGGGAACATCATCGTTGGGATTGCCGGTGCGCCGTTTCTGTTGCGCGCGCCGTTACATCAGGCACGCGCTTTGTGGCTTGTGCTGGTGCTGGGCGTTCTGCAACTCGGTTTGTCTTACGCCCTGTACGCTGAAGCGATAAAACACGTTACTGCACTGGAGGCCATGTTAATTCCGATGATCGAGCCGGTATTGAATCCGGTCTGGGTGATGCTCGCGCTGGGCGAGCGCCCAGGGCCCTGGGCGATTGTTGGTGGTGCGCTCGTCCTCGGCGCAGTGCTGGTGCGCGGAATAGTAATGGTTCGCAGGCGGCGAAATCAGACCGCTTTGGCGTGATACTCACCGAGCCGTTAGGCCAGACAGTCACAGATGCACACCGACGTGATGCTCGAAGCTCAGAATTTGGAGTTTGGAGTTTCTCTAAAGTTTGGCGCTTGGCGTTTTTGAAATTTTGCGGCCTCTGCCCTCTGATCCGCCAGCGGACGGATTCGCCGTTGCGAACGTCTGACTTCTGTCCTTTGTTCTCTGTCTTCTGACCTCTGACCTCTTTGCGCCTTTGCGCCTTCGCGTGAAAATCTGTTCCCTGCGTTGTATCACAGAGGTCTCACGCAAAGACGCCAAGCCGCTAAGATCGAAGTTCGAAGATGGAAGCTCGGAGATAGGAGTTCGAAGCTTCGGCGTAGGCAGGTTGGGTGTTTGTTGCCAAATTAATCTCGATCACGATTACGATTACGAGCATGAGCAGGAGCAGGAGCACTAGCTGGACGGACGGTTGATCTGTCCTCTGACCTCCGTTCTCCCTGCTCCTTTGCTTGATGTAACAGCAGAACCTGCGCACTATTCGTGCGAACAAATGGCGGCCGAAGTTAAAAAAGAGATCGCGCTGGAAATTGCGCACGTTCTCTTCATCGACATCGTCGCCTATTCCAAGATGGCGAGCGACGATCAGCGCGCTGCCATTGAAAAGCTGAATCAAATTGTCCAATCAACGGACGAATTCCGTAAAGAGGAAAGCGAAAACCGATTGCTGAAACTCGCGACCGGTGATGGCATGGCGCTGATCTTCTATCACAGCCCGGAAGATCCGGTGGAATGCGCGCTGGAGATCAGTCGCGCGATCAAAGAGCAACACTCAAACCTGCGCTTGCGCATGGGCGTCAATAGCGGGCCGGTCAGCGGAGTGGTGGATGTGAACGGCCGCGCCAATGTGGCGGGCGCGGGTATCAATACGGCGCAACGAGTGATGGATTGCGGCGATGCCGGCCACATCTTGCTCTCGAAGCGGGTCGCCGAAGACCTCGAGCAATTCAAACATTGGCGGCCGCATCTTTATCACCTCGGCGAATGCGAAGTGAAACACGGCGACAAGATCGAGATCGTAAATCTTTTTACCGCCGAGCTTGGGAATCGCGAGATGCCGGAGAAATTCAGACCGGCAGATGTAGGGGCG
>Ga0209056_10008202_pt1 | contig 10719 bp, 7 predicted proteins | sample GraSoiAngelo_114_FD_185876 | JGI IMG/M metagenome (GOLD analysis project Ga0209056, IMG submission 185876) | Grasslands soil microbial communities from the Angelo Coastal Reserve, California, USA - 14_0903_13_40cm (SPAdes) (version 2) | ecosystem: Environmental > Terrestrial > Soil > Grasslands ...
GACACCCCCACGCTTTATCACAATAATGGCGACGGTACCTTTACCGACGTGACCTATCCCGCGGGTCTTGGCTCCAGTACCCGATACCTTGGCTGGGGCACCATGTTTTTTGATTTTGACAACGATGGCTGGCCCGACCTTCTGCTGGTGAACGGCCATGTGTATCCGGAGGTTGACGACCTCAAGCTAGGCATTGATTACAGCGAACCGAAGTTGCTGTATCACAACGAGGGCGATGGGAAGTTTACCGACATCTCGAAGACGGCAGGGCTGAGCATCAACACACCAGCCCCTGCGCGAGGGCTGGCGGTAGGCGATCTCTGGAATGACGGTCGGCTGTCGGGCGTGATTGTGAACCGGAATGGGCCGCCCAGTCTGCTAGTCAACCGCAACACGTACCCGAACCACTGGATTGAAATCAAAACTGTGGGTACCAACTCCAACCGCAGCGGCATTGGAGCACGTCTCGTACTCAAGACCGCTTCCCGCACGCAGATCGACGAAGTTCGCAGTGGTTCGAGCTACATCTCCAACAACGACATGCGCGTTCACTTTGGCTTAGGAACGATAAATAAGATTGAATCTCTGGAGGTCCGCTGGCCCAGCGGGCTGGTGGAGTGCTATTGGAATCCGCGTGCGGACAGCATCGTGGTTGTGATCGAAGGCTCCGGACAGCCAGTGCGGACAATGTAGAGACCACCAAAAAGGGATGGGGTTTAACCATGACCGCTCCGTCGTCGAAAAGTGCGCGTTTGCCGCCCGCCGCTAAGCTTACGGCTCTTTTCTGTATGCTGACGCTCTCACTCGTGGCGAACCCCGTCGCTCAACTGGAAGACCAGGCACTGGCCACGGCCCGTTCCCTCATCCAAGAACACAAAAACCAGGAAGCCATCGTCCAACTGAAGGCTCTGGCAGCTAGCCACCCCGGAACGAAAGGTATCAGTCACGAACTGGGCATAGCTTATTACGACCAGGCGGACTACTTGGAGGCGGCTACTTACCTTGAAGAAGCCCTGCGAGAAAGCCCCGAAGATCGTGATGCTGCGCAACTACTGGGGCTCTCCTATTACTTCAGCGGCAAGCCAACACAAGCCATTCCAGCGCTGGAAAAAGTTCGACTCTGGCATCCCAACGAGAATATTGACGCCATCTACGTTCTAGGCCTTTGCTACGCGCTGAATAGGAACTACTCTGAGGCGCTGGAAATTTTCGCGCATCTCTACCGTTTGGAGCCCGACTCCGCGGCATCCCATTTGATGCTGGGTCGCATCCTGCTCCGTCAGGGCTTCGATCCGGTCGCTGAGCAGGAGGTGCGCAAGGCTCTGGCGCTCTCGCCACGCTTGCCGCTCGCCCATTTCACATTGGGAGAGTTCTACGCTTACAGCGCCGATTATCCGAAAGCCGCCCAGGAGTTCCAGCAAGAGCTGGACATCAATCCCGGCTATGCGCCCGCGTTCAACCACCTAGGCGACGCATACTGGCGACTCAAGCGAAACGAGGACGCTGAAAGAGTTCTGCAAGGTTCCATATGGCTGGACTCGACCAGCGCGGAGCCTTACGTGATTTTGGGCAAAGTGTTCATGGCCAAGAGGCAATTACCGCAAGCGGAACGAACCTTGCAACGCGCAATCGCAGTGGATTCCGGCAACTATACAGCCCACTATTTGCTCGGCCAGCTTTACCGGGAGCAAGGCAAAACAGCCGCTGCGGAGCGTGAATTTAAAATCGCGGCGCACATCCAACAGCTTCAGGCGCAGAACGCGCCTCGCATTCGATAGTTGAGCCGTTCTAGGGCCCCCCGCGCTTCTCCTTGGGAGCTTCGAGTTGCGCGCGGATGATTTTCTCAAACGCAGCTTCCGGTTGGGCTCCGCTGAGCAGGATTCCGTTTATGAAAATTCCCGGCGTGCCTTCGACGCCAGCGCGGATCCCATCCTGCAAGTCCTGTTCAATTTGTTTCGTGTATTTGCCACTGGATAGGCAAGCGTCAAACTGCTTTTCGTTGAGCCCCAGGCTCTGAGCCATTCCCGCCAGGCCCGCCCGATTGAGTTTATCGGGATTCGCGAACAAGAGGTCATGATACTCCCAAAATCTCCCCTGCTCGACGGCACAACGTGAAGCTTCGGCAGCCAACTCCGCCTGCGAATGCATCCCGCGGAGCGGAAAGTCTCGGTATGCCAGGCTGACCTGCCCTTGGTATTTTTCGAGCAGGTTTTTCAGGGTGCTCTGAACTTTCCTGCAAAACGGGCACTGGAAATCGGAGAATTCAACAATCATTACCCGCGCTTGCGGACTTCCGCGAAGTCGGGCGGGGTCGTAGGTGACTTGGACCTTACCCGGTTGCAGTAAGATCGGCGTCCCATCGTGGTCTTGCAGGCGTTTCAGCAATTCCTGCCGGGTCAGGTGAAGCTCTGACTGGTTCCGGGTGAGTTTTTGGCGAACGCTTCGCAGTTCCGGCAGATCCTTATCCGCGTCGCTCCACAGCTTTTCTGCGATGGCAAACTCCTGGCTTGCGGCGACAGAATCGCCTTGGTGTTCGGACACCGAACCAAGGGCGTAGTAACCGCCGGCGTAGCTCGGGTCTTGCTGGATCATTTCCCGCGCAGTGAACTCGGCCAAAGCCCATTCCTCGGTCTCGCGGGCCCTGCGGGCAATTGAATCAAGCTGGATTAGCGCTTGGCTTCGCGGATCCGGCCCGGGTGATGCGCGAAGCTGCTCTTGGATTTGCTTCATCAGCCCTACGCCTTCGAGGGATTTTTTTTGCGATAGCAGAATCTCGGCCCGCAACGTCTCGGCATAGGGCCGCAACCGATCGGCTTCGGTTGCGGTAACCAGAACGAGCGCATCGCGCGCCAAAGCCAATTCCTTCTCGGCATCATCGACGCGATTCAGGATCACCAGCGCACGGCCCATCAACGTATGCCCTGCAAATCGCGCCATCATCGAAGGCCTCTGGGCCAGAATCTGCGATTGCTCGTAAGCCTCCTGAGTGCGCCCTCGCGCCAGCAGAAACTCCGGCCATTGCCTGTGGTCGAACTCCGCGAGTTCCCCGTGCGCCGGCAGGGAAAACGATTCACGCAGCAGTTGCTCCGCGGCTTTCATTTGTCCCAGCAACTGATAGCACATCGCCAGGAGGCCCAGGTTATGAGGATGGTGCCAGTCGTACTCTGCAGGAATATGCTCGGCACGATAGTAGGCATTCTCCAGCTCGTTTGCCTTTCGAAACTCTTCGATGGCATCCTCAATGCGTCCCGCCTGGCGAAGCTCATGCCCGCGCATGTGATGTGCGTGCGGAATCGAAGAGGATACGCGCAAATATGCCTCGCTGTGATATAGCGCCTCTTCGGTGCGGCCAATGTTCTCGTAGGAATGAGCCAAATAATGATGCGCAGCGGAATTATTGGGAGAAACCGCCAGCGCGGATAGGTAAAACGCGATGGAATCCAGATCTCCGGTCTGACCGTGTCCCGCCCCCGGGCCTTCATCGGCAAAGCCTCGCAAAATCCAAAGGCCTGGGTCGAGAGGGTTGGCCATCAAAGCGTCGTAAATGGCTTTACGGTAAGCGACGAATTTGTCGAGGTTCTGCTTGTCTTCGAGGAAATCCACAAGGCGGGCACGGATCTCCATACGCTGCCGTTCTGCGTCGGTTACCGCGCTGGAGAGCGATCGCGCTTTTTCCAATGCCGCTCGCGCAGCGGGCACGTCTTGCAATTGTACATAAACATCGCATAGTCCGATATGGGCCGCAGATAAGGACGGATCCAATCGCAAAGCCTGGTGAAAGGAGCGCGCCGCTTCGATCCAAACGTACGAAGCAAGGTAGTTTAGCCCCTGATCATAAAAGGCCTGAGCTTCCGCGGATGACGTCGTCACTTTCTCGTGAAGGTTGCCGACGTCGTGCAGAAGGGGAAGCGGCCGCTCGAGAATCTCGTTTGGCACCCAGCCGACGATTTCATGTCCTTCGTGGCCTTCGTGTTGCGAGAGCGCCGGCGCTACCCATACTGCCAACAAGCAGGCTTGCAAGATTGCCAGTCGTGCCACGAGCAACCATGCGTGGCCACTCCATGTGTCATGGTGGACGGTGTTCCCTTTCTTGCCGGTTTGCCGGGAAACGTCCTGTCTGTGTAAATTCATTTTCAAATTTCGGTCACCTCGACGGAGCGAACGTAGTGTCCGGAATCGAGCCGCTTTGTTTCCACGGTAGGATCAGTCACCCGCAGCCGGATCAAATAGGTTCCGGTGGCTTTCGGCGTCCACGCATGCGACCAAAAGCTGCAAGGATCATTTGCTGTTTGCGAAAAATCCCACACTCGGACGTAGTCCTCTTCCGGATTAAAGCGTATTTCCAGCGCCTTCACCAGGCGCGACCCTCCCCACAGAATTCCAAGAACGCGATACTTGATTCTGCCATCCACAAACCACTTTTCGACGCGAATTGGCATAGCCGCCTGGTCAATTATCGCCGGCCGGTAATCTCTCGCCAGTTTCGGTACGCCTTGCTGATGTGTTCGGGCGGCAAATTCTTGCATCTGCGATGTCGCCAAGAAATTTTCATCGACAAATGTGATTGCGTTTACCCACTTGATGGAGGTGCAGCCATACCAGCCAGGCATAATCAGCCGGACCGGCGCGCCATGGTCTCTGCTAAGTGGCTGCCCGTTCATCTCAGTGGCCAGAAAGGCCTTGGAAGCCCTGAGTTGCTCAACTGTGAAGACCCAATCCGCGCCGGGAATCGACGTTGCCGATTTCATCGGGTATTGGTCGAAGCCCGAAACCATCACGCGATCCGTTCGCGGCTTGGTTCGAGTCGCGAGTAGATCAGGAATAGGTACGCCAGTCCAATCTCCCACGCTGAGCAGTCCGAACCGCGTTGCTCGCGTGTTGCCGGAGCATTCCATCAGGTGCATGCCCATGGGTCTCGCGCTTTTCCCTAAGTTTTCTAAGGTGAGGTTCACCGGTTCTTGAACGAGCCCGCCGACCTTGATCGTCCAGGGTTTTCCGGCATCGAGTAGCTCCGAAGCGCATGTGCGGGTATAGAATTTTTCGATGGGCGTGACCAATTGCTCTGGGCTCAATCTAGTAAGGTCAGAAAACAGACGCGCGTCGAGGCCTGCCCCGATAATCGTATCAAGCGGCGCTTGGCTTTCTCCCGTGAATTCAAGAATTCCAAGCTGCTTGCCGCCCCGAAAGGGATTGTCTCGCTCGTTTTGTGGCCGCGCAAAGCCGCTGAGTTTGTCGAAACCCAGAAGAAGCGTGCCACTCCCGAGCAGCGAGGCACGAAGAAACTCACGCCGGTCTGGCTTTACAAGCCCCCGCATCACTTTCTCACCAGGTTCATGCGGGCAGTCACCATCTCCCCTATCATAATGCATGGCCGCCAAGAAAAAGGGGGTCAGGTCAACGACCTGGCCCCCGGACAATGAGGCTGCGCCTCGTTCTAGAAGTCGAACCGTAAGCCCATCTGAATGTATCGGGGCGAGTTGTATTGGTTGCTGGGAACACCAAAGGCGCCAGGCCCGGATATGTCCATGCCTGGCTGGTTCGAGAAATATGAATCGCCGCCGCTCCCGAACATCACATGGTTGAAGGCATTAACGAATTGCACATCAAACCGCGTGGATACGCGTTCGGTGATGCGCGTCAGCTTCGATACTGCCAAGTCCAGGTTCCAACGCATCGGACCGCGAACGCGGCCAAACCCCAGAGTCTTGTCGGCAAACGTCGGGTACCGGAAACCGGCAACCACCGCATCCGGGTTTTGGAACATATTCGGCACTCCTCCGGTGCTCCCAGAACCATAGCCGGAAGAGGACAGCGTGGGATTGTTCACGCGGTTTTGATTGAATGTGCCGGGTCCTATTGGAATCATCCCGTTCGAGTTTCCGTTTGACGGCGTGCTGCCGAATTCCGAAAAGCATGCAGCCGAGTCATAGACCATGTCGGGCAAGCCGCTGGCTGCAACGTACACGCCGGAGACAGACCAGCCGCCCAACACCCTATCCGCAAACGCGCCGGTGGCCATGCCCTTGCCCTTGCCGAAAGGCAATTCGTAGTTGACCAGCAGATTGAACGTGTGGCGCCGGTCGAACAATGACGGACCATAGCTCCGATGATGGTCAAAGGCGTCGGGAATGGCGCCGGTGCATTCCTGCGTAATGCCGAAGTTATCCAGCGCGTGGGAGTAAGTGTAGTTGGCATCGAAGGTCAAGCCGCGATAGGCGCGCGACCGCAGGGTCACGAAGCCGGCTTGGTAGTTCGCGTAGGTGAAGCTTCCGCTCCAATCTATCGAACCTATCTGTGTACTAGCCGCCGTCATGGGCCCGGTGGCGAAGTTCGGCTCCAGAAGGAACCAGAGTGCACCTGCACCGTGAGCCGGCCAGAAGGGATTGCCGTTAGTTTGGTCAAAAAGGGCCGCAGCTTGCGTGCAGTCGATGGGGGCTGTCGTCACGGGATTCGAGCAAAAGCTGCTCCCCGTACCGCCCATCATAGCCGTAAACCATGGTTGCGGGGTCACCGGGCAATTAATCACTCCTGCCTTGGAGATGGTGCAGGGGACACCGCTTTGCAATTGACCCGCTACCGCGTCGAAGGCTTTCGCAAAGCTCTGGTTGGTGCCTTTGGGCGTAAACATGTAGGGGATGTGGTTTAGATCGATGTTCCCGTAAAGATCCCGAGACCAACGGCCCACGTAACCTACTTCCAGGATCATCTTGCCGGGTAAGTCGCGCTGGATAGTGAAGTCAATTGAATCCGAGCCGCCAGTAACGTAGTGCGGATCAAGACGGAAGTCTCGGCTCTCGAAGACGCTGTTGGCATTTGCCGGCTCGATGCCGCTGGGTGATCCCTGCCCCGGGATAATGACCCCACCGCTGACCGGCGGAAGGGGTGGAATATTAATATGGTTGCCGTCTATCCCGATCCGGAAGGCAGTAGTCGGATTGGTGAACCCGCTGCAAGCACCGGTCGTATCCGGAGCTGTGCAAACGGAAAGATCGCCAAAACCAATACCCAGAGCGGGAGTCAGAACAAGTCCGACGCCGTTCTTCCGTTCAAACCCCCGCGACCAGCCGCCGCGGAGCACAGTCTTCTTACTTCCCATCAAGTTCCCGAGAAAGCCATCCCCAAAGGATGGGTTCCAGGCAAACGCCAGGCGTGGGCCAAAGTTCGTGTAATCCGGGTCGAATGGATATTTTCGTCCGAGGGTCTTAATAGGCACATAGCCCAGAGTCGGATTGAAAACGTCTCCGTTCAGGGCAGCCTTTTCCTTGGCATCCAGGTAAGATTTGGCATCAATCGGTCTGCCAGTACTAACATCGATCATCATTGCCGTCTTGCCCGTCGGATCATGCGGCGGCATCTGCACGCCCCATGTCAAACCATAGCTTAACGTCAGTGATGGAGACACGCGCCAGGTGTCGCCGAAATAGAGTTCATAGGCATTTACATTTTCTTTCTGTGTGATGGTGCTCCCGGCGGCCTGCGGACTCAAATCCCCAGCCCGGGTTAACACCTGTGTGGCGCTGTCTACCAACCCAAGCGCGGAAATGTACGCGCGTCTATATGTGCTCCTGTCCGAAGACGTAACCGAGGCCGGAATAGGAATTCCGCCAATATCCAGGAACTGCCCCCCGCGGGCCACGAAGTAGAGAGGCGTGGTTATGCCGCCCACCACTTTGTCATCCCGGACGTGCAGGAAATGCTGTAACTGCACACGCCCTCCGAAGTTCCAGGCGTGCTTGCCCTTAATCCAAGTCAAATTGTCGATAAAGGTGTAATCCTGGCCATTCCAAACGCGTTGACGCGCCTGTTGAGTATTGACGTTAATAGGCACCATAGCGTTGATCCGGCTTTCTGACCAGATCTGCAGCCTGGCGTCACTACACGGCGCTACGGCCCCGCAAGCGGTACCGGTGTTGAGTCCTGGCACCGGGATACTTGCGCCGGGAGCAATCCAAGACCACCAGTGACGCAACCAATCGAAGTGGAATTCGTTCACCAGATTGGCTGTAAGCCGCCCTGTCAAGCCCCCAACCAAAAATCGCGGCTGCAGCGGGCGGTTGGCCAGCGGGCACGGTGCACCTTTCTGACAGCCCTTCGCGATACCTCCAATGTCCTCCTGTATGTTGGGGGGGACAATGGTGGAGGTGCTGTAGCGATACGATCCCGTGAAATCCCATTTGTCATTAATCCGGTGATCCAGGCGGAGTACGGCAAAGTGCTCGTTGCTGATGTTTGGCACAGAACTTGTGAAAAGCGGTGCCCTTAGAGCTGCGTCACCCGCAGAGAAGTCATTAGGTGCAGGCAAATTAGCCCATTCAGCGGCTATGGCAGGGCTAAGGCCTTTCAGGCGCGGATCGAGGGTGCCAGTATCGGCCGGTAGCATTGTGCCAATCAGAGGATCGTTATCGCTGCAAGGGGCGGAGCACGCGGCTGGATCAAGCGTCGGCGTTGGATTCAGATTGAAGGCCCGGACCACGCCACCAGCATCCCGGAACTTCAGGATACCGGCCCTCAGAGCGTCGGACGGGATCAAACGTTGAAATACCGATTGCGTGAAGAAATGGCGCTCCTCTTCGTGCAGGAAGAAGAAAGTCCGGTTCTTCCAAATGGGCCCGCCGATCCGACCCCCGTAGCGGTTATCCCGCCATTCAGGATTTTCAACGGCCCGTTTGTTGCGGAACCAGTCGTTGGCGTTCAGCTCGTCATTTTGGTGGTACCAGTAACCGGCGCCGTGCCAGTCATTCGTGCCGCGTCGCGTAACCATCTGCACCTGGGCGCCAAGTGACCGGGTAAAGTGGGTACTACCGCTCGGGGCGTAGCCTGGAAGCCCGTATTGTAGCCGCCGCCTCCCTCCATGTTGCTGGTGGCGTCGCCACCATCGAGCATGAAGGTGTTCTGGTCCATCCGCGCCCCGGCTATCGTCCCACCGCTCGAGTTACCATCGCCTGTGCCACCCGGGCCGTTGAAACCCGGAATCGCCATGGGCTGGAGCAGCATCAAGGCAGTGGCATCCCGGCTCAAGGTTGGCATGCTCGCAAGCAAATTGGAGTCGAGCACACCCCCTACACTCGCATCCAGAGTTTGCAACTCGACGCCAGTGCCGGCCCTGACTTCCACCGTCTCCGTCACGCCACCGACTTCCAAAATCACGTTAACCAGGGCCGATTTTCCGATTGCAACTCTTACGCTGCTCACCACTGACTGCCGGAAGCCCTTGCTTGAAACCGTAATGCTGTAATTCCCTGGACGCACGGAAGGAAAGGTATAACCGCCGTCGCTTCCCGTGGTGACCGATGTCGTTGCTTTGGTGTCCACATCTTCCAAATCGACCTTGGCGTTCGGAACGGTAGCACCCGTCTTGTCGGAGACTGTCCCCGTCACTGTGGACGTTGACGCCGTTTGCGCGGAGAGCGAAACGGCCGTCGATATCACAACAAAGACGAGCGTCACAACAACTCCCAAAAACACCTTTACACAGCGCATGAAGACCTCCTCAAATTTATTCATTCTTTGGATGGACGGGAATGGGTGGCGAAATAAATCGCAGTTCACAGGGCACCCCTTAGATTGTGCGGTAGGCTAGCTCACTGTCGGGTGACAGGCAAGCTTTATTTTGTTAAGTTCAGCTAATCTCCCTTTTCCCGGTTTCTTGGAGCACAGAGACGCTTTAACCAGAACTCATATAAATGTTAGGCAAGTATAACTGGTAAGCTGCTCGGACTTCAGCCAAGGTGCGTGACTTAGAACCAGATTCCTCAATATGGGTTCGCAAAGCGGCGTTCTGCAAGCCGCTGCGACGGATGTTGCAATAAGTTTGGCGCAATCTGCAAAAGGACACGGCGTTTGCCTGTGACAGGCCCTGCGGGAGAAGTTACCGTCTCTCGGAACTTGGCGAAGTTTCGCCGCCAAGCCAGAATAGGGAAGATCGGCGGAAGTTTGACGTGAAGTTTTCGACTGACGAGCGATGTGGTAATTGCGCTGGCCGACGGCGGAGAATTTGTAAACGTCAAAGGAGCGCTCAGTCTGTTTAGCCTGACGCAGTCCGTGGCTTTTCAGCTTGGTCACCAGCGGTCGTGGATGGCTTCGGCCCTAGCGCTGGGCGCTGCTGATCACCACCGCCCTCATCGCGGGGTCACAAACCGCACCCCGCATGAGGCATTCCTGGTTTTTGCAGTTCCAACTAAAAACGAGGCGCTGCACGGCTAAAGTAGTGGCGGGCACTACAAGAAACAGCAATAACTAGCGGAATTGCCCTGGTTCAGCACTATGTTCTCATGGCAGGCCTGAAGCCGCTCTGCCAAATCGGAGGCCCCACTCCATACAGCTCGCACACAAGCTCCTCTTCTGATTCGCGTTGTCGGTCTCCCCTCTCTCTGATCCCTCATTGCCTGGCACGGTACCCCGAAAAAAATGTACTGGTACCAAGATCTTTTCTCCCTCTTTCCCGTTTGGACGTTCCTTAAATAAGTAGGGAGCCGTGACTTGAGTCTGGGTTGCCTAAGAAAGTTCAAAACTTATTCTTACTTTTTCCCGTTTGGATGTTCCTTAGTAAGTAGTTCGAGCCTCTCTTGGGATCCGAAGACGCTGTGCGATTGCTAGAAGCTATTGCACAACCCTCCGTAAGACGATCATGAAGCAGGCGATATGAAAGAACGCGCGATAGATCGTGAGCGAGCGGTCGTAGCGCACCACCAAGCGGCGGAAGTTTCCGAGCCAGGCGTT
>Ga0209056_10008206_pt1 | contig 10714 bp, 11 predicted proteins | sample GraSoiAngelo_114_FD_185876 | JGI IMG/M metagenome (GOLD analysis project Ga0209056, IMG submission 185876) | Grasslands soil microbial communities from the Angelo Coastal Reserve, California, USA - 14_0903_13_40cm (SPAdes) (version 2) | ecosystem: Environmental > Terrestrial > Soil > Grasslands...
ATTTTCCGGCGTCCCGACCCAACATGTCGTAATCATCGATGAGACGAAGTATTTCGCTAACTGCGCCTGGGATTCATTCGGCATACCGGCGGCGCTGCAACGCCCGGGGCGAGTTCATTCGCGCTGCGCACAATCCTGTGAGCCGCTCTCACTGGAGATTGGCTTGGAAGGTCCGCCGCCCTGCAGCTGGCTTTTTCATTGCCTTGTTCCCGCAGCCAGGTGGTGGGACGACATTGTCTTCACATGAAACAACATGCTTTTCTTCCGGTCGGAAGAACGAGTTCGAAAGTGGTGCGCCGCGCATGATTATCCCATGCGACCGCTCGTCACAATGGACCAGCTATGGACACTCGCCACGACTTGGTATTCGACGCGCTTACAAGAGAAGTCGCGGCGTCCGCAGTCCCATGAGATGCGTTCCATTTTCGCCGGCCTCGGCTTAGAAGGCGACTTTTGCGATCCGCAGTCGGATAGTTTCGGTAACTGATTCGCTCCATTTTGCACTTTCAGCGGTTGTCGACGCGGATTATTGGGAGTAACCCCAACTTGATCAAGCATCCGCACGCGTAGACGCTGACTTGATATCGACTACCGGCGTGCCGTCGAATGCCTCGATCGGCCCGATCTTCATACGTGTGCCGTCAATCTCACGCACAGCGACGGGATGCAGCCCAAGCGGGTTGGGTCGCGCAGGTGAGCGCGTGTAAAACACGCCCGTGAGCGGACGAGTTTCGTCGCTGCGCGGATGCCCTTTCAGCACGTCGCGTTTTGCCTCGTGCAACCATGTGATCACGATCAACTCGTTACCGACTTCCATGCCTAACAATCCCTCCGCGAATCGGGGTTCGATCTCGAGCCACGCGTCGGGCGCACCTTCGGGTCCTTGCCGCGGCGCGTCTTCACGGCCGTTCACTGACGATCTGAGGAAGCCAACCGGCTCGAGGGTGTAAGAGTTCATTCATCCAACGTTGGTCGTGTTCTCTATGACGCAATGTTAAATGTTTAGATGCGACCCCGATTTCACTAATGAATCAACGGTGCCTTCGATAAGATCGGCGCGGCGGACGGTTGTTCGATGAATCATTACGGAAACGCCACCCGATCTGGCCGTGCGGAGCGTCGCCGCTTCCACGCGGAGAATTTCCTGGTAGTCGTGGCTCCATCTTTCGCTGGACTTGCGCTCCCCTGCCTCGCTCCTCGCGTGGCGGCGCAGGCTGATTGTAATCGAAACCTTCCGCCTTTTTCCGTACGATCCCGCGGCCGATAAAACGCTCGAGCGAACGCAACGGCCCCTGATCTTCCGGCGTAACAAAGCTGATCGCATCACCGATGGCGTGCGCGCGGCCGGTGCGTCCGATGCGATGGACATAATCCTCCGAGTGCATCGGGAAATCGTAATTCACCACATGCGAGATCCCATCCACATCGATGCCGCGCGCGGCGATGTCGGTGGCGACGAGGACACGGACGGCGCCCGATTTGAAATCCTTCAACGCACGCAACCGCTGGTTCTGGGAACGATTGGAATGAATGGTGCCGGTTTTGATTCCGCTGCTCTCCAGCTTACGCGCGATTCGGTCCGCTCCATGCTTGGTCCGCGAAAAAACCAGGACTGTGTCGAAGTTGGGATCGCTCAGTAGATGAAGAAGTAATGCCGTTTTCAAATGCGGACGGACTTCATAAACGAACTGCGTCACAGCCTCTGCCGGATTCGCTCGTCGTCCAATCTCAACCATCTTGGGCGACTGCTGAAACTGATGGGTCAACGCCTCGATTTCACGCGAGAGCGAAGCGGAAAACATGAGGGTCTGCCGTTTGTGCGGCAATGCCTTCATGATTCGCCGAATCGGAGGAAGAAATCCCATGTCGAGCATGCGATCGGCCTCGTCCAGCACCACGAATTCGACCCCGGAAAGATTGGCAGCGCCCTGCTCCATCAAATCAATCAGACGACCCGGCGTAGCCACGACCATGTCGACCCCGGAACGCAGCGCTTCAATTTGCGGGCGTTCACTTACTCCGCCGAATACGGTGGCCACGCGCAACAGAACATGTTTGCCGTAGGCGCGCACGTTCTCCTCGATCTGGACGACGAGCTCACGCGTCGGCGCCAACACCAGCGCGCGCAGCCGGTGCGCGTTGTGTTTCTGCGGGTTCGCAGTTAACTCCCCGTGGCGAGCAACGGTCTGTCTCGATTCTGCGAGCTTCATCAAAATCGGCAGAACGAAAGCGGCGGTCTTCCCCGTCCCGGTCTGGGCGATGCCGATGACATCGTGTCCCGCGAGAATGAATGGAATGGCCGCAATCTGGATTGGAGTCGGCTCGGTGTAACCCGAATCCCGAACCGCTTGCAGAATTTGCGGTGAAAGATGAAGTGCGCGGAATGGCATGAGGCGACACTGTCGCCTGTTAAGCGCCACCGCGCATCTACTCTTCCTCTAGATCTTCGACTGTGGCGCTTTCAGCATGAGTCGAAAGTAAGCTCTGACGCCCTTTAGTACCTTTCGGCTCAGCATTTCATGGAGTATCCGACTATCGTGGCCTAAGCATGCGCTGCAGCGAACAGGCACCAAGTGTTCAGTTTGATGAATCACTGGTTTAACAGCATGATTCGCTTCGGCAGAGCAGCACAAATTCAAGAAGGAAAGAAAAATGTGGTTTGAGTTCATCCTTGCTGCCGTGTTCGTGATCTTGTACGTGGCCTTCTGGGCCTGGCATTCTCAAGGAGCGGGCAAGCTCACTCAAGCGGAGATCGATCACTACCTGGCGATCATCGAAAAGCTACCGCTGCCCGAGAAGGGGGTTCAGGCGTTCATTGCCCGTCTCCGGCCATGGGCTGAGGCGGACGATGGCAAGCCGGTTTACATGTTCAATCTCATCCATTTCTTTTCCCGAATGCAGACGTTTCCCGGCGCGCCGGAGTTCATAGGCACACCCGAACAGGCCAACGTACATTATGAAAAGAGCCTCCTATGGCTGTGGTTGAGTCACGCGTCCTATCCAACGTTCATCGGAGCTCCCCAAGCCACGAATCTGATCAGCATGCAGCCAGAGAGAACCTGGGGCAATATGACTGTCGTACGCTATCCTAGCCGGCGCACGTTCTTGAAACTCATTTCCCATCCCAGCTATGCGCGGGTCGCCGGTTACAAGTTCATAGCTGTGGAGCTTGATTTGGTGCCGATCTCAAGCGGCACGATCGTACCCGACCTTCGCTGGTTGGTAGGCGGCGGGTTTGCAATCATCTTCTTGTTAGTAGTGTGGCTACGCGCCGCCCTGTTGGGCTGACCAGCATTTCATACAATTAAGAGGGGATGAAGCGTGCGCTGCGGCGTTACGGTACTGTGTACGTCACTGATCGCCTCTTACTTTTTACTTTTCTACGCCCGCAAAATTCAGAACTATGTTTTGCTAGCGCAACGGTCTGCGATCGCTCCCCAGCGAGTTAACGTCGGTTTCCGCTAACCTGATGTGGACAATCGCCGCTCGGCGGCTGCGAGCATCTCTTTGAAGCGCGGGTCATCGCGGATGGGGTCGAGATCAGGATCGACTTTGGCGTGATTAATCATGCCTGTGCCCATCCGTTCAAAGGCCGGACGGAGCATCTCCAGGGCGGCATCCTTGTCTTTGAAATCATTGGCCAAAGCGCACACAACGTTGTAGCGCATCGTTATGTTGTCGGGATCAACCAGCAAGGCGCGCTCCATCCATTCTTTGGCTCGCTCGTGCTGACCCAACACCGCCAGCGCAGCACCTGAGTGGCCCAATGCCGCCGCGTTATTCGAATCCCGGGCCAAAATCTTTTCACACCTCTCCAGCGTGATTTTTGCAGCTCGCTGAGCCGCTTCATGCCTGCCAAGAGCGGTATAAACGGTAATCAGCATCCCGGCCGATCCAAAATCACTCTCCTCAAGAGTCAGCACCTTTTCCCAGTAGGCCGCGGCTTCTTCGATTTGCTTCTGTAGGAATCTCAGAAGACCGGCCGCCCGATTAACTTGATAAGACTCGGAATCGAGCTGAAGGGCGATATCGATTTCGCGGTTGGCCTCGTCGTAGCGATTTTCCTCAGACAATATCCGCGCCTTTACCGCATGGGCTTCGGCCAGGTCCGGATTGAGCGCGAGTGCTCGTTCCGCCGCCGCCAGCCCGGCGTCACCACCCTGCCGGCCTACGCTCGAGCGCAACACCACTTCGGCCAAAGCGATCAGGGCCCACGCATCGGCGTAGTTAGGATCGATCTCCACGGCCCGCCGGCACATCCGGATAATTGCATCCATTCGTCGCGCGTCGGCCTCGAATCCGGTGGTGTAAGTCTGCCGTGCCATCAAATATAGGTTGTAAGCGTCGACATTTTCGGTGCCATGTTGTTCGATCGCTTTTTTCTCTTCCGGGAGAAGTTTCACCTTGAGCGCGTCGACGATGGCGTGAGAGATCTCATCCTGAATCGCGAAGATGTCGTTCAGATCGCGATCGTAACGCTCGGCCCAAAGGTGGCTGTCATTTACCCCATCAATTAACTGCGCCGTAATCCGAACCCGTCCGGCCGCTTTGCGCACGCTTCCTTCCACTACATGGCTGACCTTGAGTTGACTAACGACCTGGCCAATATCCACTGCTTTTTCTTTGAAGGTAAAAGCGGTGTTCCGCGATACCACATGGAGCGCGGAGATCTTGCTCAGATCGGTGATGATGTCTTCGCTGATCCCGTCGCTGAAATATTCCTGCTCGGCATCGCCGCTCATGTTGGCGAACGGCAGCACACAGATGGAGGGCCGTTGTGTCTTCCCAATTTTTTTTGTCGATGGCGCGCTCGCTTCGCGGTGACTCGGCTTTGCGCCGACAACCTTTTTAGGCGGGTCCGAATTGCCGGCGTCATCGGTATAAAAATTGAAAACGTGAACGCGCTCGCCGTGCTTCACTTCCACCTCACCGAGGTCATGCAGATGCGGACGCCACCGGCTGTACTGTTGCAGATCTTCGGCCACTCTTTGCGAAAGCAGGATGTGACCGGTATCGCCGCAATCCATTATTCGTTGAGCGATGTTGATTCCCACTCCAGCCGCGCTGGTCCTGTCATTCAAATCGGTCACCGCGCTCACCGGACCGCTGTGCACGCCCATGCGCACCGGCAACGACGAATTCTTCAGCGAACGACTGATTTCCAGCGCGCAATTCACCGGCTGTTCCGGGCTGTTGTAAAAGATCAACGCCATTCCGTCGCCGGTCGGAATCTTTATTAATCGATCCGCGTCCGCGGCTTCTCGAAACTCCTCCGAACCGCGAACGACCTGGTTGAGCCGATCGACTAGCTGCTGCTGCTCGTCGGTCAGCGCTTTGGAATAGCCGACAATGTCGAGAAACAGGACGTGAACGATCTCGAGCGTAACTTCCCGTTTAATTTCCGGAGCCATCCGCAGAGAAGTATTCAGAAACCGGCGTTAAGCGTCAACCCTGCCTGCCTCCTTTTGGCGAAGTGACTGTCAACCATGCCGCCCTGCGGCGAGTCCGATTGTACCGATTCAACGACTCACGGGTCACGTGCGCGGCAGCGCCAATGTTAAATGTTTAGATGTGACCTATTTGCTTCCCCCTTATTCGCGAACCTGAATCAGGACTGAACCTATGCCGGCACCCTGCGACCATTCGCGATGCGCGCGCTGAATATCCCGCAGCGGAATCACCGCTTTGATCGGCACGGAAAGTCTGCCGGTTCGCAGTAAGTCGAAAAGCGCTTCTAAGTCAGACAGGTAATGTTTCGAGTCGCGACTGATGAAGTAGAACTTCGTCCTTTTGCCTGTCCAGAACACCAGGTTCCTTGCAAGCAACTTGATAACAGCAGGCAGCGCAGGCCGCGGAGCAGTGCCAGACAAAGCTGGCAGGTTAAGACCGTAGCCCACCAACACGCCGCCTTTTCTTAGAATGGAGTAAGACTCATCCCAGCTCTCGAATCCAAGCGGGTCAAAGGCGGCATCCATTCCACCGGTCGCCTGCATGGCGCTGATCCATTCCTTGCCCGAGTAAGCATAAGGCGTAGCTCCTGCCTGAATTAACTCAGCATGTTTACGACCTGAAGCTGTCCCGTAAATTGTAGCTCCTTGCATTTTCGCAAGCGTGAATACTGCATAGCCAACGGCGCCACTGAGCCCATGAACAAAAACCTTGTCGCCAGCTTCGACGTGTGCGGCGCGCATGACCATGCCGTAGGCAGTGCTCCAATCCAGGATCACGGCGGTCGCTTGTTGTGAGTCAACACCTTCAGGAACTGACACGAGATACTTCTCAGGGACGTTAATTAGCTCTGCTTCCGCTCCATAGATCGATAGACAAGCTACCCTGGTGCCGATGCGAAACTTGGCGCTTCGAGAGCCATTTGCACTTACCCGGCCGACAAAGCAGTAGCCCGGCGTAAACGGCGGTTTCTTCTGCATCGGATAAGTGCCGCGGCGCATATTGATGTCCGCGCCTGAAAAGCCGGAAAACTCCACCTCCGCTTGCACCTCGTTAGCCGATGGCGCTGGAACCTCCTCGTGAACTACTGTGATCTTCGACTCGTCACCGAACCCGGTGATCAGAGCCTTCTCAATCATTGCCATAGTTTAGCTGACACTACTCAGGTTCGTTAACTCTTCTTATCTGAATCTCAAGAATGTCATTGGTTCGCGCTTGCTCTCAACTCTCAACCACCTGTCACGCCGTCTTGTCGGGCCGTAGGCGGAGCGATTCACGGATCACGTCCGTGACAGCGCAAATATCAACTGTATTAGATGTGACACCGTTGCATTTTCCGCGCTGCCTCGGTGATCACCATCACTCGACACTGTTAATTGCAAGCGTCGGTTTGAGAAGCTCAAATCATTGTTAACGTCCTTGCTTTAGCGGAGCGAAATCGATTTCCCAGAGCGGGCCAATCGCCGCGCTTGGAAAAGAGCGGTGAGGTGCAGCATAGTAAAGAATGGGACCATAAACGCGGGGATGAGCACTAAGGGTAATCGTGTCATTGGGCTCGTGGTGACGTTTCCAATAAGCCCATTGATTCCGGGGAAAGCGCCCGAAGATAGGGTCGCCGTTGACACGGCCACAACGAAGTCAGCGATCCCAAGAATGTTCCAGATCACAAATCGTCGGCTGGCAGCAAATAACGGGTTGCGAACCAGGCTAATCACGATCCAGGGCGCGGTGATCCCGATCGCCATGTCCCCGAGCCCAGCCGGAAGAGCGAACAGTCCGGGCAAAATACCATTTGCATACAGCGAGAGGAAACCAAGGCCGCCCCACCGCCAGGCCTCTATCGCAGCCACGAATCGGAGGTCCGCGCCGAGAATGAAGTCCCGGAACGAACTCGATCCGAAATACGCCGCGAGAAACACCGCTAAAGGAATTGCGACGCCGAAAAAGATCGGCAGCGGTGGCGAATTCGCGCTCCCAACGAATGCCGCTTGAGAGGCAAGGAAAGAAACGAGACCGAGCCAGAGTGCTAGCGCTACAAAAACGACTAATCTCGCGCTGGAACGTCCGTTATTGAGTTCCGAAGCCACATTTCCTGTGATGCTTCCCATAGTTTCAGTTTTGATGTTCATATGCTTGTCCTTTCATTTTTAGTTGACCGTCATTTCAAGAGCATTGTTCAATAATACTTGCAAAATGCAAGTAAATTACTTGTAGATTGCAAGTGAAGAGTGTGGCACCGTTCCGTTGTGCCAGTTACCCGTCGAAATCAAATCGCGACAAAAGGTCTTGCCCCGAGGCGCTCGCCTTGTCCGGTGGCGTGTTCGCTGGACATTTTTGGCGACCGCTGGACCCTGCTCGTCATCCGCGATCTTTTTTTTGGTCGCACCCGTTTCAAAGATTTCGCGGCCTCGCCCGAAGGAATTCCCACGAACATCCTGAGCGAACGACTCGAACGCCTGCTGGCGCGCAGCATCATTAAACAAATCCCCGCCGACGATGGCACGAAGCGCCTGGCTTATCGCCTAACTAAAAAAGGGAAAGCACTTGGCCCGATATTGAAAGCCATGCGCGACTGGGGACTGGCCTGGGATAAATCAACGCGCCTCAAAATACCGCGCGGTTCTTAATTGAAACTCGCTGCCTCCCGGCTTGCTCGTTGCTACCCTCGCAACTTTACCTTCTATGTTGCTCCTCCCGTTCGCTCCATTCTTAATTCTTACTTCTTAATTCGTTCATTGGATTCCGCAGTCGGATAGTTTCAGTCAACGATCCACTCCAACGGTCGCGGCTGGAAATTCAGTTCGCGTTTTGCCTTGGCGTTCGACACGCCTCGCATCTGAGTCCCGTAGTAAACCGCATCCGCACCACCATCCCCTTTCAGAGCATCCTCAACTGATACCTGCGGCGGTGGTGGAGCATTCAGCCATCGAGCAAACGCAGGAAGCCAATGGCGCAGCGCTAAAGGTTGATCATTCGCAATCAGATAAATCCCAGGATTGCCGCGCTCTGCTGCTGCAATAGTGGCAATCGCCGCGTCCTCAATGTGTAACCACGACCAAACGCCTTCGCCATTCCCGATGATTGGAAACTGCTGCTGTCGCACCTGTTGGGCAACATCGCCATCGGGGTTGAACCAGGTGCCGGGTCCATAGAAGAAACCATAACGCAGGGCAATCCCTTCTATGTTGGTATTTCCTAGTAAGCGATGCTCAAGCTCAGTTAACTCGCGGGCACTTGCTGCAACTGCAGGCGAGGCATCAAATGCCAGGGCCGTATCTTCATCTGCCAATCCAGAACCAGGAATCGCATAGAATGCGACTGACTGCCTCAGGTAACGCCGCACACCCGCCGCTTGCGCGGCTGCCAGCACATTCGCGCCCCCTTCCAAACGGATGCGATTGTTGAGGGCGGCGGCGGCGTTCATTGACTCACGGGTGTAGGTTCTGGGTAGGGCGGTGAGTTGTTCAATCACGACTTCAGGCTGAGCACGACTGACAACCGCTTTGACCGCATCGGTATCAAATACATCGGCGATGGCAGGTTCTATGCCTTGTTGCACCAAAGCCTGAGCTTTTTCTGGAGAACGGGTCAGAGCAACGAGAGCGTGTCCCTTCGCAAGCAATTTCGCGATCAGCGGACGACCGATGGCTCCCGTTCCGCCTGCAACAAAAATCTTCATCTGTGAACCTGCTCTTGAAGTATGGGACTATTCTTCATAACTCCTACTTGAAACTCGCGCGGCTCCCGGCTGGCTCGCTCCTACCCTCGTCACTTTACCTTCTATGTCGCGCCTCCCTGTGCGCTCCATTCTTAATTCTTACTTCCTCTCAAGACCGGCAAGATTCAGAAATATGTTTTGAGAGCCCAACGCGCCGGCCCCGACGATCGAGCATGGCGCCGAGCGAGCCGAGCCAAAGGGCCAGCCGATAACAAGCTTTGCGCGACAAAAGCGGAAGGAATTTCGTGGCGAACTTGAGTCCCAGCCACTCCAGACGGTAGCGAATCTTTTTCCAAGCGCTGCGCATTGCTCCAGTGTACGCAAGCTTCGCGCAGGCTGCGAGCGCCCGCTCAGCAATCTAAATCATCCCGACAAACGGCGTCTGCAATGCGACAAAGTACCAGATCCGACCCCCAAATTTGAATCCCGAATGAAATAGACGAGCCTCTTCGCCAGGATGTCAGCCGCATTGCCGCGCCCAATTCAGAGCTACATCTACGCGAGCAATGCACACGATGTGAAGTCTATCCTCGACTGCTTTGCCGATGACGCCGTGGTGCGCGACGAGAACGCAACGCGCCGTGGCAAAATCGATATTGAACGCTGGGCCAGCGAAACGATCGAGAAATATAAGTTTCGGTTTAATCCGTTGAAGGTTCAGCAGCGCGACGCGGAGACTATGGTGAATGTCGAAATATCCGGAACATTTCCCGGCAGCCCGATCAAGCTTGATTACCATTTCACCATCGCTGACGACAAAATCACGTCGCTCATCATTGATTCTTGATCACGTCATTCCTTTTGGGACGTCAAGAATCTCACTCATGTAGCGGTCTGCGTCACCGCCGACGCGTAGACGAATGAGAACAGCACGAGGATGAGGTGATGATGAGACGACGGCCGCAGTCCAGCATCGTCGTGAAGAGAAGCAGAACGGCGGTGCGTGCTTGAGGCTTGTCCGCCGCATACGCTCGGTCTCCCAAACCGAGTCGCCGGCTTCCCTAGGCTGATTCGCACCTCACAGCCTCCCGCCGTAAAGTTCGCGCCCGCGAACCGCAGCGGGTATCGTCGCCAACATGGCAGCTTCCACCGTGGCCCAATACCTCGCCGCACTGCCGGCGGATCGCCGCGCCGCGCTCAGCGCCGTGATGAGACAGGCGCGGGCGGCTAAAGCGGCGGCAACATTTTCTTCCAAACCCGAAATCCTGATGCCAGGCAGCCGACCTGTGCCCTCAATTCAAATGTTAATATGTGTAGAGACACGACCCCGTTCCTCCGCTTCGATCGACACCGTGCCGTCCCATGCCAACCGCCCTCTTGGCCTACTGCCCGCCGAAGCGTGCGATGAAGCTGTGCTGGTTCCCAGTGCCGGCGTCGGAATAATTACCGATGCCGCGAAGAAGCCCAGCGCATGAACGTCTCTAACACCTACTGCTTGTAATATCCGACCCCGCAGATCTGGTCCCCGACCTTCGTGTAGAAGGTGTGCTTCTCGAGCGGCGTCTTGGTTCCCGGGCGAGGCCACCAGTAGGTCACGCTTTGGATCTT
>Ga0209056_10008212_pt1 | contig 10711 bp, 9 predicted proteins | sample GraSoiAngelo_114_FD_185876 | JGI IMG/M metagenome (GOLD analysis project Ga0209056, IMG submission 185876) | Grasslands soil microbial communities from the Angelo Coastal Reserve, California, USA - 14_0903_13_40cm (SPAdes) (version 2) | ecosystem: Environmental > Terrestrial > Soil > Grasslands ...
AAGACAACGGCGCGCTCATCCTGCGGCCGGAGCGTCGGGCGCAACGCGGCGCCCAGCCAGTTCGCCAATGCGGGGTCGAAATGCGGCGCCGTCACAGTCGTCAGAAGGACCGTGGTGGTTGCACGGAGGTCGAGGTCCCAGGGGACCTCGACGCCCACATGCAGCACCGCGCGGCGCACGCCGCTGTCGGGATCGACGGCGCGGAAGATATAGGGATGTTGCGGCAAGTCTTCGGCGGCGCTGCCGTAGAGACTGTCGATGACGGGCCAGGCAAGTTCGGCCGCTTGTCGCCACGGCAGAGGCGATGGATTCACGACGATTCGTAGGCCACCCACGGCGATGGTATCGGAGCCGGCCGTCGCGCGCACCTGCTCGAGACTGTCGGCGACATCGGCCAGCTTCTCAGCTTCACGCCAGCTGCCTAGCAGGCTATCGGACTGCCGGCGCAGCCGCGCCATCAGCGAATCCTGGCTGTGAAGCGGTGACGCCAGCAGCGAGGCCGCGACCACCAGCCCAAGGAGTCTAGACATCCACCAGCATCCATCGCCCCGTAAAGACGGCGAGTGGCCCCGGACCGAGTAACAGCACAGTTTGCACGGCGGCGAAGAGGTTGACATCGATGTTGGCGATGCTGGCCACCACCTGGACGAGGACCGCCGCGGCAATGACGACGAGGATGATGCCCGCAGTGCGAGCCGTTCCCGCGGACACGGCAAAGAAGACGGCATAGGCGACAAACACCGCGAACGCAAACCGCACCGCCAACGCGATCGGATACGCCTGCAATCCTGGCGGCAGGGTCGCGGTGAGCACCGCGAGCGAGGAGCCGATGAGGACGGCCGCGATTGGCGCCGCCAGGAGCACGAACCCGGCTCCGAACCGCAGCAGCACATATCGCCAGCGTGCGAGCGGCAGGGTGAGCGCGTGAATGTGCCGCCCGCGGTGGTCGGCGGCCCATGCCGCCATCGCCATTAGAAGACCGAGTGCGGTCGCGAGCAGTGGATACAACGTTCCCCACGACTGCACGGCCCGAAGCAGGTCCTGCGTCTGGAGGGCACCTCGATCGGCCCGCGCGGCGCCTTGCAGCGACAGCAGCGGAATCGCAAACGCCGCGACTGTTCCCAGCACGACGATGAGCCGCGACCACTTCCACTGGGTGTAAAGGACTGCGCGGAACATGGCGATCATCGGCCTGTTCCCCCCTTCCGGAAGCTGCGTAGCAGCTCGACGAATCCATCCTCGAGATCGAGATCGATCACTTCGCGGACCGACGCGCCCACTCCCTCGAAGTACGACGTCATGCCCGGCTCCCAGTCACCGACGACCCAGTTCTCACCCGCCCCGCCACCGTTCGTCGACTCGCGTGTCAGGACTCGGAACGGTGGGTTGACGATTTCAGCCGGCGCGCCCATCACGACGAGGCGCTTGGTGCCCTGTTTGAGCTTTTCCATCGGCGCCTCGGTGATCAGTCGACCGTCGTCCATCACGGCGACCCAGTCGCAGACCCGCTCCAGCTCGTGGACGAGATGGCTCGAGATGAAAATCGTGGCGCCGCGTTCCGACACATATGTGATGAGCGCGCTGAGGATGTCACGCCGCACGACGGGATCGAGTCCGTCCGTCGGCTCGTCCAGGACGAGCAGATCGCCGCATTGGGCCAGCGCGAGCAGAATCATGAGCTTCGCCTTCTGGCCTTTCGAGAGACGGCCGAACAGATGCTCGCCGTCGAGCTCGAAGCGCTCGACCAGCTCCTCGGCTCGCGCGCGATCCCACCGGGGGTAGAACGCCGCCTGGAAATCGATCAGCTCGCGAACGGTCAGGGTCGCGTCGAGATGCGGTTGTTCCGGCACATAGCCGACGCGACCGAGGATCTGCGCATGTTGGTCGGGCATCGGGAGGTCGAGGACGGTGACGCGCCCGCTGAGCGGTCGCAGTAGGCCCAGGATGAGGCGAATCGTGGTGGTCTTGCCTGAGCCATTCGGGCCGAGGAATCCGTAGATCGATCCGGACGGGACGTGGAGATCGAGATTCGGGATCTCAAAGTGTTTCCCGGCGCGATACTGCAGGTGCTCGAGATGGATGGCGTGGCTCATGTGGTTTTCGCTCCCAGCTCGGTCTCGAGGGCGCGCTGCAGCTCCGGCAGCGAAACGCCGGCGCGCCGCGCTTCGGCCAGCAGTTTGCGCACGAGCGCGCCGGCTTGTTGCGAGCGCTCCCGCGCCCTCCGCCCCGGCGCCAGCTCGCGCACGAACGTGCCGGCGCCGTGACGGATTTCGACGAAGCCCTGCGCCTCGAGGTCTTTATAGGCCTGAATGACCGTCGCGGGATTGATCCGCAGCTCGGCCGCCAGTTGGCGCACGGACGGCAGCGGCGCCGCGCTCCCGAGCGTACCGGTCGCGATCGCGAGGCGCACGCGCTCGGCGATCTGGACATACAGAGGAATAGGACTGCGGGGATCGATCCCGTGAAACATCCAGCCGGCTCGCGTTTCAGTGTACTAGTACAGTATAACAGTTGCCGACGACTCGCAAGCGCCGGCCGTTGTGGCAGATTTCAAGCACGACTCAACGAGGAGAGCATATGAGCGAGAAAAAGGCGTTTCTCGACGCCTGGGAGCGGGAGATGGCGACGACGATAAAGGTCCTGCGCGCCTACCCCGGCGGGAAAGAAACCATGAAGCCCCACACCACCTGTCGCACGGCCCAGGAGTTGGCGTGGACGTTCGCGTTCGAGGGTGTGGCCGCGACGCAAGCGCTCCAGGGCGAGTTCAAGTTTCCGCCGACGAACATGCCGGCGATGCCGAAGACGTGGTCGGACACCGTCGGCGAGGTCGAGCGTGTGTTCAAGAAGATGGCCGATACCGTCCGCAAGGCGGACGACCGCGAGCTGAGCTCCACGATCAAGTTCTATACGGCGCCCAAGCAAATGGGGGACGTGCGCCGGCAGGATTTCCTCTGGATGATGCTGAACGACATGATCCATCATCGCGGGCAGTTCTCCGTCTACCTGCGCATGGCGGGCGGCAAGGTGCCGTCGATCTACGGTCCGTCCAAGGACGAGCCGTGGCAATGAGGATTTGAGCGCACAAATCGGATAGAACTCCAGTGGGGGTTGGCACTAACTTCTCCGCCATGAGTCCCACTGAGCGCTGGCACGCGGTGTTGGCAAGAGATCGCCGGTTCGACGGGGTGTTCGTGTACGCCGTCCGCTCGACCGGCATCTACTGCCGCCCCTCCTGTGCCAGCCGCCGCCCGCGGCGTACCCAGGTCACGTTTTTCCCGATCCCCGAAGCGGCCGAGCGCGAGGGATTCCGCGCCTGCCGGCGCTGCCATCCGGCCGCTGCCAACGGCGGCGATTCCGCCGTCGCGCTGGTGCGCGAGGCGTGCCGGGCAATCGCCGCCGGTGCCCGCCCGCGCGGCGATCGCCGCCGGCTCGCCCGCGCGTTCAAGCGGGTGCTGGGGATCACGCCGCGGGCCTACGCCGAAGCGCGCCGGGTATCGCGCTTCAAACAGGAATTGAAACGGAGGAAGCACGTGAGCCCCGCACTCTATGAAGCCGGCTACAGCTCCACCAGCCGTGTCTACGAGCACGCGCACGAGCAGCTTGGCATGACTCCCGCGACGTACGCCCGCGGCGGCGCGGGGATCGGCATTGCTTACGTCACCGTGCCCACGTCCCTCGGACGCCTGCTGGTTGCAGCAACCGAGCGTGGGGTCTCCCGCGTCGCCCTGGGCGAGAACGCCGCGGCGCTCGAGGCAGAGCTGATCGCTGAATTCCCGGCGGCCCGAGTCGTCCAGGACAAGAGCGGCAAACTCCACGGTTGGGTCGCCGCGATTCTCGCGTATCTCGATGGTGCCGAACCCGATCTCGATCTGCCGCTGGACATTCGCGCCACCGCGTTCCAGCGGCGGGTCTGGCAAGAACTCCAGAAGATCCCGTTCGGCCAGACGAGGACGTACGCGGAGGTGGCCAGGCGGATCGGGCAGCCCACGGCTGTGCGCGCCGTGGCGCGGGCGTGTGCCATGAATCCTGCGGCGCTCGTGATTCCGTGCCATCGAGTTGTTAGTACGAGCGGAGAAACTGGTGGATACCGCTGGGGCATCGAACTGAAGAGATCGCTATTGACGAAGGAAAACGGGGACATGCAAAAACTAGGCAACAGACGCAGCAGCGGTTAACGGTCCTGAGTCAACGGGACAACCCGGCGCGGGTGGTCCCGTTGACCGTTTCCCGAAAACCGCGGTGCGTCTGAGGCCTAGTCGTTGCAGGTCCTCGCTTATCAGTTTACCGGAATCCAGTAGCTGACCTTCACCGCAAAGAAATTGTCCCCTCGCGCTCCGAACGATCGGGCCAGATCGTCGAAGCCCACTCCGCGCACGACGGACTGCGAGCCATTCTTGTTCTGTGCCCACACGAGGTAGAGCGTGCTGCCGGGCCGCCACTCCCAGCGCAGCACGGCATTGCTGCGGAATGACAGGACGTTGAAGTCGGGGTTGGGGATCGCGACGGTGTGCGTAGGACCGTCGGTGACGGTGTAGTCGCCGACCGAATCGCGCGCGATCGTCGTTCCGCTCGTGCCATACTGCCGCAGGTTGAACGTGCGCGGCGCGGCCAGCTCGCCGATACCGTAGTAGTGACCGCTGGCGGCGAACGGCTCGCCCCAGACCTCGAGCGTCAGATCAGGGCCGACAGTGTAGTTCGCCCGCAAGTCGATCAAGAACGTGCTTTGATCGATCGGACTGAAGACGTAGCGCGAGCCGTACGTGGCCGGCGATCCGCCCGTATCGACGGTCATCACCCATTGGCGCGGCTCGATATCCCGCAAATAGTTGGGCGTTACGGAAAACTGGAAGCGGGTTGACGGCCGAATCGAGAGCTCGCCGCTCAGCCGGTACGTCTCGGCGCCGAGCTCACCCTTTCCGTAGTAGACGCGCGCCACCCACCCAGTTCGAGCGCCGAACTTGCTGGAAAGGCGCACGACCCAGTTCGCGAATGCCGGCGTCGCCATGGTGGGACCACCGCGTGTCCGGGAGTGATCGAACGAGCGCGGCTGGTAGTCGACGTACGAGCTCAAGTCCCAGAAATTCTTGAGTGTCACCTCGCCATAGAGTTGGCTGGACAGGATCTGACGATCGCCCCCAAAGTCGTACTCCGTGAATGCACTCAGCGTAGCGACGTAATTCTGGAACCAGGCGCGCGGCTTCGTCTGCCGGTAAATCATCCCCGCGAACGCCGTACGGCCATCGGCATTGCCGAGTCGTCCGGCATCGTTCGGGTCATAGGCCGGTGATTCCCAGCCGTATTCGAGATCGAACAACAAGTTGCCCTTGGTTTTTCGGAACCAGAGATCCGCGACGGAGCCCGTGAACGAGGTGCGCGTGGAGTCGTAGATCAGATAGCGCGCGTCGGGACGCTGGAAGTAGTGCACCGGGGAGCGCTGCACCCGGTTGATGTCACGCGCGTCGCCGCGCAGATGCGTGAACCCCGCGTAGCCGCGCAGCTCGTACGCGCCGCGGTCCCAGCGTAGCACCCAATCCGCGCCGCCCGCATAGGCACGCCTCGTGTAGTTCGGGGCGAGCAAGCTGTCGAGGTCACGCTGCACCGTGGTGAACGTAACGCCCACGACCGATTTCGAGGCTCCGAACTCCTGCTGCAGGCGCATCACACCGTATCCGGCGGGCGGCGCGACCGCGGTGCGGCCGAAAGTCCGCGTCGTGGAGTCGTAGGTGCGCGCGAACTCGCGTCCCGTGACCGCAGTGAGAACACCCAGCGACATTCCCGTCGCGAGGCGCCCGGTGACCTTGGCGGCGCCGAGAATCGTGGCATTCTGCGGGCAATCCACAAAATCCCCGCTCGCATCGCAGCCGGGCCGCGCCCCGATCCGGCGAGAGTAGAAATAGCTCGGGCCATTGCCCCGCAGCAGCTGGCTCCCCTCGGTGAAGAACGGCCGCTTCTCGTCGAAGAAGAATTCGAAGCCGGACAGATTGACGATCGACGGGTCGGCTTCGACCTGCCCGAAGTCCGGATTCATCGTGGCATCGAGCGTGATGTTCGGACCGAGGCCCATCTTCAAGTCGGCGCCGAGGCGACCCGCGAAGTTGGCCTTGTCGTTGAACGGATCGACCGGGCTCACGTTGCTCAGGACGCGCGAGTCGACGGCGCCGTACGGCATCAGCTCGAGCCGCCGCGTCGGCTTGATGCCGGCGATCCCCACCAGCTCGCCCATGAACGACGACCATCCGGTACGATTGGTGGGCACCGGGATCCAGTAGTCGTCCTCGCTCGTTACGGGATTCCAGCGGTTGGCATTGAAGCCCCAGACCTGGACCGGCTGATTCGTGAAGCGGAGCTGCGAAAATGGGATGCGCATCTCCGCCGTCCAGCCGAGGGCGTCGATGTTCGCTTTCGCCTCCCACACGGGGTCGAACCCCCAGTTTATGTCGTTTTCATTGTCCGACGCATGATACCAGTCCGCCCGCACCCCGGATGCCGAGATGCCGAACGAGTACGCGGTGCGCTTGTCGTGGTAGCTGTCGAACGACACCCACATGCGTTCAGACTGGAAGGTATTGTCGCGGCGTGAGAGCGGCGCCTGAATCTTGGACGGATCACGGCTGAACATCCGCGCGCCGACATAGATCGCATCGTCGTCATAGAAAATCGCGATGCGCATGCTGTCGCTGGGGGCCGCGCCTTCCCGCGGGCGCTTCTGGACGAAGTCAGTGATCCACGCCGCCCGTGCCCAGGCCGGATCGTCGAGCCGTCCATCGACGGTGATGGACGTGCCCTGCCGGCGAATCGCCCGGATCTGCTTGGCCGGCGGTGCCTCGCTCGTCTGCAGCATGACGGCGGCGACGAAGCACAGCGCGCCGACGCTCAATCGCGGCTCAGCGCCTCGAACACCCGCCCGCGATCGTACTGCGAGCTGATCGACGCGGCGTCCGTACGAATGGCGGCCCGGATAGCGTCGTCGTTCGGGGCACGCTTGATGACGGCGAGCAGCAGCTCCGACAGCTCGTGATCCGACCCGATCCCCTTGGCCGATTCCAGCACCGCGAGCGCCACCGGGCGCGACAGCTCGCCACGCTCGACCACGCTCAGCAACGTGCGGCCATGCTCGTAGTCGGAGCCGAGATTGTTGGCGGCGGCGAAGAACGCGGGCCGCAGCGCGTCGTCCAGCACGTACGAACCGCCAACTCCGACGAGCAGCTCGGCCAGCTCATAGTCGGAATTGAGGGTCTTCGCCGACGTGAGGACGTCGAGCAGCATCCCCGGACTCATCCCGGTCCGCTTGACGACGGCATCCAGCACACGACGATGCTCGTAGTCGGACTGCAGCTTGTTGGCCGCTTTGAAGAACGCGGGCCGCACGGCCTCATCGATCGGGCGGGCCGTGTTCACCTCGATCAACAGCTCGGCCAGCTCATAGTCGGACCCGATGTCGGCGGCGGCGGCGAGCATGGCCGCTTCCATGGCCGGCGTGAGACCGGGGCGCGACAGGGCGGCCTTGAGTACGCGATGGCGCTCGTAGTCGGAGCCGATCTTTTTGGAGGCCGTGACGAAGCCCGCCTGCATCGTTTCGGTGAGCGGTTGCTTCTCGGCAACTGCAATCAGAAACTCGGCGAGCTCATAATCACTGTCGATGGTTTGACCGGCCATCGTGACGAGCCGCTCGTACCCCGCGGCATCCAGCTTGCCGCTCTCGACGGCAGCCTGGTAGTAGATCCGCCGCGTGTAGTCGCCCGTGAGCTCGCCGAGCTCTTCGATCAGTCCTTGAATGCCGCGGCGCTCGAGAATCCAGCGCGAGCGCTCTTCGGCCATGAAGCCCGTGCGCCGCAACAGGAACGTCAGGGTCTCCTTCAGCCACCCCTTGGCCTCGTCGTCGAACGGCCGGATGTCGCCGTCGATCTTGTAAACATGCTCGAGTCCGTTGTTGCCGCGCTGAATCGTGAGGCGGCGATCGTGCGCACCATAATCCACCTGGATGACGATCCGCCCGCCCGACGCGAGCGTGGCGATGTCGCTGAAATCATCGTTGAACGTGAACTTCCCGTCCCCATCGAACGTGACAGCGCACCGCCCCACCGTGATACTGAGCGTCACGACGTCGCCGTCGCCCTCATGGCTATGCGACGAGCGACGCGAGCCATCCGAGCTGCAGCCACGCAGGGTGTCGATTGCCGCCGACGGTCGCCGCGACGCCGCCGCCGAGGCTCTTGGCGCTGGAATCCGCGGAATCGTATCGAGTGAGCCGGAAGCGGGCGCCGGCTGCGCCACGCGTGGCGCAGCGGCCGCAAGCGGCACGACGACCGCGATCGCCGCCAGCCATGCGGGCAGCGCGGCGCGGGGGGAGAGCGTATCGCGGCGCCGCCGCGTGTCGAGCACGTCGATCAGGCGCGTCGCAAGCTGGGCCGGCCGCGCCATCGCGACCGTCGCGAGCGAGGTCGCGCGCGCCGCGCGCAAGCCGCGCGCGATGTCCAGCAGATGCGTGGCATACGCCGATGGGGTCGCGCCGGCGCGCAGCACGTGATCGTCACATGCGCGCTCCCGCTCCTCGCGCAGGCGAGTCGCCGCAAGCCACACCAGGGGATGGAACCAGTAGACCGCGCACGCGATGCGCGCGATCAGCTGAATCATGAAATCATGGCGCTTGACGTGGGCCAGCTCATGCAGCAACACGTCGCGCCGCCGCTCCGCACTCCACGCGTCCGCTTCAGCGGGCAGCAGAATCGCGGGACGGCGAATGCCCCACGTCATCGGCATCGCCGGACCCTGCGCCTGCAGCAAGCGGACGTGACGGTGGAGTCCCAGCTCCAGCGATAGCTCCTCGACCAAGATGAGCCACGCCTCGTCCTGGACCGGCCGCGTGACGCGATCGAGCCACATGATTCGGGCCAGCCCCACCGCCAGCAAGATCAAGACGGCTCCGACGCCGCTGAGCCATACCGGCAACACGAGCGCGGTCCAATCGGACGTCAGACGCCAGCGAACCGGTTCTTCACCGACTGTCGTCGATGGTACCGAACTCGCTTGGTGCGCGGCCACCGTCGGGACGACGGGCGCAGCAGGTGTGGGGCCGGGTTTCGGCGCGGGCGGCGTGATCTGCTCGGCGTCGAACGCGACCGGCACATCGAGTCGCGGCCAACCGGCGAGGCTCCAATTGGGCAGCAGCGCGGACGCGAGTGGCAGTACGAGCACGCCGCCACAGGCGAGGGTCCACACCAGGTGCCGCAGCGACGCGGGCGAGCGGCGCAGGAACACTGTCACCAGGGCGGCCAGCAGCAGCAGCACGGTCGCCTTGACGAAGGCATCAGCGAGGAACGCGATCATGTCAGCGGCCCTCCTTCCGCGCGTCAGCAATGAGCTGGCTCAGGCGGGCGAGCTCCGCGTCGGAGAGGCGTGTGGAAGAGAGATCGAGCAGCGCCGCAACGGCCTGCTCCGTGGAACCGTCGAAGAAGGTGTGGAGCAGCTGTCGCAGCGCCGATGCCCTAGCGCGCTCGCGCGGCACGGTCGGCACGAACACATAGCGGGGGCCGTCTTCCTCATGACGCAGATGCCCTTTCTCCTCGAGCACCCGCAGCAACGCGCGCACGGCGGAATAACTCGGCGGCTCGGCGAGCTGATCGAGCACCTCGGCGGCGGTGGCGCGGCCGGAGCGATAGATCACATCCATGATCTCCCGTTCCCGGCGGCTCAGCTGCGTATTCGTTTCTTTGGACATTGCCGCTCCCCCAACGGTTGGATGCTAAAAAATTAGCACTTACTGCTAAGAAAGTAGCATTGGGGGGATTCTTGTCAAGCGAGGCGGTTGCGGACGTTCCGGGCTTGCCAAAGATGCCGGCGGTCGTGGGCAAGAATGAAGTTGAAGTAGGAGCCCAACGGCATGCGCAGCAGGCGGTTCACCGGCGAGATCACCCGCACGTGCGCCAGATCGAGACCGTCCGCCTGGCGCACCCGCGCGCCGAGTTGGTCCCGCACCCGAACGAACTCCGGCAACACTTCAGCGCTGCGGCGGGTCGTGGCCGGAGCGACGCGAATCAGCTTGGGAGAACGCATACGCCACTTGGGAGGCGGCTCCATGGATCCCGCGACCATCCGTGCGAACCAGCCATAGCGGAACGGCCCATTCGACGTCTGTCCCTTTGCGCGTCCTTCGGCGATGGAGCGATCGAATGCCGGTAACGTCTTCGTCACACCGACGTTCAGGTGCTCCAGACAATCGAGGATCGACCAGCTGCCTTCGGCGGGATGCCAGTTCAGTTGCTCATCGGTGAGGCCCGCGGTCACCGCCCGCCCTTCCGTTTTGATTGCCTCGATCTGATCGAGCATCGACTGGGTGTCGGCATTCATGACGTGCCCTCCTTGCCGGGTCAGGGACACCGGGGTCAGGTTTCGTGACATCCCGGAGGCTCTATGACCGTGTTGGCCGTCCCGCTGCTCGTGCTCTCAACACTCGCACAAACTCCTGCTCCCCGCGACCTCGTCGCACGCGCCGTTACCGCGATGGGCGGGGAGACGGCAGTGCGCGGGCTGCGTGGTTCCGCGATCGACTTCTACCAGGCGATGTTTGCCTTGGGGCAGGAAGAGCCGCCGGCCTCCCCGGCGCGAGCTAATTTGACGGTCGGCCGGCAAGTGACGGACTATGCGGGCGACCGCATGCTGATCACAACGGAGGGCCGCAACCCAACCGGTGCCGTCAACAAGGTTCGCCGCG
>Ga0209056_10008214_pt1 | contig 10710 bp, 11 predicted proteins | sample GraSoiAngelo_114_FD_185876 | JGI IMG/M metagenome (GOLD analysis project Ga0209056, IMG submission 185876) | Grasslands soil microbial communities from the Angelo Coastal Reserve, California, USA - 14_0903_13_40cm (SPAdes) (version 2) | ecosystem: Environmental > Terrestrial > Soil > Grasslands...
GGGCCCTTCGCCTGCCAATCCCGCGACCGGCAACCGATGCGGTTGCCCTACAACAGCAGAAGCCTGTTTTGCGAGGTCGATCATCGTTTGCGCTGCCGCATTGAGTTGCGAATAAATCCAGGCGTTACTCGGATCGAGCCACACAGCGAGATGGCCGTTCTCACCCCACGTGGAAGCAGCGGGCTCAACGATTTGCTGCGTCGAATGCGCGGCCAAATATTCACTCGGCGTTGTGAGCCGGAAATCTCGTTCGTTTGCTGCGTGACGAATGAATTGTTCCAGGAAAATTGGTCCTTCGAACCACCAGTGCCCGAACAATTCCGCATCGAATGGAGCGACAATGATCGGTTCGAAACCGACTTCGCCGATTTCGCTCATCTGCTGATGGCATTGTTCCAGAAAGTGAATTGCATGTCGCGCTGCCGCATTTTCGGCTGCCGTTCGGTCATATAGTTGTTTTTCAGCGCCGCGTCCGGTGATCCGATGATATTTTACACCTGAGAATTTTCTGGTTCCGCGCGCGATCGATCCCAAATGTTCCATGGGCAGATCGAAACCGATGTCGCGATAAAATTCCCGGTAAGCTGGATCGCCAGGGTAGCCTTCGTCCGCACTCCAGACTTGGCGGCTGACGTCGGGATCGCGTGCGAAGGCCGCCGGCCCCCCTGGTGTATAACAGGGAGCATAAATAGAGCGGCGGGGGCGCGGCGCTCCAAAGAGCAATCCGTGTGCGTCGAGAACGAACCAGCGAAGATTCGCTTCCTGTAGAATCCATTCCAGACCAGGAGCGTAACCGCACTCGGGTAGCCAGAATCCATCGGGCTCTGCGCCGAAAAATTCGACATAGGCGTCGCGGCCGATCAAGACCTGCGCGCGCGCTGTGTGACGCGATTGCTGCTGAAGGACCGGCAGCAAGCCATGTGTTGCCGCGCTGGCGATGATTTCTAGCGCGCCCGTTTGTCGCAGCTCACGTACCACCGATAGCAGATCGCATTTCCATTCATCGACAAAGAGGCGGCGAGCTTCTGAAAACACACCAATGTAAAACTCAGCCAACTCGCGTAGCTGAGGATGTTTGCAATTTCGCTTTCGTTCGCGTGTAGCAAGGTCGATCAAAAGCTCGAGGTGTCGGAGGTAACGCTCGCGTAACAGTTGATCTTGAAGCATCGCGCAGAGCGTCGGCGTAATCGACATCGTGAGTTTGAACGGCACAAAATCGTCGACGAGTCGCTGCATCGCGCGCAGCAACGGGATGTACGTCTCGGTGATCGCCTCAAAAAACCACTCCTCCTCGACGAAATGCTCGTGCTCCGGATGACGAACGAACGGGAGATGAGCGTGTAGAATGAGGGCGAAATGGCCAGGCATTCAGACGTTTACAGCGTCGTTCCGAGCGAAGTCGAGGAATCCCGATACATTACTTGAGCTTAAGCCGCCAGGCCCTCGCCTCCGCTCCGCTCCAGATGACAGCTCAGAGCGTTCGGCAAAAGTCCTGGAAGCGGTCCAGACCCTTTTTGATCACGTCAAGACTCGTGGCGTAACTGAACCGCACGGTGCGATCGTCACCGAAGGCAGCGCCCGGTACGACGGCGACATTGGCTTTGCTAAGCAATCGGTCGGCGAAATTTTGCGACGTTAGCCCAAGCTGGCTGATGTTTACTAAAATATAAAACGCGCCCTGCGGTTTGACCGCGGTGACATTGGAGATCTTCGAGATGCGATCAAACATGTAGTTGCGACGCATATCGAATTCCTCGCGCATATCGGCGAGCGGTTGTTGATCGCCTTTGAGCGCAGCAAGCGCGCCGTATTGCGAAAAGGACGACGGGTTCGAACTGGTATGGCTCTGGATTGAATCAACGGCTTTCGTGACCGCATCAGGCGCGGCGAGGTAACCGAGTCGCCAGCCTGTCATCGCATAGGATTTGCTAAATCCGTTGATCGTGATTGTGAGATCGTACGCCTCCTTTGACAGGGACGCGATGCTCACATGTTTGGCGTGGTTATAGACGAGCTTCTCGTAAATCTCGTCGGACAACACATAAATGTCTTCTTCAGCGGCGACGTTGACAATCGCCTCTAATTCCTCGCGCGTATAAACAGAGCCGGTTGGGTTGCCCGGGCTATTCATGATTAACATCTTCGTGCGTGGCGTCATCGCGTTTTCGAAATCTTCCGGGCGCATTTTCCAGGCATTGCGCTCGCTGGTGGGCACGATCACCGGATCCGCGCCGACTAACCGCACCATGTCGGGGTAGCTGACCCAATAGGGGGAGGGGATTATGACTTCATCGCCGGGCTGACAGGTTGCGAGGATCGCATTGTAGCATGCGTGTTTCGCACCGTTACTCACCACGACCTGCCCGGCGCGATAATTGAGTCCGTTGTCGGCTGCCAATTTGTCCGCGATTGCCTGGCGCAGTTCTGGGATGCCAGCGTTTGGCGTGTATTTAGTGAAACCGGCTTCCAACGCCTCGATTGCTGCCCTTTTTATATGCTCGGGTGTATCGAAATCCGGCTCGCCTGCCCCGAAACCGCAGACGTCGATGCCTTCGGCTTTCATGGCCTTCGCCTTGCTATCGATTGAGAGAGTCAACGACGGAGTCAATTGGGCAGCGCGTTCAGAAATTTCCATGGCAATGATGTGATCCAAAATGGGAGCGCAAACTATTGGCGACGATAGAAGTTTTCAATCAGAGGTTTGAAATTATTTTCTTCGACTCGGATGATCGCCATCTCGCGTCTCACGTTCTCGACGGAATCCGATGCATGCGCGGCGTTAACCATGATCGTTTGTCCGAACTCCTTTCTAATCGAACCGGGCGGCGCTTTCGCCGGATCAGTGGGGCCGAGGACGTCGCGAATCTTACGCACGGCGTCCACGCCCTGGTAAACAATCGCGATCGACTTTTCGGTTCCAGGCGCGTCGCGTTGGTCTCGATCGCATTCGCTGGGCCTTTTACCGGCCATAAACTCGATAATGCTCTCCCAGTTTTCCCGGCCGCTTTGCGGACCGAGCTTTTCCTCAAGCACCGACAGCACAGGCCCGTAAAACTCCTCCGCCTGTGCGACGCTCATCTGGTGAACTTTGAAGCCAATGATCGAGAGGCCAGTGCGCGAAAACACCTCGATCACGCCGCCTGGACGCAAATTTGGGAACCGGAAATTGTCCGGTTTAATGAGCACGAGCGTCTTTTCGATTTGCGCCCCAGGCGGAAAGGGCACGGCGTGATCCACGATTCCACCATCCGAATCAGAAAATTCCGCCCACAGTTTCAAATCGCGCACGACCGCGCCGGGTGCGAACTCGGTGATCACTCCCGGTTCGAAGTAAACAACATTGCCTGAATCATCGGTGATGTAATCGCCGTAGGTGTCGCGAATCGTTTCGCCGCTGGTCCGCTCGTGCACGATGTGGCCCACCACGTGATGAATCCGTTCAACCGCGTCTGGTCCGCGAAAAATGAGAAACAAAACGCGCGGATGCTGACCGTTTTTTTTGCCCGTGAAATTTTTGAGCACGTACTCGCGAATCAATTCCTGCGTGGCACGGTGGCGCGGGTCAGTTTCCGTCACAATTGTGTCGGCGTAGCGCTTTGTTAGCTCGGCGCTGGGAGCGAACATTCGGCCTCCGACCAAATCGAGTCCGGTGCGGGAAATCAACCTGCCGACGATGCCGCCGGTGCGCGATTTCCGCATCGAATAGGGTGTGACAATGGCATACGTAAGCTGTTCAGTTTGCATTCTCGCTATCTTAACGGCGGTCAATCAGTGCCGCAAAAATTCTTCTACCTGCGGGATGCTGTAGAGTCCGCTGTCCTAAGTAGATCCGAGCGGGGCGTCTGGGGCATGCGCTGAGGACAGCGAACGCTATAGCCGGCGCGTACGTGCCAGAAAAGCCATCCATTTCCGGCGACGCTTCGCGCTGATGATGTCGAGGTGGTTCTGCTGTTGCGCGCGAACGAAGTCGTCTTGCTGGGCGCGCAAAATTCCTGAGAGAATTAGCCACGCGCTGCCGCCTAATTTCGGCATCATTTCAATAAGTAAATCGCTGTATAAATTCGCCGTGATCACGTCGGGCTCCTTTGCCGAGTCCCATTTGTGCACGTCGCCTAATTGAAAACTGGCGCCCCGAATCCTGTTTAGTCGGGCGTTTGGTTTGGCCATCGAAATTGCGGTGGGGTCGTTGTCGATACCCATCACGGGGCCTGCACCGAAACATTTGCCGCGAAAGCAAGAATTCCGCTGCCAGTCCCAAGATCGACGAGCGACCAGCTGGAGTTCCAGCAGCGGGTCAGTTGCTCCCAAAAACGAAGCGACATTGCCGTCGTGACCTGTTCGCCCGTGTATCACGGGGCTGGCCTGCCAGCCGTACCTTCGAGGGGTTTGGGCCGTCCGCCTTCGCCAAAGCTACGGCGCACCCGCTCCAGCTATCGGCTTACATTACATTACAAGCGAAGGCTGGAGCGGGTGACGAGGCTCGAACTCGCGACGTCCACCTTGGCAAGGTGGTGCTCTACCAACTGAGCTACACCCGCAGTTTGAGAGGGACAATAATGTCCAGCCAACCGCGCCACGCAACCTTTTTAATTGCCTAGTGAGGCGCAAAAATCGTTGAATCCAAATCGGGCGTTTACTGCATCCTATAATCAAAACACTCTATGAATAAACTATTCCTCCTCTGTATTTCCTCGATGGCGCTGGCGGGGAGCTTGTTTGCGCAGGTTCCAACCGAAACTCCGATTGCCAGCCCAACAGCAGCGACGGCAGCAACTGCCGCGACAGCGGCAACCTCAATTGCAGCGCCAGCATCAACGGCAACGCCAGCATCAACAGCAACGCCCGTACCGAGGGCAACCTCTAGTTCCGCTTCATCGGATCTCGCCGACAAAATTCACCGGAAGCTGGAGAAAAAGCTTGGTCGCAAGCATGGGATTGTGATCGATGGGGGCGACGAAGACGGCGATCACGAAGGCCACGGTGAAGATATTCCAGCGATGGTCATTCCACTCGTTGGTATCGTTTTCATGACGATCTTCGGTGCGCCTGTGCTGATCGTGATGGTGATTGGAATCATCGCGCTTGTAGGCACGCGCATGCGCCAGCGGACGATCAGAATGATGGTGGAGAAAGGTCAACCCGTTCCCGCTGAACTGCTCGCCCCCACCACGCGAGGCATGCGTCGACGTTCGGATGTCCGGCGTGGGGTCGTATGGACGATGGTGGGTCTCGGTTTGATGATCTGGCTTGCATCCGTCAACGACTGGGAAGGCGGTGCGTGGTCGTTCGGACTGATTCCGTTCCTGATCGGGCTTGGTTATTTGCTTATATGGAAGTTGGACGACAAAAAGGGCATTCCTCCTCCCCCACCGGCACCGTAATATTGCGGCTGTGGAGCTCACTGATGCGGATCTCGTTGCGCGAGTTCTTGCCGATGACGATCAACACGCCTTCGGCGAACTCGTGCGGCGGCATCAGTCCAGTGTGCGCGGTTTGCTGCGGCAACTCACTCGCACAGATATCGCTCTGGCAGATGATCTCGCGCAGGAAGCTTTTCTCCGGGCTTACAAAAACATCCGCAGCTTTCGTGGTGAAGCGCGGTTTTCCACATGGCTCTATCGAATCGCATACAACTGCTTTCGCGAGGACGCGCGGCGTCGCAAGGAGTTGGTGGGCGTGGATGAGGAGCAATGGCAGGCAGAACATGATCCGCAGACTGTCGACCCCGGTTTGAGACACGATCTTATGCACGCGCTGAGTTTGCTTCCGTTGCATGAGCGCACCGCGGTTGTACTTTGCTGCCAAAACGGTCTGTCGCACGATGAAGCCGCGCGGGTCCTCGACATTCCGCTTGGCACGGTCAAAACGAACGTTCTGCGTGGCCGCGAAAAATTGAAACGCACACTGGCGGCCTGGGCACCGAATTGATACAATGAATCCAATGATTGACGACGAAATGCTGGACCGACAGTTGCGGGAAGCGGTGCCGTATATAGACGACGACGGATTCACCGCGCGCGTCATGGCCAGGCTGCCGGCAGCGCCGCGTGAGCCGCGATGGCTGCGTGCGATGGTATTGCTCGGCTTGGCATTACTCGGAAGTGGAGTCGCCTACTTGCTTTCCGGTGGCCTCATTCGCCAGGGCCTGATCCAAATGGCGGAGTTCCCGATTTGGCTGTTGCTCGTATTTGCGTTCGGCTGTGGCCTGGTCGTCGGCGCGTTTGCCGTCATCTTTGCGATCCGTAAGACGCCCGAAGTGCGCGATTTGACGCGGCTGAATTTTTGAAGCCCGCCGACGCGATTACACCGCCGCCAACTCACGCGCCTGTTGCACATCGCGCTCGATTTGCCAAACCAACGCCTCGACGCTCTCGAATTTCTCTTCCGGTCTGAGATAACGGACGAAGCGCAGCTCGAGATCTTTGCCGTAGATATCGCGATCGAAATCGAGGAGGTAAACTTCAAGAGTGCGGTCCGATCTGCCGCTGCTCATCGTGGGCCGATAGCCGAGATTCACCACGCCGGGATAGACAATATCGTCCAGCCTTGCTTCGGCGAAATAGACGCCGTTCGGCGGAAATTGCTCGCTGTGGGCGCTTAGGTTTGCGGTCGGAAATCCGATTTTCTTTCCCAGATCGTCGCCATGCACAACTGTTCCCAGGATCGTGTATTCGCGGCCAAGCATGGTCGCGGCTTTTTTTAGATCGCCCCCTTCGATAGCGCGACGAATCGTTGTGCTGCTTACAATTTCGCTATTAACAGTTACCGGCCGAATGCCCACTACGTTGAAATCAAATTGCGCACCGAGCTTTTTAAGCAATTCGAGATTCCCACGCCGATTTTTTCCAAATGACCATTCGTGTCCGACGCAGATTTCACGCAGCGGTTTCGAATGCTGGATCAATTGCTGCACGAAATCCTCAGGCTCGGTGGCAGCAAAATGTTTATCGAACGGAATGATCAGCAGATGCCGCACACCAAGCGTGCGAATCAGAGTGATTTTGTGTTGCGTGGCCGTGAGCAAGTGCGGTGCTTTGTCGGGCCGCAGTATTTTTTCAGGGTGCGGATCGAATGTAACCACCACAGGCGTGCCACTTACCGCCCGAGCGTGCTCCGCAGAAGTGGAGATCACCGCCTGATGACCAAGATGGACGCCATCGAAGACGCCGATGGCGAGAAACAGAGGATCGGGTAAGTGCGAGAGCTCCGGAATCGAACGGAGAATTTGCATCATAACCTCTTACGCTCCGCGCATCCTGGAAACTTCCGGCAGACTCAGCATTCGCCTGAGAATGTCCTCTCGCGTCGCGTTTTTGATCTCGTCGACACTGATCGCATTGGCAACGTCGAAGCGGCCTGATTTCGTTCGGCGCAGGGATTTTAAATGGGCGCCGCAACCGAGCGCTTCGCCGATATCGTGAACATAGGTGCGGACATAAAAACCTTTGCTGCACAGCACGCTGAAATCGATTTCGGGTAATGCAATCCGGTCGATTGTGTAGCGATAGACCTGGACGAGGCGTGGCTCGCGCTCCACTACTTTCCCCTCGCGCGCCAGCTTATACAACGGCACGCCACCGTGTTTTTTCGCAGAAACCATGGGTGGCAACTGGTAGAAATCGCCGCGGAATTTTTCAAAGGCAGTCCGGATTTGAGTTTCATCCAGTGGAGGCACCGAACGTTGTTGGATCACTTCACCTTCGCGATCCTGTGTGTCGGTCGTCACGCCAAGCGCGAACGTGCCCACGTATTCTTTGTCCTCGCTCATGAGCAAATCCTGAACCTTTGTGCCGCGGCCCACAGTGAGCAGAAGCAGGCCCGTGGCGATCGGATCGAGCGTGCCGCAATGGCCAATCTTTTTTGTTCCAAGTTGTCGTCGCGCCAGCGCCACAACGTCGTGCGACGTCATCCCTTCGGCTTTATCCACGAGCAGGACGCCGTCAGGAGACGCAGGCGCGCTTAACGGCTTCACGAGTTTCCTCCAGAACTTTTTCTTCGACTTCCGCCAACGTTCCGCGCACACGCGCACCGGCTGCGAGTGTGTGTCCTCCGCCACCAAATTTCTGGCAAATCGCGCATACATCCACCCGTTCGTCTTTGGAACGCATGCTGACTCGCACCTTTCCGTCAGAGAGTTCTTCGAAAAACACGGCGACGATGACTCCGTGAAGTGCGCGAAGATGATCGATTAATCCTTCGTTGTCTTCGGGAATCACACCAAGTTCTGCCGCAGTCTTCAAGCTGAGGCCAAACGTTGCGATTCGGCCGCATTCACTAAAGCGCATCGTTCGCAGCAGCTCACGCAAAAGTTCGAGTCGGCGTCGGGGGTAGTTTTCGTATAGTTGCTGGCTAATTTTCCCAACGTCGAGATCGCCCTCGCGCACCAACCCGGCAGCAATTTCAAACGTCCGCGCGCTGGTTTTTGGATATTGAAACGAGCCCGTATCAGTTGAGATCGCAGCGAAGAGATTTTCCGCGATATCGTGGTCGAAGGGCAGGCCCTGGCTCTTGATTAATCTGAAAATGATTTCTCCGGTTGCGGGCGCGCTTGGATCAATGATCACCAAGTCCCCATAGCCTGGATTAGTGACGTGATGGTCGATGTTGATCCAAATTTTCGCCGACCCGACGGCGGTGAGGGTCGTGCCCAATCGGTTTTGAATTGCGGTATCAAGCGCGATGGCAACATCCACGTGCTCTGCGGTTGCAGGCGGTTTAGTTAGCAATTCCGCGCGCGGAAGGAATGAGTATTTTTCCAGCATGCCTTCTTCGTTCCAGACGCGCACGTTTTTACCAAGTTTCTGAAGTGACAGGCCAAGCGCGAGCTGGCTGCCAAGCGCATCGCCATCGGGGCGGACATGACCCAGCACAACGAACTGCTGATGTTCGCGAAGAACGCGGCCGATCTCTTCGAACGTGGTGTTACTCACTCGTCTTGGCCGTCGCGTTTGCCGAGGTCGTCCAAAATTTCAAGTACGCGTGCACCGCGTTTGATGGACTCGTCGAGGTGGAAAATGAGATGCGGCGTGTATTTCAACACGACGTGCCGGGACAGTGCCGCCTGCAACGCCGGCCGATGCGCCTCCAGCTTGTCGATCACGCTTTTGCCATTGTCGGCGCCGAGAGTGCTCACGAAAACGTTCGCGCTCTTAAGATCGGGGGCGACATCAACAGCATTAATGCTGACCAGTGCTCCTTGGAAATTGATCTCGCGCACAATGATGGCGCTTAGCTCGCGTTTCACCAATTCGTTTACGCGTAGTTGCCGATGTTTCATGATTTGTTGTCATCCTGGGCGGAGCGAAGCGGAGTCGAAGGATCCCGTGAAATCAGATTTCGGTTTTGCAACGGGATTCCTCGACTTCGCTTGGAATGACTAGCGTCACAATTTCTGGGCAATTTGCTCGAGCTGATAGCACTCGATCACGTCGCCTACCTGATATTCGCTGAAGTCGCCCAGCTTGATTCCGCATTCCAGACCGGAACGAACTTCTTTCACGTCGTCCTGGAAACGGCGCAGCGTCGAAATCCCGCCGTCGTAAACCGGTTGGCGCTTTCGCAAAATGCGAGCGCGCCCGGCGCGCGCAATCCGACCATCGGTCACGAGGCAACCAGCGACGATGCCTCTGCTCAACCCGAAAATCTGTTTCACCTCCGCGTGTCCAATGACGGTTTCGCGCAATTCCGGTTCCAGCAGACCGGCCATGGCGTCTTTCATTTGATCGAGCAGCTCATAAATAATGCTGTAAAGCTTGACTTGCACGCCTTCGCGTTTTGCAGCTGGGACCGCCATGGTCTCAACTTTCACATTAAAACCGACGACTACTGCTTCGGATGCGCTGGCGAGCAGGATATCGGATTCCGAAATTGGTCCGACCGCTGAGTGAATAATTTCCAGATCGACTTTTTTGGTTTCGATCTGTTTCAACGCGTTGACGATTGCTTCGACGGAACCTTGCGTATCGGCTTTTAAAACGATCCGCAGCACTTTTCTGCCTCCGGCGGTTTCGAGCAGGCTCTCGAGCGTCGCGCGTTGCGGAACGAAAAGCTTGTTGGTGCGCTTTGTCTCAAGCCGCTCGTCGCTCAGTTGCTTTGTGCCCCGTTCGGATTCCATGACTAGGAATTCGTCGCCCGCATTCGGCAGTCCTGTGAATCCGAGAACTCTCACCGGCGTCGAAGGCCCAGCTTGCTTGACAGGTTTGGCCCGGTCGTCGAGGAGGGATTTGACCTTTCCGCTGTAGTCGCCGCAGATAAATGGGTCACCGATTTTCAACGTGCCCATCTGCACGATTACGGTGGCCGTAGGCCCTCGGCCGGCTTCAACTTGTGCTTAGATGACGGTGCCCCGCGGTCTGGCCGTCGGTGAAGCTTTCAGTTCCATCACCTCTGCTTGAAGCGACATCATCTCAAGCAGTTGATCAATTCCAGTGCCTTTCGTTGCCGAGACGGGACAAATAATCGTTTCTCCTCCCCAATCTTCCGGAGTAAGACCGCGCTCTTGCAGTTGTTTCTTCACGCGATCGAGGTTCGCACCCGGGAGATCCATCTTGTTGACGGCCACCATGATCTTTACATGCGGTGCGGCCTTGGCGTGATTGATCGCTTCGACCGTTTGCGGCATTAGGCCGTCGTCGGCTGCAACCACCAGAACAACGATGTCGGTGACATTCGCGCCACGCGCGCGCATAGCGGTGAATGCGGCGTGCCCCG
>Ga0209056_10008217_pt1 | contig 10707 bp, 8 predicted proteins | sample GraSoiAngelo_114_FD_185876 | JGI IMG/M metagenome (GOLD analysis project Ga0209056, IMG submission 185876) | Grasslands soil microbial communities from the Angelo Coastal Reserve, California, USA - 14_0903_13_40cm (SPAdes) (version 2) | ecosystem: Environmental > Terrestrial > Soil > Grasslands ...
CAGCGCAGTCTCTACCAACTCGAGCTGGCCGATGCTCAGAAGAAGCAGGCTCTGCTCCAATACCAACAGAGCATCCAGGTCGCCTTCCGGGAAGTATCCGACGCGCTCATTGCACGCCAGAAATACGCCGAATTCCAGGTCGCGGAGCAAGCCCAGGTGGACGCGCAGCGCAGGGCCAACACCATCGCTCTGGCCCGCTACCGCGTCGGCTCTGCGTCCTACTTCGATGTGATCAACGCCGACCGCGACCTGTTCACCGCGGAGCTGTCGCTCTCCGCGGCGCACTTGAATACGCTGCTGTCGCTGGTGCAGCTTTATCGGGCCGTGGGCGGCGGGTGGCAGACCGAACAATCCGGCAAAAGCGCGCCGGATCCGACGCCCGATACCACGGGGCTGACCCCGGATTCCCCATCGGCGAGTGCACGCGCACCCTAAGTACTCATGGCTGAGCAGTGCCGTCATCTGGATTTCGTGCGGACCGATCGGCCGCGTAGTCGCGGTTGCGAGGAGTGCCTCAAGCTCGGCGATACCTGGGTCCATCTGCGACTCTGCAGGACCTGCGGGCATGTCGGTTGCTGCGACGACTCGAAGAATCGGCACGCGACTAGGCACTTCCAAGCCACGCAGCATCCCATCATGACGTCGATCGAGCCCGGCGAGAATTGGAGCTGGTGCTACATCGACGAGCTGGCGATGGAGCTGCCGCCGTGATTCGACTCGATCTGTAGGAGCGACGGTGGCGACCACTCTGCTGGAACAGCGGCGCGCGCAGATGTTCCCCAAGCTCACCGCCGCACAGCTCGCGCGCCTGGAGCGCCAGGGCACGCGCATGCAGACGCGCGCGGGCGAAATTCTCCTGGAACTGGGCGACTCACCGCGCGGCGTCTTCGTGGTGGCGGCGGGAAGTCTCGAAGTGCTGGCGCCGCCGTCAGTTACTCAAGACACTTCGGGCGACGAGTTGCTCTTCCTACTGGGCCCGGGGGACTTTACCGGCGAGATGAGCACCTTGCGCGGCACCCCCGCCATGGTACGCATTCGCGTGCGCGAGGCCGGCGTCGTTCTATTAATCGAGGCGGAGCAGCTGCGACGCATCGTGCAGAACGATGCCGAGCTCAGCGAGCTCTTCATGCGCGCTTTCATCCTGCGCCGCATGAGCGTCATCGAGTCGGGCCGCAGCGAGGTGCTGCTTCTGGGTACGGACCACTCCGCCGACACCCTGCGCTTGCGGGAATTCCTGACGCGTAACGCCCGCCCCTACGTGAATATCGATATCGAACACGATGCCGACGCCCAGGCATTACTCGAGCGCTTTCATGTCCGGAGCCAGGACGTTCCCGTAGTGATTTGCCGGGGCGGCGAGCTGCTGAAGAACCCGAGCAATGCCGAAGTCGCCAAGTGCCTCGGCATCAATGCGCCCGCCGCCGACGATCGGGTGCACGATCTGCTCATCATCGGCGCGGGTCCTGCGGGTCTTGCCGCCGCCGTGTATGCAGCCTCCGAGGGCCTGGACGTGCGCCTCGTGGAGACCTTCGCTCCCGGCGGCCAGGCCGGAACGAGCTCCCGGATCGAAAACTATCTGGGATTTCCGACCGGCATTTCGGGCGCAGCGCTCGCCGGTCGGGCGTTCTCTCAGGCACAGAAGTTCGGCGTGCAGCTGAGCGTGGCTTGGGTCGCGGCTAGGCTCGATTGTGAACGTTGGCCGTACACGGTCAACATCGCCGATGGCCCGTCGATGCGCGGCAGAGCCATCCTCATCGCCAGCGGCGCGCAGTACCGGATGCCCGATATTGCCAACCTTTCGCGTTTTCTTGGCCGCGGCATCTACTATGCCGCCACTCATCTGGAGGCCAAGCTCTGCGCCGACGAGGATACCGTGGTCGTCGGGGGTGGTAATTCTGCGGGCCAGGCGGCGGTCTTCCTCGCCAGCTCTTGTCGTCACGTGCACATGCTGGTCCGTTCCGACGGGCTGGCCGAGAGCATGTCGCGATATCTCATTCGCCGCATCGAGGAGACCCCGAACATCAGCCTGCATACGCACACGCAGCTGACGGCGCTCGACGGCTCCGATCGACTGGAGCGCGTCTCCTGGACGCACCGTAATGGAGAACTCGAAGCGTCTGATCTCAGGCACGTATTCCTGATGACGGGCGCGCAGCCGAATACGGCTTGGTTGCAGGGCTGCGTAGTGCTGGATGATCATGGCTTCGTGAAGACTGGGCCCGACCTTGGCAAGGAACAGCTGGCGGATGCACGCTGGAGCCTGCCACGTCCGCCGTACCTGCTGGAGAGCAGCGTACCGGGGGTATTCGCCGCGGGCGACGTGCGCGCCGGCAGCGTCAAGCGCATTGCTTCGGCCGTGGGCGAGGGATCGATCTGCGTTCAGTTCGTGCATCGGGTGCTGCGCGAGTTCGCCGACGCGGGGAACGAGTCCGCGATCGTCGCAGCCTAGAGAGGGCGCGCGCCATGACCGAGGTAGCTAAATCCGAACAGTCTCTCGAGTCGCGTCTTGACGAGGCACTCGAAATGACCTTCCCGGCGAGCGATCCGATTGCAGTTCATGCGTCGGACCCGCGCCCCACTCGTCCTCCGCAACCTCACGAGGAGACTCCTTAGTTAACGCGACGGGATCGGGAGTCGCGCCACATCCTGGTGTATACCGCTCCTCGATCCATAAAACGGCGCGATACTACCTATGTAGCGTTTCGGAGCGCATACTTTGTCCGCGCACTGTTGGTCTTCGTAGCTTTGACTCCTTCCCTCAGAAATTGCCGTTGCGGAGAAACATCTTGACGAACCACTATCACGCTGCCGTTTGGATCGATCACCATGAAGCGCGGGTGTTTCATTTCAACGCGACGGATGTTGACGAGATCGTCGTGCATCCGGAGCATCCCACTCGACACATTCATCACAAAGCCAACTCGATCGGCAGCGGGCACACCTCCGAAGATCACGCCTTCTTTCAGGACGTGATCAGTGCAATCGGTACCGCCAGCGCAATACTGGTCACCGGTCCGGCCAATGCGAAGACCGAATTGATCAAGCACATCCACCGCCACAACCCCCAGCTCATCGAGCGGATCGCGGCGGTTGAGACCGTCGACCATCCCACCGATGGTGCATTCGTCGCCCACGCGCGCCGGTATTTCCGGGGTGCCGACCGAATGAGTGCACAGACTGGGCGCGGCTGATCGTCGGTGGTGTCCAACTCGCACGCTGATTCCCCGATTTCTTCCGCACGCGGCCCCAACGCCTCGGCCGCTCAACAGAGCCCAAGAGATATCAGCTTGCGCAACCCGCCCGTGCCCTGAATCGGGCGGCGCCCTTCGTGCGTCGTCTGTATAATCGGACAATACGCCCGCAAAGCGGATTTTTTCGGACCACAGGGGTCGCTGACAGAGTCAGGGTCCCGCCGCGGACCTCCGCCCAGTTGGCGCGCTCAGTGGGCGGCGACCGGCAGACAGGACCTCAGGTACAAACCGGCCGCGACCTTGACCTCGCGTGCCGCATTGAGATTCCCCTCGCAAGCGGTGACCACTGCGCCCTTCATCATGGTCTGCCACGTGCTGGCGAAGAGCGCCGGATTCCTGATCCCCGCGTCCGCGGCCAGCTCCTTGAGAAATTCCCGGACATTGGCGATGTGTTGCGCCGCTGCGCGCCGCGAAGGGTGGCCGGGCGGATATTCCAGCAGGACTTTGATGAACGGGCAGCCGTCAAACTCCTCGGAACGAAACCAATCGGAGAGGAGATCGAGCGCGGCGAGCAGCCTCTTTCCCGGCGACCGCGCCCGTCGGTAGACCTCTGACTTCAGCCACTCGACGGTCCACAGCCTCTCCCGCCGCTCGAGGAACGCGGCAACGAGGTCCTGCTTCGAGTGGAAGTGATGATAGAGGGACATCTTGGCGACGCCCGAGCGCCGGACAATCGTGTCGATTCCCACGTCGCGCGTGCCGCGCCGACTGAAGAGCTCGTACGCCGCCGCGAGCACACGCTCGCGCGCGCCGACCCGGGAAGCGGATGCTCCCGAAACGGGATGTCTCACTGCGGTCATGATTCGGCCCCCTCGCGGCTGACCGGAAAGCGTACCCGGTGACGGCCTCCCCGAGCGCTGCCCGGGGAGACGTTGACAGCTTATCAGCGCGCGCGGTATACAGAATAGTCTGTATAGACTATCCCCTCACCAAGCGCTCGAGCAAGGAGCTCGGCGCGCGGTTCAACGCCTCGTATCGCACCCATGACACCGAGCCTGGAAACGGAGGCATGCTGATTCTCAATCCGCTCGAAGCCTCCGAGCGGTCCGTGCTGGTCGGCTACGCCGTAGCCGTTCTGACGGTGGCTGCCGCATTCGCGGCTCTGCTCCTGATGCAGACCCGCTGGCAGGCCTCCGCTCCCGTTTCCCTGCTCCTCGCGGCGGTCATCGTCACGACCTGGCTCGCCGGAACGAAACCGGGGGCGCTCGCGACGGCGCTGGCCATCCTGGCCTTCACTTATTATTACGTCGGGCTGACCGGTTTGTCGGGCAACGCGCCGATACAAGCCATACGGCTGCTCTCCTTCACCACCCTCGCCTGTTACGTCGTGTGGATCACGGCAACCGAACGGGGCGCCGCCGAGTCCTTGCGGCGCGCACACGATGGCTTGCAGCGGACCAACGAGGCGCTCCGCCTGGAAAACATGGAGCGCCGCCGGACCGAAGAGCAATTGCGCCTGAGCGAGGCGAAATTTCGCGCCCTGACGGAGAGCGCGTCTGCGGCGATCTTCATTCGCCACGGAGACAGGATTTCCTACGCTAACCCTGCGGCCTCGGCCATCACCGGCTACAGCTTCGAAGAGCTCAGAGCCATGAGCTTCTCCGACACCGGCCATCCCGATTTCCAGAACCTGCTCCGAGCGCGCGCGCTCGCACGGCAGAAGGGGGAGCTGGTTCCGGTGCGCTACGAGCTGAAGATCGTGACCAAGGCCGGCGAGGAGCGCTGGCTCGGCTTCACGGAAGGGGTATTCGAGTTCCAGGGCACGCCCGCCGTGGTAAGCATCGCCTTCGACATCACGGAACGCCAGCGAGCCGAAGAGGCGTTGCGCAAGAGCGAGCGACTCTTGCGCGAGGCCGAGGAGCTCGGTCACACCGGCAGCTGGGAGCACGATCTGGTCAGCGGCCGGATCGTCAACACCCCGGAGAACCATCGTCTGTTTTTCGGCGACGACGACAGCAAGGGCGCGCGCCTCGAGGACTACGTCGATGCCGTGCATCCCGATGATCGCGCATACCTGACCGCACGGCGTGAGAAGCTGCTCGCCGAGGGTGGCCCGCGCGACATCGAGTTCCGGGTGATCTGGCCCGACGGCAGCGTCCATGTTCTCTTCGGATTGGCCACCATCGTGCGCGATCGCTCGGGCCAGCCCGTGCGCGCTTACGGGACGAACATCGACATCACCGAGCGCAAGCGCGCGGAAGAGGCGGTGCGAGACAGTCGTCAGCTCCTGGACCTGGTGCTTGCAACTCTCCCCGTGGGTGTAGCAGTAACCGATCGGGCGGGCGACATCGTTCTGGCCAACGAAGCGTCGAAGCGCATCTGGGGCAAGGCCATGATCGTCTCCGGCCGCGAACGCTGGGCCCAGAGCATTGGCTTCTGGCATGACACGGGCGAGCGGATCGCCCCGACGGAGTGGGCCTCGGTACGGGCGCTGACCGGCGGACAGACGAGCCTGAACGAGCTGATCGACATCGACACCTACAACGGCGAGCGCAAGACCATCCAGAACTCCACCGCGCCGATTCGCAACGTTGAGGGACAGATCGTCGGGGCCGTGATCGTCAACCAGGACGTCACCGAGCGCACCCGCGCCGAGGAAGCCCTGCACGAGTCCGCGAATCGTCTGCAACACCTTTCCCGCCGCCTCCTCGCCGTTCAGGAGGAAGAGCGCCGCCACCTCTCCCGTGAGCTGCACGACGAATTCGGCCAGCTCCTGGCCAGCATAACGCTGCACCTGCACGCAGCCCGGCGCGTCGCCGGCGAAGCGGCCCACGCGGCTCTCGACGAGTGCATGGCTCTGCTGCATCACGCCGGCGAGCAGGTGCGCACCCTCGCGCTCGAGCTTCGCCCGAGGATGCTCGAGACCGCGGGTCTCGATGCGACCCTGAGATGGCTTGCCGAACAGCACCAGCAGCGCACGGGCATCACTACGGAGGTGGTGGGTGAGTTAAACGATGTGCCCAGCGAGCGGTCGATCGCCTGCTTCCGCGTGGCTCAGGAAGCCCTGACCAACGTCGCCCGCCACGCTCGCGCGCAAAGTGTGTGGATTGAGCTGGACCAGAGCGACGGCAGGCTGGGCCTTACGATCCGCGATGATGGTGTGGGCTTCGACGTTGCGAGAGCCTTCGAGCAGGCCGGTAGCCGCGGTAATCTCGGCCTGTCGGGCATGCGTGAGCGCGTGGAGATACTCGGCGGCAATCTGGAGGTTGATTCGGGGGCCGGGCGCGGGACCCGGATCCGGATTTCGCTGCCCAACGCTCCCCTGGTCTCCGACTCGGCGGAGCGCGCGGCGTGAGCGCGCCGGCCAGAGTCCGCATCATGCTCGCGGACGATCACAAGCTCTTTCGCGCCGGTATTTTTGCCCTGGTGCAGACGCTGCGCGGAATCGAAATCGTCGCGGAGGCGGCCGACGGCCGCGAGGCGCTGCGCCTGGTCGCCGCCCATCGCCCCGATGTGGTCCTCATGGACGTCATGATGCCGAGCCTGAACGGTCTCGATGCGGCTGCGCGGATCGCGCGCGCCTTCCCGCGCACGCGCGTCGTGATCGTATCCATGAACGCGGACGAGGATTCGGTGCTCAAGTCGCTGCGCGCCGGTGCGGCGGGCTACGTTGTCAAGACTGCGGATCCGGCGGAGCTCGAGCTGGCGATCCGCGCCGCGGCGCGCGGCGAGAGATTCCTGAGCTCGGCGGTATCGCAGCACGTGGTGGCGGCGTGTCTCAAACGGGTCGACCGTGAGCAGACCTCGCTCGAGCGATTGACGCCCCGCCAGCGCGAAGTCCTGCAGCTGATCGCGGAAGGCCATACGACCAAGGAAATCGCGGCAAGGCTCGACATCAGCGCCAAGACGGCCGAAAGCTATCGTGGCGAGTTGATGAAGGCGCTCGAAATCCACGACGTCGCGAGTCTCACCCGCTACGCCATCCGGGCCGGTCTCGTGTCCGTCGACAGCTGAGAGCCCCCGGGCGCTCCACCCCCGCGTTTTGCCGGCCGCATCCCCCGGGTTTCCCCGGGGTGCACGGGCGCGCTTTGCGCATGGAAGATATCGGCGCGACCGCGACAAACCGGGGCGTGTCTCCCCAGGGCTGGAGGAAGTTGGCAAGGGACAGCGGAGGGGCCGCCAATGGGCCCGAGCGGGATGGGAAGAGGCCACGGAGTGCCGCACGGGTCGCTCACGTCGTCACGGGCCCGGCAGGTGAGTTCCTCGCGTGGTCGGACACGCTGTCGGCAATGATCGGCCGCGAGACGTCGGCGATGCCGCGCACGACGCGGTCCTGGCTCGAGTTGGCGCACCCGGAGGACCGCAGGCGCTTGCGGCGCGTGGCGATCGAGACGGCCAGGACCGGCAAGGGTGCGGAGCTCGAATATCGCCTGCAACGCGGGCCGCGCGATTGGCTCCGCCTCCGTCACGTCATGGAGCCGCTCGTCTCGGAGCAAGACGCGAGCGGAGCCAGGCGGTGGCTGAATACGCTGCAAGACGTGACGGAAGCGAAGCAGGCTGGGCCAGTGCTGCCGGCGAGCGCCGAGCAGTACCGCGCGACTTTCGAGCAGGCGGCGGTAGGTATCGTCCACAGCTCTCTCGAAGGCGAGCTGCAGCTGGTCAATCGAGCCTTCTGCCTGATGACCGGTTATCCGCGCGCTGAGCTCGCGCGGCTCCACATCCGCGATCTCACCCACCCCGCCGATCTCGAATCCTCTATGGAGGGTCGCAGAAAGCTCATCCAGGGAGACGGCGCGCCCTACGAGAGAGAGGTGCGACTGCGGCGCAAGGACGGCTCGTACCTGTGGGCGCTCGTCGCGACCTCGATCGTGCGCGCAACCGACGGCCGTCCCACGCATTTCGTAACCGTCCTGAGCGACATCTCCGAGCGCAAGCGCGCCGAGGAGGAAGTGAATCGTTTTCGCGCGGCGATGGACGTCACCGTGGACGCGATCTTCCTGAGCAATCCCCAGACCATGCGCTTGTTGTATGTCAACGATACCGCCTGCCGCACGCTCGGGTACATCCGCGAGCAGTTGTTGCAGAAGCCTCCCTGGGAGTTGCTCGGCAGGACGCGCGAACAGCTCGCCCGGGAAAACGATGCAGTCATCGCGGCGGCCGAGCGCGGGATTCGGACCGAGACCCGCTACGTCCGGAGCGACGGCAGCGGAGGATGGACCGAGCTGTACCGCCGCGCCCTGCCCACCGACAGCGGCGTGCTGATCGTCACGATCGCCCGTGACGTCACCGAGCGCAGGGCGCAGCAGGAGAAGATCGAGCGCCTGAACAGGGTCTATGCGATGTTGAGCGGCATCAATGCCGCCATCGTGCACATCCGCGATCGTGATGAGCTCTTCCGCGAGTGCTGCCGCATTGCGCATGAGGCGGGCGGCTTCGATGCTGTCTCTATCCACCTCATCGATCCGCAGAAGTTGATCGCGGAGCCGGTTGCCTGGCACGGCCGCCAGGAAATGATGGAGTGGCTGCGGCAGGGGCGGTTCTCGGTTGGGGTCGAGAAGTCGGCTGCTCAGAGCCTGCCCGTCGAGTTGATCAAAACCCGCAGACCGGCGACCACCAACGACGCGTTGCACGACCCGCGCGTGCAGTTCAAGGACGCACTGGCCAGGTTCGGGATCAATTCGGTCGCCTTTCTGCCTCTGATCGTCTCCGACAGGGTCACCGGGGTCATGACCATGTACTCCCCGCTCAAGGGCCATTTCGACGAGGCGGAAATCAGGCTCCTTTCCGGGCTGGCGGCCGACATATCGTTCGCGGTGGAGCATCTGGAGAAGAGCGAGCGCGCCACTTACCTTGCGCTCTATGACGAGCTCACCGGTCTTGCCAACCGGCAGCTGCTGGCCGAGCGTCTCGGGCAGTTCATTCACGTGGCCCGGCACGCCCAGGCCAGGCTGGCACTGGCCCTCCTCGACATCGAGCGCCTGCGCTCGGTCAACAATTCCCTCGGGCGGCGCGCGGGGGATGCGCTGCTGCGGCAGGTCGGCGAACGGCTGGCGCGGGCGGCCGGCGCGACTGCGACCGCCCGCGTCGCGTCTAACCACTTCGCGGTGGTCCTGCCGGCGGTCAGGGACAGGCCGGACGCGGGTCGAAAAATGGCTACTCTCACGCGCGCCTGCTTTGCCGAGCCCTACACCGTGGACGGAACCGAGCTCAAAGTCAGAGCCAGGACCGGACTGGTGGTGTTTCCGACCGATGGCGCCGACACCGAAACGCTCCTCGTCAACGCCGAAACGGCGCTGCGCAAGGCGAAGCAAACCGGCGAGCGGCAGGTCTTCTACACGCCCGACCTGAGCGAGCGCACCGCGGCGTGGCTGCCCCTGGAAACGAAGCTCCTGGGGGCGCTGGAGAAAGACGAATTTGTCCTGTATTACCAGCCCAAGGTCGACACCTCGACCCGCAGAATCGTCGGCCTGGAGGCCTTGCTGCGCTGGAAGAGCGCCGACTTCGGGGTGGTGCCGCCGGCGAAGTTCATCCCGCTGATGGAAGAAACCGGCATGATCCTTGACGTAGGTGCGTGGGCGTTGCAGCGCGCCGCACTCGACCACCGCAGCTGGATCGAGCAGGGCCTCACGCCGCTGCGCGTCGCAGTCAACGTTTCCCCGGTTCAGCTGCGGCAGCACGATTTCGTTCAGGCCGTCGCACAGGCGATCCAGAAAGGTGTCACTCCCTCGGGAATCGATCTGGAGCTCACCGAGAGCCTCGTCATGGAGGACGTCGAGGAAAACATCCGCAAACTCAACCATGTGCGCGACCTCGGCCTGCGGGTTGCCATCGACGACTTCGGCACCGGTTACTCCTCCCTCGGGTATCTCGCGAAGCTGCCGGTTCAGGCACTCAAGATCGACCGGTCCTTCATCATCTCTCTCCTGACCGATTCGACAGCGAGGACGCTGGTTCAGACGATCAATTCTCTCGCGCACACGCTGGGCCTCGAGGTGATCGCCGAAGGCGTCGAGGAAGAGGAGCAGGCAAAGGTCCTGCTCCTGATGCACTGCGACCAGATTCAGGGCTACCTCATCAGCCGACCTGTGCCCTTCGACGAAATGACCCGTCTGCTTCGCGTGAGCCGGCTGGGAAACGGTACCGTCAGGTAGTATTCCGGTATTCCGCCATGTCTCTCGCCTGCTCGCGCGCGGCACGCTCGCCGTACGATGGGTTCTCGACCAAGGACCGACGATTGCGCTCCGGGGGCGCACGGCGCCCGAGCAGCTCGACCCGCTGGAGGAGATCGAGGGCTGGCACGTCGATGAGGCGAGCCGCAGCGAGATCGATGCGATCCTCGCGCAGAACATTACGCATCCCGTCTCGCCCGCGTTCATGGCACCGCCTGCGAAGCGGCCGGTCGGTGTTCCCTGATCATCGGCGATCGGCTCGCGATCATTTCAGTTGCATCAATGTTCGCCGTTCTCGACACACGAGAGCTACAAGGGTCGCGGAGACTTCTCCTCGTGCATTCTTC
>Ga0209056_10008220_pt1 | contig 10703 bp, 7 predicted proteins | sample GraSoiAngelo_114_FD_185876 | JGI IMG/M metagenome (GOLD analysis project Ga0209056, IMG submission 185876) | Grasslands soil microbial communities from the Angelo Coastal Reserve, California, USA - 14_0903_13_40cm (SPAdes) (version 2) | ecosystem: Environmental > Terrestrial > Soil > Grasslands ...
TACAGCTCTCTTCGCTGTAGCCCAGCACACCGACGTGAAAGTAGTCGTAGATGGAGTCCGATTTGGCGCAACGGATGCACAGATTATGAATAAGCTTGTTGAGTATCGTCGCGAGCTCCTCGGCCTTCCGTCTGCCAGCCTCTCCGCCGCCAAAAGGGTCTTCCATCGACTCTGACTGGTCCACCAAAAACAAGAAACAACCCGGGTTCTTACGACTGATTTCGGCCTGGTATGCCATGGTTTTGCTCCACTTCTTTTGGCATCACGAGAACTACGACTCTCACATGCCAGAGGTCACAGGTTGGAGTCCTGTCGCGACCATCCCCAGAATGCAGCAACGCCCGTCCCTTTTGCGACATTCGCAGGGACGAATTGCACACGGCACGCTCACTGCTTGATAGCACCCACAGCGCGAACGCGTCGTGATCCGGATCACCGCGTAACGGATTTATGTCGAGGCGTAGCGGAATCGCCCTCGGCCGACACGCGCGGGGCTGCGATTGCCTAACGATCGCAACAGATTAGCGGTCTACGTTTAGCGGCAAGAAGAACGACGGCGGATTCGGTGAAGGGAGCCGGCCGTTGGCTGGCGTTTCCGCTTGCCCTGGCGTTCATGGTCCGTATCGCAGGGGCCGGACTGCTGCGCCTAGCCGAAGGACTCCGCATGGGTCCCTGGTGGAGGCGCTGGGGGCGGTGGACACGCCCCGCACGGAGCCAGCGACGCTTACGCGCGCGCGCGACGACAGTATCGCGTATCTGTTGCTGATGCATGAGGATAGAGCGGCGCGTAGCCAGACCGGCAGCGGTTTCAGCGTCCGCTGCTCCGTTGTAACCCCATGCGGCACGTTGGCGCTTCCTCGTGCGGAAGCCTGCGGAAAGAGAACCGGCCCCGCATAGCGAGGCCGGTTTTCAAGACCGCCGCCTTACCAGTTAGGTCTAGCCCTCCCCAATTCGAGGCAAACCTAGCCGAGCGCCCGCGCGCCGGTCAACGCTCGGCAGGGGGGATGTACCCGTAGCTGGTGTTCTTGAAGACCGAGTCGGCGAGCAGCAGGGCCCGGTTCGCGACCTCCGGCTTGGTCGCCCGCAGCGCCTGCGCCAGCGACTGATACAGCAGCCCGTAGGTCGCGAGGATCCCTTCCGACGGCCGGTCCACCCAGCCGCGCGGGCGGTGGCGCCCGGCGGCGTCCGCGTGATACACGCCGAAGGCGAGCGCTCCCGTGCGCGGCAGATTCACGAAGCCGAACACGGGCAGCAGCTTGATGCTGTCCGTCGCGGCGAGGGGCTGCTGGCGCAGCTTGCGCGCGAAGCCTTGACCCTCCAGGTACCCGGTGAGGCCGAACTGGTCGGCGTACGGGCCCACGGTGCGCGAGTAGTAAATCGGCCGCTTGCCGATCTGGTCCCTGATCGCCTGGAGCACGATCACGTCCGCGCGCTCGAGATACTGGCGGCCGAGTTGCTGGGGATCGAGGGTGACGGTGACACCGCCCAGGTTCGCATACGTCTTGTGCTCGCCGAGCCAATAGACCGGCTGCAGGGAGTCCCGAACGTAGGTGTCCGAGAAGGTGAGCAGCTTGCCCGTGGGCTTGGGCCACGAGCGGCCGCGATAGATCGCCGGCGCCTGCGTTGAGTCGAACGTGGCGAGCGGCCGCCGTTGGAGTTGACGCACATACCAGTCGGTGTTCGCCAGCGACAGGTTGACGACGGTGACGTCCTGGCGGACCTGCTCGACCTCCTGCGCGTACCACAGGGGGAACGTATCATTGTCGCCCGCCGTGACGAGGACGCCGTAGGGCTCGACCGACTGCAGCAGGTCGAAGGCGAAGTCGCGCGCGAGCGTTTCGCCCTTGCGCGGGGCGGTGAGGTGATTGCCCCACAGCGGGATCAGCGCGAGCACCAACACCGGCGTCGCGAGCCTCCAGCGGCGGGCGCCATCCGGCACGCGGAGCTCGAGCCCCTCGCTGAGCCATTCCATGAGGGTCGCGAGGCCCATCCCGACCCACACGCCCCACAGCGCGAACGACGCGATGAAGAAGTAGTCGCGCTCGCGCACCTCCCGCGGGATCTGCTTGTCGGGCTGCCACGAGTAGCCGTATTTGAAGTTCAAGTAGAAGATCAAGAGCAGTGTGAACGTGGCGACGAGCGCCGTCATCGCGATCGCGCGGCGGCGGTCTGCCAGCCAGTGGCGCCCCGCGCCGAGCAGGCCGAGCGCCCCGAACAGCACCGCGAGGCCGTTCTGGATGGCGCCGGAAAAATCCCGTCCCCACTGCCAGCTGAAGTACTGGAACCACATCCCCAGCTGTGCCCAGAGCGTCGCTTGCCGCTCCCACACCGGCGGCTTGCCGTACTGCTGGCGGGTGAGCACGTCCCACAGCGCCTGCTGCGTGGTGGGCTCGCCTTCGTTGATCGGTGGGAAGTGCGCCGCGCGGATCGGGAGGAAGAGATAGACCGACACGCCCACGATCGCGACCAGCAGCACCGCGACGGCGAAGTCCCAGTTGCGCGCCTGGACGAAGGCGTACGCCAGGGCGCCGAGGAATAGTACGGCGGCGAGCTTCAGCGGGCCTGCGTTCTCGAGCCCGCTCGCCACGATCAGCGCATAGACGCTGCAGAATACGAACCACTGCGACCACTCCACTCGCCGCTCGGCCTCGTCCGCCGGCCGCTGGTCTTTGAGGGGCGGGAACAACAGCACCACGACCGCCGGCCCCACGAGCACGCCCATCATGTGGTTGGTGGACGTCAGGGCGAGCAGGAACACGATCATCAGCAGATGATGGTCGTGCCCCTCGCCGGCCGGCTGATCGTCCCAGCGTACGATGAGCCACAGCACCAGGGCGATCGAGAGCAGCGACAGCGTGTAGACCTTCTCGTTCACCACCGACTGGTTCCACACCGTGAACGCCGTGGCGGCGACGAGCGCGCCCGCCACGGCAGCGAGGCGGCGCGGCAGCCGCGCCGGAACCCACGCTCGCATCCAGCGCTCGCTCACCAGGAACCAGCATCCGGCCGCGATCGCGCTCGTGACCCCCGCCAGCAGGTTGATCCGCATCGCGTACCCCGCCGCGAGCGGCAACAAGCCCCAGGTGTGGGCGATCAGCACGAACAGTGGGTTACCGGGCGGATGCGGGATGCCGAGCGCGTACGCGGCGGCGATGTATTCGGATGTGTCCCAGAACTGCGTGGTCGGTGCGAGCGTCGACACGTACAGCACGAGGGCGCCCACCGCCACGAGGCCCGCGAGCAGATAGGGAGGCCGCTCCGCTTCGACGTACGGCGTCTGTGGGTCGGTCATGCTCGCTCGATCGGCGGGGATCAGTTGTCGATGGCGCGCCCGCCCGCGGGCGCGTATGTCGTGTTCGCCAGGATCGCATCCCGCAGGGCGACCGCCCGCGCGGCACGCGCCGGGTCGCTCTCACGCAGCGCCGCGGCGATCGTGTCGTACGCGAAGACGTATCCCAGCAGGCCATTCTGCGACGGCACGTCGACCCAGCCGCGTGGTCGCGGTCGGGCAGCGGTCTCACCGCCGCGATACACCCCGAACAGGAGTGCGGCCGACCGGGGCACGTTTACGAAACCGCGCCCTTGCAAGAGCTGCACGCCGTCGCTCGCCGTGACGGGCCGGGGCACGAGCCGCCGTACCAGACCTTCGCCCACCAGATAGGGAGAGAGACCGAGCTGGTCCGCGTAACTGCCCGTGGAGGTGGAGAAGTAGATGGGACGCTTGCCCAGCGCGTCCTTGATGATCTGCAGCACCGCCAGGTCCGACCGCATGAGGTACGGGCGCCCGAGCCTGCCGGGATCGAGCGAGACCGCGATCGGCCCGAGGTAGCCGGTGGCCGGCTGCGCCAGGGGCACATAGTCCGGTAGCGTGTCGGAGCCGCCCACATAGTAGCGACTCATCCAGGGTGCAGTCGGGCGTGGCCAAACGTGGCCGCGGTACAGGTCGGGCGCGGCGCCCGCATCAAATGTCGCCGGCGCGCGCCGCTGCAGCTGCCGCAGATACCAGCCGGTGTTCGCGAGCGACAGGACGAGCACGCTCACGTCCTTGCGGACGCCATCGACCTCCTGCGCGTACCACAGGGGAAACGTGTCGTTGTCGCCCGCCGTCACGACGAGCGCGTAGGGGTCCACCGACTGCAGCACGTCGCGGGCGTAATCGCGCGCCAGGGTCTCGCCGTTGCGAGGCGCGGTGAGCCGGTTGCCGGCGAGGGGGACCAGTGCGAGGAGGAGCACGAGTGCCGACGGCGCCCACAGTCTCGCGGGTGCGCGTGCCCCAGCGCGCGCGGCGACGGCCTCCTCGATCCACTCCATCAGGGTCGCGATGCCCATCCCCACCCACACGCCCCACGCCGCGAACGACGCGATGAAGAAATAGTCCCGCTCGCGGACCTCATGCTCCAGCCCGGGTCCGCGGAAGGGCTGGGAATAGCCCCACCTGAAGTTGAGATAGAACACGAGCGCGACGGTGAGGGTCAGCATCAGCGTCGTCATGGTGAACGCCGCCCGGCGCTCGACGCGCCAGTGTCGCCGCGCACCCAGGAGCCCCAGAGCTCCGAACAGGACCGCCAACGCGCGCTGCACCCCCGGGAGCCAGTCCCGGCCGAATTGCCAAGTGAAGTATTGCACGTAGTTCAGCAGCTGCTGCCCGTACAGGACGAGCGTGTGGCCCGGGTTTTCGGGGCCGGGCGGATACATCGGGTTGTCGAACACCGAGGGCTTGCCGAACTGATCGCGCGCGAGGACGGCTTTGAGCGCCGGCCAGGTGGTCGCGTCACCCTGGTTGAGATACGGGTCGAGGTGCGCCCGAATCGGGATGAAGAGGTTGACGCTCGTCCCGACTAGGGCGACGAGCGTCGCCGCAACGAGGAATCGGGGACGGAGCAGCGCGCGCGGGTCGGTGAGCAGAACGTACACGAGCACCGCCGGTGCCGCGAGGACGCCCATCAAGTGGTTGGTCGCCGTGAGGGCGAGCAGGTAGACGATGAGGACCAGGTGATGATCGCGCCGGGTGCTCACCGGCTGGTCCGCCCACCGTACCACGAGCCAGAGCACCACAGCGATCGTCAGCACGCTCAGGGTATAGACCTTCTCGTTGACCACCGACTGGTTCCACACGGTGAATGCCGTGGCGCCGACGAGGGCACCAGCGGCCGCGACGAGCCGGCGTCGCCCTGCGGGCGCCACGATGGCCCGCAACCACCGCTCTCCGATGAGAAACCAGATGCCCGCGGCGGCCGCGCTCGTCGCCGCCGCTAAGAGATTGATGCGGCGGGCGTAGTCGACCCCCAACGGGAGCAGTCCCCACGCATGTGCCAGTATGACGAACAGCGGGTTCCCGGGAGGATGGGGAATCCCCAGCGCGTGTGCGGCGGTGATGTACTCGGAAGCGTCCCAGTACTGCGTGGTGGGCGCGAGGGTCAGCACGTACAGCACGAGGGCGCCCAAGGCAACGAGGCTCGCGAGCAGATAGGGAGGCCGGTCGGCTGCGACGTCCGGCGTCTGTGGGTCGGTCATGCGTTGGTCACGGGTTAGTGTCTGAACTGTCGGATACCTGTGAACACCATCGCCAGACCCGCCTGATCGGCCGCCGCCACGACCTCGGCGTCCTTCACCGAGCCGCCCGGCTGGATGATCGCGCGCACGCCCGCCCGGGCGGCCTCTTCTACCCCGTCCGGGAACGGAAAGAACGCGTCGGAAGCTAACACGGCGCCCGTGGGATCGTGACCCTGCTGGCGCGCCTTGTGGATCGCCAGAAACGAGGCGTCCACGCGCGACGTCTGCCCGGCGCCGATCCCGATCGCCGCTTCGTCGCGGGCGAGCAGAATCGCGTTCGACTTGACCGCCCCTACGGCAGCCCAGGCGAAGCGCAGGTCGCGCCACTCCCCGTCGCTCGGCGGGCGCCGGGTCACCACTTGCCAACCGGTTTCATCCATCACCTGCGCGATGCGGGAGCGCTGCTGCGCGAGGAACCCGCCCCGGATCCGCTTCCAGTCCCAACCGGCTACCGCTTCGGCCGGGAGCCGCACCACCCGCAGGTTCTTTTTCTCCCGGAACACGGCGACGGCGTCGTCCGCGAACGCGGGTGCCACCACCCCTTCGACGAACAGCTCCCGCATCGCCTCCGCCGCCGCGCGGTCCACCGCCACATTGAACGCGATCACAGAACCGAACGCGGACGTGCGATCCGTGGCGAGGGCGCGCTCGTAAGCCTCGCGGGGCGCGCGTCCCAGCGCGATGCCACAGGGCGTCGTGTGCTTGATGATGGCGCACGCGGCGCGGTCCGCTCCACCCGCGCTCCAGGGGGCGACCGCCAGAAGCCCCGCGTCCAGGTCGAGCAGGTTGTTGAACGACAGCTCTTTGCCGGAGAGCTGCTCCAGGTCGCGGATGCCGGGCTCCGCGGTCGCGTACAGCGTTGCGGCCTGGTGCGGGTTCTCCCCGTAGCGGAGCTCCTGGCGGCGCTCGAGCGCGAGCGTGATCCGCTCGGGCCACCCGGGCGCATCCTTGGTGAGATAGCCGTGGATCGCGGCGTCGTACGCGGCGGTGTGGGCGAAGACTTTGGCGGCGAGGTCCCTGCGTAACCCCGGGCTTGCGCCCGGGGTCAGTCCACCTTGTTTCAGCGCCGCGATCACCACGGGATAATCATCCGGGTCCACGACCACCAGGACGTCGTGATGGTTCTTGGCGGCCGAGCGGAGCATCGAGGGGCCGCCGATATCGATCTGCTCGATGGCCTGCTCGAAGGCGACGCCGGGCTTCGCGACTGTCTCGCGGAACGGATACAGGTTGACGACCACCAGGTCGATTGGCGTGATGCCGTGCTCGGCGAGCGCGGCGCGGTCCCCGGAATGAGTGCGGCGGGCGAGCAGGCCGCCGTGCACCTTGGGGTGCAGCGTCTTCACGCGCCCATCCATCATCTCGGGGAATCCCGTCACCTGCTCGATCGGGATCACGGGGATCCCCGCCTTGCGCAGCGCCTCCGCGGTGCCACCGGTGGAGACGATCTCCCAGCCGAGCGCGACCAGCTCGCGGGCGAGCTCGACGAGGCCGCGCTTGTCCGACACCGACAGCAGGGCTCGGGCCTTCACCAGGTCTCGGCCACGGCCCGGATCATGTCGGCGAGGCTCACCACGTCCTTCAAGTCGATCACCTCGGCGGGGGAATGGGAGTAGCGGAGCGGCCACCCGATCGGCACGTCCACCACGCCGTACGGGGTGAATACGGATCCGTCGTTGCCGCCGTTGGTCGTGCCGACTTGCAGCGCGACGCCGCGCGCCCGCGCGACCTGGACGAGCGAGTCCACGTAGGCGGGGGGCGTGACGGACGAGTTGTCGAGCGCGCGCGCCACCGCCCCCCGCCCGATCGGCGCCACGGCGAAGCTGGGCAGCTCGAGTGGTGAGTCCGCGGACACGAACGTATCGATCGCGTAGACGCGTCGAGGGGTCGTGCCGAGCGACGCGGCCGCCGCCTCCGCTCCCTCGAGCCCGATCTCCTCGCGCACGCTCCAGATGAAAACCACCTGGTGTTTGAGCGCCGCGCGGTCCAGGCGCCGCAGCGCGATGAGCTGCGCGGCCGAGCCGACGCGGTCGTCGAACGACCGGCCCGTCGCCCTCGTGCCTGTGAGCCGGACGTATTGCTTGGGCATCGTCACGGTGGTTCCGGGGCGAACGCCCCGCGCGGCGGTCGCCGCACGCGAGCTGGTGCCGATATCGACGCGCAGCGGGGGCGGGGTGCGGCGCGTGAAACCGGAGTCGCGCGGCATGAAGACGCCCGCGATGTCGCCCTGGTCCGTGTGCGCGAGCGCCGGCTTGGCCTCGAACAGGGACGGGAAGAATCCGCCGCGGGTTTCGAGCTCGAGCGCGCCGTCGTCGCGGATGCCGGTCACGCGGAAGCCGATTTCGTCCAGGTGCGCGATGAACACGACGACCGGGCCGCCCTGGCCCACCCGTACCACAAGGTTGCCCGCGGTGTCGGTCGAGGGCACGGCCCACGCCGGCAGCAGCCGCTTCACTGCCTCCCGCACCGGGCCCTCGGCGCCGGAGACGCCGTAGGATTCCACGAGCGGGGCGAGGACAGCCTGCGCTTCGGAGATTCGAACGGAATCTTGGGCGGACAGGCGGACCGGCGGACGGGCGGACAGAAGCAGCACCGCCAGCACCGAGCCTCGGACCGCCATCATCGTCCCTCCATCCATTGCACGATTTCCCTGACGAGCCGGTCCGCGTCGGCGAGGGCGACCGTTTCCACCGCCGTGTCCGCGTAGCGCGCCGGCAGGGCCGCGGTCTTGATGTCGTCGAACGGCCCGAGCAGGGCTTTCACGCTCGCGAGGCCGGCGTTGCTCGCATAGAGGCTCTGCACCGTGAACGCGACGACGACCGTGCCCTTCACCTTGGGCTTCGCCTGGACCGCGACGGCGAGCGCGGCACATGCGGCACGCCGTCCGACGGCCGGCGCGGCGAGCAGCCGCTCGCCGTAGAGTTGCGGCCGCTTGGCGAGCGACACCGGTGCGAGCACCGCGATCCCGAGACCCTGCACCTCGGCCACGGAGCTCGCACCCACGTCCACGTACGCGTTGTCCACGGTGAAGACGGGATCGGGCGCGCTCGCCTCGGTCGCTACGCGGCCCCGCGTCAGGTGCGTCGACTTCACGGCCACGACGCCGGGCACCGCGCTTCTCGCTCCGAACACGGTCACGCGGTGACCTTCGAGCTGCTGATCGAACAGCGGCGACGCCGTGCGGCCCCCCCGGCCCCCCCCTCCACCACCCACCCGCCGCAACAGCAAGAAGCCATCGGGCAGGATGTTGCCCACGACGTAGCCGACTTCGTCGAGCGGGCAGGTGAAGAGTCGTTTCGGGGAGCCCTGACCCAGGGTGAGCGTCACGTTGCCCGCCTGATCGCGCGTGCTGCCGGGGAAGAGCGCCCGGAGCGAGTCCACCATCGGCTGCTCGAGACCGGTGACGGCGGTCATGGAGGCGAAGCGGAGCGCGAGGCGGTCGACCTCGCCTTGGGCGGACAGGCGGACCGTCGGAAGGGCGGACAGGAACACGCACGCGACGAGCCCCGCCTTAGCGGTCCGCCCGTCCGCCAGTCCGCCCGTCCGCTGCTGCAGTGTCGAGATCGATAACAAATTTGTCTCCCGTGACGAATGCTGAACCCTTCGAGGAGAGCCGGACGGGCCTCTCCGGCACGCCCGACCGTGCGATTTCCACGACCACCTGCGGCAGCAACCGATGCTCCACTTCGAGCACGCGCGCGGCGAGCGTGTCCGGCGTGTCGTCCGGACGGACCGGTACGGGCCACTGCGCGATGATCGGACCCTGGTCGTACTCCTCGTCCACGTAGTGGACGGTCGCTCCGGTGAGCGCGACGCCGCTCGCGAGCACGGCTTCGTGGACTCGGCGGCCGTACATCCCGGGGCCGCCGAACGCCGGGAGCAGCGCCGGATGGATATTAATCAGGCGCCAGCGAAGCTGCGCGACCGCGGCGGGCGGAATGCGCTTGAGGTATCCCGCGAGCACGACGAGCCTGGCGTCGCCGATGGCCGTCACGACCTCGCCCGGATCGTCGGGGTGCGCGAGCACGACGGTGGACACGCCTCGCCCGGCCCGCCGCGCCCGCTCGAGCGCGCCCGCGTCGACGCGGCTCGCGACCACGCGCGCGATCCGTGCCACCGGCGAATCGCGCAGCGCGTCGAGCAGCGCCTGGAGGTTCGTGCCGCCGCCCGAGACGAGCACGGCCACCGGAACCGGCGTCACCGATCGCAAGCGGCGAGCGAACGAGGCTTGGGTCCGGCGACGACGGTGAGCCTGAACGCCCCGGTCGCGAACCGCTCGCTGCTCGTCACCACGATGAAATAGTCTCCCGTTCGGGGCAGTCGTACGGTCAGTCGGGCGTTGCAACGGCCGCCCGAGTCGTCGTCCTGGGGCGCTGCGGCCTCGAAGCCGGGGCCGAGCAGGAACTCGTACGCGTCAAAGGCATCCGCGGCGAGGTCGATCGTGACGGTCTCGCCCGCTCGCCCGGCGAGCCGCCACTCCTGCGCGTACGTGCTCTCCGCCGGGAGGAGCACGTCGCGCCGTGTGAGGGAGTCCCGCACCGTGTCGCCTCGCGCGATGGTCCCCCGCGCGGTCCAGCGAGGGGGCTTGCGTTGGGCGGCGAGGGCACCCGGGGCGAGCGCGAGCAGCGCGACCAGTCTCCACAGCTCCATGTCGCCCCGCAATCTGCGGGCGCTAGCCGCCGCGCACAATCTCGGCGGCGGCGGCTGCGAGGTCCGCCACGACGGGGACGCCGAGGGCGCGCCCCTGCGCCGCGTACTCCGCGCCGCGACCCGTCGCCACCAGGAAGCCGCGCCCCCCGAGCCGCCGCGCAGGCTCGACGTCGCTCAAGCGATCACCCACCCAGCGGCAACGAGCGAGGTCGAGGCCGAAGGCGGCCTGGGCCTCGCGGAACAGCAGCACCCCCGGCTTGCGACACTCGCACGGTCCCGTGATGTCGGGATGGTGCGGACAGAAGTAGGCGCCGTCGAGCCGGGCGTCACGTGCCGCCAGGAGCTCCGCGAGGCGGCGCTGCACGGCGCCGTAGGCGGTCGCGTCGTACACGCCGCGCGCGATCCCCGCCTGATTGGACACGGTGACCACGAGCCAGCCTGCCTGGTTCAAGCGATGAATTGCTTCTCCGGCGCCGGGAAGGAGGCGGACCTTGCCGGGC
>Ga0209056_10008221_pt1 | contig 10701 bp, 11 predicted proteins | sample GraSoiAngelo_114_FD_185876 | JGI IMG/M metagenome (GOLD analysis project Ga0209056, IMG submission 185876) | Grasslands soil microbial communities from the Angelo Coastal Reserve, California, USA - 14_0903_13_40cm (SPAdes) (version 2) | ecosystem: Environmental > Terrestrial > Soil > Grasslands...
CATCGATGTAAGTGTAATCACGGCGCGTAGTGCCATCGCCGAACTGATCGATTGGTTTGCCAGCGTGAATTTTTCGCGTGAATTTATGAATTGCCAGATCCGGCCGCTGCCGCGGTCCATAAACGGTGAAATAACGCAGCGCGACCACGCGCATCTCGTAAAGATGGGAGTAGGTCGAACAGAGGAATTCGCCAGCAACTTTCGTCGCGCCGTACGGACTGAGCGTTTGGGTGAGGGGTCTATCTTCTGAGAACGGCGCAGTTTGGGAAGTGCCGTAAACAGAGGAGCTCGAAGCGAAGATGACTCGTTCCACTCCACTCATGCGCGCCGCTTCCAGAAGGTGAAGCGTTCCGTTGACGTTGGTATCGTAGTAAACCTGCGGGTTTTGAATGGACGGGCGCACCCCCGCGCGGGCCGCCAGATGCGCGATGGCTTCAAATCGCTCCCGGTGAAATAAATTCCGCACCGCGTCGCTATTGCGGAGATCGATCTGATGAATCGCGACATCTTTGGAAACGCCGGCGATATTCTGGCGCTTGATTTGCGGATCATAAAAGTCATTGAAGTCATCAAGTATGGCGACCGCGTGACCGGCCGTGAGTAATTTCTCGACGAGATGCGAGCCGATGAAACCAGCGCCCCCGGTGACGAGAATTCTCATCCGTCCAGAAGTTCAACCACGAAGAACACGAAGTGCACGAAAATTCTTCATTTGGCGCGGCCAAAAATCGCGACCGTCGCCGCGGCGCATGGCCTTTACTTTGCGCATCTGCACTTTGAAATGCGTGAATTCAAAAAGCTGTTCATCGGACGGGGGCTATCGCGAAGATGCCAATGGCTGGATGGATCCGAGCGCGTTCGTCGAAGCGCATCGCGTCGCCCCGGAACACCACGTGGGTCGACTCCGTGGGTCGATCGCGCGCTCTGCCACGCGAAGCGAGGTGGATCGGCCGCTCCGGCGGACGATGCTAGTTAATGCAGCTTCGCCGCCAATCGTTAGCATCGAGCTCGCTACGGGACGAGTCCGTCCGTTGGCGGACAAGGCACTGCTCGATCCCCCAAGGCTACGGGCACATCCACTTTCTACAACATAACGCGCTAAAAGTTGCGCCAGTGCCAGAGCAGGTAAATCCAGTTCAGCGCGAGCAAAGCGATGGTTAGAAAACGCGCGACGGTTTTCTCCGCGCGACTGAAATTTGCGATTCGCAAACGCGGCGCGCGCGTGGCGAGCACGATGAACGCATAAATATTGAAGACCGACAGCGCGCACAAGAATCCAAACGCGAGTGGATTCCATTTCCATGCGCTAAAGAATTGGCCGTGGAAAAATGCGATTGCCGACCGGGTCGAGCCGCAGGTCACGCATGGGCGCCCGGTCATGGCGTGAAATAAACATTGCGGCCAAGGCAACCGCAATGCGAGCCACGCCGCCGCTGCGCCCAGCGAAGCGATCGAAACGCTCAACCAAACCAGCTCATGATCGGTTTCACCCGGAGCGAGGCGACGACGGCAAAGCTGCATTGCGAACGATCAATGACTCCAGTAATGGCTCAGGGCGCCGACTCCTCCGAATAGAATCGCCAGTAGAAATCCGCCTCCGCAGCAAACGATCAACGGCAGGAAGACAGCAAGAACCGCGCGTCCGGTATCGGTTTCGTGCGCACGGGATAATCCGATGCAAAAAAGCACGACCTTCCAAACTCCAACGATAAGGCCACCGCAGAACGGGATGACAAGAAGCGGATTGACCGATCCACCGGCAAAACAAATAACGCGAAACGTAGCCTCAAATGACTGCTTCGCGCCGCCGACGAGCATTAGGCAGAGATGGAGAATGGCCGAGCCGATGAAAGTTCCGATGACAACAAAGACCGGCGTCAGAATTACGAGCACAATCCATCCGAGGCCGCCGAGAAGATCGGCAAGAGGATTATGTCGGTTCGGAAAAAGCGCGAGCGAGCGAAAAACGAAGTTATAAATAAAGTAAATGGCTACGCCAAAACTTCCGCCGATGAGCGCATAAAGGAGCGGCTCGGCCAGGCCGCCTTCGCGCTTCATGGCGGTGAACGCGATCCCTGGCTTGGTCAAAACCATCTGTAAGGTTTCGATGAACGCGTTGAAGAATCCTTTTTCCTGTCGTTGATCCCACGGCAATCCGCTGTGCGGCGCCGGAGTCGCCGACGGAGTGATTGCCGATGTTGCGCCGGCTGGTGGAGGCGGCCCGGCCGCTGCCGGAGCCGCAGCAAATTCCGGAAATTGCGAGAGCGCTTGCCAATTGGCCATGCCTTCGCGCCAACCGAGATCGCTCGGCGCGAAACGACCGGTGCGCAACCCTTCGCGAACGTCTTCTTCCGAAAATGCGCCCAGACTTGTTGCGCCCCTATTAACGTGGATCATCGCCATAATCTTGGCGTTTTAGTGAGGTCGGCCGGTAAAGTCAATCGTTGTAGGAACGGCGCTGTGCACCGTTGGCAAGAAAACAAGACCGGCCATAGGCCGGTGGCTACAGTTCCTCAGCCGAAACGATTGGCCACTTCCGGCTTATCGAGAGCGCGCCAAAAATACCAGGCCGCGACCGAGCGATAAGGCTGGAATTTCTTGCCGAGTTTGATCATTTGCTTCGGCGTCGGAAGTTTTTGTTTGCCGAAAGTCTTGGCCAATCCCTTTTGCACTCCGTAATCGGCCGCGGGCCAAACATCCGGTCGCCCCAGATCGAAGAGAAGAAGCATTTCCACTGTCCAGCGGCCGATCCCGCGCACACTAACCAACCGCTCGATGATTTCTTCGTCCGTCATCTTCGCCAACGCGCGCGCGGTTGGCACCGTGCCGTCGATTGTTTTAGCCGCCAGATCTTTTAGCGCCGCAACCTTGCTGCGGGACAAACCAGCAGCGCGCAATTTTCTGTCCGGCGTCGCCAGTACCAGTTTTGGATCGAGATATTTTTTCTTCAGATAAAGGGCGCGGACCCGGCCCCAGATGGTGGCCGCGGCTTTTCCGCTCAGTTGTTGATAAGCAATCGATTCGGCCAGGGCGTCAAACGGACGAACGGCCAGCGAAGGCGCGATATTGTAGCGGCGCGATCGTGCGATCAATTCCGCCATCCGTGCGTCCGTCGCAGAAAGATGGCGGTGGGCATCGTCGTGATTCATATGTCGATCTTAGCGAGAGTGTGTCTGGCAAACAAACGCTTTGCTCCGAATGACGTTTTCGCTTTTGTCATCACATGGCTTCGCAAGCGCAACTCACCTGGTACGGACACGCTGCATTTAAGTTAGTCACGCCCGCGGGCAATGTGCTCCTGATCGACCCATGGCTGACCAATCCTGTTTTCGAGAATGGCAAAGACGACCTTGCCGCCTTGACACGGGTCGATGCGATTTTGCTCACACACGGCCACGGCGATCACGTTGGTGATGCTGTTGAAATCGGCAAACGCAGCGGCGCGAAGCTCATTTCGAATTACGACCTGGCCGAGGCGATGAAATTAGTGCTCGGTTATCCGGCGAAACAAGCGGATAACGACACCACCGGACACATGGGCGGGCAGCTCAATCTGCTTAACGGCGATGTCAGCGTTTGTTTCGTCCCGGCGTTCCACGGATCGGCCGTAGTGAAAGATGACAAATCGCCGCCGGTCTACGCGGGCAATCCGACTGGTCTCGTGATTGCAATTCGAAACGGCCCGACAATCTATGACACGGGCGATACCGCTTTCTTTTCGGACATCGCGCGCGTCTCCGATTACAACAAGATCGACATCATGCTCGTGTGCATCGGCGACCATTTCACGATGGGACCGATCCGCGCGGCCGATGCCGTCAAGGCGGTGAATCCAGGCAGCGTCATTCCGATGCACTACGGAACCTTTCCGGTGTTGACCGGCACGCCGGAAGCATTCGATCGCGAATTGAAAGACCGCGGTGTAAAAACAAAGCTACGCGTGATGAAGATCGGAGAAACGATTACGTTTCCGGAACATGATTGAGATCGCAACCTTGCGTGCGCGAAAAGGTTTGAAGTTATTGAAGCCGGGCACACCGAACGAGGGAGGGAAAATGTTTTTCTGGGAAAATGGGTTCAACTTAAAAGAGCGTTTGGTGCCGCAGGGCCTCTCCAACGCCGCAAGCGCAGCGGTCGAAGCGCTAAAAATCAATTCGATCACGGAGAAAGTGCGCAGGGGCCGGCGAGTGGTGATGAAGCGGCGCAACGCCCACGGTGAGCAAATGGCCGATCTGGCCAATTTTTATTTTCGCACCTGGAACATCCCGATTCGTTTCTTGAGCAAAGTCAAAGCGTGGCGCCACTGGGAAATCAAATGTTTCAACATGCTCAATGGCGATGGTTTTCGCGCGGTTGCCTCGGGCGAACGGACGGTGATCGAGGACAAGCTGCCAGGCGAAAGTCTTTGGGACCACATGAAGCGAGGCACGCTCACTGGGCGGATGCTGAGAGCGGCGGCCAGGGAATTTCATCGCGCCCATCAATTTTGGAGCGATGAATTCCGCGACCGCTGGTCGCACAGCGATGCCACCACCACCAACGTTCTTTATGACGCCAAGAACGACCGGGCGCGCTTGATCGACTTCGAAATCATGCACCAGAGGTCGCTGCCGGCGGAAGCGCGCCACGCAGATGATCTCCTTGTTTTTTTACTCGACATGGTGGGAAGCGTTTCGAGCCGGCAATGGTTGCCTTTCGCGCTCTGTTTTCTGAACGCGTACGGCGCGGCAGACGTGATCGCCGAGTTAAGAAAACGGCTCGTTTTGCCGGGTGGTCTGGCGTGGATTTGGTGGGAAGTCCGCACCAATTTCACTAAACCGGCGAAGGTAACGCGGCGGCTGGAAAGACTTCGGACTGAAATCAGACGACGCGGTCTTCATCGGCCCGCGCCAGCCGAACGAGCGCGCAACAAGCGGCGGCCCTCGATCATTTGCCAAACAACAAGGCCCGGAATGCCGAGGGCCAGTTCGCGCATTCTGGCGATCAAAGACAGGGCAAAAGCCGCATTCCCGGGGATGCCGAGCAGATTGCCGACGACGAGATAACCGCCTTCCTGCACGCCCAAGCCGCCCGGAACGGCAAAGGCGGCGGAGCGAATCGTCAAAGCCATGCTTTGCAGAATGAGTGCATTGACGAGCGTGGCTGGCAGACCGAGCGCGTGAAGCGCAATCCAAATTTCACCTGAACCGCCGACCAGGGAAAGAATCGTCCACGCGCAGCACATCGCCACGCCACGCCGGCGAGCATAGAGCCCACGAATCGCTCGATCCAATGTCTCGCCGCTTTGCACGAGCGACTGCCACTCCGGCGAATTGGCCAGGCGCGCGACAATGAGGCCGAGAAAACGGAACATGCCGAGCCGCTGCGCGAAATAGAAGCCGGCCACGGCAAGAATGCCGAGGAGCGTTCCAACCAAAGTAGGGCGGACAAAACTTTTTTGTCCCGTTGCATCGACAAGAAGTGCCAGCCCTAGCATGGTAAATCCGGCTTGCGTGAAGACACCGAGCGTGATGTCCACGAGCACGCTTCCGGCAGAGATCGGCAACGGCACGCCGTTGATCGCGGCCAGACGCGCTCGCACGATGTCGCCACCGACGGCGGCTGAAGGCACGAGCGTGCTGACCGATTCGCCTACCCAACGCATCCAAAAAAGTTTGCGCAGCGGGAGACGATCGGATCTCGGAAAGAGCACCCACCAGGCAACAGCATCGAGGAAAACCGGCACCACGAAATGGTAAACGACCACCACGATAATCGCCCAGCCGGCCGTAGCAAACGCCGCTCCCACCTGTGAAGCGCCTTGGCGAATCAGCAATCCGGTAAAGAGCGCTGCGCCGGCAAAGCCGAGCAGGTAAAAGGTAAGCTGGACTTTGCCGGGTGCTTTCATTGCTTCTCGGAAAAATGCTCGCGTATGAGCGCGAGACGAGCGCTTATGACGCTAGCACGAAATACAAACGCGCGCGCGATGCGCGACCGCCTCTATTAACTTAGAGGACTCTGCGCGCGTTCGCCCGTGTGCTGAATGGGCACAAGAACCGCGCCGCTGTCCGGCAGTAGATTGCTCGGAATCGGCAATCTGTTTCGGCGCATCGGCTTGCCGGCAATCAAACACAAGGCCAGCCAGAGGATGCCGAAAACAATCCCCGCCAGCACGTCGGTCAAATAATGCGCGCCCAAAGCGATGCGACTGAAGCCGACGAGCAGGACGATCAATATTGCGCCAGCCACCGTGAGCGTGCGCCAGCGCCGCGCTTTGATCGAGGGGACTATAAAAAGCGCGAGCTGCCCGTAAAGCAAAGTCGCTCCGATGGTGTGACCGCTTGCAAAACTGTAGCCGGACCAGTCCACGAACTGGCCGGCAACGAATGGACGCGGCCGATGGACGAGCATCTTAACCAGCTCGTTCAGCAACATGCCGCCCGGTACAGCCACGATAAGTGTCGCGAGGGAAGGCCACCATCGTTTCCAGACAAAAAACAACAGCGCAAAAAACAAGACAACGCCGATCCACTCACTGGAGCCAGGCTCACACAACGCCCGCAGCACAGTCACAAAGGTCTGCGTCAGGTGCGCGTGGAACCATGCCGCGAACTGGTGATCGGGTCCGGCAAGGGGATTCACCATGGCGATGGCCACGCCGTTCTGGGGGAGAATGAGTGCGTTTATCACAAAAAGGCCAAGTAGTATATCCACCATTCAATGCCAGTCAAGCGGGCAATTACCTGTGTAATTTCCAAATTTGAAGTCGCCGTCGAGCCTGCGACAAAAAGAGAGCCTACGGGGGTAGGGCTGCCGGGTAGCCCAGGGTCGAGGGTCATTTGCCGATCTCTTCCCTGGAGCATGGAAGTGAGGTGCCGTATTCGGCACAGAAAATCGCCCACGAGACTTTTTGCCTATTCGGCAATTCGGAATTTGACGGTTGAGCTTGGCCTGATTCTTGCGCTTGCACTCTGAAATGATCTGGCTTTCACGACATGACGGGTTTGTGAAGAGGCCACCGTGTGCGCGTAACGCCACGCGTCAATGTTTCCGGTTGGCAAGAAAAGTACCACTTCGGGTAAGGTCGAGGCAAAGAGAGAGAACCTTTCGGTCCAAGAAGCCAATCGCCCTGCATAAATCGAGGAAATCGCCCCACGACAGATTTCTCGAAATTCTTTCTTGCCAGAATACTTTTGATGCGATACACGGACTTTGAGCTGCTCATCCGATACAGCGTTGTCCACACCTTCTATGAAAAAGATACGACTGTTCTTTATCAGCCTGTTTCTCGGTGTCGCGGCACCCGTCATCGCCGGGACCCCGACGTACGAGGTGCAACCTTCGCCTACGCCAGCGGACGAAAATCACCGCGAGCTTTTTGATTACGAACTGGACTACACCGGAAACAGTAGTTTCTACGATGATCATGGGAAGTTCGGTAACGGCGATTCGCTATACAATGACTTTAGCTACGCTCATCGTTTCCTCATTACCGGGAAGTGGTATTTCCGGGCAGGGATCGAGTACGAGCGATTTGATTTTGACGGAACCAACAACGGATTGCCTGATCATCTCCAGACTGTGCACGCTCTGCTGGCCCTCGAATACGTCGTGCACGATCATGCCGGCGCGGGTATCGAGATTGATCCAGGCTTCTTTTTCCAAAATGACTTCCACGGCAACGATTTCGATATACCGGCCAAGGCGTTCGTCACGTTTCCACTAAAGAAAGACAAAATTTTTGCCGTGATCGGAGTGGGCTTCGCGCTCAACCAGACTCCGATAGTTGGTCCCGGCGGTGGTATCATCTGGCTTTTCACCGACCACTTGCGTCTGGAAGGCGTCTTTCCGAAGCCTGCCCTGGTTTATAATCCCAGTGATAATTGGGAATTTCGCATCTTCGGAAATTTGTATTACGAAAGTTTCCGCACCGACGATGTCATAACGCCCGAGAGGAAGCTGCAAGTGCATAACGCGTGGGTTCAATACAGTGAGGATCGTGCTGGGGTGCAGGCGACCTATTCTGGCCTCAAACCGTTTGACATCTCGCTCGGAGGCGGCGTCACGATCAGGCGCGACTTTGATTTCTTTCGAGCTGAAGCGAGTGCGAAGACGCGGCCTGCGCCGTTCGTCAAGTTCGAGGTCGAAGCGAAGTTCTAGGGGAAAATCTCGTCCAGTTTTCTGGCCAGCGATTGCGGGCCGTGGACTTTCAAACGGCCAGTCAAAAAGGCCCACGTGCCTTTGAGTGTTCCATTTGACATGGCGACCCAGTCGTTGTCGCTCGTGATAAAGGTGACGCTCGGATTATCGATCTTGCCCTTACCCATCTTGAATGTCCCATCGTTTACGTCGATCCACCATTCGCCACCGTTCGGCCCGCTCAGCTCCCACTGGTAACGCGCATGCACGCCCTTGGCCTTCGCCGCCTGGAAACTCTGGCGCATTCCATCGAACACCTGTTGCGGCGTCGAGTTCGCAGGCTCGTTTGCTGCCGCGCTCGTCATGCGCAACGAGAGAGCCGCAACTGCCACCACTGTCGTTAGGCAAAAACTCACGCTCTTCCCTTTCATAACACCACTGCTCAAATCAGGATCGTTGCCGGGTCATAAATTGGCCGTCCCACTTGCGAAACCAGAAGCACCTGGCTTCCGTCATTTGTACAAGTCTCTCCGGCGATGAGCGAATACTGCCATTCGGTTTCGAACAGAATTGATGACCTCCTCCGACAATTCAGCTTGGATGAGCTCTTCGCGATCGGCCGAAGCGGACGCGATTATCGCACCATAAGGATCGATAATCGCTGATGTACCACAAAAAGTGACTCCGTCATCGGTCCCCACCCGATTCGCCAGGATGAGGTAGCTCTGGTTTTCAATCGCACGCGCCAAGGCGAGAATTCGCAGATGCTCGATTCGAGGGAACGGCCAGGCCGATGAATTGATCAACACATTTGTGCCGTGGCTGACAGCGAGCGTCCGATAGAATTCCGGGAAGCGAAGATCATAACAGATGCCCAAGCCGAGATTGAACTTGTCAATCTTGCAACTGGCAAGCCCGTCGCCCGCGGTAAAGTACGGGCGCTCGTCGAGTGGCGCAGCGGTCACCAAATGTGTCTTCCGGTACTTCGCGGCGATTCCGCCCTTTGCGTTGATAAAAACCTGTGAATTGAAAATCGACGCACCGTCCCGGTCCGAGACGCCGGCGATGATCGCGATCGAAAGTTCTTTCGCCGTTTCTTGTAACTTCGGTACGGCGCCTTCGTTCCAGGACGTCGCGTGCTCCTGAATCGCCGGCATCGAATAGCCGGTGTCCACCATCTCCGGAAAAACGATCAGATCATTGCCAGACTTTTTCGCTTGCGCGGAAAAATCACGAATTTTGCGGGTGTTTGCCTTGAGGTCACCGGGTGAGCACGAAATCTGGGCAGCAGCAATTTTCATGAGATTATTTGTAGGGCGTTTCTGTGAAACGCCAAATTGGAACGGCGTCTGACACAGACACCCTACAATTTTTAGCGCAAAGTTTTGTCGAGCGCGCCGATTTTGCGTGTTTCCGGCCAGCCGAAGGCTACCGCGAGAACGACGAGAATTGTGCCGATCCCACCGCCGACAACTGAAATCACTGGACCAAAGAGTGCCGCTGTCAATCCCGATTCTAATGCGCCGAATTCGTTCGATGTGCCGATGAAGATGTTGTTCACCGCCGAAACACGGCCGCGCATTTCATCGGGCGTAACCAGTTGCACGATCGAGCCGCGAATGATGACGCTGACGCTATCAAACGCACCGATCAAAAAGAGCAAGGCGAGCGAGAGCCACAAAGTTGTCGATAAACCGAAAAGGATAGTCGCGATTCCAAAACCGGTGACGCACCCAAGCAATGCTTTTCCCGCGTGCTTCATCGGGGGCAGATAGGCGACCGCGAGTGCCATGGCAAAGGCGCCGATGGCCGGCGACGCGCGCATCCAACCGAGCCCGACTGCGCCGCAGTGCAAAATTTGATCGGCAAAAATAGGAAGCAGCGCCGTAGCTCCGCCGAGAAGTACCGCAAATAGGTCGAGCGTAATCGTGGCCAGAATTACCTTCCGGCTAAAGACAAAGCGAATGCCAGCGATGAGACTGCGCCACGCATTTTTCTCCGCGCGATTGGCGCTGCGTTTCCCCGGCCGAATCGGCAGAACGAGCAACAAAAACACGAACGCGCAGAGCGCGTCGAGCACGTAAACAAACGGAAACCCAATGTGGGCAACGAGAAGACCGCTGATGCCCGGACCAACCACCGATCCGATTTGGAAAAAGCTGTTGTTCCAAGTGACGGCGTTTGAAAAGGCGTCGCGCGACACCAGAGTCGGAAAAAACGAACTCCGTGCCGCCCACGCAAACGTGCGCACCGTGCCATAGATGAAAAGCAGCGCGTAGATGATTGGAACCGACGGATCATCGAAATGGTAGGCTGATTGATGTCGCTCGAAAACCGCCGCGATCGCACTGAGAACTCCGTTTCCCTGCCGCAAGATCGACATCTGTGGAATGGCGAGGTGTTGCCACGATACCAGTGCAAGCGCGATCGAAGTGAGCGCGCTGAAAATTTGCGAAACGAGAATGATCCGTTTGCGGCTGAATCGATCCGCTAAGTGTCCGGCCGGCAATGAAAGCGCCACAACGGGAATCGCAATAACCAGACCAACCAATCCGAGCGCGGTCGCCGAATGCGTGCGCCGGT
>Ga0209056_10008222_pt1 | contig 10700 bp, 11 predicted proteins | sample GraSoiAngelo_114_FD_185876 | JGI IMG/M metagenome (GOLD analysis project Ga0209056, IMG submission 185876) | Grasslands soil microbial communities from the Angelo Coastal Reserve, California, USA - 14_0903_13_40cm (SPAdes) (version 2) | ecosystem: Environmental > Terrestrial > Soil > Grasslands...
TCTTGTCGATTGAATGGTTCTGGCTCGAAGCGAGGAAGAGCTTGGGCACGCCGTCCTCCTCCATCTTCAGCCACAGGCTCGCGCCGTCCGCGTGCGTCAGCTGACGCATGGTCGTGAGGATGAAGGTCTGGAGGCGGTCGAAGTCCTTTTCAGCGGACAGGGCGATTCCGATCCGGTTGAGCTCCCGGAACTGGCGATGCCGACGGTGAGCCTCGCTCTCGAGCTGGGTCACCTGCTGCCGGAGAGCAACGTTCTCCATGGCGACCCGCACGATCTCTCGCACCGCCGAGGCGGGCGCGTCCAAGGGCACGTCGACGGAGGTCGCCTCCAGCTCCGGAGGCGCCTTTTGCCCGGGAGCCAGCAGGATCAGCGCCGGCTGCTCGATCTTGGCTGGATCGGGCAAACGTTCCGTCTCGAGGCCGGTCGCGTTGAGCCCTGCCAGCTCGCCGCCGTCCAGCACGTAGAGGTGAAACCGGGGGGCGGTTTTCATGAGCGGCCTCTTATCTAGCACCCCCGTCGGAGTTTTGAGCGTAGATAAGCCGTAAACCCTCGAGGGTAAGAAGCGGGTCGGTGACCTCGATGACGTGGGTGAGGTCAGCCACCAAAGAAGCCTGGCCGCCGGTGGCGATGACCCTGGCCTGGCCCCCCAACTCATCCACCATCCGTTTGACCATCCCTTCGACCTGGGCGACGAAACCCCAAACGAGGCCAGACTGGATCGAAGCCACAGTGTTCCGCCCGATGACCGAATCCGGGGCCACCGGCTCCACCCGGCGCAGCATCGCCGTCTGCGACACGAGTGCGTCCAGCGAGATCTCGACCCCTGGAGCGATGGCACCTCCGAGGTAGTCGCCGTCGGCATCGATCGCGTCATACGTCACGGCGGTGCCGAAGTCGATGACCACGATCGGTCCGCCGTATTTCGTGTAGGCGGCCAGGGCGTTGGCGATCCGGTCCGCGCCGACGTCCTTCGGGTTTTCATAACGGATGCGGACGCTGGTCTTGACGCCGGGACCGACCATCACCGGCTCACAGTTCAAATAGCGGCGGGAGGCCTCGACCAGGGCGGGGTTGATGGTCGGCACCACGCTCGAGATGACCACGCCGCTCACCACGCCGAGGTCGAACCCGCGGAGCTCGAACAGCTGGCGTAGCTCGACCGCCATCTCGTCAGCGGTGCGTTCGCGGTGAGAGGTGACTCGCCAGTCGGCAGCGAGGCGCTCGCCGTCGAACAGGGCCAGGGTGACATTGGTGTTGCCGACGTCGACCGCGAGCAGCATGAGCGGCCCGAACTCTACAGCGGCAGCGGCGGCGGGAGACGCTCGCTCCAGCGGCGCCAACTTGCCGCTTCCCGGCTGACCGCCCGGGCACGCGCTCCTACACGCCGGACATTGGGCGCGCCCGGCTGGTCGCGCTTCGCCAGCGACGCTCTCGCATCCCCGGGCGCCGCGAATTCGCCATTCCGCACTTGGCGGCCCACCCTCTCATGCGCGCGGCGAAAGGGCACGCCGGACAGCGCGAGCGCTTCGGCTGCGTCCGTCGCCAGCAGCGCAGGATCCCCGGCCGCAGCCTCGAGTCGCTTCTGGTCGAACGCCAGATGGTCGACGAGCAGCGCCGCGGCCTCCAGCGACTCGAGCGCGTTCGCGACCGCGGAGAAAAGCGCGGGCTTGTCCTCCTGCAGATCACGGTCGTAGGCAAGGGGCAGCCCCTTCAGCACCGTCGCCAGGGTCACGAAGCTGCCAAGCGCCCGGCCCGCCCTGGCGCGCAGGAGCTCGGCGATATCGGGGTTCTTCTTCTGGGGCATGAGGCTCGAGCCGCTGGAGACTTCATCGGCCAGCTGGACGAACCCGAACTCCGAGCTGGCCCAGATCACGATGTCTTCGCCGAGCCGGCTCAAGTGGGTGGCCACGGAGACGCACGCAAAGGCAAGCTCGAGGGCGAAGTCGCGGTCAGACACCGCGTCCACGCTGTTGGGGGACAGATCGGCCATACCGAGCTCCTTCGCCGCGACGCGCCGATCGATTGGAAGGGTGGTCCCCGCCAGCGCCCCAGACCCCAAAGGCACGCTGTTGGCCGATTCGAAGGCGTGCACAAAACGAACCAAGTCGCGCAGGAGCGGCTCCGCGTGGGCGAGGAGGTGGTGCCCGACGGTGATCGGCTGCGCACGCTGGAGGTGTGTGTACCCGGGCATCAGCCAGTCGGCGTGGTCGGCTGCCTTTTTCGCCAGCGCCTCGATCAGCGTGACGAGCGACGACACCGCCTCCACCGCCGCCTCGCGACTGTAGAGGCGCAGGTCCAGCGCGACCTGGTCGTTGCGCGATCGGCCCGCGTGCAGCGCCGCGCCTGCAGGTGTGATCTCGGTGAGCCGCCGCTCGACCGCGGTGTGAATGTCCTCGTCGGCGTCCTGGAAGTTGAACTCGCCCGCGTCCAGCTCGCGCTTGACCCGGCGCAGCCCGCGCTCGATTGCCCTCAGTTGCGATGCGGACAAAAGTCCGGCCGCCTTGAGGCCCCGTGCATGAGCGACGCTGCCGGCGACGTCGTACGGATACAGCTCGAAGTCAGTCTCCAGCGACGAAGAGAAGCGCTCGAGCTCGGGCAGCATCCGCTGGCTGAAGCGAGCGCCCCAAAGCTTGCGGGTTTTCCTGGCTATGACGTGAGCCTCGTCGCTTCACCCAGCAGCTTGCCGAGCTCGCGGGCAGGCAGCCGGCCCTGGACACGCGCCGACGTGCGCAGGCCCAGACCCCAGAGCTTGATGAAGCCTGCGGCCGCCGACTGGTCGAACTCGTCCCCTTTGCCGTAGGTGGCGAGTGCGTGCTCGTAGAGCTGGTGCGGGCCCTTCCGGCCGACGACCTGCGAGGACCCTTTGAACAGCTTGAGCCGGACCTCGCCGGTGACGTGACGCTGTGTCTCGGCGACGAACGCGTATAGGGCGTCGCGGAGCGGGCTGAACCACAGGCCGTCGTACACCATCTGCGCCCATTGCTGGGCCACGAGGTCCTTGAACCGCGCCACCTCCTTCGGCAACGTGATGTCTTCGAGCGCCTGGTGCGCCTGCAGCAGGAGCACCGCGGCGGGTGCCTCGTAGATCTCGCGCGACTTGATTCCGATCAGGCGATTTTCGAGATGGTCGATGCGGCCGACGCCGTTCTCGCCGCCGATTCGATTCAGCGTCGTGACCAGTTTCAGCGCCGGCGTGGGCTTGCCTTCGAGCGCGACGGGGATCCCCTCTTTAAAGCCAACCTCCACGTAGGTAGGCTCTTCAGGACACGCGCGTGGATCGCGGGTCCACGCATACACCTCCTTCGGCGGCTCGGCCCACGGATCTTCGAGCACCCCAGCCTCGATCGAGCGGCCCCAGAGGTTCTCGTCGGTCGAGTACGGCGAGCGTGCGGTTGCAGGCACCTCGATGCCGTGCTTGTTCGCGTACTCGATCTCGTCGTCGCGATTCATGCCCCACTCGCGGACCGGTGCCACGACATCCAGGTCCGGAGCCAGAGCGGCGGTCGTGACGTCGAAACGAACCTGGTCGTTGCCCTTGCCGGTGCAGCCGTGTGCGATGGCCTGGGCGCCTTCGCGACGTGCAACCTCCACCATCATCGCCGCGATCAGTGGCCGGCCGAGCGCCGTGGCCAGCGGGTATTCCTTTTCGTAGACGGCCCCCGCCTGGAGGGACGGCCAGACGAAGAGCTGAAGAAATGGCAAGCGGCCATCCACTATGTACACCGCCGACGCGCCCGTTTTCAAGGCGCGGGCCCGGATGGCGTCGAGGTCTTTTTTTTCACCGAGGTCGACGGTGAAGGCGATGACGTCCCAACCCTGGTCTTTGAGCCAGCGGATGGCGACCGATGTGTCGAGCCCGCCCGAGTAGGCCAAAACAACTTTTTTGGAGTGGTCGAGCTTGTTATCCGGCATTCGCGAGCAAGTGTTTCAGCGCACGACCCGCGCCCCGTTTGCGGAGCACGGCGATGATCGTGTCGTCGCCCGCCACGGTACCCGCGACGCCAGGCAGCGCGGCCTCGTCGATCCGGCGCGCGACGAGATTGGCCGTGCCGGGCGGCGTCTTGATCACGACCATCGGCTCGACCAGCTCGACCGACAGCACGAGCTCGCTGACGAGCGCCGCCGAGCTCCGGTAACCACCGCCGGAGCGCACCAATCCGAGCTCCTGGATGTCACGCGAGATGGTGGCTTGGGTTGCGCGCATGCCGCGGCGAGCGAGGGCGGAAGCGATCTCGTGCTGGGTGTGCACCGAGCCGCGATTGACCAGCTCGAGGATCGCACCGTGGCGCTGCGCCTTAGATCCCCACGAATTCGCAGGCTTCGCCTTGAATTCCCGGGGGCCCCTGGGAGTGGCGGCGGTCATCCGGCGAGCTTGCGCATGGTCTCTTGAGCGCGATCGATCTCGTTCGCGGTGATGATCAGCGGCGGAACGAAGCGGACCGAATGATCGTCGACCGCGTTGACGATCAGACCGGTTTCCAGGCACGACTGCTGAAACGCTTTGGCTTTCGGGTCCTCGAATTCGATCGCTTGCATGAGTCCCAGCCCGCGAGTCGCCTTGGCGCCGAGATCCTTGAGCGACGCGTGCAGCAGCTCACCCATCTCCGCGGCGTGACCGACCAGGCCATCGCGCTCGATCACGTGCAGCACCGCCGCGGCCGCGGCGCACGCCAGCGGATTGCCGCCGAAGGTCGAGCCGTGATCACCAGGCTCGAACACGTCCGCTCGCTCATTGGCGAGGCACGCGCCGATGGGAACGCCTCCGCCGAGCCCCTTGGCCAGCGTCATCACGTCGGGTGTGATGCCCGCGTACTGGTGGGCGAACCAGCGGCCGGTGCGACCGAGACCTGTTTGGACTTCGTCGAGAATGAGCAGCAGATCTTTTCTATCGCACCATTCGCGCACACGCTTCAGGTAGCCCCGCGCCGCGGGCACGATTCCGATCTCGCCCATGATCGGCTCGAGCATCACGGCGACGGTCCTGTCGGAGGTCGCCGACTCGATGGCGCCTGGGTCGTTGTAGGCGACATGGACAAAACCCGACGGCAGGGGTTGGAAGGGGTCGGAGTATTTGTGCTGGCCGCCCGCGGTCACCGTGGCGAGCGTGCGGCCGTGGAAGGAGCCGGTGGTGCTGATGATCTCGAAGGCGCCGTCCCGGTTACGCGCGCCCCACTTCCGCGCCAGCTTGATCGCCGTCTCGTTGGCCTCGGCGCCGGAGTTGCACAAGAAGACGCGCGAGGGGAACGAGAGCTCGACCAGGCGCTGCGCGAGGTCGACCTGCGGCTCCGTGAAGTAGAGGTTGGAGGTGTGGATCAGCTCCGCCGACTGCCGGGTGACCGCGGCGACGACGTCAGGGTGGGCGTGGCCGAGCAGGTTGACCGCGATCCCGGCCACCAGGTCGAGGTACTCACGCCCGGCGTCGTCATAGAGCAGGCAGCCACGGCCGCGGACGAAGGTGACGGGCAGCCGGCGTCCGGTCTGCATCAGGTAGCGCTCGGCGAGCTCGGGCGTGGTCATCCTTCAGCCCTAACGCCCTGAGTCCGCGAAGCCAGAGTTACACCCACCCACCACCCCCCACCCACCTCTTGGGGGTTCCTTATAGGTGAGGCGGGGCGAAAGTACGGCCATGCGGGCAAGGTGTCAACCCAGCCCGTCAAGACTCTCACGGCGTGACCATGGTTCCGATCCCGGCTTCGGTGAACAGCTCGAGCAGGAGGGCGTGCTTGGTGCGGCCGTCGACGATATGCGCCAGGGGCACGCCGTCGAGCGCGCGCAAGCATGCCTGCAGCTTGGGGATCATGCCCCCGGTCACCTCGCCCTTTTCGATCCGCTGACGTGCGTCGTCTCTGGAGAGCACCGCGACCACGCCTCCGTCGACACCCTGCACGCCGGGCACATCGGTGAGCAAGATCACCTTCGCCGCACCAAGCGCGACGGCGATCTCGGCCGCCACCGTGTCGGCGTTGATGTTGTACGCGTGCCCGTCGTAACCGAGACCGATCGACGCGATGACAGGGATGTATCCGCGCGCGAGCAGGGCGGTGATCGGCTCTTTGTTGACCTGCGTGACGCGGCCGACATAACCCATCGACTCGTCGAGGGGTTCCGCGATGATGGTCGGCCCGTCCTCGCCGCTCATCCCGACCGCCTGGCCGCCCAGCCGGTGGACGGTCGCCACCAGGTCCGGCCCGACCTTGCCCGTCAGCACCATCTTCACCACTTCCATCGTCTTTTCGTCGGTGATGCGCAGCCCGTCCTTGAACTCGGACTTGAGCCCGAGCCGTTCGCTCATCGCCGTGATCTCTGGCCCACCGCCGTGGACCAGCACGGGCTGCATGCCGACGTAGCGCAAGAGCACGACGTCGAGCAGAGTCTCGTCGCGCGCGTGGTCGATAGCGTTGCCGCCAATCTTGATCACGACTACCTGGCCGTGGAACCGTTTGATGTATGGCAGCGCCTCGACCAGGACCTTGGCTCGCTCTTCGACTGTCAGCGTCATGTCGTGTAGTCGGCGTTGATGCGCACGTACTCCTCCGATAGATCGCAGCCCCAGGCCTCGGCGCTTCCCTCGCCCAGGCCAAGCGCGGCCACGATCTCGATTTCCTGTTGCTGGAACGCTCGCCGGACGGCCGCCAGATCGACGTCTACTCCAGAGCCGCGCTCGAACACGGTGAGTCCGCCGACGGTCAGGTGGAGCCGGTCGAGCGCGAGCTCCGCGCCACTGTAGCCGAGCGCGCATACGATGCGGCCCCAGTTCGGATCGCCCCCATGCACAGCCGTCTTCACCAGGCTCGAGGAGGCCACCGTCCGCGCCGCTTCGCGTGCCTCTGCGTCGGAGGACGCGTCGAGCACCTTGACCGTGATCAGCTTGGTCGCGCCTTCGCCATCGCGCGCGATCGACCGCGCCAGGTCGCGCGCGACCTGGACGAGGCCCTCCTCGAGCTGCTCGGCCTGCGCACTTCCAGCCCGGACCGGCTCGTTCCGCGCCGCGCCGTTGGCAAGGATCAAAAAGCTGTCGTTGGTCGAGCTGTCGCCATCGACCGTGACCTGGTTGAAGCTGCGGTCGGCGATCGATTTCACGATCCTGGCCATCAATCCCGACTCGACCACTGCATCGGTCGTGATGTAGGCGAGCATGGTGGCCATGTTCGGGTGGATCATCCCCGACCCCTTGCACATGCCGCCGATCCGCACCGACGAGCCGGAGATTCCGACCTCGAGCTGGGCGGTCTTGGGAATGGTGTCGGTGGTCATGATGGCTTTCGCCGCGGCCTCTCCGCCTTCGGCGCTGAGGTTTCCGCACGCCTCGGCGATGCCCGGCTTGATCGCGGTCATCGGCAGGTAGCGACCGATGACCCCAGTCGAGCTGACCAGAACCTGATCCGGATCGAGCTCGAGCCGGTCGGCTGACAGTTTGGCCATCAGAAGCGCATCGCGAAAACCCTGGGCCCCGGTGCACGCGTTGGCGTTGCCCGAGTTGATCGTCAATGCCTGGACGCGGTTGCGTTGGAGGTGGAGCTGATCGATGACCACCGACGCGGACTTCACCTTGTTCGTCGTGAACACGCCCCCGGTGTCGCAGGGATAGGCGGAGTGGACGACGCATAGGTCGTCTTTCTGTCCGCGCGGAATCGCCGAGGCCCCCGTTGTGAACGCTTTGATGCCGCATGCCGCGGTGCCGGCCCGAAACCCTCGGGCGAAGGTCACGGCCACTGCACGGCACCGAGAAGCGTGGTGGTCCGGTCGAAGCCGCAGGCGATGTTGAAGCACTCGACCCCCTGGCCCGACGCGCCCTTGATGAGGTTGTCGAGCGCGGCGGTGACCACTGCCTTCTTCCCCTGCGCGCCGACGTTGACCAGGCACAAGTTGGAGTGCGCCGCGAGCTTCGTGGTAGGAGTCTTGTCAACGATCCTGGTGAAAGGCTGACCAGAGTAGAACTCGCGGTACGCTTCCTCGAGCTCCCCGGCCGAACCCTTGAGGTCGAAGTAGCAGGTGGCCAGGATGCCTCGAGTCATGGGTGCCAGATGCGGCACGAATGTCAGCCCCAGGCTCCCTTGTTCGGGGCCGCCAAGAGCCGACAGCTCCTGGACGATTTCCGGGAGGTGCCGGTGGCCCTCGACCGCGTACGCGCCGACCGACTCGTTGACCTCGCTGAAATGCACTCCCATGCCCGGCGAGCGTCCGGCGCCACTCACCCCAGACTTGGCGTCGACGACGATGTCAGAGCCGACGAGCCCGGCCGACACGGCCGGAGCGAGAGCCAGGATCGCGGCGGTCGAGTAGCAGCCCGGCACGGCGATCACCTGCGCGTCTTTCAGGTCTGCTTCGTGCAGCTCGGGGAGGCCAAGAACAGCCTTGCCGAGCAGCGACGGTGCCGGGTGCTGCCGGCGATACCACTTCGGATACTGCTCCGCATCGTGGAGCCTGAAGTCGGCGCTCATGTCGATCACCCGGACCCCGGCGGCCAGCCAGCTCTCAACCTTTGCCGCGCCTACGTTATGTGGAAGGCAGCTGAAGACGACGTCGAGGCCGTCTAACGAGGGCTCGGAGGAGAAGGCGCCTTCCAGCTCGAGAAGCGGAAACACCTCGGCATACGGCTTACCCGCATACGAGCGCGACGTCAGCTGGGTCAGCTCGACGCCGGGATGGCGCGCCAGCAGATGCACCGCGGTCATCCCCGCATAACCATTCGCGCCAGCCACGCCGACTTTCAGCTTCTTGGCCACGGACGCATGAGTATACAGGGAACTGCATAAACATCCATTCGGTCAGGCGGGGTTGAAAAAGCAGGACTGCTCTCCCGTGTGGCAGGCCGGTCCCGCGGGATGGACGCGCAGCAGCACGCTGTCGAGGTCGCAGTCGAGGCGTGTTTCAACGACCACCATGGTGTTGCCGGACGTCGCCCCTTTCTCCCACAGGCCACGGTCCCGGGAGTGGAACCACGCCGTTCCCGTCTTCCGCGTCTTCCGCCAGGCCTCCTCGTCCATGAAAGCAAGCATCAGCACCTGACCGGTGTCAGCGTCCTGGACGACCGCCGGAACCAAACCTTTCGAGAAGTCGGGAGTCACTGCCTCACCTCCAGCCCCATCGCAGCCAGGTCTTGCTTGACGTCACGGATCGAGAGCTCGCCGAAGTGGAAGATTGACGCTGCCAGCGCCGCCTCCGCCCCACCCTCGGTCAAAGCCTCGAACATGTGGCGAGCCGAACCCGCACCGCCAGATGCGATCACCGGCAACCGCACGGAGCGACCGATCGTCCGCGTGAGCTCGATGTCGTAGCCCGCATGAGTTCCGTCGAAGTCCATCGATGTCAGCAGGATCTCGCCTGCTCCCATCTGTTCGCCCAGCGCGGCCCACTCGACCGCGTCGCGTCCGGTGGCGCGTCGGCCGCCATGGCTGAACACCTCCCATCCCGGGGCATCGCCTCGCCTGCGAGCGTCGATCGCCAGGACCACGCACTGGCTGCCAAACACTTCGGCGCAGCGCGTGATCAGCGCCGGATCGTCGAGCGCCGCGGTGTTGACCGAGACCTTGTCGGCACCGTGGGTTAGGAGCTCGGCCATATCGTCCACGCTGCGGACTCCTCCGCCGACCGCCAGGGGGATGAAAACCTGGTCCGCCGTTCGCTCGACGGCTCCGAGCAGGATCTTGCGATCGTCCGATGACGCGGTGATGTCGAGGAAAACGATCTCGTCCGCGCCCTCGCGGTCATAAGCCGCCGCGAGCTCCGCGGGATCACCCGCGTCGCGGAGGTCTTGAAAGCGAACGCCTTTGACCACACGCCCGTCGGTGACGTCCAGGCATGGAATGACGCGCTTGGCCGGCATCAGGCGCACAGACCGACAAAGTTGGCGTAAAGACGCAGGCCGTCCCGTCCGCTCTTCTCGGGATGAAACTGCGTGCCCATCACGCTGCCCATCGCCGCCGCGGCCGCAGGCGCGTGGTTGGAGCAGCCGATGCGGTGCTCCGAGGCAACAGGCGCGAACGAGTGCACGTAATAGAAGTAAGAGCGATCGGCGATCCCGTCCCACAGAGCCGACCGCTCGGTCTGCATGGTCCGGGACCAGCCGATCACGGGAAGGCGCTCGCTGCCGGCAACTTCGACGACGCGCCCAGGCAGAAGGCCGAGTCCCTGGTGCCTGCCGCGCTCCAGTGACTCCTCGAACAAGAGCTGGTAGCCAAGGCATACGCCCAACACCGGTTTGCCTCGATGCGCCAGCTCGACGATGCGACGCCCGAGCCCGCGCTCCTGGAGCCTGGCCAGGGCAGGCGCGAACGCGCCGACGCCCGGCAACACGACGCCGTCCGCCGCCTCCAGCTCCCCGGCCTCAGCTGTCAGTCGCACCTCCGCGCCCACATGCGCGAGTGCGCGCTGGACCGAGCGGATGTTGCCGACTCCGTAGTCCACGATCGCGATCAACCCAGCATGCCTTTGGAGGAGGGGACGCCGGACGCGCCGGTGGCATTCATCGCTTCGCGCAGTGCAAGGCCCAGCGCCTTGAAGGTCGACTCAACGATGTGATGACGGTTGCGGCCGCGAATCACGTCCACGTGGATGGTCGCCCCCAGGTGAATGGACAGGGCACGCCAGAACTCCTCGACAACCTCCGACTCGAGAGCGCCCACGCGACCTCGCACAGCGACGTTGTAAGAGAGGAACGGGCGGCGCCCGAGGTCGATCACGACGCGAGCCAGCGCTTC
>Ga0209056_10008224_pt1 | contig 10699 bp, 9 predicted proteins | sample GraSoiAngelo_114_FD_185876 | JGI IMG/M metagenome (GOLD analysis project Ga0209056, IMG submission 185876) | Grasslands soil microbial communities from the Angelo Coastal Reserve, California, USA - 14_0903_13_40cm (SPAdes) (version 2) | ecosystem: Environmental > Terrestrial > Soil > Grasslands ...
TAAAAGGGCAGGACTGCCGCCCAATCAGCGCGACGCAATTGTCGATCTCTTGCGGCGAGCCGGTTTGCCGACGCATTTGCCATCGAATTTTCCGCGCAAAAAGATTTTCACTGCCCTTCCGTACGACAAGAAATTCGAGAGCGGACACATTCGGTTTATTGTTACGCCACGCATTGGTGCCGCGCGCATCACGAACGACGTGACGCTCGACGACATTCGCGAAGCAGTTGATGAATTGTAGGGCGTCTGTATCAGACGCCATGGCGTTTCGAAGAAACGCCCTACAAAACCAACCACGCGGTCAATCATCCTTGTTTCGCGCGGCGCGATAATACTGGATCAAGCCATCCGCCACGCTGTCCGCATATTCACGAAAAATGCCTTTGCGTTCCTTGCCGTTGACGTTGCGCGTTCCCTCGTAATCGCCAGCCTGGATGCGAGCGAAAGCGTCGTGGCTGTTCATGACGTACGGTTCACAATAAACGACCGGGCAACGATAAAGCCGCGTAGCCAGCAAATTACGCGCATACACATAGCCGCTTGTTCCAATCGTCGTTGCATTCTGCGCGGTTGGATACTGATAGGGCGGCAATTGCATTTCGTTCGCCATGGTTCCAGCAATCGCATCGGCTAGCGGTAATTCTTCATCACTGACGCGGCTCAAAAGTCGCCGGATCATCTCGAAGCGCTCATCGTCCAACTCGAGCTCGTCCTGCAAATATGCACCGTTAACAAGCAGATGCAGATGATTCGTGTCGGTCAAGGTCGGATTGTTTGGGTCGCCCCAGCCTTCAGCATTTAAATGCAGACAAAGCACGAGATCAGGATGCAATTTGAAGTTCACCAGCGCCGCCCGGCGTCGAATTTCGCTGTAACGGTAGAATAAAATTTCGCTCTGCCAGCGAATCGTTTGTTCTTTTTCGGGATCATTTGGATCAAGAACATCCAGCCGCGGTTGTGGCACGCCGTTTCTAATCAGAATTTTGCCGGCGAGCAGTATAAAATCCTCCGGACGCTTTGGCGTAACCGGCTCCTCGCTGTTGCGGATAAAGAAGACTTTCGCGCCCAATTGTCGCAGTCGCGGCGCTAGCAGACGCGCTACGCGCAAAGCCAGATCGCCTTCCTCCACCGGCGCGCTGTTCCCGACCTGGAACCAGCGCTCCTCCATCTTTGCCCATTTCCCGCCAAGATGCCCGGGGTCAAGCGCGATCCGCAAACCCGAGAGCGGCTTTTCGCGTTTCGCGGGCGGCAAAGATTTGGCAGGCCGCCAAAGTCGCGGCACGGGATTGCGCGCGTCGTCGTTCTCTGCAAATCGCAAGCTGAAAAACCCTTGCGCATCCCGATTCATCAGAATCCGTGCGGTCTTCTCGTTTATTCCGATCAAATCCGGAGCTAACCCGTGAGTGCAATAAACGTCCCGAATTAGCCGGGTGAAATCATCGTGGGTAATTGTTTCCTGGTAATTTTCCAAAACCCCCCATTTGGGATGCGCACCGAGAATTCCAAGATTTTCGGCGGCGTGACTGGCCGCGGGAAAGATCAGGACGAATGACGAAAGAATGACGAAACACGAATGGCTCCGCCACGTTGAATCGTTAAATCGTTGAATCGTTAAATCGTAAATCCGATGTAACAGTGTAACGATGTAACCAATTACGCGGCCCCCCCCGGATTTCGTCATTCGTCATTCGAGCTTCGTCATTTTACCCAACATCCGTGTTTGGATTTCGCTTTCTTTAATACGATGGTCGCAGAATGCTAACGGTTCTTTTTCTGGGCGATATCGTTGGCGCGCCCGGACGCAACGCCGTGATCGCGCGATTGCCCGAGCTGAAGGAAAAGCACGCACTGGATTTCATTATCGTCAACGGCGAGAACGCCGCCGGCGGTCGAGGGATAACCGGAAAAATTACAATTGAGCTTTTGCGGGCAGGCGTGTCGGTTGTCACGACCGGTGACCATATTTGGGATCAAAAGGACATTGTCCGATTCCTCGACCTGGAGCCGCGCTTGCTGCGCCCGCTGAATTATCCCGAGGGCGCACCAGGCAGCGGTTCGATCGTGCTGGAGACGGCCAAGGGGAAAGTTGGCGTCATCAATGTCCAAGCGCGCACGTTTATGCAACCGATTCTGGAGAACCCGTTTCGCGCGGTCGAAGCAGTAGTAACGAAGATACGCGAACAGACCGCGAACATTATTGTGGATGCGCACGGCGAGACCACGAGTGAAAAGATCGCGCTCGGCCGATTTCTCGATGGAAAAGTCTCCGCCGTAATCGGCACTCACACCCATGTTCAGACAGCCGACGAACAAATCTTTCCTGCCGGCACTGCATTTTTGTGCGACGCGGGAATGTGCGGTCCGGTGAATTCCATCCTCGGGCGCGCCATCGATCCGATCATGAACCGGTTCATCTCGAATCTACCGGCATCGTTCCCGGTCGCCGGTGGCGAAGTGCGCTTGCGCGGGGCGCTTATCGAAATTGATGAGACCACCGGTCGCGCGGTACGCATTGCACGCGTCGATGAGCCTGGACCAAGTGAATCGGTTCCATCGGAGCCTGAGCCAAAGATCGACATGGAGCAGGTGCCTTCTCCGGAACAGACTTAAAGAGTTACATTTGCAGCCAGCTATCCATGGCCTGAGTTTCGAATTCTCCAGAAAGACCAACGTCTAATAGAAAAATCATGAAAAAATATTCTGCTCTCACTCTGATTATGGCTCTGGCGCTTTGCGCCTCGCAATTTGTCCAGGCGCAAGCCAGCAAAGACACGAAGGAAGCAGCCAAGTATTCGAAGGAAGGATTTGAAGCGACTGAAAACAAAGACTGGGACAAAGCGGTCGAAGCATTTCGCAAGGCGGCGCAGCTTGACCGCAAACAAGCGCTAAATCTCGTCGCCGCCCTTCAACACCGCGGAATGGAATATACGACTCAGAAACAATTCCCGGAAGCGATTGCCGACTTTAGTGAAGCGCTGAAGCTAAAATCAGACGATGCAAATATCTATGAGCGTCGCGCCTATGTGGAGATGAAGACAAATGACTACGATAAAGCGCTGGCCGACTATTCCGAGGCGATCAAGCTCAAGCCGAACGAGGTTAAATATTACCTCTATCGCAGCTACATCTACGAAACAAAAAAAGACATTAAAAGTTCGATGGCGGATACCGAGAAAGCTCTAAAGCTTGATCCCAAGAACCAGGAAGCGCTCAGTCGCAAGTCGCGACTGGAAGCACTGCAATCTGCGAATGCACCGTTGTCTCCGCCACCAGCGGCCTCGCCAAAGACTTCACCACCAGCAAAAGGCCGGCCCTGATTCGCAGTCAGACCGAGTCGGCGGTTACGAATTACTGCTGTTTGGCGACATCGCCGGTTCGCCTGTGTCATCTGTTTTTGGCGCCGGGGCAAATCGTCTTTTCCGGCGGTTCGCGGGCAGTGGTGTCAACGTCATCGTGATGTTGCGGCCGGTGATCTTCGGTTCCATTTCAACTTGCGACATGCCGGAGAGATCTTCGCGCACCTTCTCCATCAGCTGCATGCCAAATTCTTGGTGCGCCATTTCGCGGCCACGGAATTGCAACTGCACTCGCACTTTGTTTCCTCGATCGAGGAATTCTTCGCCGTGACGAATTTTCGTCAGATAATCATGATCGTCGATATTAACGCGAAACTTAATTTCTTTCAGCTTCGCACCGGCAGGTTTCTTCTCCCGCTCGTGTTTGGAAATGTCGTATCGGAATTTCCCGAGCCCGACGATTTTGCAAACTGGCGGGTTTGCCGTTGGCGCAATCTCGACAAGATCAAGACCAATACTCTGCGCTTTGCGCAAAGCATCCGACAATTTCATGACACCGAGCTGTTCGCCAGTGGACCCTAAAATGACCCGGACTTCGCGGGCGCGAATCCGACCGTTTACACGAAATTGTTGTTGCAGATTAAATCAAGCTCCTGGCCAGCGAAACGGGAGTGCGCCGCAACGCCGTGTTTTTCTTTATCGCAATTTCCAGTTTCCACTTGCGTAGATCGACCGGAACACTCTGGCACCGCCGCAGCTGCGATAACCACGACGACCTGCTCGCATTAATAACCGCGAGCCGAGAGGAAGTTGTAGACGACATTTTTACGCTGGCAAGCCGAATCTGGTGACAATCAGGTGGCGATTTTCTAACAATCCAGCGGCGCCGAGCGTCCGAGGCGAACAATGTGCAACGGAGAGACGGAGTCGTAGTGATCGGGGATATCTGCTGTTGGCCTGATCCCGTCCGGGATTCACAGTTCCATAATCTAGCTGGGCGGACGCAATCTCAATCGTGTTCACCGCGGTGGTTCGCCGAAATGGGCTTTGTGCGCGGCGTAAGCGGCAGCGTCATCGAGCATCGAGTCAATGGTCGCGACAAACGGTTCCAGCCTGACGAATCCGGAAAAAACCGCGCGGTCCCCAATTTCGCTGTCAAACACGAGCGTGGGCCGCTGCGTCACTTGCAACAAATGAAAATCGGCGGTGGCTGCCCGGACACGCGTTTCAACCACGGTTGAACGCGCACGTTCGAGCAACTCCTTGGCACCGAGATTGGCCGCCTTCGCTCCGATTTCAGCGGCGATCTTCCAGTCGCCGAAATGTTGTCCTTCGCGCAAACCAGCGTAGGCAAGCGCGAGACGCACCCGATCGTCCGTGATCCCAAGATCTCTGGCAGCTTCAGCCACACAATTTGGCGCGAGATATTCCGGACGGCCGGGCTCGAACCACTCGCTGCTTAACATGAAAGGCGAACGCATGATTGTCCCGCTGCGCCGGTAAAACCATTCTTCCTCCTCGTGCGAAGTCGGCAGCCCGGTTTTATCGAGCAGCGCGATCTTCCACCGAAAGTCGACTTTGCCCTCGTAGCGCTTTTTTAATTCCGCCCACGCCGGCTCGGCGAAGAAACACCACGACGAGATGACATCGAGATAGTAGGTAACCGTGATACGCATAGCTTTTTCGATTTGTACTTTGAACGCCGAACGTTCAACTCCGAAAGTCTTCGGGAGCAGCGCCCAACTTCGAATGTTTAATTCAAAACGCGAGCAGATAAATCCTGCAAGAAATACCCAGCCTCAAACAAAGTTGTGGACCTGAACCACATTTTTCTTTTTCTCGCGGTCGTTTCACCGCTGCTTGTGTTGGCGCGGACATGGCGTCCCGGTGGAACGTGTCATGGCTGGCGTATCGCCGCGCTTGTCGTTCTCGCAATTACCGGTGTCGCCTGGATTCTATTCCGCCCGGCGGCCGGATACATCGGAGGCGGGGCTTGGTTCGCTCTCTTGTTTCTCCCGGCAATTGGATTGCGCAAAATGACCGAGCTCGCTGCTCAGGGAAATTATAGATCGGCCAAAAGACTTGCCGCGGCTCTTCAAATTTTGCACCCGACCGCTGAGTCGCGCGAGCAGGTTCGATTATTTCGCCATTTGGAATCTCGTCAGAACCACCGAGCGGTTTTCGGTTCTGTTCCGATCGAGCGCGAAATCACACAGCAGGACCGACTTCCCTATTTCCGGCGTGCGCCCGCCGTTTTGATCTTGATTCTGTTTAATGCGGCCGCGTTCCTTTTCGAAATTTCATTCGGCAATTGGAACGACCCGGAAGTCCTTCATCGGATCGGCGCACTGGAGCCTTATGCTGTTGTGGTGCAGGGCCAGTACTGGCGTCTTTTCACCGCGCTCTTCGTGCATGCAGGTTTCGCCCATCTGCTTTTCAATCTTTTTGCACTCTATGTTCTTGGCCCGCCGCTGGAGCGATCAATCGGCGCAATGCGATTCGCTTTGTGTTATTTGATTTCGGGGCTTGTCTCGAGCGCAGGCGTAGTGCTCTTGACAATGATTGGTCTGATTCAAGTGGCTCAGCTCGTCGGCGCATCGGGATGCATAATGGGCATCGTCGGTGCGTGGGCCGGGTTCTTGGTGCAACATCGTCACGCGCCGCATGCAAAACAACGATTGGCAAATATCTTGATGATCGTCGCGATACAAACAGCATTCGATCTATCGACGCCGCAGGTCAGCATGGCCGCGCATCTTTGCGGATTAATCGCCGGGTTCGTTCTCGGGTTTATCCTCGCCCCGCGAACTCTATCTGTGGCCGGGATCGGCGACCCGGGAAGGACTGACAGGATAACTTGATAAGGCCCGACCTTCCAGAAGAGCAGGACGCCTTCGTTGAACGCCGCAACTGGCAATTGCCGATTATTCAGCTGAGGGAGCCACATTCCTTCATTCAAGGCAGACTTGCCGGATCGAGTTTTCTTGATTAACTGCCGCTCGGTTTCCCCGCTGCGTTCGCATGCCGACTTTTCAAACTTACAATGTGACTCCGACCTTGCCGGCGACGCTCGAGCCGCTGCGCGAGATGAGTTTCAATCTTTGGTGGACATGGGAGCCGTCCGCGCGCCGCCTCTTCCGGCACCTCGATCCGGAGCTGTGGAACCGGACCAATCACAATCCGGTACGCATGCTCCAGCTCTCGCGGCAATCGCGGCTGGAGGAACTTTCACAGGACAAAACTTTTCTCCGCGAGCTGAAGCAGGTTTTCGAGGCGTTCGAGAAATACTTGGGTCGCAAAGACACTTACGGAAAGACCGGCGCCGGGAGCACGATCAAAAACCCGATCGCCTATTTTTCCGCCGAATTTGGTTTTCACGAGTCAATTCCAAATTATTCCGGCGGTCTCGGCATTCTGGCCAGCGACCATTGCAAATCGGCGAGCGATCTCGATCTAAACTTCGTGGCGATCGGGCTGCTCTATCGCCATGGTTACTTCAGGCAACAGATCGACAAAGAGGGCATTCAGGAAGCGATCAATCTCAATCAAAATTTTCATCACCTGCCTATCCGTGAAGTACGCCGCGGCGACATGAGCTTGCTAGTCTCGGTCCCGATTCTGGATCGCGACGTTTTTGCCAAGCTTTGGGAGCTGCGTGTGGGCCGAGTCAGCGTCTACCTTCTCGATACAGACACTCCGCAAAACAGCGCTGAGGACCGATTAATCACCGCTGAGCTTTACGGCGGCGACCTGGAAATGCGGATGCGCCAGGAAATCATACTCGGGATCGGCGGTGTGAAAGCGCTCAGCGCCCTCGGCATCCAACCTGATGTATTTCACATGAACGAAGGCCACTCAGCGTTCCTCGCGCTCGAACGCATTCGTCTTAACGTCATCCAGAAGAAACTCGATTTTTACTCCGCTCTCCAGGTCGTGGCGGCGGCCAATATTTTCACTACGCACACGCCAGTTCCCGCTGGCAACGATTCATTCCCGCGCGAAATGATGCGAAAATATTTTGGCGCATTCGCCAAGGAACTGAACATTCCCTTCGACGAATTGTTCTCATTCGGCCAAACGCGCGTTGATCCGAGCGACCCATTCAGCATGACCATCCTCGCGTTGCGGCTGAGTCGGCACGCCAACGGCGTAAGCAAATTGCACGGCGAAGTCACTCGATCGCTTTGGAAAGACGTCTGGGCCGGTGTCCCAGTGCAGGAAGTCCCGATCACCAGCATCACGAACGGTGTCCACACCAAGACCTGGATGGCGCCGGAATTTTCGGCGCTTTATCAAAAGCATCTCGGCGCATGGGAGGAACATCTGGCTGAGCCGGAGTTTTGGCGCGGCGTCATCGATATTCCGGATACACAACTCTGGGAGACGCATCAAAAACTTAAACTGCGTCTCATTGAGTTTGTACGCGAACGGGTGCGACGACGCCGCGAGCGCGTGGGCGAATCGCCGGAGGCCATTCGCAAAGTCAATCGCATTCTCGATCCGGAAATTTTGACTATCGGTTTTGCCCGTCGCTTTGCGACTTACAAACGCGGCACGCTCTTGTTCAGCGACAAGGAACGGTTGAAGCGATTGCTCAACGACACCACGCGGCCTGTGCAGTTCATTTTCGCAGGCAAAGCGCATCCACGTGACGAAGCCGGCAAGGCGCTTATCCAGGAGGTTTACAAGTTCAGCCGCGAAGTCGGTTTCGAAAATCGCGTCGTTTTTCTGGAAGACTACGACAGCTACATCGCGCGCCGTCTTGTGCAGGGTGTCGATCTTTGGCTAAATCATCCGCTTCGTCCGCTGGAAGCGAGCGGGACGAGCGGAATGAAATCGGCGCCCAACGGCGGGATTAACCTTAGCGTGCTCGATGGCTGGTGGCGTGAAGGTTACAACGGCAACAACGGCTGGGCGATTGGGGCCGAGATCGATAATGGCACGGTCGAATTTCAAAACGAAGCAGACGCGGCCAGTCTTTATCAATTGCTCGAGAACCAGATCATTCCGCTTTATTATGCGAAGCCCGACGGCAAACTTCCCCTCGCCTGGCTACAATTGATGCGCGAATCGATCCGAAGCGTCACGCCGGTCTTCAACACGCAGCGGATGGTGAAGGAATATACCGAGCGGCTTTATATCCCCGCCGCGAAATCGTACGAGGATTTTTCTCGCAATGGTTGCGGCGCGGCCACGCAATTGAGCCAGTGGAAAGCGCAGATGCGCAAAGATTGGCCGCAAGTGCAGATTTCCGACGTGCAAGTCGCGAACAAAGATCGACAAAATATTTTGGTCGGCGAATCGCTGGAAATTAGCGCGCGAGTCCATCTCGGCGCAGTCGATCCAAAACATGTGCGCGTGGAAGCGTACCATGGCGAAGCAGACAACGGCGACATCCGCAATCCAACGGCGACGGTGCTGAATCAAAGCAGCCAGGTAGATGCGGATGGCAATTATATCTACCAAGGATCGGTCCCGGCGACTGAAAGCGGCACTTACGGCTTCAGCATCCGCGTTGTCCCCACTCACCCACATCTGATGCAAGCGCACGAACTGCGCTTGATCACGTGGTCGTAAAGCCTACCGCCACGCTGTTATCCTCTAGTTGGTAGAGCCGATCGACGAGGTGTCTCTCGTAAGTTGCGTCCGCGCCGCTGTTATCGCAGAATGGCGCGGCCTACCTGAGAAGAAAACGCGAGCGGATCGCTGGCAATCACCGGCAGATCTGGTCCCGAAATTGATGCAACGTCTCGGGTTACGCGAGCGCCTGCACGAGACAGAAGTCACCGACGCCTGGTCGAAAATCGTCGGCGAATTTATTGCCGCGCACTCTGCGCCGGTTGCATTGCGCGAATGCGTTCTCTACGTTCGGGTGCTCCAGCCGGCCCTGCACTACGAACTCGAACAAGTTTCAAAGCTCGAAATCCTGCGAAAACTGAAAAAACGCTTCGGCTCGAAAACCATTCGCGATGTACGATTTAGGGTTGGCTGATTTGGAAGGCCAACGGCAAGCAACGCTTTTTAATCTTGTAGTTGGGCGATGTCTCAACTATTTTTGCGACATCCCCGAACTAAATGCTTGTATAGTATCTGCGAAAATGATAAAAGACCACGTGTAATGTTAGCTAACTAGAAAGGAACACACTTATGCCAATAGCAGAATCGGAAAAAAAATTGGTTCACCAAGTAACGACAGATGGCACGACGAAGTACCTCGTTATTCTTCCAGACGGGTCCAAGCACAAAGTGGTGCCCCCGCAGGACGCAGCCGTAAACAGAATTGTGGGTGTTGCCGAAGCCGCTTTAAAAGAAGTTTTCGATAAAACGGAGGCGAGCCTGGCATCTGGCGTGAAGATCGGATTCGCTGACGTGTCCGCAAACTTCTAAGCAGTGCTGCGACTACTCCCGAGTCGTCAGACATTCAATTGATGGGAGTAACGCTGAAGTCGTTGCGCCGAGGGACGCATAGATCGGCCAGCCTTAACGACACACTCAACCGCGTGCTGCGTCTTGCCCCGGTGATGGGGATCACGCGCGTCGCAAACGTCACCGGGTTGGACTCAGTGGGCATTCCGGTGGTGATGGTAAGCCGGCCCAACTCGCGGTCTGTCGCCGTGTCGCAAGGAAAGGGAATTGATCTCGCCAGCGCGCGTGCGTCGGGATTGATGGAAGCAGCTGAACTGTACCATGCCGAGACCATCACCCTGCCGCTGCGGTTAGCCGCTTACGAGGAGCTTCGCTATCAATACAGCGTCGTCGAAATTGACGATCTTCCACGCGGCGCCGATTCCCGTTTTCATCCACTTTTGCGCGTCCTCTGGTGCGAAGGTCGAGACCTCCTGAGCGGGGCAAATCTGTTTGTACCTTATGAACTGGTTCACACGAATTACACGATGCCATTGCCGGATGGCCATGGTTGTTTCTCAGCCAGCTCAAATGGATTAGCCTCTGGAAACACTTTAATCGAAGCTATTAGCCAGGGAATCTGCGAGGTCATTGAGCGGCATGCTACCGCTCAATGGAAATTCGGCCGAGCACTCGAGGAAGACCGCGTCGATTTAACAAGCATCGGCGATCCAATTGCGCGGGAGATCATTGAGAAATTTGAATCGGCTGGGCTGCTCGTTGCCGTTTGGGACATCACAACCGACATCGGAATTTCTGCGTTTGCTTGTTTGATAATGCCACAGGCCGAAGCCGTGTGGCATCGTGCGGCAGCTGCAGGTTATGGCTGCCATCCCGCTCGTCAGATCGCACTGTTACGAGCCCTAACTGAGGCGGCGCAGACTCGGCTGACAGTCATATCCGGTTTACGCGATGATTTCCGCGGCAACACGTATGAGCAGTTGCAGGACATCGACGTGATGTGGTCGATCCGCGATTGCGTCACTGTCTCGAGACCG
>Ga0209056_10008227_pt1 | contig 10696 bp, 11 predicted proteins | sample GraSoiAngelo_114_FD_185876 | JGI IMG/M metagenome (GOLD analysis project Ga0209056, IMG submission 185876) | Grasslands soil microbial communities from the Angelo Coastal Reserve, California, USA - 14_0903_13_40cm (SPAdes) (version 2) | ecosystem: Environmental > Terrestrial > Soil > Grasslands...
CCGCCGGTCCTTCGAAATACTCAAGGCTCAAGCGCGATTCTCCAGACCGATGTCTTTGTAGTGCTCCGCGTCGTATCCGCACGCAAGAGCTTTGATGAAGGTTTTGCGCCGGTCATATCGACGAATGTGCTCAGCAGACTTCGCGCTCTGGCTCTGGCATTTCCTGACATCGTTATACCTGCGGCGACTGCTTCGTAGGCGAGCAGGTCCGTTTTTGCTCCTTTTTCGTTCGTTCGTTTCTTTAGCCAGGCGACTATTTCCGGCACGGTCGCCGGTGCTGCCGACATTTCTGCCTGAATGGCGTGCACCAGGCCCTTCTCATTCCCCAAAATCCATCCAACCACGTCTTCCATTTCCAGTCCCTTGGGCCATTGCACTACATATTCCGGCGGATTCGCCGCTTTCAGCAGCGCTTTCGCATATTCGTCGCCAGCGGTGTCACCGTCAACCAACGCCACGGCTCCAGGTCGTATGTCCTTAATTTTTTCCACCGTATCCAGAACGCACCCGTCGTGAGTCGGCGCAATCCCAAACACCGTCCCAAACGGCAGTGAGTCCGCGGAGTCACCGAGATATTCGCTCGCGGCGCACACACAAAATAGTCGGAGCCACTCGACATCGGTACGGCCCTCGGGAACCAGAACGAGCCGATGCATCAGCGCTTCGATAAAAGACTGTCGATTCTCCTGGAACAGCTTGCGAACCCCATTCTTGGCTGAAGAGGGCAGGGCAGCCTTCAGCATAGGCACGACGGTCGTCGAAGCGGTCCCCGCCGGATTTACCATGCGGATGTCGGTCGCAGCACACACCGCAGCGACCCGAGGAGAGTGCGTAGTGCACACTAGCTGACTCGAAGAATTCCGCAGGCGATGCAGGACTTGGGCCTGCACGCCCGGAGGCATGTGCAGTTCAGGCTCTTCCACCGCGATGATGACATTCTGATTCGCTTTGCGGCGACGCTCGGCAATCTGGAGCACCAGAAGCGCTGTCTGCAGGGAGAGCAATCCCGAGCCATGACGGCCAGCGGGCAGAGAGACGGAGTTGCGATAACGATAATGCGGAACGAGCGCCTGCAGTAGCGATTCCGTATCTGTGGCGGTAAGCCTAAGCTCCAGTCCCGGACTGCCCGGCACCAATTGTTTTAGTTGACCGTCGATTCCCTCGCGAAGCTCCTTCAGTACGCCTTGAAGGTCCACGCGGTGTTCATCTTGGCGGAGCCGGTCCCGTTCGGCCAGGACTTCGGCGGCTTCGAGCGACCCGCTGCTCTCAAGAATCCTTCTGAATAGCTCGGAATTGAAAGAAACCAGGCGGTCCCACGTTCGATGGGCTGGAACCAGGAAAAAGCCGAGTTCCGGAAGCAGCCTTGCCGGAACGGTTTGGACTACTTCTTCATCGAAGAGATCGGAGATAGCGTCGTCATCATGGAAATAGCGTACGGTTTCAACGCACAGCTCGCTCCGATCAAACCGTGCGCAAAAGCCAAGCTGAACACATAGCGTGTCCGTTGCGGTCTCCGGTTCCGGCAAAAGTTTGCCAGACGAGGCATTCAGCCATTTGGGCACGCCGCGCCGTTCCGAAAACCATTGGCTGTGATCCGACGCCGTGTTGGAACTGAATCCGGTGATGGTCGCGGTAAGCCTGATGCGATCCGCAGCTGCAGGGTTACTGCCAAAGAAGTCATGTTCAGTTAGTGTCCGGACAAGCCGATCTCTGCCAAACAACAGGGCGAAAGCTTCTAGGACCGTGCTCTTGCCAGCGCCGTTAGGCCCGACAAGCACGGTCTGGCGCTCGCCAAAATTAACTTGAGCGCTCTCTATTCCTCTAAAATTCTCGATGTCGAGCTGTCGAATCCACATACGCTCTCGCTAAGATGTTGAAGCCGTCTGCCGATACAGCTCGTCGAAAATCTGATCAGCGCCCCATGCCTGCGCTGCTGTAAATGCCAGCCGCCGCTTCTGATCACTTGATAGGTCCCCCGCAGGTTTGTAACCCAGGTCATGCTCTGCTTCAGACCATGCGTGTTGAAATAGTGTCTTTATCTGAAGCTCGAAAAACGGAATTGATTCATCCTCCTTCACCGTATCGTCAAATACATCCCTGGGAATAAACAGGATGAAATGTCGGCCTTCATAGCCAAATTCTCGCTCCGAGTCCGGCACTATTTGGCGTGACTCGATAAACCGGAAATACTTTTTGATTTCTCCGGCGAGAGCGTCCACGTCGCTCTTATAGAAGGTTACGATCCGTGCGCCGAGCTGATCCTGAATTTGATTTAACGGATCGCTGTACTTGGGCTTTCCCTCGGTTTGCTTCTCCGCCTTCATGATAAACCGCTCAACCGTCTTCGCCCTTACAGAGATTCGGTCGATTCTTGCATGGGCGTCAAATATACCCTTGAGGTGCGCTCCTAGACGGGCAGCGATGGGCAAGAGCATCTTGTCCCGCCGGGCGGAATATTCCTCCCGGAGGGATGTCATGACGTTGCCTTCTTAAACCGCTGATCGATGACTTTGCCCTGCGTCGAGAATCTCACCAGGGCTTTGGACGGATCAACCACTTCCCTGGTGAAAACCTTGTCGAACCGTTCTGTGGATGCTGTCAGCAGGCCGCCGTTATCGAGTTCGACCGTTTTGATGGCTACATGCTTCAAAAATTCTGCTGGCACGAAACGGAAGCGCTCTCCAAACAAGCTCGCTCGCGGGAACTGGTCCTTGATCGCTTCCTGAGTCTCTGCTGAAACATGGAACCGACTCATAGTCTCCTGCGCGCTCACAACTTTCCTCGGCATTCCCGCCACGAGGTGATGAACTGCGGCAATGTCTTCTTTCACCTTCGTCTCGGTCGACCTGTTCATTGCCTCCCGCACGGCGATTGCAAAGCGCCGCGTTCCGGCCTCTCCGGGCGTCAAGAAATCGGATCGGAGAAAATCGCGAATCCAGTAGTCGGAAATAAAACTGTCAGCGCTGTTAATTTGCTTGTCCACCGCTTTTCCCTTCCAGAAATCCTTGTCATGCGAGCGCCCGGAATAGACGGCGGCCTTGTACGAAGTGGCACTTTTCATAAAAATGCGTTCGAGGAATTCGACACTCAGGCCCTTCTCCTTTTCCTCAGCGAGGATGCCGCTGTCGGCCGGGAATCGTGATATGACGACCTTCGTTTCCCCCTTTTTCTCGCCGGTCATCAAAAATAACAATCCGAGTCCTGACTTGTTTGTCGTGACCTTCTGCAGGCGCCTCGCCATCAGTCTGCCGCCAGCGAGGTCGCAGGTTTTGATGTACGAGAGAACAGAGTCTCTGCACTCGTTCCGCTGCTCGTCTTCCTCGTCCGGGACGAAAGCGATGTCGTGTTGACACTCCTCCTCAGCCGTGTCGAAGACCTTCTTGAGCATATCGAAAAGACGCCCCGTCTTCGTCACCGCTGTGCCGTTTATCTCATGCGGTTCTTCCAGGTTCTTTCCCGGATGTATTAGAAAGCTGTGTATGGCACTGATCTCCATCGCTCCTCCTTGAGCTGGAGTGAATAACAGGAAGCGATAATGGGGACCCTCGAAGCTCGCTTACTTTACTGCGACTGCAACCACCACTTGTTAAAGTCACTTATTGAGAGATTAGGCGAACGCCGTGGGGAAGGCAACCAAGAGCAAGCCAAAGCCGTTGAAATTAGTTTACTTAGCGAGTACTTTCTCTAGTCCAATGCAGTCGCAGACACAGGGAGCCCAACTATGGCAACCATCGAACGTTACGTCCAGCCGCCGAGGCTATACCGATACCGCTCGCTGGAAAACTTTGATCGCGAAATAGAGGCGATTGAAGAGGGCTACCTATTTTGCGGCGATTTCAAGAGCATGAATGATCCGATGGAAGGGCTCTTTAGCTCAAGCCAGAATCTTCGGGAGAGCGACGACTACCGAGCCGTAAGACAGTCAATAAGGAATAACAAATCTGACATAGGAATGTGCTCTTTCAGCGAGGTGCACAATCACGAGTTGATGTGGGCGCATTATGCGGACCAATTCAAAGGCATCTGTATCTCTTACAGACTGTCGAAGTTGATGAAAGCGTTGCCGGCCGAAATAACTTTTGTGCGCATGTTCTACAATGAGACAGAGCCCACAATCTACCCTACTCATAGTGATCACAGTCGGGTTGCAAAAATGATTTTGTCCTATAAAAACTATCGATGGCTTTACGAACGGGAATGGCGGATGTTCGCCCCGCTCGGCAAGATATCCTACCAGGACAGCAAATGCGTGACGCGGGTATATCTCGGGTCCCGCATCAAAGACAGTCATCGGAATCAGATTACCGGCAGGCTGAAGCGATTAAAGATTAAGACAAGCCAGATGAAGATCGACAAGTATTCCATCAGCTTTGAGGCGAGATCTAAGAGCGCGACCTAAACGCATTGACTGAAGTTGCCTTCGCGCATCACCCGCGCTAAATCCGCCCTCCGATCCCTGCCGCCTGTTGCAGGCATCCTAAGCGCGTGATAATCCGGCTTATCAAGCTCAGACTCAGCCTTAGTATTCGATCTTCAGATCCAGTTTCACTGCGGCGAAATCCACACCAGCCAGTTCACTAATTCTTTTGCGTGCGCTTGCCATCACTTCTCCGATGGTGCTGGCGGATTCTGGCCCAGGCAGAGCGGGTTCGTCCCCGATTTCAACCTCCTCGCTTTCTGTTCCCTCATTCGCTTCCAAAAGGGTGCTCATCGGATAAACGGCAATTGGCTTGTGTTTCTCAGCGATCCCCGATCCTTTGCTCGCAGGTATGCCGCGACTATCAGCATCAAGACCGACCCACATTCCGAAATTATCTTGAATGTTCTGCCCCGCCTCTCGCCGGGCAGCGTATGCAGTATCAAAACGCTGACGCACTTCCTTACCATCCAATTCATATACTTCGACATTGCGGGGGTCATCCTTTTGATCCACTACGCCGACGAGGACAATGTCCACGCCATCCAGGGTCTTCCATTTCTTCCCGCCGTTAAGGGGAGGAAAGGCTATCCAGCGATCCTTACTCGTCCGGATCGAGGCCCGCAGTTCCTTTGAGCCCTTCTTGACAATCCACACGTTTGAGCGGCCTCGGCCTGGCACTCGTTTCAGCCGGTATCCTTTTTCTTCCGCGGCTCTCTTGACCGCGCCAACGAGAATGGCCCAAGTTTCCGTGTCCGACATTTCCGTGAATTTGTTTGACATGTTGTTCCCCCTGTTAGAATGTGGTATTGGTTGAACCAAAACAAGGCTATCATACCATATACCGAACAGAAGTCAAACTAAATACATACCGTATGATACGGTGTAGCACGGTTTGTCTTAGGCCCCGTGGTCGTGATCGCAACTCGCCATGATTGCTGAGGCAGCGGGGAAGAAATCGCTTTCAAATCGGCACTTTGTGCGAGGCGGAGTCGCGCACAGAGCGCCGCCGCTTGTCGTAAATCTGCGTTGTGGTGATGTGCTTGTGGTCGACGAGGTCCTGTACGGACTCGATGGGTACGCTGGTATCAAGCAGCAGCGTCGCCGTCGTCGCCCGCAGTGAATGCGGCGAGTACACGCACACCTGATCCTTCTCACCATCGGGCAGCTCTATTTCGTGCATCGCGCCGGGCACCCGCTCCAGGTAGCTCATGAGCACGCGGTACATGCTGCGCTGGTTCATGCGGCGGGAGGCGAGCGCGTCAGCGCGCCTGGAGCGGATAGGGCGGAAGAGGGGACCGCTCTCTATCCAGGCGGCGGCTTTGATGTATTCAGTGATGGCTTCCGCCGCGCTGAAATGTGTCCCCTTGGTTTTGGCGCGCGCGCCCTTGAGCTGGAAGCGGAGCGTCGCCTCGTCGCCGTCCTGGTGGAAGTCGGAGACATTGAGCTTGCAGCCGGTTTCAATGCGCGCGCCGGTATACAGGTAGAACTTCAGAATAGCGCGGTCACGAATATCCAGCAGCGAATTTCCCGCAGGTATACCCATCAGCTGCCGCGCCCGCGTTTCAGAGAGGGCGCGGGTTTCATCGACGGGATCGGAGGACTCGCGCGAAATAAATTGAGCATGGGCGGGATTGGGCACGGTGATCGGCAGTCGCAGCTCCGCCGCGGCGCCGCTTAAGAATTTATAGAACGACGACAGCGAGGAAATCCGCCTATTGATCGTCTTCGGCGCCCCGCCGTGTTCCCCCATGTGGTCCTTAAAGGACTGGACATCGGGGATGGAGACGCGCAGCAGCTTGGCCGAATCGTCCGGCCAGGCGAATCCGCAGAACTCGACAAAGGCCATGACATCGCCACGGTAAGCACGGCGCGTGTGGTCGGATTTGCGGCGGTTGACCCAGGCCTCGAAGATGCTTGCGACTGAGTGGAAGAAGTTTTCGACGCGGCGTTCGATCTCGGGAGTGTTCGCGCCGGCAATCACCGGAGGCAATGCCGGCAGGTTTTCCGATTCAGGTGGCGTTACGACATCCGGCATCCGCCCGACCGTGTTTTGATTCGTTAATGTGTCTGATAACAGAATTTATCAGACACATCAATCCGAAAGAGAAGGGGCACTATTTCACGGCGAGCAACTCCCACGATCCGCCGAGCTTTTGAAGCCGCAGCGTGTCCCTTTCCGTTTTCAGGCGATACACACCTTCAGGAAAAAGGCTTTCATCAAAGACCGGAGCAATTGGCTTCAGCGATACGCTAATCCGACTTTTCTCCGCTGGAGCCTGGCCCCCAGCACGGACTTCACCCGCCAAACACTCAAACCGAGTGTTGTACTCCACCGCCGATTCAGCTTTCGTGGCGGATTCCACGCCTTGGCAGTTGCAGGCTAAGCGCAGGGACCGTACGAGCGGCCGGTCTCCCAAGTTCAGAAAATCCTGCTAAAAAGCTCATTCTATTGAGAATAGACAATTGAATGGCGAAAACTGGCTGATCGACAGCCGCGCGTTCCAAATCTTTTTTACATTTTCCTTTTTCAAGGCCTCTGAAGTATAGGGAATCGAAGTCTCCAGAAAAAAGCCAGTTGAGGTTTTCTGAAAAGCTGGGCCTCTTAGATAGTAGGAGGCGAATAAGCTGCTTTCCTTGGACGGAGGGGAAACTGCCCCTCGGTCTAGTCAGCTTCTTGCCCTTCCTTTCTCTCTTATGGTTGCAGTTCAAGGAGCCATGCCATGTCTCGAGGTTTTGATGGACCTGAAATCGACGACTTCCACGGCCCAGAACGCGATGTGAACCGTAGTCCTGAGTCGAACCGTCGCGCCGGCTGGGACACCGTCAGGAGGCTGGAAAGAATTCGCAGGCAGGAGGAACGGGCTGACCAGCGTGACCGGGAAGCCCGCGGAGCCTCTGGCAGCAACCGCCCGCCTCTACCTCGCGAGGAGCGGATCCAGCTGGTCCTCGCTCGAACAAGCCGCACGAACCACGTGGATCGTAACCGGACCTACCAACTGCGCGATTCCGAACTGCACGCCTTGACCGAGGTCGGCAAGTTTCGCGTCGTGGCCACCAGTGATCTCGCCCAGTTCGCCTACAACGGCGACTCCTCTCGTATGCAAAACGATCTTGCAAACCTGAGCCGCCAAGGGCTTGTGAAACAGACTTCCATCATGGATTCCGACCTTTCCCCGGTTCGCGCCGTGACGCTCACCAAGGAAGGCCATCGGGCTCTCTCCTACAGCAGATCCCTTCGTCCTGACCAGGTCACCTACCACGGTCTCAAGAAGCCCAAAGAAGCGTTCCACGATGCCGAACTCTACCGCCTTTATCACAAGGTCAGCGATGAAATCGAAGGCCGTGGCGGGAAAGTTGTCCGCGTCAAGTTGGACTACGAGATCAAACGCGACCTCTACGCCGATCTGTCCCGTACTTGGCAAGGCAAGAGCAAGTGCCCGGAAACGGTGAAAGAGGCCGTCGCCCGGCGGCATGGACTCAAAGTCGTCGACAAAGAAATCCAGATCCCCGACGTGCGTCTCGAATACGCCAACGACCCCGACATGGACGTTCATACGAGGGACGTGGAACTCGCGACCGAGCATTACCGTCCCCGTGGACTCGCGGCCAAAGCTCGCGCTGGATTCCAGATCTACGCCCGGCGTGGCGAGGCCGATCGCTTGCGCCGCATTCGGGATCAACGCGAATTGAACACGGTGATCTTCAGCCTATGAACTTTCCTGAATCCAGTCTCGCCAACCTTAGCAGCCTCGGCTACACCGAAGACGAGGCTCGCTTTCTCTACGTCGTGGCCACACATTCCGGGTACTTCTCCATGCGCCAGTTTCTGCAGTTCACGGGAACCAAGAGCGGGGACAAAAGCATGGCCTTCTCCCAAAAACTCCTTGCCAAGGGTCACGCCACAGCCCGCTCCTTTCTCCGCAACGGTCTCGTGTACCACCTATTCTCCCGCATCGTGTACCGCGCCATCGGCCGGGAAAACCTTCGCAACCGCCGCGCCCACTCCCTCGAACACGTTCGCACGCGTCTCGTTGCCCTGGATTTTATCCTGGCGCATTTGCAGTACGAATACCTTGAAACCGAGGACGACAAACTGAGCTGCTTCTGCCAGCAGCTGGACATCCCGAAAGAACTCTTGCCCAGGAAGCGTTACTCCGGAGCCGTTCACAACAGAACGACACTGCGCTATTTCGTGGACAAGTTCCCCATGTTCCTCTCTTCCGGTTCCTTCTCTTCCCCTGTGGTTACCTTCACGTTCGTCGATCCCGGACTTGGCATTCTGGACAGTTTCAAGACCCATCTGCTGGTTTATGGAAATCTTTTCGAAGCGCTTTCCGAGGTACGGCTCGTCTATGTTTCGCCTCGTCCAACGCAGTTCGAGATTGCTCGAAAAACCTTTCTGGCCACCGTCGGACGCCCTCCCAAGAAGGACCCGGGCGACGAAATCCTCCGGTATTTCCGGCTCCAGAAGCTGTGGGACGAGCGGAAATATGGAAAGCTTACAACCGACGATATCGAGTTCCTCCATCTCTCGGACAAGCGCTACGCACGTCATCGGTGCCAGAGACTCTATCCAAGTTGGCGAGACGGCATCGTATCGGACGACTACGTCCGCTCGGAAATTCAAGATCTGGCACCACAGCGCAAAGTGATCTTCGAAAGCGAGTTGGTGGACGGACAGATTGGCTTATTTGAAGCGACGCCGAAGCGGAAACCAACCCCAAGCACAGCAGTCGAAGTGAACAACAGCCAGGAGGGAACGTTCGGAGGATCGTTCGGGTCAGCTTTCGCCGCAGGAGTGGATAAATCTATGGAGAAGTGAGCAGATGCGTGAGGCCAAGGCAAGAATGGGGACGCGGCCAAAACACTAGGATGGGCGGGAGCGACCCCACCGCGCCGCGCAATCGCGGCCCGGTCCCTTCGGGCTTCGGGGGTCACTCCCGCCTCAGGCTGCTCAGGAAATCGCAGCCCGTGTTTTGGCCGCGCGGAGGGGGAGCAGCAACGGAGTTGTAAGACAGCACGTAGTACAAACCCGCAAGGGAGGAATAAGAAGAAAGCATGGCAATCATCAAAGCACCACCCAAACAACCCAAGTCAGTGACGATCCAGGCCCGAGTCGAGGAGTCGGTGAAAACCCGGCTCGATCAATATGCGAAATTCATCGACTCCACTCCGTCCTACGTTATTACCGAAGCTCTAAAGGTCTTGTTCAAGCGAGACGACGAGTTCAAAGCCTGGCTAGACCAACACACGAACAACGGCAACCACGTGAAAACCGAAGGAGGCGTCCTAAGTAAGAGCTCATAGCAACCATGAAACCCCGTCCAACCCAATTCGGTGTACGCGAGAATACAGCGTCCTCAGGGCAGCATGCCTCGCGCCTTGCGATGAGTGGGATGCAGTCTTGTGAGCCTAATTTGGTACCGCGGGAGGCTGGTCCTTCTGCCGCGCAAACACCTTTAAAGCCCACGAGCGGGGCCACAGCGGAAGAAGAGGAGAACGATTCCCCAGAGTACATGGTGACGCCCCGGATATCGGTCGTTGAGCACTATGTGGGCGCATCTGAGGCGGCCAAATTCCTATCAATACACTCACGTACTCTGGCGCAAATGGCACGGAGAGGTGATATCCCAGCTCATCCTTTGGGTAACGGTCAACGGCGAGTGTGGCGATTCCTTCTATCGGAGCTAGACGTCTGGATGCGTGAGCGGGTACACTCGCGTTGCCGTCCGTGCTCTCCGAAGAGGAGGGAAATGTGAAGATGAGAGCACGGTATCAGAAGGGAAGTCTGAAACGGATAAAGCGCAAGAGTGGCTATCTGGTTTGGATCTTTCGTTGGCGAGAGACCGATACAGATGGCAAGCGACGACCGAAGAAGATTGTGGTCGGCCCGGTTAGCGAATTGCCGACTGAGTTCGACGCTCGGCGTGCGCTGCAAGCCTTGCGAATTAGTGTAAACCTGGACCTCTCCGAGCAGGCGCGTCCTCCACGTAATTTTAGGACCCTCGTGGATCACTACCGCCAGAAAGAGCTGGTCCGTCAGAACGACGAACGGAAGGCATACTCGACCAAAAAAGGCTACGAGTCCTACCTCAAGAACTGGATCGTACCTCGATGGGGCGAGTACATGCTTGCGAGGATGGAAAATGGCATTGCGGTTCATGTCGAGGAATGGCTGGGTACCATCACACGCAGCCGTGGAACCAAGGCAAAACTCCGCAACATCATGAGTGCCGTTTGCACCCACGCGATCCGTTACGGTTGGATGGCGACCAA
>Ga0209056_10008229_pt1 | contig 10694 bp, 10 predicted proteins | sample GraSoiAngelo_114_FD_185876 | JGI IMG/M metagenome (GOLD analysis project Ga0209056, IMG submission 185876) | Grasslands soil microbial communities from the Angelo Coastal Reserve, California, USA - 14_0903_13_40cm (SPAdes) (version 2) | ecosystem: Environmental > Terrestrial > Soil > Grasslands...
GGTCGAAGTGTGGAGGAAGGCTATTGGACCGGAGGAGGGGAACAATGACAAAGTTGGGCTACAAAGCCCCGAAAGCAATCCGATTGTTACCCCGGTGTTACCCCGTTGCCGATGCTGATTTTCTTCTTGGGTTGCGTCTGACTCTAAGTTATTGATTCTATTGGTGAGCCGTGTAGGAATCGAACCTACAACCTACTGATTAAGAGTCAGTTGCTCTGCCAGTTGAGCTAACGGCCCGCCTCGCAAGAAGGACTGCGATCTTCAAGCTAGCATACGGACCCGTTGTGGTGCAAGGCTTTGTGGTGCTTGCTTGACCGGTGCTTGACGGCACTCACATGGCTCGCTGAGCGGAGCAACCCCGATTTAGTCGCAGAGTTTTCATGATCCTGCGGCTCGCCACGGCCAATGAAAACCGCTCAGAAGGGGAGGGCACGACTTCAGTCGTGCCCTCCCCCTCTCACCAGTCGCATCGCCCGAAATTGTTTTCCTGTACAGTTGCTCGCTCTCCGGCTCGACGCGGGGGGAAGAGTTCCTCATGCCCCTGCGGCCCAACACTGCGGATGAAGAAAATGACCGCCGGATCCCGGCGAGCAGGCCAGTCATTCGCGGGCCAGACGGATCTTCGTGGCATGGCCATCTCGGCCATGACCCAGCTAGCTAGGTTAGATCCTCACTTTACACGTGCAGGGACGCCCATGCTACGACCTGATGCAAATTTGACCGATTTGTGAACTTTGTGCATGAAGTGCGACCCTAGGAACCGGTGAACACACGGCCCTGAAAGCCCATTTTCACGAGAGAGACGGAGATACCGAGCTATCCTATATCTTCAATCTGTGGCTGAAGGTTGGATTCTGAAAAAATACAGAGCCCTGCCTGCCAATGCAGTTTGCACTTGGCTACTTAGATATGTAAGAGCCGGGACACCGCTACTAACCCAACTTCCACGGTCTTCTGGCCAATCAAGCTGATTTTAGCGGCTGGCCGCATAAGTCCTTTATCTTCAATGTCGGGCTCTTTGAAATTTGATAATAGTGACTAATCTATATCGTTAGTCACTTGAAAGTTATTGGGGATGGTGATATCAGTAGTGCCGAATGTACATTCGCAAAAACACCCGGAAGCATAAAGGCAAAACCTACACCAACTACCTTCTGGTTGAGTCCGTCCAGACGCCGAAGGGTCCCCGACAGCGCACCATCTGCTCGCTGGGCAACCTTGAGCCCGCACCCCAAGAGGAATGGCTCGCCCTGGCTCACAGGTTAGAAGCTTCCCTGCAAGGACAGCTCTCTATGGGCGCGTCTCAGGTCGACATCAATGAGATCGTCGCTAAAGCGCGAAGATGGAAAAGGCGGACGCACTTCGTGGATCCAGGCTCCGTCATTGAGGTCGACAGTGATCGGGTCGACATTGAGGAAGCGCGGGAGGCCGGGCCCGTACACGTCGGCCATCAGATTTGGCGACAGTTGGGAATCGATGACATTCTCCGTCACGCTAGGCTTTCGGAGCGGGCACGTACAGTGACGGAGGCGATGACTTTGAACCGACTGATTTATCCCCTTTCCGAGCATGCGATGCCGGAATGGATTCGCCGCACCGCTCTTGGAGACATCCTGAAGGAGGATTTCTCCAAGCTTGAGGATGAGTCACTGTATCGCAATCTGGACCGGCTGCACCCCAACCGGGAACTAATCGAACGCGAGCTAGCTGAGCAGGAGAAGACGCTGTTCAGTCTTGATGACACGGTGTATCTGTACGACTTGACCTCCACTTATTTTGAAGGGCAGGCCCCGCTCAACAAGCAGGCGAAGCGGGGGTACTCGCGCGACAAGCGTCCCGATTGCAAACAGGTTGTCGTTGGGTTGGTGTTGGACCGGGATGGTTTTCCGAAAGCGCACGAAGTGTTCGACGGCAATGTCCAGGATCGCAGTACTGTCGACAAGATGCTGGATGCTCTTGAGAAGCGCACGGGCAAGAAAGCAGACGGCACCGTGATTGTCGATCGCGGTATGGCCTACGCCCCAGACCTTGAGCAGATTCGGAAGCGAGGTCTGCACTACTTGGTGGTGGGGCTGCAGTCGGAGAGGAATGAATGGCTGGACGAATTGGAAAAAGAGGATGATTGGGAGCAGGTGATTCGAACACCATCGCCACGGAATCCCTTTCAGAAGAAGACCCGGGTCGAGGTCAAGCGCCGGCAAAAGGGGGATGAGGTTTACATCCTCTGCCGCAGTGAAGGTCGCCAAGATAAGGATCGAGCGATCCGCGAAACACATGAGGGAAAACTGCTGGCGGATTTGCGGAAGCTGCAAGAGCGGGTTGCAAAAGGGCGACTGAAAAAGCAAGAGAAGATCCATCAGGCGATCGGTCGGATAAAGGAGCGCTATCCGCGTGTGGCACGCTACCATCGAATCGAATACGACTCGGAGCGCAAGAGCCTTTCCTCCTACGAGGAGACGGAAAAGAAGGCGATTGCGGAGAAACTGGACGGCAGCTATGTATTGAAGACGGATCGCAAAGATCTAACGGCCGACGAGATCTGGCGTACTTACATTCTCCTGACGCGCGTCGAGGACGCGTTTCGGGATATGAAAAGTCCACTGATGGAGCGGCCAATTTTCCATCACCTGGAAAACCGGACGCAGACGCATATCTTTCTGTGCGTCTTGGCCTACCACCTGCTGGCTGCGATTGAGCACCGGTTTCTGCAGCAAGGAGTTCACACATCGTGGTGGACTCTCCGCCAGGAACTCAGCACGCATCAGGTTGTGACCGTCGTTTTGCCGACGACCGACGGCCGAGTGCTGCGAATCCGAAAGGCAACAGTGCCGGAGCCGCCACATCGCGAGATCTACGCAACCCTTGCGATCCCTATGGAGGTCATGAAGCCGGTGAAAACTTGGCATAGGGTAACTGCTGGGGAGGAGCCGAAGTAGTGACTAACGAAAGACCGAACTCCCCATCAATACAGCATTTCGGTAAGAAAACCGTGGAAGTTGGGCTAATACCTATGGGAGTGGGGCGGAGTCGCTGGACTCGACCGGGGCGACCTACGGGAAATTAAAGCCCAGAGCGAGAGCCAGGCCGCGACACTGAATCCCAACTTCGCCCTCCGTCCTGCTTGCGGCCGTTCCAACCCATGCGACGCGCGCCTCGAACTCCGCTCCATTCGAGGTGTGCAGGAAAACCGTCGCGTCGATGTCAAGCTTGCGGTCTGTTTTGATTCGCGCTCCATGCTTGGCCAATGTTACGATCGTCGCGCTTTCCTCGAAACTCTCTCCGAGCTCGGTTCCCATCAGTGTTACCGGTATGTTCACGATGACTCGAGAACTCTTAACGGTGTCGGTGGCCACAGGCCCCCTTTTCTTTGCGCCGAGCAATTCGATGAGCTCGCGGATTTTGTCTCGGTCTTTGTTCTTTAAGTCCAGGAATGTGACCCCCGTTCCGATCTTTTCCTGCACATAGAGGATCTTCGCGTTCACTTCTGTGGGCAAGTCAGAACCCGGCAGACGGAATCGTACCTTGATGACCGAGCCGGGAGCAAACGAAGTCAGAGTGTCGATGAACATCCCGCCAAAGCTTATGTCAGCCACGCGCTTCCGGAATATACCTCCCTCCCCTTCACACTCGATCTCATGCACCAGAGAAACACGTTTGTCTTTGCGTCTTTCCGAGTCCGATCTACTCGAGGAACCAGACATCGAAACTGCCTCCCCCACAACCTGCCGACTTCAGCGCCAATATCCTACCACTGCCGACCGCTCCTGTTTCAATGCCTAACTTCTATATCGAGAGAAACGCGGAGTTTCTCGCTGGGGATAGCGCCCGCGGAGGAACCTTATTGCTGAGAGAGTTGCATGGTTTCATCGATGGTAAACGTCGGCCAGGCTGATTTCGAGGGGTCCGAGGGGACTGCGGTGATTTTGAAGCGCCGCGCTCCGTCTATCTCTGCCGTAAAGGCATAACCGCGCCGGGTGCTTCCAGAGAACGAGGTGAAACCGTCCTTTTCGAGCTCATCCAGAGTGGCGTAATTGCCGTGCCGCGCGACGTATAGCCGCTCCGATTGCGCAATGGACAACAGGTCGGTCTTAATACCCACAACGTCAATCTGCTGCTTTGGCGGGCCAGCGCCATCCGGGTTCCGGGAAAACTGTGCCCGGTATATCAGTGCGATGATAACGATGACAATAACAAGCCCCAGGATACTCCCCGACGTCCTCATCGCTTTCCTCCGGCTCTTTTGAAACCACGACCGGTCGATTCTATCGCCGAAAGGACTTGGGCACCAGCAAATGTTCGGCAGCTATCTTCTCTGGCCGAGGCCGACACGGCGCCTGCCGGGGCCCGCCTTGGGGGCTGTGCTGCGTCTCGCTGCAGTGCCCCTGCGTCGGTGCGGGGCTCAGCTACACACGAACCTTCGGTCACGGTTCCGGCCTGATTAGCGGTTCAGCGAACTTTTTTCAAGAACTGCCACTCGCCTTTAAGCTGGCTCGTGGTACGTCCAGACGAAGCGCTTCGGGGCAGGGGCCGAATTTCTTTTCAAAATAATGAACTACCCCGCGGGGCTCACCGTCCGAGGGTTCCATAGAGAAATGCAGATTCCTGACGTCTGCGTACTTGGCCTTTAGATTTTCCCAAGCCGCTCTTGCATCACTCTCTAAGCGGAACACAGCAACGGGCCAGGTGCGCTGGGAAGCATTTCTTGAAGTATCGAATACGTAGATGGTCCAAGACCGTACGTAGTTCTTATGAGAGGTATTCCCTCTACTGTTCGAGGCTGTGAGTCCACTGAATCCGAAGCGCATAGCGGTTCCTCCAGGCGATAAAGATGCGACTTCTCCGCATCAAGGTCACTTCTAGAATATCTGGGGATGGCAACCGGTGTTGAACAACATGTCGGAGCGCTCACCGGTTTCCTTTAGAGGAAATTGGTGAAAGGGCAAAATCACGAAATTGGGGGAAGCGTGCGCGCGGCAGCCGAAGGGAAGGGTCTTGGCACTCGATCCCGCAAACAACAGACGGGATAACAGGCGAAACAGGATAACAGGATGCACAGGATTTCTGATCCTGCCATCCTGTCTCCTGTCATCCTTTCGCGCTGCTTTGACGCCGGTTTACACGCTGCTGTCGCGCCAGCGCATGTCGCGTTCTCCCATTGGATTCAATTGGGTTTACTCCACAAACACATCAAAAAAAGAAGGAGAAAAAAGACCTGAAAGACATGAATCTGTGAGATCTGTCACATCTGAGGGATTTAGAAAGTGAGAAGATTGGAAGAAGTGAGAGAAGAGATTAATTTCAAATTTTTCAAATTTGAAATCTCAAATAAGAAAAAATCTGGATCCGTCAAGGAGAAGAAAGACCAGGGGCATATGTGCGCACTGTTGTTTCTTTCGGCGACGGTGTATATGCTCACAAGGTGTGAAAAAGATCGGCATTCGCGTAGGGACCGTATGTGGTCGCCAGCCCGGCGAATAATAGCGGGCACATGCGGGCGGCCACGCAGGACCACCCCTACTTCACCTCAATTTTTTCACATCTTCTTAGAGACTCGGGGCCCCCTCTTCGGGGCATAGGAGGTGCACGATGAGACAGTCTCAGGGTGTGCGCTTTCAATCATGCTCTCTGGCGTTCACGGTCGCCTTTCTGACTAGCCTGCCCGTCTTTGCTCAGAGCGAGGCGAGCCAGGTCGCTGCCGTTCTCAGCGAGGAGATCCATTCCCCCAACGTTTCGTTGTATCAGCTGAAGCAATACCTGCTCGCGCGAGTCGCCCGGCCGCCCGCACCGGCGAGCGCGGAACAATGGAGCGCCCAGGCGAAGCGCATCCGGGAGCATCTCCTGAACGACGTCGTCTTCCACGGTTGGCCCAGAGAATGGGTTGCGTCATCGCCCCGATTCGACGAGATCGGGACGATACAGACCGGCAAGGGGTATCGGATCCGGAAGTTCCGTTACGAGATCGTACCGGGTTTCCAGTCGACGGCACTCCTCTACGAACCGGAAATGCTGAAGCCCGGAATGCCGGCCGTCCTGAATGTAAACGGACATGTCGGCGCGCCGGGAAAAGCGGTCGAGTACAAGCAGAAACGCTGCATCAACTTCGCCAAGCGAGGCATTCTCGCACTGAACCTCGAATGGCTGGGCTACGGCGAGCTCTTTCGGAGAGAGAACCAGCACTGGTTCGGCGCACACCTGGACCTGGCCGGGGCCAACGAGATCGGCTTGTTTTATCTGGCGATGCGCCGGGGACTCGATTTCCTGGTCAGTCACCCCATGGTGGACGGAAATCGCGTCGGGATGACCGGACTGTCTGGCGGTGGCTGGCAGACCATAGTCCTGAGCTCTCTCGATGAAAGAGTGAAAGTCTCTGTGCCGGTCGCCGGCTTCTCCTCGCTTTCGTCGCGTATCGAAGCGCGCCGTTACGGCGATCTCGGAGACGTGGAACAAGCGGCCAGTGATTTCCTCGTCGAGCAGGATTTCACGCATCTGGTGGGGCTCATGGCGCCGCGCCCGACCCTGCTCGTCTACAACGCCGAGGACGACTGCTGTTTCCGCGCTCCCCTCGTCCGGCCGCTGATCTACGATGCGATGCGCCCCCTCTTCCGGCTGTACGGCAAAGAGGCATTCCTCGCCTGGCACGAAAACCAGAACCCCGGCACACACAACTACCAGAAGGAGAACCGTGTTCGGGCCTACGGGTTCTTCAGCCAGCATTTTCAGATGCCCCGGATCGAGGGCGAGATCGACTCGGACGACGAAATCCTCTCCCAGGAAGAGCTCGAGGACAATCTGACGATCCTCGGGCTGGCGCGGAAACTGGGCCAGCAAATCTCGCGAGCTGCCATGCCAAGCGATCCCGCGGGCCGCAAATCGTGGGCCGAACGTGAAAGGCCGGCACTCCGGGAGATCGTTCGCTACCGGCCTGTCCGGACCGCGCGTGTGTGGACCCTCGCAAATACAAAGAGCAAGGAGGTCGAGACGAGATCTCTGTTGTTTGATATGGACAACGGTCTGTGTGCCAATGCCCTGTGGTTGCGCGCGATCGGCCGGCCGGACAATAGTCCGGTCACGATCGTCCTCCACGACGGAGGGAAGAAGGCCGCGGCCGCCGAGGTCTCCGAGCGAGTTAACCGGGGAGAGCAAGTGCTCGCCGCAGACCTCCTCCTCATTGGCGACGCATGGCGGGACATCCCGGCGTACGAATACGCGCAGCTTCTGCACGGGCTCGGCGAGCGGGCCTTGGGCCACATGGCCGCTCAGCTGATCGAGATCGGCCAGTGGATCCGGAACCGGAACGGAGCCACGTCGTTGCGCATCGAGGTCACGGGAATGCGCAGTCAGGTGACCTCTCTCGTCGCAGCAGCGCTGGCGCCCGGCTTGTTCTCCGAGCTGGTGGTCCGCGACGGAATCCGAAGCCTTTCCTACCTCCTCGAAAAGCCGGTTGAGTTCTCGGAAGCGCCGGAGCTTTTCTGCCTCGACCTCTTCAAGAAGTTCGACCTGGACCGGCTGAGTGAGCTCGGGGGAAATACACACGTCATCGTGAAGAGCCTGGTCGAACCCACAAAGTAGGGCCGAAAATCCGGCGCAAGGTCTTCGATCAGCACCCGGCGGCGCCGCTGCTGGAACCGGCTTTCGAGACTGCAAACGGGACCGGACAGACGGTGTACGATTGCACCTATCTGCTCTTTCCGTGGCGTTGGGATGCGGGATGGTCACGGCGGATCAGAAGTTCTACCACGCGCTCAAACCCGGACCGCTGGGGTCATCTCTCGTTTGGGCCGAAGGCCTTCCCGATCACACGTCTGAGAAGCTGTGATACAATCCACGGAGACTCGCGGGCGGCCACGCAGAACCGCCCCTACGAGACGCGGGGCGGGCGACCACATAGGACCGCTCCAACGGGGAGGCCGATTTTTTCACACCTTCTGAAAGAGTTCGCGGAGAAAGAAAGACGATACAATGCACCGCGTTCTCCGTGAAGGTGTAGAGAATCGTAGCGCCGGCGTCTCGCCGCGGCATGTAGGTCCCTATTTACCAACAGGCCTTGTGCCGGCTGGAAGCCGGCGCTACACGTTTTCCCACGTCCCGGGTCTCTGCGCTCAGAAGGAAACGCAAAAAAATCCTTGCCAGCTTCCAAAGGATTTTCGGCTCAGTAGTACAGATCGGTGCGCATTGGGTGCAATTTCTAGAAGTGCGAGTCAAATTTTTAGGCGCTACCGTCAGGCGCGCATCAATAGCCCGGCCTTGAGAGACTGTGAAAAATTGTAATTTCAAGCGATGACCAAACCGCAGCAGTCGTTTCCGTGAAATTCATGGAATTCGTGGCCAGTAAAATAAAACCGACACGAATTCAACGAACTAACACGAATTAAATTCTTTATACCTTCCGAGAAAGTTAAAGGCCGCATGAATTGACTCGCACTTCCAATTGCATTTGTGTGCATCGGTGTTCATCGGTGGTTTCAGTAGTCCAGACGAAAATTGCAGTTCCGCTCCGCCGTGCTCTCCGTGTCTTCGTGCGTGGTCAGTGGCGAGACATATAGGACTGCATTCGCCGAGAGACGTACGAGCGAAGCTGGTCCCCATTTCGGGCAACAATCAAAGCGGCGACACCTGGTTGCGACTCCGCCACTTTCAACCCTTGTTTCGGGGGCAGGACGCTCAGCGCAGTGGCCAGCGCGTCTGCTGAAGTGTCATCGGGAGCGATGACGGTCACCGTCGCGGAATGCCGGACGCCGCGACCGGTCTTTGGATCCACAATGTGCGAATAGCGCGCGCCCCGGATCTCTACGAACTGTTCCGTATCTCCAGAAGTGGACACTCCGCAGTCATGAAGTATAAGAGCCATTTTCTCCCCAGGAGCTACCGCCGGGGACTGAACGGCAATGGTCCACCCGACCTTACCCGGCGGCGCCCCGCTCACCGCAATATCTCCGCCCGCGGCCACCAGGGCTCTGAGAATTCCATGCCCCTTGAGCACCGCCAGAGCCTGGTCCGCAGCGTATCCCTTGGCGATTCCACCAACGTCGAGTTTCATGCCGCTGATTCGCAGCTTGACCGACCCTGTCTCGCGATCCAGCAAGACATTCTTGTAGCCCACACGAGCCCTCGCTGCCGCCAGCAACCGTCGCTCCGGCAGCCGCTTCGTGCGGCGCGCTTCCCGCCACAAAGCTACCAGGGGCCCGACAGTGACGTCAAATGCGCCATCCGTGATCCGCGAGACGCCCAGAGACCGGTCCAGCACGGAAAGCAGATCGCCGCTCACGGGGACGGGTCGGCGGGAGGCTTCCCTGCACAAACGCATGAGCTCGCTTTCAGGGTTGTAATCCGTCAGGATCTCGTCCAGGTTCTGGATGCGCTCGAATGCGGCAGTGGCCGCCTGGCGCGCAAGTTCCTCGGAATCCGCATAGAGTATGATCTGGACCCTCGTACCCATCTGGATGCGGAAATACTCGAACCTCTGCGATCCTGTGGGGTGCGCGACACAAGCACCGACCGCCAGTCCCAATAGACACAGAGCAGCCCAGCGCCAACTAAAGTATGAACGAAACCACAGATGAACGACTAAGTTTCTTTCCTGAGTCTCACGCCGAAACTCTTGTTGGCAAGCCTCCATCAGAGACTCAGGAAAGAAACCGACTAAACACGGATCTGTGTTCATCTGTGTTCATCGATGGTTTCATTTTGTGCGATTTACGCAGACGAAAATGCTTTCCAGCTGGGGGAAGATCTTCGCGTTAGGAGTACAGAAGGATGCATAGCAATCCTGGGGGTACAGGAAGTGAAGGGGGAGCCGCTATTGCTATGGAGCGCGCACAACGCGGAAGCCTACGAAGAAGCAATCGGAGTACCACCATTTGCTCTTGGGCTCTTGAGGATCGGTATAGAGCCATTCTTCGTTGTAAGTACGATCACGCGTAGCGCAACGGAGGCGCGGAGCAGGGTTGATGTACGATCCTCCCCGAACAACGCGGTGCACCGCCTTCTCAGGCCCGGTTGGGTCTTTAGGCCACTTGCCGGGAGGGAAGCGGCGATATTCGTCGGGGGAGTAGTAGTCCTGGCAAAACTCGGCTACGTTTCCCAGCATGTCGTACAGTCCCCACGCGTTGGGTCTTTTCGAAGCAACGAGATGCGTCTGAAATTTGCTGTTTCCCGAAAACGTGGCGTATTCTCCCAGCTGAGAGCTGTCATTGGCGAAGAAATAGGCATCCTTGGAACCTGCGCGGCACGCATATTCCCACTCCGCCTCTGTGGGCAGGCGGTATTTCTTACCTGTGAGGGCCGAGAGCCAGCGACAATACTGGGTGGCTGCGTACCATGTCATGCTGATCGCGGGGCGCTTTCCGCGTCCCCAACCCAGATCCGGCGCGCCGTATGGCGGAGTGGGGCGCGTAATCGCATCCGCGTCTTTTGCGGAAGCAGGCTTGCCTCCCCCGAAATAGTACTGTTCGTACTCGTCCCAGGTGACTTCCGTTTTCTCCATCCAGAACGGGCTGAGCGTCACGGCATGCGTGGGTCCTTCATCCTCCTTGCGTCCCGGCTCGGCTTCCTGACTCCCCATTGTGAAAGAGCCTCCCGGAATCGCAATCATTTCAAAAGTGACGGTAGTGCCCGGGATCGTCTCGGTGTAATTTGAAGGGGCTTCTTTCGTCTCCTGCTTGACACCACTCAAGTCCGCTGGAGCGCTCGCGAAA
>Ga0209056_10008231_pt1 | contig 10694 bp, 10 predicted proteins | sample GraSoiAngelo_114_FD_185876 | JGI IMG/M metagenome (GOLD analysis project Ga0209056, IMG submission 185876) | Grasslands soil microbial communities from the Angelo Coastal Reserve, California, USA - 14_0903_13_40cm (SPAdes) (version 2) | ecosystem: Environmental > Terrestrial > Soil > Grasslands...
GAAGCCTGGCCGGTCTCCTCCCAGCCGACGGGGACCGGGGCGACCGGCGAGCGAGGGACCGGATGGTGATGCGCGCACGCCGCGCCGGTCAGGAGCGCGAGGGTCACGCTCGGGATCCGGCGGCAGGGACCCCAGGGTGCGCCCGCCCGGGCCCTCAGAGGATGCCCGCCCGTCGCGCCCGCTCGAGGACGGCCCGCTCGGCTTCGACGACGGGGAGGTCGATCATCCGCCCGTCGAGCAGGAACATCCCGGTGCCGGCGGCGGCGGCCTCGTCGAAGGCCTGCACGACGCGCCGGGCGTGGGCGATCTCCGCGTCCGACGGCGCGTAGACCTCGTGGACGAGCCGAACCTGGTCCGGATGCAGGAGGAGCTTGCCGGCGAAGCCGAGGCGCTGGCCCTCGCGGGCCTCCCTCCGGAAGCCGTCGGGGTCGGTGGGGCTCATGAACAGCGCGTCGATCGCGTCTCGGCCGGCGGCCCGGGCGGCGAGGACGACCTGGCAGCGCGCGTGAAGGATCGTTCCGTCGCGGATGCCCGCCTCACGGATGCCGAGGCTCAGGGAGAGATCGACGTGGCCCAAGAGGAGCGCGTCAACCCGCGGGCAGGCGGTGGCGATCGGGTATGCGTTGAGCACGCCGAGCGCCGTCTCGATCAGCGGCAGGAACCTCACCGAGCCCGCCGGCCGCCCGCTTTCAACCTCGGTGCGGGCGACCTGACTGTCCACGGCGCGAATCTCCCCCGCCGAGCTCACCTTGGTGGATCACGAGCGCGTCGGCGCCCGCGGCGATCACCGCCAGGAGGTCGTCGGAGAAGTACGGTGTCGCGGGGGAGTTGACGCGAGCGGCCCGTTCGGTATGGGCCGGGGCCGGCTCCCCGAGGAAGGCGACCGCGAGGGCGCGGGCGGCGTGCTTCCGGGCCGGAGTGACGGTGTCCTCGAGGTCGACGACGAGCGTGTCCGGTCCGGCCTCCAGTGCGCCCCGGAGCGCCGCTCGGTCGCTCCCCGGGACGAACAGCACGCTGCGCCGCACCCGCGCCATCGCCCGCCGGGCCGCTCCCCGCGCCGGTCCCGTGCTTATGAAGTCCGCACGATCGCCCAGCCCTGCGCCTGAATGTCGGCCTCGACGCTCGGCCGCGCCCGGCGATCGGCGCGCCGGCGCTCGAGCGCACCCTGCCCGCTCCGCTGGCGCCGCTCGCCCACACGCCGGTCGAGGAGCACCCGCGCCGTGGTGTTGCGGAACTTCAGGTGGAAGCGCGTGTGCAGCCACGGTTTGTCCCGCGCGACAATCACCGCGAGCGGCGTGGCGACCTTCGGTGGTCGCCGCGGGCTCGGCTCGATCCAGCGCGTTCCGAGCGAGGGACTCGGTCGAGGTCGCGGGCGCCCGCACTGGGCGCACCGGTCCCCCGATTCGTTCACCCACGGGCAGATCAGACAGACCCACCGGCTCTCGGCCGGCGGCCCGGGCGGCTGGCCCCCAGGCGTTCCAGCGCTCACGACCGACGGCCTGGCGACGCCGGCTGGGAGCCGCGAGGGCGGACCTCGACCCGGGCCTCGAAGGCCGCCTGGCCGCCGGGAATCCGTGGATCGAGGCCGTCGCTCGCCCTGGGCTCGAGGCAAGGGGCCGCGCTCGTCAGCACATTGAGTCCCGGCCAGCCGTCCCGCATCCAGACGACCCCCGGCAGCACGTCCTCCGTGACGCGGGCGCGCGCTTCGAAGGCGCCGCGCTCGTTGTAGATCTCGATCGGCTGGCCGGGCCCGAGCGAGCGCGACACGGCGTCGACCGGGTGGATCCAGAGCTCGGGCTCGGGGTCGGCCCGGGCGAGCGTCGGCAGCGCGCGCCCGGCGTCGTAGAAGGCGTGAAACGCGGTGAGCGTCCGGCCCTGGCGAAACTCGAGGCCGGGTGGCTCCGGCCCGCTCCCCGTCTGGCGCGGCGTGAAGGCGGGGAGCGGCGGCAGGCCGAGCGCCGCCGCGCGCTCGGAGTAGAGCTCGATCTTGCCCGACGGCGTCGGATAGCGGTGATCGGTGTAGGGCACGTGCGAGAGCCGCCCCCGCTCGACGAAGCCGCCCGCCTCCCGGAGCCCCCGGACGGAGAGCCCGCCCGCTTGGGGCGCGAGGTACGCCGCCAGGTAGTCCTCCACGTCCACCCATGGGAAGAAGTCGGCAACGGGGATTCGGGCCGCGAGGCCGCGCAGCACGTCGACGAGCGTCCGCGCCTGCCACTGGGGTTCGAGCGCCTTTTCCATCAGGTAGAGGTGCGTCGCGGTGTCCTTGAGGCCTAGCTCCTCAAGCCACACGGTGCCCGGCAGCACGATGTCGGCGACCCGGCGGATCGTTTCGTTCGAAAAAATGTCGTGGGCGACGATCAAGCCGACGCGATCGAGGTGCCGCTCGAGCCGGCCGGCGTCGGCGAACGAGGAGAGGAGATCGGTGCCGAGCAGGAGGAGGATGTCGAGCTTGCCGTCCTCCATCACCTTCGCCATCGACGCCATGTGGCTCGGCACGTAGTCGCCCGGCGGGCGCCGGTCGCCGGCGGCGAGATCGGCGAAGGCGTCCCCGGTCGGGAACGACCGGTGGCGCGGGCCCAGGCCCCCGCCGGGAATGCCGAGTTGGCCGGTGAGCGCCGGCAAGGTCGCGATAGCGCGCCCGGGCTGCCATCCGTAGCGGTGCTTGGCGAGGGAGCTGCCGCCCACGACGATCATGGCCGGGCGAGCGGTCGCGTACAGGCGCGCGAGGTGGACGACGTCGGCGGCGGCGAGGCCCGTGTGCGCCGCCGCCCACGCCGGCGTCGTCGCCGCGAGGCTCGCCGCGTATGCGTCGAACCCGAGGGTGTGCCGGTCGATGAACGCGCGGTCGATCAAGCCCTCGGCGACCAGCACGTGGGCGACGCCGAGCGCGAGCGCGGCGTCCGTGCCGGGGCGGATCAGGTAGACCTCGTCGGCCTGGCGGGCGGCTTCGCTGCGCCGCACGTCGATGACGACGACGCGCGCCCCCCGGCGACGGGCGGCGACCAGGTGCGGCGCCGTCGTCGGCTGGCTCGCCAGGCTCGCGCCCCAGAACACGACGAGGTTCGAGTGGGCGGCCAGATCCTCCTTCGTGTTGGTCTCGAGCACGCCCGTCAGCGCGAGGCCGTAGGCGCCGAGCGCCCAGCAGACGATCGCGGGATTCCAGACCTGAAACCCGCCCAGGTGGCCGAACCGCATGATCAGGGGGCGGGCGATCGTGGTCACGAAGGCCCCGTGGCCGAACCAGACGCCGACGCGGTCGGGCCGTGTGGCGCGGATCTGCCCCGCGATCTCGTCGAGTGCCGACGGCCAGTCGATCTCGCGCCACGCCCCGCTGCCGCGGGCGCCCGCGCGGCGGAGCGGCACCCGGAGCCGGCGCTCGTTGTGCGGGATCTCGATCGCCGCCTGCCCGCGGACGCAGAGAAAGCCGCGGCTGTCGGGGTTGTCCGGGTCACCGTCGACGCGTCGGGCGCGGCCGTCCGCGCCGACCTCCACGAGCATCCCGCAGTACGTGGGATGGCAGTTCATCGGGCACATCGTCCGGACCCGGTCAGGGGGCATGCCCACCTCCTCGCGCCGCCGCGGCTCAGCGCAAGTATACGCGGCCGCGCCCCCGGTCGCCGCGCCCGGCGTCGGGGCGGGCGGCCGGCCCCGCGCCCAGCCTCCCGCTGCCGTCGGGGAGACCCCCGGTCTGGCTCGGACGGCTGGGGACGCAGCGGCCGGGACGCAGCGGCCGGCTTGACAGCCGGCGGCGATCGGCCTAAGAAGTCGAGGCACGAGGGACGAGGCTCAGCCCCCCGTCGGGAGGGTTTCATGTCCGACCGTCTGTCGCGCCGAGATTTCCTCGCGGGCGCGGGTGCCGCCGGCGTTGCCCTGCTGCTGTCGCCTCCCCGGGCGTCGGCCGGCGCCGGCGACCCGATCCTCGCCGGTCGACCCCTCGTGCGGTATCCCGAGAAGACCGACCTCATCCTGCTCACGTCCCGGCCGCCCCAGCTCGAGACGCCGATGAAATACTTCGATCGCGCCATCACGCCGAACGAGGCGTTCTTCGTCCGATACCACGTCTTTCCGATCCCGACCCGCGTGGACCTCGACGAGTGGCGGCTCCGAATCGGCGGGCACGTCGACCGGCCCCTCGAGCTGTCGATGGCGGATCTCCGGACGAAGTTTTCGCCGGCGTCGATCACCGCGGCGTGCCAGTGCGCCGGCAACAGCCGGGGTCGCTTCTCGCCCCGGGTGCTCGGCGGCCAGTGGGGCGACGGCGCGATGGGCAACGCGGAGTGGGTGGGCGCCCGCCTGCGCGAGGTGCTCCAGGCCGCGGGGCTCCGTCCGGGCGCGGTCGACGTCACGTTCAACGGGCTCGACGCGCCCGCGTTCCCCACGGTGCCGGACTTCGTGAAGAGCCTGGCCGTCGCGCAGGTGATGGACTGGCCGGAGGTCCTCATCGCCTACCAAATGAACGGGCAGCCGCTGCCGATGCTGAACGGCTTTCCCGCGCGGCTGGTCGTGCCGGGGTGGTACTCGACCTATTGGGTGAAGAATCTCTCGGAGATCACCGTGACCGACCAGCCCTTCGAGAGGTTCTGGATGAAGCCCGCCTATCGGATTCCAGACACGCCGTGCGGCTGCGTCGAGCCCGGCACCGCCCCCGCCCGCACCGTGCCGATCAGCCGGATGCGGACGCGCTCCGTCATCGCGTCGCCGGAGAGCGGCTCCCGCGTTCCCGTCGGCGCGCCGGCGACGCTCGCCGGGATCGCGTTCGACGGCGGCTATGGCATCCAGGCCGTCGAGATCTCCGACGACGGCGGGCAGACCTGGCACGCGACGACCCTCGGGCGGGACCTCGGCCGCTACTCGTTCCGCGAGTGGTCGGCGCGGTGGGCGCCGGCCCGACGGGGCCCGCAGACGGTCATGGTCCGCGCGCTGAACGGTATCGGCGAGTCCCAGGGCCTGGTGCCGCTCTGGAATCCCGCCGGCTATCTGAGGAACGTCGTCGAGCGCGTCGACCTCGAGGTCGGCTGAGGCGCCGGCGATGACGCGCACCCTCGTCTTCCGTTTGGTCGCGCTGCTCGCGAGCGGCCCGGTGGCCGCCGAAGCGGGCGCGGTCGCCATCACGCTGCCCCCCGATCAGGGTGCGCTCAAGGCAGGCCCGGGAATGGAGGTCGCGCAGAAGGCCTGCCAGATGTGCCACTCGGTCGACTACATCACGATGCAGCCGCGGGGCGGCGAGGCGCAGTGGCGCGGCGTCGTCAACAAGATGATCAAGGTGTTCGGCGCGCCGATCGGGGACGAGGACGCCCGCGTGATCGTCGAGTACCTGTCCCGCGAGTACGGCGCCGGGCGCTGACCCGGGGGCTGGGCCGAATGCTATAATGGCACCGCCATGACGGACGCGCGGAAGCGGAGCCTCCGCCGCGAGCTCGAAGCCATCGTCGGCAGGGACGGCGTCCTGTCGGATCCCGAAGAGCTCCTCGTCTACGAGTCCGACGGCCTCACGCTCTTCCGCGCCCTCGCCGACTTCGTCGTCTTCCCGCGCTCCGCCGAGGACGTCGCCGCGATCGTCCGGCTCACCAACCGGGAGGCGCTCCCGTTCGTGGCCCGCGGCGCGGGCACCGGCCTGTCGGGCGGGTGCCTGCCGTCGGAGGGGGGCGTCGTCATCTCGCTCATGCGAATGAACCGGGTCCTCGAGGTGGACTACGACAACCAGATCGCCGTCGTCGAGCCGGGCCTGGTGAACCTGCACCTCTCGTGGGCGGTCGGGCCCAAGGGCTTCTACTACGCGCCCGATCCGTCGAGCCAGCAGGCGTGCACGATCGGCGGCAACATCGCCAACAACTCCGGCGGGCCGCACACGCTCAAGTACGGCGTCACGACCAACCACGTGCTCGGCCTCGAGGTGGTCCTGCCCGACGGCGAGATCGCCTGGCTCGGCGGTCGCACGCGGGACGCGCTCGGCTACGACCTCGCCGGCGTGTTCGTGGGGTCCGAGGGCACGTTCGGTGTCGCCACCAAGGTCGTGGTGCGCATCCTCCGCAAGCCGCAGGCGGTGAAGACCGTCCTGGCGGTCTTCGACGAGGTCACCCAGGCCTCGGAGGCGGTCTCGGCGGTCATCGCCCGCGGGCTCGTCCCCGCGGCGATGGAGATGATCGACCAGCTCACGATCCAGGCCGTCGAGGACGCGTTCGGCTGCGGGTACCCGCGCGACGCGGCGGCGGCGCTGCTGATCGAGGTCGACGGCCTCGCGGCGGGCATGGAGTCGCAGGTCGAGCGCATCGTCGCGGCGTGCCGGGAGAGCGGTGCGCGCGAGGTGCGGACGGCCCGGGACGAGGCCGAGCGCCAGCTCCTGTGGAAGGGTCGCAAGTCCGCCTTCGGCGCGTACGGCCGCGTGTCCCCCGCTTACATGGTCATGGACGGGGTGATCCCCCGGACGCGGCTGCCGTACGTGCTGAACCGGGTCAACCAGATCGTCGAGACGCACGGCCTCCGCGTCGGGAACGTCTTTCACGCCGGCGACGGCAACCTGCACCCGAATATCCTGTACGACCCGCGCATCCCCGGCGAGGAGGCGCGCGTGGTCGCCGCCGGCGCCGAGATCATGAAGGTCTGCGCCGAAGTCGGGGGCTCGATCTCCGGCGAGCACGGGATCGGGCTCGAGAAGGCCGACTTCATGCCCTTCATCTTCAGCGCCGCCGACCTGGAGTTCATGCGCCGCCTCAAGGACGCGTTCAATCCGGGCGGGCTCTGCAACCCGGGCAAGATCTTCCCGACGAAGAAGTCGTGCGTGGAAGTCGGCCCCGTCCCCTACCGGCCGCACGCCATCGAAGAGAAGGGGCTCGCCCAGCGCTTCTAGCGCGGGCGGGCCGGCGGTCCGGTGGCGGACGCGATTCTCGAAACGCTCCGGGGCGTCGTCGGTCCCGCGAACCTCTTGACCGGCGTCGAGCTCTCCCCCTACGTCGTCGACGGCCGCACGCCCACGGCCGCGGTGTTCCCGGGCTCGGTCGACGAGGTGAGCGCCGTGCTGGCGCTGGCCAACGACGCGTCGATCCCGGTGACGCCCTGGGGCGGGGGGACCGGCGTCGGCGTCGGCGCGCCCGCCGCGCGGGCGGGCCTCGTGCTCGGGCTCCGGCGGCTCGACCGGCTGATCGAGCACGAGCCCGGGGACCTGACCGCGACCGTCGAGGCGGGCGCGACCATGCGGACGCTGCAGGCGGCGCTGGCGACGCGGGGGCAGTGGCTCTCGCTCGACCCGCCGGACGCCGACGTGGCGACGGTGGGCGGGGTGCTGTCGGCGAACGCGGCCGGCCCCCGGCGCCACCTCTACGGGACCGCGCGGGATCTGCTGCTCGGCCTGACGGTCGTCTGCGCCGACGGCGCGATCGTCCACGGCGGCGGCAAGGTCGTGAAGAACGTCGCCGGCTACGACCTCCCCAAGCTCTTCGTCGGCGCCTTCGGCAGTCTCGGCGTGATCGTCGAGGCTACGGTCAAGCTCCGGCCGACGCCCGACGCGGAGATTCTGGTCGCAGTGCGCTTCGGGAGCCTCAAGGACTGCGGGCTCGCGGCGCGCGCGGTGAGCGCGTCCGACCTCCTCCCGTCGGCACTCGACCTCGTCGACGGCGAGGCCGCCGCCGCCCTCGGCCTCGACGGCGATCGCCCGGCCCTGGTGGCCGGCTTCGACGGTCTCGCGGAGCAGGTCCGGTGGCAGCGGGCCGAGTTCGCGCGCCTGTGCGAGGCGGCGGGGGGCGGCGAGGTTCGCGACCTGCCCGCCGCGACGTGGGGCGTGCTGCCGACGGCGGCCCGCCGGGCGCTCGCGGAGCCGGCGGCGGTGATGCGCTTCTCCGTCCTCCCCGCGCGGGTGGCCGAGGTCGCCGAGCGGGCGGGCGCGACCGCGCGCGACGCGGGGCTCCGCGCCGCCTTCTCTGCCCACGCGGGCGTCGGGGCGATCGTCGGTGCGCTGGCGGGGCCGCGCGACGCGGCCGAGGCCGTCGCCGCCGCGCTCCGCGACTGGCGGGAGGCCGCGCACGCGGGCGGGGGGCACGCGATCCTCGAGGCGGCGGCGCTCGCCGTCAAGGCGCTGATGCCAGTGTGGGATCAGCCGGGCGCGGCCCTCCGGATCATGCAGCGCATCAAGCGCCAGCTCGATCCGAAGGGCATCCTCAACGCCGGGCGCTTCGTCGGGGGCATGTGATGGGGCCCGAGCGGACGGACGCTCTGCCCGCGGCCCCCTCCCCGGCGGGACTCCGGCTCCACGGGCTCTCGGTCGACGGCGTGAACCAGTGCGTACACTGCGGGCTCTGCCTCAGCGCCTGCCCGACCTTCTCCCTCCTGGGCACCGAGATGGACTCGCCGCGCGGGCGGATCGTCCTCATCAAGTCGCTCGCGGAGGGGCGCATCGACCTCACGGACTCGGCCGTCGAGCATCTGTCGCTCTGCCTCGACTGTCGGGCGTGCGAGACCGTCTGCCCGGCCGGCGTTCCCTACGGCCGGCTCATCGAGGCGGCGCGGGCGGAGATCGAGCGCCAGCGCCCGGGCGGCCCCGTGCGGCGATCCGTCCGATGGCTGAACTTCGGGCTGCTCCTCACGTCGCCGCGGGCGCTCGCGCTGGTGGCGGCGGCGCTGCGTCTCTACCAGGTCACAAGGCTCCAACGGCTCGTGCGCGCGAGCGGGCTCCTGCGGATCCTGCCGGGCACGCTCGCGGCGTGGGAGGCGCTCCTGCCCCCGCTGCCACCGGCGGCCGACCGGGCGCCGCTGCCGGAGCAGATTCCCGCGGCGGGCGCCCGCCGCGCTCGGGTGGCGCTCCTCACCGGATGCGTGCAGCAGGCGGTCTTCGGGGCGCACAACCGCGCGACCGCGTCCGTGCTCGCGAAGAACGGCTACGAGGTCGTGATTCCGCGCGGGCAGGGCTGCTGCGGCGCGCTGCATGCCCACGGCGGCGACCGCGCGCGCGCCGGGGCCCTCGCCCGGCAGACGATCGCGACCTTCGAGCAGGCGGGCGCCGAGGCCGTCGTCGTGAACACGTCCGGCTGCGGCGCCCACATGAAGGGGTACTGGCACCTCCTCGCGGACGATCCGGCGTGGGCGGCGCGGGCGCGCGCGTTCTCCCTGTCCGTGCGCGACATCTCGGAGCAGCTGGCGCGGGAGCCGCTGCGCGGTCCCCTCCGCCCCGTGCCGCTGACCGCCACGTACCACGACCCCTGCCACGTCGTGCACGGCCAGCGGATCCGGGGAGAACCGCGGAAGCTGCTCGCGCAGATCCCCGGCCTCGAGCTCGTCGAGCTCCGGGAGGCCGACTGGTGCTGCGGCTCCGCGGGCATCTACAACCTGACGCAGCCCGAGATGGCGGGCCGGCTCCTCGAACGGAAGACGCGCCACGTCCTCGAGACGGGGGCGGAGGCGGTGGTGACGGCGAACCCGGGGTGCATCCTGCAGCTGGCGCAAGGCCTCCGCGAGCGCGGCGCGGGCGTGCGGGTCCTCCACATCGTCGAGGTGCTGAACCGTGCCTACGGAGGTTAAGGTCGCGCGGGTGGCGGACCTCCCGCCCGGAACGGGCCTCGCCGTCTACGCGGGCGGGCGCGACATCGCCCTCTTCAACCTCGGTGGCGAAGTGGTCGCGATCGGCAACGAGTGCCCGCACCAGTCGGGCTCGCTGGGCGACGGCCAGCTCGAGGGCGAGATCGTGATCTGCCCGCTGCACGGGTGGGAGTTCGACGCCAGGTCGGGCGCCTGCATGACGGTGCCGGGAGAGTCGGTGCCACGCTACCGGGTGCGGGTCGAGGCCGGAGACATCCTGGTGGAGATGCCCGACTAGTGTTCCGTCGCCGACGTCGCGTTCGTGTGGCCGCGGCGGCAGAGTCCGAACACCGGCGGCGAACGCGGTTGACCGGCAACACGACGGCGCGGACGGCACGCTAGCATGACGGGGCCCGACGCGACGCCGCGCGAGCACCGCGCGCACGCGCCGACGTCGGTCGCCTGCTTCGTGCTCACGATCTCCGACACCCGGACGCCCGAGACGGACACGGGGGGTGCCGTGGTCCGCGATCTCCTCGCCCGCGCCGGGCACACGCTCGTCGGGTCCGCCATCACCAAGGACGAGCCCGTCGACGTCCAGCGGATCGTGCGCGAGCAGTGCGCGAACCCTGCGGTCCAGGCGGTGATCCTGAGCGGCGGGACCGGCATCACCTCCCGGGACTCGACCTTCGAGGCGGTCCAGGCGCTGCTCGACAAACACCTGCCCGGCTTCGGCGAGCTCTTCCGGATGCTGTCCTACCAGGAGATCGGGCCGGCGGCGATGCTGTCGCGCGCCCACGCGGGCGTGCGCGGCGGGCGGATCGTCGTCTCGCTGCCGGGGTCGCCCAACGCTTGCCGCCTCGCGCTCGAGAAGCTCGTGCTCCCCGAGCTCGGCCACCTCGTCCGTGAGGCGAATCGCTAGGCGCGGGGGGACGGCGCCGCTATACTGGAAGGGAAATCAAAGGAGGGCCTGATGCGCGTGCTCTCTCCCGCGACGACCGTCGCCCGCGTTGCGACCGTCCTGCTCGCCGTCGGCTGCGCCGCCCCCGCCCTGGCGGCCGAGGCGGCGCTCTGGACGGAGTCGGCGGAAGCCCAGGCGGCGCCGGAGCTGGCCCGCTTCGACGACCTGCTGAGCCAGCTCGCCGAGCGACTCAAGCCGGCGCTCGTCCAGGTCCGCGTGGGGCGGAGCA
>Ga0209056_10008238_pt1 | contig 10690 bp, 9 predicted proteins | sample GraSoiAngelo_114_FD_185876 | JGI IMG/M metagenome (GOLD analysis project Ga0209056, IMG submission 185876) | Grasslands soil microbial communities from the Angelo Coastal Reserve, California, USA - 14_0903_13_40cm (SPAdes) (version 2) | ecosystem: Environmental > Terrestrial > Soil > Grasslands ...
GCAGTCAGTCACAGCCAAATCCAGTTTGCCGTCACCATTGAAGTCACCCATGGCCAATGAACTAGGACTCAAGCCAGCCGATAGACTTACACCCGGCCGGAACGTCCCATCGCCGACGCCCAACAATAGCGATACGGAGCCCGACTGTTCATCAAGCTGAGGATCGCCAGCATTAGCTACAGCTAGGTCGGGAACACCGTCTCCATTGAAGTCACCCACAACCACAGAAACGGGCGCCTCACCCACGGCGAAGTCTCGTGCTGTCCGAAAAGTTCCATCGCCGTTGCCCAATAACACCGAGACGTTGCTGACAGGGCAGGTGCGGAAGCCGTTACAGCCCCAATTGGCGACCGCCAGGTCAAGCTTGCCATCGTGATTAAAATCCGCGACAGCTACTGACCGGGGAGAACTGCCAGAGCTGAAATTCCTTGCTGCTTGAAACGTTCCATCGCCATTTCCTAACAACACCGAGACGTCATTGGAACCCCAATTCGCGACCGCCAAGTCCAGCACGCCATCACCATTAAAATCGCCTACTGCCACAGAAGATGGATTTGTTCCGGCCGAAAAGCTCTTCGCGGATTGGAAAATTCCATCGCCGTTGCTCAACAATATCGAGATTCCCGGTGTGCCCCAGTTGGCAACGACCAGGTCAACCTTGCCATCTCCATTGAAGTCGCCAACCGCCACCGCCGTGGGAGCAGCTCCCGTCGCAAAATCTTTTCGGGTAATAAACGATACGTTCTGTGCCATCACTGCGGCTGGAAGCGCGACCGAGAACAGTGAAACTCCACAGATGATTGATATTCTCCACGACGAATTTCCGCCCATGCGGGTATCCCCTTGGCTCTTTGAACTTCAATACTTCAAAAATGGATTTTCAACTGTTGATGAGCAGGAAGCGCGCCTCTTTCACAAGATGTCCCGAGCTTTCACGGAAACATGACGGCGCCGCTCAAAGTCGCGGCTGGGAGAATCCACGCCGAAAAGACCAACACGCCTTGGAATTTCCGTAGTTTTGGCCCAATCAGCGTCGGATCGTCACTAATCCAGGAAAAGGCGGTGCAGGAGTTCGAGCGTTAGGACCTTGTGGATTTCTGTGGTGTAGTTCCTGTTTCCCTTGATGTGGCCCCGAACGATGCGCTCGACTCCATTCCGTTCGAGGTATGGACGGGAAAGTGTCCGCGGATCGAGCAACATTTCCTGAACGTACTTCGAGAGGGCATCCCGGTACCAGACGCGGAAATGGTAGAACTTGTGCCTACCAAGGAAAAGTCGCTCAAGATGCAGAGGCGAGAGGAGATGATCGATCTGAGCCACCCACTGTGGCATTCCATAGTCGTAGGCGTATTCGGCCTTGAATAGGAATTCAAGGATTCCACGGTTAGCGCTCGAAAACAGGCTCTTCGAAGTTCCATTGAGGCCGCGATCCGTCCGAATCATGCGAAGCGCCGGGTTCCCGTCGGCGATCAATCGCAGGCAAGTGTCGTTGTTCGTGAGGGTCGCTTGCGGTGCGCGGAAGACCGTCCGAACGAAGTCGTTATCCAGATACGGGGATCGCAGAGAGAGCTGAGTCTCCTCAAGCGCTAAGAGTCCGTAGTGGTGCCAGGGGGCTTGACGGAATACCGCAAAGGAAAGTGGATGACAGCGAAGCAGCCCCGCATACGTCCCACTTGCCTTGTGCACATGGGAAAGGAACTGAGGACGGAACAGTCCTGGTTTAGGTACAACAGGTTTAAAGGCACGAACGGCTCGGAGCACCTCGCCACCGTAGTTGCCGGTTACGCGAACGGGGGCAATCTGGCGGGCTTTTTCATTAACGTAAAGGTCCGGTGAACGGCTAACATCAGCGCATCCGTCAGTGAGATAAACAGTTTGCTCGGCGTAGTGGGGGAACCGTGCCAAGAACTCCTTTGCAACAGTAATGATCTGATGTGGTTGACCGCAAGTGTTGGCAACGCGCTGCGCCAAGAGTACGTCTTGGCAGTCACGGAACATCCCCCCAAAGGAATAACAAGGAAGAGACGCCGGCGGGGATTTCCGCCACGCCATAATCATTCGCGTGTCAAGACCTCCGGTGAGGGACATCGCAATCGGCTCACGGCCATCAAAATAACGAGCAACATTCCGCGAGAAGACTCTGCGGACTTCTTGGTAATAGGATTCTGGATCCAGCGGTGACTGGTTCTCCCACTCATGCGCCTGGAAGTAGCTACTCTTTTCATCCAAAGAGCGCTGCCGGAAATGCCACTTTGAGGCCGGCGGCAGCACATCAACGCCTTCGAAGAGTGTCCGGTTCTCCAACACACAGCCGCAAGCGACAAATTCTCCAAGGCTCCGAAGGTTCGCTCGCCGCAGTTCTGGCCGCACCGCAACGATCGCTTTGGCTTCGGCGGCAAAGTAAAAGGCGTCTCTGGATTCGTGAAAGTAGAGCCGGTGCATTCCATAGCGGTCGTTGAAAAGTGTCAACTTACCGCTGGCCAAATTTGCCAGAAGTCCGTGGAACCGGCCGTTCAGGCACGCAGGAAAGGCGAGATCTTCTTCCGAAAGATGGACGAGATACGACGCATTCCCCGTTTGAAACTCGTGCCCTTGCTTTTTCAGTAGGCATACGGACCCGGGATCAGGGTAGTCCTCCCCGGAAAAGACTAGGACAACATCTCCCCGCTCATTAGTGAGCGGCATACCGTCCGAAAACGAATCCTTCCGAGCAGTCCACCCTAGGTACACTCCCAGGGATTCGTTCATCCACGTGCCCGTTACGTAAGACGGCCCGTGCCGAATGGTGCCAAGCATGCGGAGTAACTGTTGCTCCGCAGCCACGCGTGGAATTCTGGTCACAAGACCCACAATCCCCGGCATTCTCTCTGCTCCTATGAGATTTCGGCTACGGATTGGAATCTGCGGTTATACCAATAGTTCCGCACTGCGCGGGCTTTGGCGACTACTTGTTCCGGTAGGTGGTCGACAAATCTGCGGTGTAGGCCGAGCCGATAGGCGGCCCAGCCGACGCTAGTCAAGGGAACGTAATACCGAGGCAGATCAACACGCTGGAACCCGTTGATTTCCTTGAAGTGCGTCATGCTGTCGGTCGTTTTCTTACCATAGGTAAAGTTCTGGTATACAAGGTATCGGATCTGCCGGTCGGCGCAGGCGCGGACGGAGTGCGCGATTAGGGCATTCGTGGGAGCCTTGTCCCGATGTTGAATCATGGCAACGATATTCATTAAGTTCGCCTGGGTTCGAGTCTCGTCGCAGGTCAGTTTCGTGAAACCAATGAGCTTGTCATTGAGGAATGCCCCAACGAAGATGCTACTGTCCAGGTAAGTCGCTTCCTCCTCATATACCTTCTCGATGCTCTTTCCGAAGTGGCGGAATGGCTTTCCCTGGCGGACGGGGCACTCGTTGTAAATTTCCCAGATTCCACGCACAAGTGCTTCATCGAATGGCACCTCGCGGAGTATCACTCCTCTTTTCTCGGCTTGCCGTGCTCTATTTCGGGGAAAGGAACGAATTTGTTGAGTCCACCAGTGGTCGAAGGTGGACACTGGCAGCACTGCGAGGTTGTCCCATTGCATCGGGTAATCATACTTAGGTTGCGTCTCGGGTAGTCTCTGCATGAATGTAAAAAGGTCAATCCGGCTCCCGCATCTCCTTAGGCCAGCGATCATTAGCTCTGGATCGTCAAGAAATTGGTATTTGTCGGCGTCAAGACGGGCGATTCTTAATACGCGCCCTTCGATCCGAACATGCCTTCCGCAAACAGGAATCAAAGACAACCTCCTTTATTCGCCCGTCGGCGTCTGCCGCAATGAGCATGCAGCCTTGAGTTTGGCCCGTATCGGGGATGTGGTCCGATTACTAGATGACAGCAACGGCATGTCTTCACTTCTCGCTCGGTTGGAGCCGCTGGCAGTGGCATGCGAATGCATTCGAAATTGTGTCTGGTTTGCTTCCAGTTGAGCAAAAATGCTGTCCATGATTCCGGCTGTCAGAAGGATTTCGCGGTAAGGAATTGGTACTGGGGCGTCTTCAGTGATCGACCGGTAGAAGGACTCTATCAAGCATTTCATGCCGGACTTCATTTGGAAATCCCGTCGAAGAAAGGTGCGCAAATTCGTAGTGAGATTTCCGAGATACTGCCTGGCAAACACTACGGGCGGCAAGAACTTTTCCACGTAGCTCTTGTATCTGGCCCCCCGAAGTTTGATAAGCGTTTCTTGATCTTGATTCAGCACGAGAGCATTCTTGGTCCCGTAGATACGAAACTGGTGGAGAGCCGGACGCATCTGCGATGAGAAAGTGAAGTAGGCGGTAGTACGCTCTTCATCAGAGATAATAACTCTCAGCTCGTCGATGATTTCGGATTCACCCAGACCCTTAAGAAGTGGGCTTACAAAGCCATAAGCCAATACCTTGGGCGAAGCGTCTGTCATATACTCCGCGATCCTGGCAACGCCGTGGCTGATGATGTTATGAAGTAGTTTCCCCGGCAGTCGTCGAACCCAATGATTCTTGTCGCTGAGGAGAGCGCCCGCATACCCCGATCGTCCAAGCTCGTAGCAGTAGTAGCTCTCCATATGGACCGGAGCACCGCCCAAGAAACCGCTCTGTACAAGAGTCCTCATGCGCCGAGCGACATGGCTGAATTGATCATCATGTCCTGCGGTTACTTTGAGGCCCCGCTCGTTCGCTAGGGTAATGAGTCTTCGAGCCTGACTCTCGTTGATTGCAAAAGGTTTCTCCACGTAGACGTGGCATCCCCATTCCAAACAAATCTTGGCAATATCGAAATGGCTTTCCGGGGGTGTTGTGACATGAACAACGTGCGGCTTGGCCTCACTCAAGAGTGTAGTCAAGTCGCTGAAATACTGCTTGACCGGGAACCTCTCGTATAGCTGCTTTGCCATTAGCGGTTCACGGTCACAGACCCCAACGATTTCGCATCCTTTGACCCTTTGAATCTGGGAAGCATGGGAATCCGCGATTTTCCCGCATCCAACAATGGCAACTTTAAGCACTTTGTGCTCTTCTCCTGCAAGCCTCGAAATATCGCCTGAATCCGTCCTCCGTAGCAACCTTCTGCATCCAGCCCAATCGAGTCTTTATTTTTGCATTGCTGTAGCGCGACTTTTTCCAATACGAATGCCATGTCCTGCGATTGAACGTGGGCTCTAACTGTCCTTCAGACCACTTCGAATAGAGCTCCCACAGATAGCAGAGCCCGTAACTAAGGGCGTGAGGAACGTAGATTGACTTGAAGGGTCTAACGCTCCGTTTGTATTGACGCAGGAACTGCCTGCTGGAGGGAAGATTGTCGTCCACTACGTTGAAGACCTCGCCATCCACTCCTTGCTTCAATCCTGCAAGCGCGATAGCATCCGCGCAGTTGTCGACATAGGTAAATGGAACCCTATTTGAGCCGCCGAGATGCAAGAAGACACCAAACGTGCCGATCCCCACGCGGCCAGTAATGCCCTCATTTCCGGGACCATAGACGTACCCGGGCCTGACGATGACATGAGGGATTCCGAATCTCTTGCCATACTCCGAGACTATTTCTTCTTGTTTGATTTTGGCGAAGCAATAGGCATCTCCACGTTGAGCAGGATGCTTCTCAATTGGACATGATTCATCCAACAATCTCCACGTCGGTTTCTGCGTATTGGTATAAACAGCAAACGAGCTGACATTGACAAACCGTCGCAAGCACCGATTCAGGCGAGTTGCCTCGAGGAGATTACGCGTTGTAACGACGGAGTTCATGAAGGCGTCAGGAAAAGATTTCTCGCCCCTGGCCGCAGCCAAGTGAAAGATGCCCCCTACATCTTTAGCAGCAGTGACGCAATCGTCTAGGGACAAGAGATTGCCTGGGATCACGTCAACACGAGCCCCATCTCGGCAATGACTCGAAAGGGCTTCGATTCTAGACGTTGCGCTGGATGGTCTGACGAAACAGCGTAAGTTACGGAATCCGCGGTTTAGTAAGTTCTCAACGAGTCTAGACCCGATGAAACCGGTGGCCCCCGTAATCAGGATTGGATCATCCCGCTTTATGATAAACGCGCCGTTTTCTGTCTCTTTCATTTCTAGACTTTACTCAGTGACGTATGGCTCTCTTATTGGGTTGATGCGCAGAAGGGCCAAAAGTCTGCCCAAATGGTCAAAGAGTTTGACCAAGAGAGTCATGAATCTATGATGCCCAAGGACTAAGGCAAACGGCAACGCGGTTGCGTATGCTGGAACCGCAACGATTGATTTTGCAATTTGCACGGCTCCGGAAGTTGGATGGACCAGAGAATTTGCCCCCCGCAGCAAAGCTCTTCTGAGCATAAATGTGCGTTTCCAGCGAATCGGGGGCACGACCTCGTAAGCGACGGCCTCATTACACCAAATGAAGACGCGTCCCTTTTCGATCATTCTTCTGAAGAAATCCTGATCCTCTCCCGTGCGAAATTCCGGCTTGAACGGCTCGGAGCACGCCTCAAAGACCCGTCTTCTCAGGAGCACGTTGCCAGTTCGCCCTTTCGTCCAATCTATGATGAATCCTGTCGCGTACGTCGCACGTTCGTAGAACTTGCCTCTAACCGCCCACGTCGGCGGATCTTCATCGAAGTGGGGCTTTACTGGTCCTAGCACACCGTCTACGTCATATTCATTACACGCTTTGAACAAAGTCAGTAGCCAGCGCTTGGTCGGGAACTCGTCATCATCAATGAAGGCCACAAAGTCACCATTGGCGTTCGCAATCGCCTTGTTCCGCGCCAACGCGATATTTTGACACGGCTCTACGCAATATATGATTGGAATAACTGACACCGCCGAGAATTCCAGAACTATTCCTTCAGCGGACCGCTGATAGTCGTTGTCCACGGTTACGATTGAATATGTAAAGAATCCGCCCGTTTCTTGGTGACCCAATTCATCCAGTAGACGCTTTAGCAAGGGCGGCCGCCTGTATGTACAAACACACACGTTAATATGCTTGGTAGCTGTCATGATTTAAATAGGACAGGACTATGAAATAGCCTTGGCGTTTTTTCTAAGGATCAAGAAGCAGTTATCCAGCAAAAGAGACTGGACTCTGCCCAACGAAACGAAATGAACAAAAGAGTTCATCGTTGCAAAGACAGTTCCCACGAGCCAATAGCGAGCTCTGAGCTTCTTTGTTGCAGCTCCTTCCGCAAATCTGCAGCAAACCACAGAAAATCCGTGGTCCTCTGCGAGTCGCATCATTCTCTTCGGTACGATTGCTGCCCGCAGGTAAGTAGGGAATGGGCGACTCGTATATTTCATGAATTTATAAAACAGCACGTGAAACCAGAACGGCGTAAGCTTCGTAATGACTCCTTTAAAGGAAACCAAGTTTGGAATCGCGACGACCAAGAGTCCCGCCGGTTTCAGCGATTGAAACATATTGAGTAGCGCATCCTCGGGTTTTGACAGATGCTCCAAGACCATCCAACACACTGCAACGTCGAATTGCTCCTTGGGAAGCACATATTCCTGGATGTCTCCGAGGATTCTTTCTTGAACTTCAGTATTCTTTTCAAGTTGCTCTCTGGAGATGTCGATGCCGACGACGTGTACTGCACTTGGGAATCTGACGTGGCTTGCCGAACCGCAGCCGGCCTCTAAAACTTTGACGTGAGAGTTCCCCTCCAAAAGGGAGTTAGCCATGCGACAAACAATTTCTTTCGTTTCTTTAAAATCTTCTCCCACTGACCACGTCGCAGGGGATGGGGTTCTCCATAAGAAGACTCGTCCTTTGCCTCCGTCAGCCATGTCAGTCTGCACCTGCGACGCACGGCGATTCCAGATGGTAAACAGCACGGTCTCCCTCAAGATTGGCATAGGCGATCCGGGCACGATCTTTACCCGAACCCTCAATCTCCCATCCATTTCCGCGACGGACCAATCTCATTTGGCTCCTTTGGCGCCACCATTGATTCACTTCTTGTGGGAGAGCCATCCAGACCTTACCCTCGGAACGCAACTCGCCAAGATAGGTTAACAAGGCTTTGTACGTCTTTTGAGCGAGCGGCTCCCGAAGGTAGTCGGGGTGAAGGATGAAGCTGGCCAAACCGTGTTTCTCAAGGATCAGAGTAGTCTGGCGTACCCACAAGTCAATCGAATGCTGCTTCAGGATATGAAATAGAGAGTAGTCCTGTGTTGTAGTGAGTGGGAGCTCCAGAATATTTCCAACAAAAAACGGCATTACGGAACAGCACCCGCCCCGTTGACCTTCCAGGTGGCCAATATTTGGAATAGACATGTCGTAGGAGAAATCCAGGGATTCACTCCAGATTCCTGTAGAGGACAGCGGACCGGAACCCCGCTGCATGGTATTCTCTTGCGTACCGATTGATTCGCTCGGCGCGCTGCAAGAATACCTCCCGATTGCTGAACAGGAGGCCATCGTGGTTCAAGTCGTGAACGTTGATTTCAAATCCGCGGTCCCGAATGCTGCTGAGTAAGTCCGCCGACACTGGATACTGTCCTTCTGGTACCAACTGGAATGAGGCTTTGATCCCATAAGCCTCGTCCAAATCCATCAAGGTTGAGCAAAACTCAAAACCAGGTAATGCTTCCACGTCATGAGTCATGATGGCGCAACTGGAGAATCCATTCGGCCAAAACCAAATGAACGGAATCTGGTCGACGCCGTGAACCTTCAGCAACAGAGCCAGAAGCTTTTCGAACATTAGCTCGACGCTTAAGTCTACGGGCCAATGAGGGAAGGGAATTTGCTCCCAGTCGCTCAGACATATCCTCTGGAAATGCTTGCGTACGGATAAGGACAGCATGGGCCTCATTTTGTAATAGGCTTTCCGGATGGCAGGTGCAGAAGTAAGCTTTTTCCCATTACCATTTGAGGCTGAGACATAGCGTTCATAACGCAGGTTGGAGACGACTTCCGACGGATTGAACGGAAGCTGGAGCGTTGATCCATCTGCTCTAACCTCATCAAACGCATCGTAAAGCTCCTCTGTCGCCGACTTGGCCGGGCGACCGGCACAGGTTTGTCCGTAGCAAATTGTTTCAGGGCCAAAACGGAAATACCCAGTATCTTCAGACAATTCTCCATTGAGAGCGAAAGTGGCAAAACTTTCCGGGCACCGGTAATAATCAAGAAAAGCCCCGTTCATGACTTTCCCCTTGGATTGGCGCTCTTTAGTCTGACCTCTGGACTGGCGCTTTCGAAAATACGCTTAGGGCAAGATTCAGCCGATGTGGCGGTACAATAGCTTTCCTGTTGCGGCGAGCAACCCATCAGGCATGTACGCAAAAACGCGCTTGGCAACCTGCATTGGAGGACCTTCGATCGAATTCAGAGGGCGCTGATTGGAAAATCTAATGTAAGTCAGGATCGAGCGCCGCGCACGCCACCGATCTTTAAACGCAACCAAACCTGTATTGTCAATCTCCGATCGACCCAGATCAAATTCCTGGAGCCCCTGGGTCTTGGCCTCCTGAATGGTCTTCCAAAACAAGAAAGGTGTGCCTCCTAGATTGTGAAAATTTGCGTCGGAGCAGCCATACTTATAAACGACCGTATCCCGGTGGGACAAGGTGAGGGTACTGGCGACAGGTTGCCCATTCTTCGACACCAGCCGAATGGTCAGCCGGTCACCGAGACAGGCAATCAAATTCCGAAACCAGTCGATCGGTTGGGGCGGCAATTTGTGACGCCGGCGCGTCTTCAACAGCAGACCATAAAATTGTCCCAAGAGTGCTTCCGACCGCCCCTCCTCGTAAACGAGATCTTGACGCTCCGCGCGCCGAATCGCTCTCTGAATCGAATCTTTGTTAAACCCGCGAAAGAGGGTATCAAGATTGGGGCGCAGATCCACAATGTGACAGAAAAAAGAGCTGCTCTTCTCCGCGCCGAGTTCATCCAGAAGATCTGAACTTGACGGGCGGATTTCGATATATTTCCAGCTTTCTTTCTTGAACGCACACAGAAGGGAACTGAAAATCTCTTTTCGGTCGTCTCCGCTTTCCACAAGTGGTTCACAGTGGTCCGCAAAAGGCAGTGAAACCATTCGACAACCCGTTAGCCAGCTACTGATGCGGCAAAAGACGATCCCATTCGTCAACTGATTGGCCGGATGCGAAGTGCTGTAGACTACCGGGTCATATCCATACGTTCGGTGCAAGGCCTCCAGCCAGCCTCGCGAGTGGTATATGGAAGCCCGTGGGTTCGTCCAGACAAATTCTTCCCATCGCGGGTCTTCCAGAGGATTGAGTGTGTAAATCGTCAAACCGAATCTCGAGTCAGTACAATTTGCCAGGTGCGGGAAGGGAATGAGGGGAGATTCTCTTCCTTGTAAGGAACTTCCTTAGTCGCCGCATTTGCTCCCGTCTAACAAACGCCACCATTTCGCGGGACACAGGCCTTTCCAAACGCCGAAGCAGCGACCAGACGTAGCCGGACAGTAACATGAAACCCCCAAAGAAAAGGGGCTTCTTCGTCATCTGATAAAATGAGCGGAATATCTCCCATAGCGGATGGCTTCCAACAGAATAATCCTTGGCGCCGTCTCTGAATCTCGACATTAATCTGCTCTGTTGGGCCGTGCCCATTTGCCTGTGATGAATGTACAGTTTGTCCGTGAATGTCCTTGTTTTCCACGCTTTCATCCTCGCGGCAATGTTCACGATGCGATCCACTGCGCCGCCCTTTACT
>Ga0209056_10008239_pt1 | contig 10690 bp, 15 predicted proteins | sample GraSoiAngelo_114_FD_185876 | JGI IMG/M metagenome (GOLD analysis project Ga0209056, IMG submission 185876) | Grasslands soil microbial communities from the Angelo Coastal Reserve, California, USA - 14_0903_13_40cm (SPAdes) (version 2) | ecosystem: Environmental > Terrestrial > Soil > Grasslands...
TGGTCCTGATCAGATCACGCCATGATACGCCCTGGCGGATGAGAATCAACAGCAGCTACCCGGAGGATGTAGTTTGGAAAGTGGGGGTGGGTATGCTCGCAGGATTTTCCCCACAATGGTCCATGAAACTCATCGATCCATGGACGGATGGCAATAGTTTTCTAAGATATCTTTGCCGCGCTCACTTTAAAACTCGCCGCTCACAATCCAGTCAATAGTTTTGCCGGAAAAATGCTTGAGTTTCAGCAGCAGCTCCAGGGTGGGGACGTTGCGACCCCGTTCATATTTTGAGAGCTGGGCTTGAGTGATGCCGAGGACTTGGGCAAGTTCCACCTGACGCATCTCGAACCCACGAATCTGTCTAATCCTTCTGCCGATCGCCCGCAGATCAGGTTTGGCGCCGGTGGATTTTGATTGACTCGTATGCTCCATGGTTATATAGTATTCTCCCTGAGACTTCCATATGGCCCCAGCGAATGCCTTTTTATACCGCAATTCGTCGGAGCAGGAAATAACAAATTCCAGCACACCATTGCTGGATTCGATCCATGCTTGGAGGTGAGAAATGAAATTCGGTGAGATTGCCAAGGCTCGAACGGCACTACTGAACGCCGGAACGACATTCGACCGGAATCAACTTCGCGCCACGCTGATGTCGCATCTTGCAAAGGATGTCGAGACGCTCGCGCAGCAGATGGCGACGGTGCGAGCCGACTATCGACGGAAGCTTGAACGCTGGCGCACCCAAGAAGTTCCCGAGAACGTTTGGGTCTCGTCGCTGCCGAGCGACATGCACGACAGCTGGCTCTACCGCATGACCGGCGTTTTCGCGTTGCTGTGTGAGATGGCGCTCGCCGCCTGGATCTTCAACTGGCTCGGAGTCGGCTGGTGGATGGGTGTGGCGACGGCGCTCGGCATTACGCTGACACTGCACGGCATCTTCCTGCACCTCTTCGACAACCCGGAGCGGCCGAAGGAAGCCATCCACCGGCTGAGGACGCGCGTCTCGCTGCCCGCCATTTTCGGGTTTCTCGTCGCGCTCGCCGTCGGCGTGCTCGCCCGCTACGTGCAGGGCGAACTCGCCGTGCTGCTGCTCCCGGCCTTCTCTTTTGCGCTCTGGCTGGGAACGCTGTCGCTCGTGATCCTCGCCGCCAGTCTCTTCACCGTCGCGCACATCCAAGGCTGGAGTGCACGTCATGAGAAGCAGTACCAGGAGTTCGACAACGAAGAGCGGGTGAGCAGTGCCTTTCTCGACCAGCTTCGCGCCGAGGACATTAGACCCGCAGCGGTCGACAGTCGTTCGCCCTTTGCGGGAGCATTATCGAACATCTCCGGCACGGTGAAGTCCGCGAGCGTGCCCGAAGCTGCAGTCGCGACTGGACCAGCGGGCGCCATCTTGCACACGTTCGTGGACACCAGCGGGAGTTGCGTGCGGCCCGCGCTCACCGAAGCTTGGGATACCGTCAGGCAAGAATTGCCTGAAATCGTTGAGCAGCATGGCATCACCCAACTCAACATCTGGCAGTTCGACATCGATGGTTGGTCACCCCGGCATCTGCGCGAAATCCCACTGCCCGCCAAGCAGGCTGCAGTCCGAGTTCAGATCCCTGGCACCGAATGGGCAAGCTTCGCCAATATCCGTATGGCGGTCCATGACGCTGAAGAGCGGGAGTGGCACGCTAAAGTGGTCGCAAGAGAACAACACTATCGCGAGGGCATTACCAATGCTCTCGGCGCACTGGACAGAGAACCCGTCGTCCTGCCCGCAGCCAAGCACGAAACACCGCAAAGCGACATTGTGGGCCTCTTGCGGCGCCTGTCGCAGGCGAGTGAGCAGGGGCCGCAATATGTCCTGATTCTGACGGATCTTGCCGATACCAGATACCGCAACTTCCCGAAGCTGCCGCCGCCCCAGGGCAAAGGGCGAGTGCTGGTACTCCTGGTGCCCGCGCAGCCGAAGGATGCCAGGCTAACGTTGGGAAAGCCGTTCGCCGGGCCGGAGCAATTCGCTATCCGTGCGCGCCAGCTCCGGGAGGCAGCGCCCTGGATCACGGTGGCACCCTACTTCGCGCATAATCTGGCTGAATTACTGAAAGGATCCTGAGACGTCATTCTGTTGCGCGTTTCCTTGGAGAATTACTGCGGCCGCGCGGCTGTTGCCGCGCCAGTCAAATAATTCCTGCCTGCCTAAGATCTGTGGCTCAGAATGAGGTTGTTCATTTCCAAAAAACGGTGGCATGAGATTTTTCGAGTTCTCGCGCGGCGAAAGCGAAAGCAAATTTGCCTGTTTGGAACCAGGGCTAACGGGAGATACCACGTTTTGTGGGCCGCAGGCGCACGGGGGATACGTACTGCCGGTCGAGCGCTTGCTCGCGGACGCCGTATCGGACACGGCAAATCTTCGCGCAACTCCAAGAGTCGCTTCCTGGGCGTCCTTTTTATCCACCCTCCTGGCAAGTATTGGCTGACCTGGGAAGAGCTCGGAAGAATTCGTAAGCTTCTCGGTAGGCATATGGAACTGGTCAGCGGTGTTTTGGTTTCTTCCGCCGACGATGTCGCCCCCTACCCCGTACATTTCAGAAAGATCGGATTAATAGGCACGGACATGGAAATAGAAGACGACGAAGGCTTCATCTGCTCGCAATCCAGGTCGGCGTTGGACCTGCTGTTGCGGCGCGCGCCCGGGTGAAACAGTTGCTGCGACTGGAAATCAAACCGAGATGCGATGCCCTGAGCTTCCGTTACATCTGAATCAACTGAATCAAACCTCTCTCCAAAACCCTTCTCAACGAAGGGCTTTTCCTTTTCTATCTTTTTTTTCGTCAAAAAGAGCAGCTTCCCGACGTCCTAGCCTGTAAGTCGCACACCCGCCGGCTCGTAAGACCGGGTCACAGGTTCGCGAACGTGCGCCGCAATATGTCCTGATTCTTACCGATCTTGCCGATACCCAATACCGCGACTTCCCGAAGCTGCGGCCACCTGGAGAGCAAGGTTCGGGTGCTCGTGCTCCTGGTCCCCGCTCAGGCGAAAGACGCTAGGAAGACGCTGGGAAAAACGCTTGCGGGGCCGGAGCAGTTCGATATCCGTGCACGCCAGCTCCGGGAGGCAGCGCCCTGGATTACGGTTGCACCGTATTTTGCACATAACCTGCCAGACCTACTTGGCAGCCAGTGAATAGGCCGGTGGACGTGCTCGTCAAGATGAGCCAGCGGATCGGGAAGACCCTCCGATTGCTGGTGCTTGGAAACTAGAATCGACGGCTACTCGTTGCAACCTTGGCGCCTGCTTTCTGATGCGACGATAGGATCCGTCGGAGTAACGTTGAAATACTTGCCAGACCACATACGTATCGTTGCCCACCCGGACTAAACCGTCGTAGGCCCAGTTAGTATCAGGGTCAGTTCCGAACCAAACCTCTCCGACTTGCTTGCCGTAAGGATCAATGATCCGAATCAGCCAATGGCGGCGACCCTTGAAGTCACCGAGACCCGCTTTGCATTTAGGCGGTATGTGGTCGCCCAACTGATTAAATAGCCTTGTCTCGATTTCCAGCCTCAGTTCATCCCACGGGACGAATTCGTCGGCTGCACTGCTGGTTATGCAAATTCCGGCGGGCTTACCATTATTCGGTCCCCAGAGCGTTTCCTGGGGTTCAGGATGTCTTCTGCGATTCGGGTGAAGGATAGGTTTGTTTCCGGTGTCCGTTAAGCGGTCCTGTGCGAGACCGTAGCGGCCCCTTTCCTCTAAGGTGAGCGCCGCATAATCGGCGCTTTGCAGGACTCGGTTTACGATCTCGGGATCGGTCTGTTTATAGACCCTGACCACGGTCAAAATCAGTAGGGTTCGCCTCGGGCAAATTTCACCACTCTCGTATCGTCGAAGGGTTCGTACGTCATAGGACCCATATTTTGGTTCCAGAGCCGCTACTGCTTCTACAACTTCTTCTTGTGTCAGGTCTCTTTTCCGCCTGAACTCTCGAAGCATACTTCCTAATTGCTGGTGGGGCCGAGGTACCATATTTCCTCCTCAGCCATGCGCGCAACTATTAAGACGCCAATATGGCGTTAAAGGTGTCACCCCTGGCTAACTTTCTTGTTTCCTTTCGTCCGCTAGTTGCCCTACTGCCGCCCTGGATCGTGAGCCGCGTGCGTGTCACGATCTCCAAAGTCGCAACTCAAGGCCTTGATATTCGGTGGCAATCGAAAGGAAGGTCCTCGACATGTACAGCCAGCTTCCCGGCTACGTAACGACTAAGACCACCAACATGATCGGATGGTTGCTGGTGCTCGCGCTCATTGGCGCGGCGGCATTTGTGGTCGTGTGGTACGCACCAAATTCATTCGAGATTGCTTCACGCAATCCGAAGATACCAGCGCCAACCGTCCACTACTCGACTGACGACATGGATGATGTCCTACGGCACCTACAAAATGCTGCTGCCGCTCAGGCGGACGCTGCCGAGGCTTTGCGAGAATCACAGGATTGGCTCGGTCGCGCTCTGCCGTATCGCGATGACGATCGAATCGCCGTGCGCCGCCTGTACCTGGCCCACTCTGCCCAAAACTCCGCAGCCTCCGGCTTAGCCCGGTCTCGCGAAGAACTAGACATTGCGAAAGGCATCTTGGCCCAAAGGAGCAAAAACAATGAGACAGCAAACAATCGTTAAAGATGAACAGGGTCACAGTCTTGTGTTGCTAGACATGGCGAAGGTGTATTCGCTCGTGCAGGCACAGGAGGCTCGCCGCGAGTTGACTCCTCCAGATCTCGGGCTGCACAAGATTGGCACCCGGGTCGCCGCGCTGACCCTCAGCCGGCTGTCGGCTCCGCCGCTAGCGCTGGAGCTACTGCCACTCCAGGAACGACGGCTACCGGTGCGCATGCCGAAGCTTAGCCCACTGGGCCGCCAGCCGCTCCCCATTAGCTTGCGGCAGCTCGACCGCGAAACGTACCAAGTGCTGATGGCACCGCCGCACGGGATGACCAACCCGGTGACTCTGGATGTCCCTGTGGGCCTGCCGCGCATCATCAACGTCGCTACGCTGAAGGCCATGCTGGGTGCGAACTCGCGCGATGTTGCCTTCCGCAAGGCTGTAGACGAAGAGCGCTGGGCCATCTGCTCCGACAACTACCCAGTAGACCTGGAGGACCGAACGCAGGTGTTCAAGATTCGTGAGTGGGCGATCCTCTCATAGCGAGCTGCCGTGGCATGGCTTTTCCTCATCCCGCTGGTCGCTGTGGCGCTGCTCTTCGGGCTTCTGGCCCTGCTGTGGCTAGCAGACAGCGGCTTTTCGTACGTTGCGTGGGCCCTGAACACACTAGAAGAGGACCTCCAGGCAGGCGTCGCCGGAGTGCGGGAAAAGCTCTTCCGAAGAGCAGCCCGAAAACACGTCGAGCGCCGCTTCGCCGTTGCCGCCGGAGCGGCCGGCACCGTAGACCATGACGCCGTCGAGGCGACGAAGCAGATGCCAGCGCTTCGCCGCCTGTTCGACCAAGCGCTGCCGGACGCGGTCGTGCATTGCTTACGCCTGCACCAAAAGTCGGCAGGTGCCGTGGGCGCGCGGTACATCTTCGAGGTCGCATACGAACCGGAGTGTTACGGTTTGCGCCAGCGGGTAGTCGGGCTCGCGGCCGCTGCGATGGGCATGCTCGAACGGTATCCATACCTTGTAGAAGACGAGGATCTGATGGCCTGCCTCATCGTGTTGCGCACAGAGGTGGTACCGGTGTGCAGCAACTGCCCGTACCTGCAATACCGGCTGGATACGGCTCCCTTGCTCTGCCCCACGGCAACCACGCTCAAGATAGACCCAAGGCGGATAACTAAAAAATGACACACACGAGTAGAAAAACAATTCCCTATGACGAAATTTTTGCCGCGCAGTCTCCGGCACTGTGCGACGCCGGCCAGGAGCGTTTGCGCGAGGCGCGAGTTCACACCGTGGGTGCAGGACGCGCGGGCGGCGCATTAAATTTCTTTCTTGCGGGTGCCGGCGTCGGTGCGTTGTCTAGCAACGATCCCCAGGCGGTTGAACCAGACAACCTGAACACCTTCGCGTTTTCGTCTGCGGATATCGGTGCGAAGAAGGTGAAAGCACTCAAGCATCGAATGGCGCTGCGCGAGAACTCCACTTTCCGCTGGCTTGCGTTGCCCATACAGGCGGACGAGGTTGACGCCTTTATCCAGGCTGCTGACCTGGTCATCTGCTGCGCGAACACCGTTCCGGGCAGACTGGTGACTGAAGAGAAGGCGATCCGATATGGCAAGCCAATGATGCAGGTCGCGGCCTTCGACGGACGAGATTGTCTCGGCGGACTGATTTCGGTACGCCTTCTTGAGAATTCCTGGTCTGCCTGCGCCGGGTGTTATCTGGACCCTAACCGAAATTGGAGTCCCGCTGGGACCCTGCTTTCTACCGTCACGTCCGCCCTAGCCGCCCTGGCCGCCAACATGGCCGTTGCCATTCTCAGCGGCGTGCACACGCAGGTCTTTCGCGAGAAAAATCTGTTCTACGTTGATTTAGAAACGTATGCGATCGAGGCGCTGGCTGTCCAGAAGCGCGACGGATGTCCGTTGTGCGGGAAATCGACGGAGATGAGCAATGACTGAGATGCTGCATACGTTGACCTGCATCTTCGGCGCGCTGGCGCTGCTGGCGCTCGTCTCTGCCGGACTGGTGATGATGTTCGCTCCCGCGACAGGACGTCAGATGCTGAAGAATGCTTTTATCGCCCTTGGCCTGTTTGTTGTCGCCAGCATGCTCCTGCAAGCGTCCTGCAATGCGCTCCGCAATGCCAAACGAGATAACCATTTGACTGCGCGGCGTGGAGGTTAGTAAATGAAGTTATTGTGTATCGTGTTGTCCTGCATTTCCGGGCTGTTGCTCCTGGCTGCCGCGTTTCTTTACCTGGTCGATTCCAAAGAGGGCAAGCAACTACTCCAGCGATTTCTCCAGCAACTGCGCGTGCTGTTCTTCATTCTGCTCGCGGTCTACGTTGTCTCTGCGCTGGTTGCCGCTGATTCCGTTTCGGTGATCGTGGGCTTCCTCATCATGAGTGTGGTGGCGTACTTCGTTCGCGAATATCGCCAACCCCAGCGCGAGAAGAGACATGGCCTTGGCGGGGCAGAGCGCACGCCGGTGGTGCCCATTGTTACAAGGCGTGCTAGCGGCCACGATGTGGAGGGCGGCAGATGAATCTGCTCTTCGAGTACCTCTTCGGACCGCAACTCGCAAAGGAAACGGCGCGATACCTCGAGACGCTCGCCGAAGCAAACCTGACGGCATCGCGCCGCCAGACGGATACGCTTCTTCAAAGCTTGAACCGTAGTTCCGAGCCGAAGATCACGATCGGCCGGACTCTTTGGGGAACGCCGATAATTGTGCCTGTCTCGGAAATCGTAAAGGCCCATGGCGTTGTGACCGGTGCAACCGGATCGGGAAAGACCAGAATGGCTCTTGCAGTTATCAAAGCGCTGCTGGATTCCATTATTGAGTCACTCATTGCCGAAGCGTCTAATCCCGGCGGATTTGGCGCGCTTGACGCCAAGGGGGACCTCTTTCACGGGACGTTGTTCTTGATTGCCAAGCATCTGCAGGAACTACAGCGCGCTCACCCCCACGTGGCCCGCGAGCTTCGCCGGCGCATTGTGATTATTGATTTCTCCTCACGCGATCCGGTGACACCCTATAACATCCTCGCCCGCTGGCCCGGTCTCGAACCTGATTTTTTTGCGGCCAATCGCGCCGACGTGCTCATGGACCTGCTTTCCGGGTCAGACAAATTAAGCCTGGGAGCAAGCGGCGTGCTGAGCAAGCTGATTCTCCTGATGTCCGAGCATGGGGTTCCTATCACTGACCTCGATGAGATTGTAGGGAACGAAAGGCGACGGTCCAGAATGGTTGCGCAATGCCGTGATCGTTCACTGGCGGCGTATTTCACTCGACAATTTCCGCAGGTGCCAAAGTCCACCTTGGCGGCGCTGCTGCGCAGGATTGACGCGCTGTTTACTGCGGACGGGGTTCGCCTGGCGCTTGGCGGTGTTTCAGCTCCGAATTTCCGTCAGCTTCAGGATGAAGGCAAGATTGTCGTCATCACCACATTCGGAAAGACTATTGCACGCGGTGTTCGCCGTGTGCTTCAGAAGCTGGTTTTTTCGGATATCACGCAGAGTGTCTTTTCCCGCCAAAAACCCGAATCCCCATTTCTTTGGCTATGCGATGAGGCGCAGAACTTCTTCCACACCGAGAGCCTGCGGGACAACGCAATTGATTTGCTGACTACTTCACGGAGCTTTAGTACACATTTCCTGTTCCTTACGCAGGATCTGCAGACCGCCGTACACGACCCCAGAACCTTGCGCGTCTTGAACACTAACACCCGCTGGTGTATGGCTATGCGGGGCGATCCGGCTGACTGCAGCTTTCTCAAGCCAGCCCTGCCGATTACCGGCAGACGGCCCAAACCGCGCCCGCATCCGTTTGCCGAACAGAGCTTGTATTCACCGGCCGAAGAGCGCGTCCTCGTCCACGAGGACATTGCGAGTCTTCCCGACCGCGAGGGATACCTGTGGCTAAAGAATCGATCCGCCGAAGCGATCCGTGTCGTAGTAGCGGATGTGCCGATTCCAGACGGCAACGCACTAATGCGGGCTACTTCCGCGATCCGCATGGACGCCAGCATCGGGGGGCGCATGTCGCGCAAGCAGTACGACCAGGCCATTGCCCCGCGCGATCAGGAGCGATCTGACCAGGTGCCAGACCTGGCCACAGCGCTGAAGCAGAGATACCAGAGCACGCGGGAGGAGAGAGGAACGTGAATCAGTTCATATGGGACGTAACCCTATGGATACTCGCCAGCCCCATCTATCTGGTTCAGTGGCTTGCGCGGCTTATCCGGCGCTGGCGATTCTGGCGCTTCGCGTACGTTCCCGCGACCACCTGCAGCGTCTGCGGCTCCGCGATCTCACTGGTGGGGATGTGGCGATGCCGCTGCGGGTTCCAAGCGGTTGGCCACTTACTGCGGGTTTGTCCAGTATGCCAGAGCCTGCCGCGTATGGTCCGGTGTTTTGTCTGCGGTGCTACGGTGAAACTGCCTGAATTATGAAACTTACACCACGCTGTAACGAGCTCTTCCGATTGCTTCGAGGCGCCCGCTGGCTCTCTACCGGACAGATCCACCGGCGTTTTTTTCCGAATGCCTCTCTCGATGCCGCACGCAAGCGACTGCGCAAGCAGGTTGAGACGCGACACTTGGTCGCTTATAGAGAGCACCGAATGATGGAAACGCTATTCACGCTTGGACGGGAAGGGAAACGAGTGCTCGAGCAGGTCAGTGCGGGCGAAATTCGCCTAGAACGACAACCGCCACAGCAGCTGGCGCATTTTGCCGGCATCAATGACATTCGGATAGCCGCGGAGCTCGCCGGATCATTGTCGTATTTCTTCGCCTGCTGGGAGCTGCCCGCATTCGGCTGGCAGCATCCGCTTATACCGGACGCGCTATGTGCATTCTCGGACCGGACGTTTGCCATTGAGTATGACCGGGGCATGGAAGGCGTTAGGTTTTTTGCCGAGACGAAGATCGCCTTATATGACCATGGCCTCGACGGCCTGCCACTCACGGCAGTCTTGGTCATCACCGACGGGAAGCAACGCATGAAAAATCTGGCGCAGGCCGTGAACGCCGCCCGGCAACCAATACTCTTTAGCACGTTGGACGTGGTTCGGACGCAGGGATTATTGGCTCCCGTTTTCAACCGGAGTGGAGAATATGAACCGGTTCGGCTTATCTAGGTTCTCTTGTCAGGGTCTCTTCTCGACAAGAGGGGCATTGGCGCGCAAGAGATTGCAAACACGGCTGCAACCTGTTCAGCTGCGTGGGCCTATTAAGGACATAAAAAATAACTGTAGCTGTGACATCGCTCACCCGCCGGGCGCACAACGTCCCGGGATAATCATTAATCCTTCAACCGATATGGCTTGGCGACCCTATGCAAACCTTATCGATGGAGAACTCAACAACGACACGCCAGGGAAGGTCACTGGCTGGATGCGTTTTTTTCGCCGCGACATGACGCCGCTGCGGGTCAGTTTTGACCTCGTGGGCGACTTCCGCGAGGACATTCACGGCAGACGGATCCGGCTCACGAACCCCCAGCCGTCCGACGAGAACATCGCGCTCGATCGGAAGGGTACTTACATGGAGAAGTTCGCACCCGTTCAGAGCGGAGTTGCTGGCGACATCACCGCCGGCCTGCCGCTTGGCACCTGGTCCGAGGAACTCGCCCAGAGACTCATTGCGAAAAATGAGGTCATCTGGAACGAGATCGGGATTCCAGCAGCCGAGCGGGAAGAGCGCCGGAAGGTGTGGACCGAGCTCTACCGCAGACACATCGAATCGGGCGACCGATACTTTGCCTATGTGGACTATCCCTACATCGAGTGGTACTCGGAAGAGAACGGTCGGGTGATACTGGAGCTGGACCCCCTACAAGTGGAGGTCCTCAATAAGGAAGGACAACCCATGAGGCGCGAGACCCCAAGCGAGCTTCACCCGGTGAAAGGCGAAGCAGCCATGTTTGACATTCTCGATCGCGTGCTGGATACGAGTCTCCGCCGGAGAGGTAAGAGGCGCGACCAGCGCACATCTCGGAAGAGATGAAGGTTTTGCCGTCGGGGCATCGCGCCCCGGC
>Ga0209056_10008240_pt1 | contig 10690 bp, 7 predicted proteins | sample GraSoiAngelo_114_FD_185876 | JGI IMG/M metagenome (GOLD analysis project Ga0209056, IMG submission 185876) | Grasslands soil microbial communities from the Angelo Coastal Reserve, California, USA - 14_0903_13_40cm (SPAdes) (version 2) | ecosystem: Environmental > Terrestrial > Soil > Grasslands ...
TCCTCGAAACAAGCAAGCCAGCCTGGACCCGGGACCTGCGTGATTGCAGCTTTACGCGCGGAGAGGCTGCCCATGCCGCCCGCCTCGCGGCCGCCTTCGCGTTTCCCGTGCGGGTGGGAGACGAGGTCGTGGCCGTCCTGGAGTTCTTCGCCAGCGAGTTCGAAGAGCCGGACGAATCGTTGCTTGAAGTGATGGCGAGCATCGGCACGACCCTCGGCCGCGTCGTGGAACGCAAGCGCGCGAGGGATGAGATTGACCGGGCGTTCACTCTTTCGCAGGACATGCTTGCCATCATCGGGTTCGACGGCGAATTCAGACGGGCCAACCCCACTTTCTGCGGCACGCTCGGCTTTACTGAGGCCGAACTGATGGCCGTCCGCTACGTCGACCTCGTTCACCCCGAAGACCTTGATGCGTTCGGCAGTGAGTTGCACCGCCTTGCCTCCGGCAATCCAGTCAAAGGCTTCGAGATGCGGATGTTTTGTCGGGACGGCTCGTATCGCTGGACCCAATGGAATGGAACGCCTTTTCCCTCAGAGCGCGTGATCTATGCGCACGGACGAGATGTCACCGAGCGCAAACGTACGGAAGAGGCGTTGCTGAACGCCACGGACGAGATCCGTGACCTCTATAACGCCGCTCCTTGCGGGTACCACTCGCTCGATCGCGATGGCGTCTTCCTTCGCATCAACGACACAGAACTTGAGTGGCTGGGCTACAAGCGCAGCGAGGTGATCGGCAAGAAGAAAATTACTGAAGTGCTCACACCGGCCGCCGGGAAGGCCTTCGCACGCAGTCTTCGTGAATTTCAAAAGAACGGCTGGATGCGGGCGGTCGAAGTCGAGATGCAACGGAAGAACGGCTCAACTTTCCCAGCCCTGCTTAGCGCTTCGGCCGTCTCGGATGTCGTTGGCCAATTCATGATGACCCGGTCGACGGTCTTCGATATCACCGACCGCAAGCGGGCTGAGGAAGGGCTACGCGAAAGCGAGTCGCGAGCGCGGGCTATCGTGAACACCGCCCAGGACGCATTCGTTGCCATCGATCAATCCGGGCGCATCACCGACTGGAACCCGCAGGCCGAAGCAACCTTCGGCTGGTCGCGCAAAGAAGCGCTCGGACGCAAGCTTGCCGATACGATTGTTCCGGCGAGATTTCGCAGGGGCCACCGGCTGGGACTAGAGCGATTTGTGCGGACAGGGAGAGGCCCGCTGCTGAACAAGCGTATTGAGGTGGCGGCAATCGATAAAGAGGGACGTGAGTTTCCCGTAGAGGTGACGATTTCACCTGTCCAGACAGGGGCGGAATACACCTTCAACTCGTTTATTCACGACATAACCGAACGAAAGCAGGCTGAAGCGATGCGGGCACGCTTGGCAGCGATCGTCGAGTCCTCGGATGACGCAATTATCGGTACAAATCTCAGCGGAGAAATTACGAGCTGGAACAAAGCGGCGACACGCCTCTTCCGGTATTCCATGCGAGAAGCGATCGGCAAGCCCGTTTCGATGCTGACGCCGGACGACGTTCATCAAGAGCCTTCGGCGGTTTCCCCAGGCGAAAAGTCAAGCAGACGTGTCGAGCACTTCGAGACCGTTCGCCAGCGTAAGAATGGCAGCCGTGTTGACGTCTCCATGACCGTCTCACCCATTCTGGACGCCGATGGCGCAGTTATCGGCGTCTCCACGATTGCGCGGGACGTTACCGCTCGCAGGCGGGCTGAAGAGCTCGCGCGGCGTGCGGACGACCTCGCGCGTTCCAATGCAGACCTCGAACAGTTTGCTTACGTGGCCTCTCACGACCTTCAGGAACCGCTGCGAATGGTGACCGGCTACTGCGACCTGCTCCAGCGCCGGTACAAAGGCAAGCTCGACTCGGATGCCGACGATTTCATCACCTTCGCCGCCGAAGGTGCCCAGCGGATGCAGGAGCTTGTGCGTGGCCTGCTCGAGTACTCTAGGGTTGGGCCGCACGCGAGGATCGATGCACCAATCGATTCTGGAGAAGCGTTCGAGCGCGCCCTGGCCAACCTCCGCATGGCGATCGACGAGAGCGGCGCCGTCGTCAAGCGCGGGCGGTTGCCGACTGTTCTCGCGGATGCTACTCAGCTCGAGCACGTGTTCCAGAACCTGGTCGGCAATGCCATAAAGTTCCACGGTCCGCTAACGCCGCAGATTGACATCAAGGTGGTTCGGCAAAACGGCATGTGGCAGTTCTCGGTTAAAGACAACGGCATTGGCATCGATATGCGCTACGCCGACAAGGTTTTCGCGATCTTCCAGCGGCTCCATGGGCGCGGGGAATATGCGGGCACTGGCCTCGGCCTGGCCATCTGTAAAAAGATCATCGAACGCCATGACGGCACTATCTGGTTTGAATCGCAGCCGGGGCACGGCACAACTTTCTATTTCACGCTACCGGCGAGAGGAGGAAATGAACCATGAGCAACCGAAGGAAGGCCGGGAGCCAGAGCGCGCGGGACGAAGCGCCCGAAGTCTCGGTCAGACCGATTGAAATACTGCTCGTCGAAGATAACCCCGCGGACGTCCGGATGACGGTCGAGGCGCTCAAGGACTGCCGGGTAAGCAACAAACTCAGCGTCGTCGAAGATGGGGAACAGGCGCTCTCATTCTTGCGCAAAAACAACGGTTATTCGGAACGGATGCGCCCGGACTTGATCCTGCTTGACCTGAATCTGCCGAGGAAAGACGGTCACGAGGTGCTCGCAGAGATCAAGTCAGACCCGGACCTCCGAAAAATCCCAGTCGTGGTCCTCACGACCTCCGAAAACGAGCGCGACGTCCGCAAGGCTTATGACCTGAACGCCAACTGCTATATCACGAAGCCGGGCGGGCTGGAGCAGTTCGTAAGCGTGATGAAATCGATCCAGTATTTCTGGTCGAAAGTCGTCCAGTTGCCCTCAGCGGGTGACATAGCGAGGCTCGCGTGACCGCCATACGGCGAAGACCGGTCAGGGTGCTGTTCGTGGAAGATAACCCCGGCGACGCGCGGCTGGTTAAGGAAGCTCTCGCTGAAATCCGAACTACCGAGTTCGAGCTCATCCATGTTCAGCATCTCCACGAAGGCCTGCGACGGCTCGCCCGGAACAAATTCGACGTCGTCCTTCTAGACTTGCTTCTGGACGATACCCCTCGCCTGGGCGCGCTCCTCGAAATCTACGAGCAGTCCTTGCGGGTGCCGGTGGTTGTCTTGACGGGACTTGAAGATGCGTCGGTGCGGAATTGGGCGCGAAAGGAAGGCGCTCGAGACTACTTGATCAAGGGCAAAGTCGAATCTGATGTTCTCGCTGACGCGCTCCTGGATGCCGCCGAGCAAGGAGCTGTCAAGCAGACCGGTGCCCGGGCCGAACGCCGGCACTAAGACAATTTGGCGCTAGCGCTCCTCGTTGAGATTACGCCCGCGTCTCCTAATACGCCGAACGATGGAACCGAGCAGCGCGTTGCGCAGCGGCGACCAGATCTCGGCCAGCTGAGCTTTTTCCTCGTCGGGTTCCCGCTTGCCAAAACGGGACCGGTTGTACGCCGCCGCGAGCATCGACACGTCCTTCGCCTGCCGGACGGTGCGTTTCAGGCTCTGGGCGAACTCGGCCGGAGTCTGGCCGGTCCGCGGACCGTGACCGGCCCACGTCGCGAGCCGCACTGTTTTCTCCCAGAGCTGCTGTGAATATGGCAGCCCGGCGACCGACCGTTGCCACCCCAGATAAACGCTGCCCGCCAACATGGCGATGAACGCCGCGACAGCCAGGGTCAGCAACGGGTTGTAGTCACGTCCGGTTTGCATTGGGGAAGCGACTGGTGGTACCGGCAGGTCCTCTTGAGGGGTGTCGATTAGCACGTCGGACCCAAGGCCGACAGGCAGGTCCTCGGGGCCGGCCGCACCCTTCGGCAGTTGGTCCTCGGGCCCAATCGTCGGGTTGAGAGCGCCCTCCCGATCAGGCGAGGGGTTGAAGGCGATCCACCCGTACCTCGGGAAGTAAACCTCTGTCCAAGCGTAAGAGTTATAGTCGCGAACCGTGTAGGCCCCGCTCTCCAGGTTCTTGTCGGCATCGTTGATCACGAAACCGACAGCCAGGCGCGACGGGATCCCGAGTGTGCGCAGCATTACGGCCATGGCCGAAGCATGGTAGTCGAAGTAGCCGCGCTGAGAGTCGAACAAGAAGAAGTCGGTGGCGTCGCGCCCTGGCGGCGTGTCCGGAATATTGAAGTCAGCCGGAAAGCTCCGTAGGAATTCCCGTAGGGCCAACGCTTTGTCGTAGCGAGTGCTGGCGTTGGCGGTAATCTGCCGGGCGAGTTCGCCGATCCTCGGGGGAAGGTCATCCGGCCGCTGAAGGTAGTGGCGCATGACCCAGTCGGGATCAATTCCAGTCGCCTGGCGGAGCTCATCTTCCGGCACCATCGGAATGAAGCCCGTAACGTTGTAGGAGCCCCCTTCGCCGATCCTATTCTCGGGCTTTGCTACGAGCGCATCAGGGAGCGGTCCGCCGTTTAGCTTCAAGCCGCCCACTTCGACCGCCTTCGCCTCTTCATTTCGCTTGACAGTAAGGCCTACAAAGTCCTCCCCAACGCGGGCCTTCACCGCCGAAAGGATCTCCTGGTCCGTCGCACCCTCGCCGCCGTTCTTAAGCGGAAACTGAATCGTCTGGTAACCCGACGAAGGTGCCTCAATCTGGAACGGCCTACTGGCCGAGAGCGGCTCCCCCGGCGAGAAGAGCACTGAGCCAACCACACTGTTCCGGTCGACCGTAATGGTGAGCTGGATAACCTGCCCCTTGACCGCACCGCTATTGATGTCTGCTTTCAGACTCTCCTCGATGTATGCCGGCAGGTCTACCGGAGTCCGCCCGCCGGCCTTCCAACCGCCACCGCTGTACTCGTCGTAAACCGCGCCGCGCAGGCGAATCTCGCCGGACACGCCCAGGTCGTTGACGCGGACCGTCATCAACTCCCGGTTCCCGAGGTCTATCGAGCCCTGGAAGGGTAGGACGCCGGTGAAGTTGTGGACGGGGACGACCCGCTTGACGTGTAGCGGTCCGGAAAGTCGCACGAAATTGACACCCACTTCCTCGATTTGGCCGACCATCGCGTCGACGGGGCCTGGGGTCGTGAATGGCCCCACGGGCAGGAGCCACGCGGTAACGATCAGGAAGAGGAGTGCCCAGGTGCTGAAGTTGAGGAAGGACAGGCTGATTAGGGAAGGGTAAGTTGTCCCTTCCCGCCGCCAGACCGCCATCCGCGTCATAAGGTTCGTCCGCATGACCAGCAGGAACCCGAAGAGCATGTAAAGCAGCACGGAGCCCTCGAGGTTGTCGCCTACCAAGGCCATGTCCAGGAAAAGCGTCAGTCCGCCGGGGATCAACCCGATCCAGGCGTTTTGCCAGCGATAGACGCTCCAGCCGAAGATGAATACGCCAAGCCAGGTCAGGCCCAGGACGAGCACGTTGAACGGCAATGAGTCGTTGCTGACACCTCCATGGACGGCGAGGTCGAACCAGGTGTCGAAGCGCGTGTAGATAGTGTCCAGTCTCTGCTCGAAGTCTCCCGGGCCCACCATCTCCAGCGTCTGCCAGAAGACGACCAGCAGGCCCGTAAGTACCGCGATCGGCCAGGCCGCAAAGATCGAGAGGCCCGAGCGCGCGATGAGGAGCGAAGCGACGAGCGCCAGGACCGCGACGAGCGTGATCGGCGGCATCTCGTCCGACCACCCGGACTGCTCCAGTCCCAGCGAAACGCTCATGGTCGCGCCGAAGGCGAGGACGAGGGTTAGCCAGTCCTCCCAATCGGTAAGACGCGCAGTTAATCGTTTGAGCCACTGCGGCACGGCGCGCACAGCGGCCGGCGCTGCGGGCCTCGTCCATTCGAATTCCGCCATCAGCGCACCATTGCCTTCTGGCGCTCGGGTGCCCCGTGTGCTGCCATCCCCGCCGGCCCGAGCATCAGCGAAATGTCGGAACCGCACCGCACGACGTACGCTGGCACACTGAGAGTGGAGAGCGCTTCCAGGCTCAACGACTCCCGCTGCTCAGCGCCGAAGCTGCCGGCCTCGAGTGACACAACTGCGGCGCGCGTGCCCTGTTGCACCGTAGTCTCCAGCGACGGCAACCAGCTCTCGTCGGTCGAAGGGGTCACGATGACCAGGGTGGTGTGGCGTCCGAAGCGACGGCCTTCCTCTTCGAGCACGAGACTCAGCGGCTTCACTCCGGTTGCCTGCGCCATCGCCAGCGCTTCCAGCATGCGACCGTACTGTTGCGAGCCACGCGCTGGGTCCAGGACGACCGCTTCTCGCCCGAACGCCATCAGCCCGAGTATCCGGTTTGAGTGCACGAAATGGTAGGCAAGTGAGGTCGCAATCCGCACGCCGTACTCTTCCGTACTTGCATCCCCAGCCCCGGCCTGAACGGAGCCCTCCAGGTCCAGGAGGATCCACACGTTGCTTGTCGGGTCCATTTCGAAGGTCTTGACCATGAGCCGGCCCAGCCGGGCTGTCGATCGCCAATGAATGCGGTTGTAGCTATCGCCGGGGTAATAATCGCGCACGCCGGAGGCGTTCGGCGTCACATAGTGGGTGCGGCGTCGTACGCTTCCCTCACCTGGGAGTTGCGCTACAGGCGACCAGAAGTACGGCAGCTCCTCGGGCCGTGGCAGGACGAGTAGCTGCCGCCGCTCTCCGTACGTCCGAGTCAAGCGAAAGAGGCCGAAGGGATCGCCGGTGGTTATGCGCACCGGGCCCGAGCGGTAGATACCTCGTCGCGCGCAGCGCACGTTCACCTTCCAGTTGCGCGCTCCACTCGAGGGCAGCGTGAGGACCGTACGCGCCGGCGTACCGGGCATGTCGGTCTCGTCTTCGGCCTCCAGCCACACCTTCGTGAACTTACTTCGGCTTTGCAGCCGCACCCTTGCCTCCGTTTCCTGCCCTACCTGCAGGCGGTCGTTCGCGCGCTCCACCGTTACTTCGAGCGCACCGGCGTGTACGCGGGCCCAGATCAGACAGATGACGACAAGTCCCCCGAGCACATATGCCGCGCGATAGAAGAACCAGTACCCGCTGACGAAGGCGAGGACGGACATCGCTACCAGCGCCGCGATTACAAACACCAGGTTCTGATTGCGATAGGAGAGCCGGAGGAAACGCCGCAAAGCGTCGGCCATGGCGTCAAGGATTCGCGTCATGCTAGGCGCGCCTGCTGGTGCGTTCTGATGCACGGACTCCGGGCACCGGCAGCCGTTGAAGGGATTCGGCCAGTACTTGCTGGACCGTCGCACCCTTCACTCGCGCCTGCGCATTCAGGATGATGCGATGCCCTAGCGCCGGATACGCGAGCGCCTTCACATCGTCCGGCAGCACGAAATCTCGGCCGTCGAGGACCGCCCGCGCCTGCCCGAGTCTTTGCAGCGCCAGCGACCCGCGCGGGGAGGCGCCGAGATATACGGAATCATGGGTCCGGGTAGCGTTCATCAGGCTGACGATGTACTCCTGCACCAGGACATCCGCGTATATGTCGCGCACCGCCTCTTGCAGGAAAAGGATGTCGTTCGGCTCACAGACCTGCTCCAGCTCGGCGACGGGATGGCCGTCCCGCTGGCGTTCCATGATCGTCTTCTCGTCCTGGACCGAGGGATACCCCAGCTCGAGGCGGAGCAAGAAGCGGTCGAGCTGCGCCTCTGGGAGCGGGAACGTACCTTCGTACTCGATCGGGTTTTGGGTGCCCATCACCATGAAGGGCGCGGGCGTATGGTGCGTGACGCCGTCTACGGTCACCTGACGCTCCTCCATCGCCTCCAACAGCGCCGATTGCGCTTTCGGGGTCGCGCGATTGATCTCGTCGGCGAGCACGACCTGCGAAAGCACCGGCCCGGGCCGAAACTCGAAGTCGCGTGTGCTCTGGTTGTACACCGAGACGCCGGTCACGTCAGTCGGTAAGAGGTCCGGCGTGAATTGAATGCGGTTGAACGAGCAGCCGCTCGAGCGCGCCAGACTGCGCGCGAGCATCGTCTTTCCGACGCCCGGCACGTCTTCGATCAGCAGATGCCCGCCGCACATCAGCGTCATCACCGCGAGTTCCACCTGCGCGCGTTTGCCAACGATGACGCGCTCTACGTTCTCGACGATTCGTTGGGCTACCGAGCGAGCGTCCAAGTGGGGCGGTTCTCCGGTCTTGTCCTGAGTAATAAACGGCAGGGGGGACGGTTTGGTTCCCTGTCGCTCCCTCCCCCTCAGGTTACTCGCTACCCCCGAAGGCTGGCAATAGACGGATTACGGCGGCGCCGAAGCCTGACAATAGCGAAGCGGCGACTGTAAACTACGGCCCAGGAGGTGCTTTTATGCCCGAATACGCCGACCTGATCTTCGCAATCAATTCCAATGTCGCGACCATCACGCTCAATCGCCCCGACCGCCTCAACGCGATCAGCGGACCGATGCTCGAATCGCTCTCTCAGGCGCTGCGCGACGCCGACCATGATCGCGATGTGCGCGTGATCATCATCACCGGCGCCGGCCGCGGCTTTTGCGCAGGGCTCGATCTTAAGGACCTCGTCGCCGGCACCGGCATAGGCTCGAACGGCGCCGACGGCCTGGCGAACGCCCGCTTCGATCTCGCGAACAGCCCGCCCATCGTCCTCCACACGACCGACAAGCCCGTCATCTGCGCGATCAACGGCCCCGCCGCCGGCTACGGCATGGACCTCGCCCTCGGCGCGGACATCCGCATCGCTTCCCGCGACGCCAAGCTGGCTGCCGTCTTCACCAGGCGCGGCATTCTACCGGAGAGCGGCGGTGCCTGGCTCCTCCCACGCCTCATCGGCTGGGAGAAAGCGGCCGAGATCGCTTTCGCCGGGCGCACCCTTTCCGCGCAAGAAGCGCTCGAAGCCGGCCTCGTGAGCCACGTCGTGGAGCCCGATCAGCTCCTGCCAACAACGCGGCAGCTCGCCGCCGAAATCGCCGCTAACGCCCCGCTGGCGGTCCAGGCCACCAAACGCATGATGCGCCTCGGCCTCGAAGAGACGTTTGAGGCGAACGTGCACCACGTATTCCTTCAACTGCTGCCGCTCTTCGGCTCGAAGGACTTCCGCGAGGGCGTCCAGGCGTTCGTCGAGAAGCGCGAGCCGCAGTTCCAGGGCAGGTAGAGGGCCCGTCTGCGGGCTACAATAGAAACCGGCAGTTAACAATGGCGAGAGCAAGCGAACGCGAGATAGCAATAGGTATAACAATCGATCCAAACGTTTGTGTGGGAAAGCCGGTTGTTAAGGGAACGCGCGTCCCAATTTCAGTCGTTCTTGAACAACTGGCTTTGGGGGCATCCGTTAACGATGTAGCTGAAGAATACGGAATCCGGACTGACGACGTACTTGCGGTACTCCGTTACGCGCATGAAGTGATAGCAGCCGAGGACGTCCGGGCCATATAGGGTGGCGCGCTTCCTCGTCGATGGCAATATGCCGGCGGGGACCGCTCCGGTACTCAGGTCTCTCGGACATGACGCGAGCGATGTGCGCGAGCTCGCGATGTCAAATAGTGACGATGACGAGATCTTTCGGCTCTGCCACGCAGAGGCTCGCACGATAGTTACGAGGGACCGCGATTTCGGCGAACTCGTAATAGGACAGCCGTCTCACCCAGGCGTGGTGCTGTTGCGGGTAGGTGGGCTCCGGTCGGCAGCTATCATAGATAGGCTCGTTGAGGCATTGACATCGTTAGGAGAGCCGCCCATCAGCTACTCAGGTAGGATTGTCGTAATTGAACGGACGCGTGTCCGTATTCGCACCGCCTAACTCTCCGAATGAAAAGTAAATGACCCAACCCTCCACCCACTGGAACGCCGAGGTCTACGAGCGCATCGGCACGCCCATGCGCCGCTGGGCGCAGGCCGTGATTGACGACCTGCACCTCAGCGGCGACGAGACCGTCCTCGACGCCGGCTGCGGCTCCGGCTCCGTCACCTTCGACCTCCTCGAGCGCCTGCCGCGCGGCCGCATCTACGCCGTCGACAGCTCGCCCGACATGATCTCGAAAATCACGCAAGCCATCGAGGAGCGCGGCGAGACACGCATCGTCCCCATTCTCGCAAGCCTGACCGATTTCAACCTGCCGGAGCAGGTGGACGTGGTCTTCTCGAACGCCGTCCTCCACTGGATCCCGGATGACGATGCGCTCTTCGGCTGCCTTTTCCGCGCGACGAAGCCGGGCGGCCGCTTCCGCGCCCAATGCGGCGGGGGCGCGAACATCGCGCAACTGATGGCTGTCACCCAGGCGGTCGAAGAATGCGAACCGTATTCCGTATATCTCGGAATGGCTGAGTTCCGAAAGTACCGCACGGCAGAAGAGGCGACGGCTGCCATGCAGCGTGCCGGCTGGACGGACGTCCGAGCGAATCTCTTCGACTCGCCCGTCCGCTTTGAAAACAACGACGACGCCGCGCTCTACTTGCGCACGATCATCCTTCAGCGGCACGTGGCCGCGCTACCGTCAGAGCACCAGCAGCCGTTCCTCGAGGCTGTCATCGCTGAGACGGTTCGCCGCTACGGCGAGCCGTTCACCGCGGATTACCTGCGCCTCGATCTGTGGGCCACCAAACCTCTGTAGGGGCGAGGCAGCCATCGTTGTAACACTGCCATATGCTCCAAACGCAACCCAGCTCACTGAATTTGCGTCGCCGTCAGCGCGTCGCCTCCTC
>Ga0209056_10008243_pt1 | contig 10688 bp, 12 predicted proteins | sample GraSoiAngelo_114_FD_185876 | JGI IMG/M metagenome (GOLD analysis project Ga0209056, IMG submission 185876) | Grasslands soil microbial communities from the Angelo Coastal Reserve, California, USA - 14_0903_13_40cm (SPAdes) (version 2) | ecosystem: Environmental > Terrestrial > Soil > Grasslands...
CGCACCGCTTCGCGCAAGGGCTTCACCCTGAAGGACGAGCGCGTCCTCCGCCCAGCGACTGTTGGGATGACCAACGACCATCGACTCGGCCTTCACCGCGGCGCGCGACCAATAGCTCCGCGCGTCCACGTCCCGGCCGCTCGCCTCCAAGCGGCGGGCCTCCTTGGCCAAATGGTCCGCGCTCCACATGCCGTTGTAATAGGCGCAGGACACCGCACCAGCGACCGCCAGACCGAGAGCGGCGGCCCGGGGCCGGGGCCTCATTTCCCGCCCGCCCGCCCGACCACGGCGAGCTTGCGCTCGAACTCGAGCAGATAGGCCACGACAGCTTCGGCGATCGCGACCGCGACCTCATGCTGGCCCAGGCTCGAGGCCAGAAACGCGCCGTCGGTGCGGTTCGTGGCGAAGCCCGTCTCGACGAGGACGGCCGGCCTCTGCGCCGTCGCCAGCACCATGAACCCGGCCTGCTGCACACCGCGATCTCCGCCCGGGTGCACCTGCGAGACGCGCGTCTGGACGAGCTCGGCGAGGCGTGCCGACTCGCGGAGGTACTCGTTGAGCTGCAGATCCTTCAGGATGAAATCGACAGGGCCGCGGGCGCCGCCGACAGGCAGGGTCTCAAACCGGAGGGCTTGGTTTTCCATCTTCGCCACCCGCTCCTGATCCTCCGTCTTCGCTTCCGACAAGAAGTAGGTCTCGACCCCGCTCACCCGCTCCGAACGGCCCCCCCCCCCGCGACCGCCTTCCGGTATCGAGTTCACGTGAATGCTCACGAACAGGTCGCAGTCGGTCTTGCAGAAAGCGCCGCGGTCGGCGAGGGCGATCAGGGTGTCGCGCGAGCGGGTAAGGCTCGCGCCAATCCCGCGGCGCAGGAGCTCGGCCCGCAGGAGGCGCGCGATCGCGAGGGTGACGTCCTTCTCGGTGAGCGAGCCGGGGAGGTAGCGGCCCGGATTGCCCGGATCCGCGCCGCCGTGTCCCGGATCGATTACCACGCCGTGATGGAGCCGGAGCCCGGTCAGCGGGTTAGCCGCTGGGGCGGCAACCGCGCCGGCGGCGCGGAACTCCTCGAAGCGGGCGGCAGCCGCGTCCCAACGATAGCGGCTGCCCAGCGCGCGGGGGACGCATTCGGCCAACCACCGGAGGGGGAGGAACAGGCTGTCGCGCGCGACATAGGGCTCGCTCACGAGCACGCACACCGCCGCGCCCGCGCGCGCGAACGGGAGCCCGAGCTGGAACACGAACGTCATGCCACCCAGGCCCACCGTCGCCCCCCCCCCTCCCCCCAGGCCGTCGAGCGCGGTCGTGAGAGCGAGGGGCTGCGCCAGCAACGACACCGCGACGGCGGCGCTGCCCCGCTCCATCGTGAGCGGGACGCTCGTTTCGCCGCGCGGCGTCGCGATCAGAACTGCCGGGCGAGGGGGGGGAGGGGGGGGCGCGGCGGCCGCGGTCGGTGCGATCAGCAGCCACCACGCCAGCGCGATCATCCGCGCCTGGCCCTGATCTGTCGCCCCAGCTCGCGCTCCTCGGCGCGCCGCTTCAGTTCCTCTCGCTTGTCGTGCTGCTGCTTAGCCTTGGCGAGAGCGATCGTCACCTTTGCGACGCCGTTCTTGAAGTACAGCTCGAGCGGGACGATGGTCAGTCCCTTGCGGCTGGTGGCGCCGATGAGCTTGCGGATCTCGCGCGCGTGCAGCAGCAGCTTACGGGAGCGGGCAGGCGGGGAGTTATTGTAGCTGCCGGGGAGGTAGGGAGAGATCGTCATCCCCGCGAGCCAGACCTCCCCGTTCCGCACTTGCGCGTAGGCTTCGCCGAGGCTCGCCTTCCCCGCGCGGAGCGACTTGACCTCCGTGCCGGTGAGCACGACACCAGCCTCCCACGTCTCCAGGAGGTGGTAGTCATGTCGCGCCCGCGGGTTGCGGGCGATGGCGCCTTTGTCCACCGGGCAAGGCCAAGATAGGAACCGGGTCCGAGGTGGTCAAGCCACGAGTTGACTTGAGGTTATACCGCGGCCTATATTCGCCGTTCCATGGCGCCGAAGTGGTGGAACTGGTAGACGCGCTGCGTTCAGGGCGCAGTGGGCGTAAGCCCGTGGGGGTTCGAGTCCCCCCTTCGGCACTGCGGGCGGACGGGCGGACTGGCGGTCTGAATTGAGCAGCCGGCGCACCGGGACGGGCGGACAGCCGGATTGAAAAGGCAAGGCGGCAAGTCACCTCGCCGCCCCTTTTCTCTGTCCGCCCGTCCGGCCGACGCTCCGTCCGCCCTATCTCAGTCCGCCCGTCCCCCCGTCCGCCCTAGTACCGCGGCAGGGACGGATCCACGTTCACCGCCCACGCGTCGATCCCGCCCCGCAGGCTCCGCACCTTCGAGAAGCCCGCCGCCTTGAGAATCTCGAGCGCTTTGAGCGACCGCGCCCCGTGGTGGCAGTGCGTGACGATCTCGCGGTGGCCGTCGAGCTCGTTGAGCCGGTCCGGCAGCTCGCCTAGAGGAATCAGCACGGCCCCCTCAATGTGCGTGATCTCGTACTCGTGCGGCTCGCGCACGTCGATCACGAGCAGGTCGGAGTTCCGCTCCCACTCTTGCTGCAGCTCCTGCGCGGTGATTTCGGCACCGTCGTAGGACGGCTCCGCGCCGATCCCGCAGAACGCCTCGTAGTCGATCAGCTCGGTGACCGTGGGATGGGGGCCGCAGACCGGGCAGTCGGGGTCCTTCTCCAGCTTCAGCTCCCGGAACTGGAGCTTCAGCGCGTCGAACAGCACCAGCCGCCCGATGAGCGGCTCGCCGACGCCGAGAACGAGCTTGATCGTCTCCATCGCCTGGATCGAGCCGATGATCCCCGGGAGCACGCCCAGCACCCCTCCCTCCGCGCACGACGGCACCAGCCCTGGCGGCGGGGGTTCGGCGTAGAGGCAGCGGTAGCACGGGCCTTCTTTAGCGTAGAACACCGAAGCCTGCCCCTCGAAGCGGAAGATCGACCCGTAGACGTTGGGCTTGCCGAGCAGGACACAGGCATCGTTCACGAGGTAGCGGGTGGGAAAATTGTCGGTCCCGTCGGCCACGATGTCGAACTCGCGGATGATGTCGAGCGCGTTCTCGGACGTGAGCCGGGTCTCGAACGTCTCCACCTGCACGTTGGGGTTCAGGTCCTGGATCCGCTCCTTCGCCGAGTCGAGCTTGGGCCGCCCGACGGTCGAGGTGCCGTGGATGATCTGCCGCTGGAGATTCGTCTTGTCGACGACGTCGAAGTCGACGAGGCCGAGCGTGCCCACGCCCGCCGCCGCGAGGTACAGGGCCGCAGGGGAGCCGAGCCCGCCGGCGCCCACGAGCAGCACGCGCGCCGCCTTGAGCTTGCGCTGCCCTTCTACCCCCACGTCGGGGAGGATCAGGTGGCGGGAATAGCGCAGGATCTCTTCGTGCGAGAGCGCGGGCCGCTGTTCCGCGACGGCCGTCCCGCCGGCGATGCTCGGGATGATCGAGATCGTGTCCCCCGGCTTCACCGGCGTCTGGTGCTGGGACAGCTGGCGGATGTCGCGATCGTTCACATACACGTTGATGAAGCTGCGCAACCGCCCATCGTCGGCGAACAGGTGTCCCTTGAGCGGCTCGTAGCGAGCCGCCAGCCTCTCGAGCAGCTCGCCGACGTTGGTTGCCTCGAGCTGCACCGCGTCACGCCCATCGACGTACGGGCGCAGCGGGGTCGGGATCAAGACGGTCACTGCCATACGACCTTCCGTTCCTCTATGGTGACGGGTTCCTCGGCGAACCCCGAGCGGTCGTCCGACAGAACCCAACTCTTCAGATCGCCGGCGCGCCCGCGCGCGACGGCGACGATCACGTACGAGAGCCACGGCCACGCGTTCTCCCGGTCGAAGGCCGACGGCGCCGGTGGGTGATCTGGATGCGAATGGTAGACGCCGATGACCTCCAGCCCGTCGCGGGCGAGCTGCACTTCTGCGCGCCGGAACGACTGGGGATCGATCAAGTAGCGGTTGCGCGCCGAGTCGCTGCGCTGGTTGGCGAGGGGCACCACTTGAACCGCAACCTTGCGGTCACGCTCGACAGTGCCGCCCACGAGCCCGCACGCCTCGGCCGGGTAGTCGGCCTCGCCGTGGCGTCCGATCGCGGCCGCGTGCCGCGGCTCCAAAACGAGGGTCACGGCAGCACTCCTCTCAACCGCTCCGTCTCGCTCAGGTAGCGGAGCCCAGAGTCCGGCGCCAGCACCACCACCAGGGCGGACGAGGGACGACCGGGGGGGCGGGGGGGGCGGGGGGGGCGCGTGACGACGCTCAGGGCCCGCTCGGCCGCCACCAGCGCCGCGCCGGTGGACCACCCCACGAACAACCCGGCCTCGCGGGCCAGCCGCCGCACCGCCATCTCCGCCTCCTCGGTCGACACGAGCTCCATCCGGTCCGGCACGCGGGGATCCCAGATGCCGGGGACGAGCGCGGTCTCGAGATGCTTCAGGCCTTCGAGTCCGTGGAACGGACTGTCGGGCTGTACGCCCACGAGCGCGATCTCCGGGTTCAGCTCCTTCAGGCGCCGCCCGGTCCCCATCATCGTGCCCGTAGTGCCGAGGCCGGCGACGAAATGGGTCACCCGGCCCTCGGTCTGCCGCCAGATCTCCTCCGCCGTCGTCAGGTAATGCGCGCGGGGGTTCGCCGGATGGTTGTACTGATCCGCATACCAGTACTCGTCCGGCCGCAGGGCGGCGAGCCGCCGCGCCTCCCGAATGGCGCCATCCGAGCCTTCCAGCGGATCGGTGAAAATGACTTCCGCGCCGTACGCGTCGAGCAGCGCCTTGCGCTCCTCGCTCGCGTTCCCGGGCACGCACACCGTCACGCCGACGCCGGTCGCGGCGCCCAGCATCGCGTACGCGATCGCCGTGTTGCCGCTCGACGCGTCGAGCAAGCGCTTGGCCGGCAGTTCCCCCCGCGCGATCCCGTCCCGCAGGATGAACAGCGCGGGGCGGTCCTTCACCGAGCCGCCAGGGTTGAACCATTCGGCCTTGAGAAAGGCGGCCGGTAGAGGGCGGGCGAGGGCGGTAGAAGGCGGTAGAGGGATGAGCGGCGTGTTCCCGACCAGCCCCCAAAGCGCCGGCTCGGCCCGGGTGACCTCTACCGCCCTCATCCGTCCTCTACCGCCCTCTACCGCCGCCGTTTTCATTCAGCTCCCCTCGCAATCGGCGCCCCGACCAGGTTGCCCCATTCGGTCCAGGAGCCGTCGTAGTTGCGCACCTTCTTCACGCCAAGCAGGTACTTGAGCGCGAACCACGTGTGGCTCGAGCGCTCGCCGATACGGCAATACGCGATGATCTGGTCCTTGCCGTCGATCACCTTCGCGCCCTTGTAGAGCTTCAACAGCTCGTCGTGCGGCTTGAAGGTCCCGTCCTGGGCCACCGCTTGACTCCAGGGGATGTTCCGTGCGCCTGGAATGTGGCCGGGGCGCTGGGCGGTCTCGGTCATGCCCGGGGGCGCGACGATGTCCCCCACGTACTCGGCCGGAGACCGCACGTCCACCAGCGCGGTCTTCGAGGTCTTGAGCGCGCGCTCGACATCGGGTCGCTTCGCCCGCAGCGCCGCGTTGACCTTCTTCGGCACGGGGTACTTGGTCGGCGTGACCTGCGGCCTCTCGGTGACGAGCGGCCGGCCCTCCGCCACCCACTTCGCCCGCCCCCCGTTCATCAGCTTGGCGTTGGTGTGCCCGTACAGCTGAAGCAACCAGAAGGCGAATGCGGCAAACCAGTTGTTGTTGTCACCGTAGAGGACCACGCTCGTCTTGGGAGTCACCCCCGCCTCGCTCAGCAACTGCGCGAACGCCTTCTTGTCGGGGATGTCCCGTCGCACGCGATCGTTGAGCTGAGACTGCCAGTTCCAGCCGACCGCGCCGGCCACGTGGCCGGAGTCGTAGGCGGTCGTGTCCACGTCAACCTCGATCAGCCGGAGCCCCGAGTCGTTGAGATGCTGCGCCGCCCAATCCGTGGAGACAAGCACCTCGGGATGAGTATATCCCACAGACACCTCCAATTTGGTTAAACCCGACTTGCCGAGTCGGGTTTCAGTTGAAAAAAACACAGGCAACGACGGGTTTAGTTCCCGGCCACGACCCCGGCGATCTGATACAGCTCGCGCTCCTCATGCATCAGGTCCGCGAGCGAGATGCCCCCGAGCAGCTCGTTGATGCGCTGCTCGAGCATCCGCCAGACCGGCCGGATGCTACAGGATGTGTCCGGACTACATCGCTGGGGATCGACCGGGTGGAGATCGCAGTTGACTTCGAAGGTGACGTGCTCTGAGGCCTGCATCACATCTTTGACCGTGATCGCTTGCGGGTCGCGCGCCAAGTGGTACCCGCCTTTGGCGCCGCGCACCGAGTCGACCAGCCCGGCGCGCCGCAGACGCAGCAGGATCTGCTCGACGTAGTCGTGGGGAAGCTTTTCCTGCTCGGCGAGCTCGCGCGCCGCCACGGGTCCCTGCCCCGCCCGCTTCGCGAGGTTCAGGGAAACGATCAGGCCGTATTCGGCCCAGGTGGTGACACGCATTGAGTGAATATGCTGGAGTCACTTATGGGATTCAATGGGCGGCAGGGGCGGCAAAGGCGGCAGGGGTGGCACGCTCGACTCCTTGCCGCCCTTGCCGTCTCTGCCGCCCTACTTGACGAGCACCGCGGCGACGATCCCGGCCACGTTCGCCCGCACGAGCCAGGCCCAAAACTGGGCGTTCATGAGCGTCCGGACCTTGTCGAACCAAACGCTGGTCCCGATGGTCGCGAGCCCGATGGTGAGCCACAGGATCGTGCCGAACTCCATTCCACCCAGGACGCCGCTCGCCCACAGACTGGTCTTGAAGTGCTGATACAGGCCAGCGACGATCAGGCCGAACGCGAGCGCCAGCACGGCCGCCTTGGCGAGCATGGGGCCCATCTCGATGTTCTGCCCTGCGGGGGGCGGCGTGACGTACTGGTCCATGCCTTTCCTGAACACCTTGCTCCACATCACGAAGTCGACGACGTAGGCCGCGACGCCCGTGATCAGTCCGGCGACGATCCAGTTCACGCGTGCACCTCCGGTCTGAGAATGTTCTTTGCCGACGCTCATTTGCGCCGGCCCGGCACTCCGAGCTCGGTCATCGCCATCAGATCGAGCACGTCTTCCAGATCCTTGCCTTTCAGGATGCCCTTCTCCATGACGAGCTGTCGCACGGTCACGTTCTTCGCCACGGCCTCTTTCGCGAGCTTCGCCGCCTCGGCGTAGCCGATCTTCGGCGCGAGCGCCGTGACCAGCGCCGGGCTCCGCTCGAGCCAGTGCTCGCACTGCGCCCGGTCCGCCTCGATCCCCTCCACGCACCGCTCGGCGAAGACCCGCGAGGCGTTGGTGAGGATCAGCATCGTGAACAGGAGGTTGTGCGCGATCACCGGCATCATCACGTTCAGCTCGAGTTGCCCCGCCTCCGCCGCCGCGGCGATGGTCACGTCGCTGCCGAGCGCCTGGTAGCAGACCATGTTCACCATCTCGGCGATCGACGGGTTCACCTTCCCCGGCATGATGCTCGAGCCCGGCTGGACCGCCGGCAGGGCGATCTCGGCGAGCCCGGTGCGGGGACCGGAGGCGAGCAGCCGGATGTCGCTCGCGATCTTCCCCAGGTCCACGCCGTACGTCCGCAGCGCTCCCGAAAACGCCGCCGCGTCGCCCAGTGATTGCATCAGCTGAACGCGGTCCCTCCCCTCCCGCAGCTCGAGGCTGGTGATCGCCTGAAGGTGCTTCACCATGAGCCGGGGATACTCCGGCTCGGCGTTGAGCCCGGTGCCCACGGCCGTGCCGCCGATGCCCAGATCGCGCAGCGCGTCCGCCGCCGCCGCGATGCGGTCGCGGTTGCGCTCGATAGTGCGGCCGAAGGCGGTGAACTCCTGGCCCAAACGAATGGGGGTCGCGTCCTGGAGATGGGTCCGGCCGGACTTGAGGATCCCGTCGAACGCCTTGCCCTTCGCGAGGAAGGCGCGTGCCAGCCGGCTCGTCGCCTCGAGCAGCGCCGGGAGCTGCGCCAGCGCGGCGAGCCGGATGGCGGTGGGGATCACGTCGTTCGTGGACTGGGCCATGTTCACGTGATCGTTCGGGTGCACCGGCGTGTACTCGCCGCGCTTCCCGCCCAGCAGCTCGTTCGCGCGGTTGGCGAGGACCTCGTTACAGTTCATGTTGTGCGAAGTCCCCGCGCCCGCCTGGTAGGGGTCCACGACGAAGTGGTCGCGATGAAGGCCCCCGAGCACCTCGTCTGCCGCGCGCACGATCGCGTCCGCGAGCGCGGGGTCGAGCCGCCTCGTCTCCTTGTGGGTGAGGGCGGCGGCCTTCTTGATCCGGACGACCGCGTCGACGAAGGGGGCGAGCGGAGCGAGGTGAGAGATTGGGAAGTTGCGGCGCGCCCGCTCGGTCTGGATCCCATATAGCGCGCCGACGGGAACGGGCAATTCTCCCAACGGGTCACGCTCGATGCGGGTCGCCCCCGTCCCATCCGTCCGTTCGGTCACGGCACCAATCTAGCCTTTGGTCGGCTCCACCCGCAGGGCATCGTTGAACCGGTTGAAGTACTCCGTCATGCCGATGACGAGCGTGATCTCGACGATTTGCCCGTCATCCCACGCCTGCCGTAGTCTCCCGTACAGCTCATCAGTCACGTCGTGCCCCGACGTGTGGATCACCTCCGCATACTCGAGCGCCGCCCGCCAGCCGGGCTCGAGACCCTCGACGGCCTCCCGCCGCCCGCGGTCCTGAATCGCGGCAACCAGCTCATCGGTCGCGCCCTTCTGTCTTGCCAAGACAGTGTGGGAGTTCAGTCAGTAGCGGCAGCGGTTGAGATGAGCGATGCGCACCCACAGCAGCTCCTTCAGCAGGGGAGGCACCGTGCCCTCGCTCATCACGCTGCGGAAGTGCGCGACCAGCGTGCGGAGGTGGTTCGGCCGGAGCGCGACCGTCCTGAACATGTTCGGGATGTTGCCGCGCTCCTTCAGGTACGTAGCGAAGATCGGGCGCACCTCCGGAGCTGCTTCGTCGGGCGCGGGTGGCTGGATTCGGGGATCCGGCATGGGCTCTCTCGCCTCCTCTCGCGTGGCGCGCCTACCGCTCCGTGCGCCTTCGCCCTCCCCAACCGATCTTGAACAGCTCCATCGCGGCGCGCAGCCCGAGGCTCTTCAGCAGCGCGATGACGCCCAGCGCGGTGAGCAGCACGGCCGTGTAGAAGCGCCACAGCAGCAGCATCGTCACCTGGCGCGCCCCGAAGTCGCCGGCGAACCCCTGGAGAAACGCCACCTCGAGTCCCCCGCCGCCGGAGGGGAGCGGCACGACGAGCGGGGCGTGGAGCAGGGCCAGCGCGCCGTAGAACATCTGCGCGAAGGGCGGCCGGCCGTGCAGTCCCCAGGCGAGGGCGGGCAGCACGAGCGCGCGGGCCGCGACGCTCACGACCGTGAGCAGTCCACCCGCCCCGAGCACCCACCACGGCGCGCGCCGCACATGCGCCAAGGCGACGCGCCACTGGCGCCGGACACGGTGGCGGATCATCCCCGAACGCACGAGGCGCTGAAGCAGGTAGACGGCGAGCAGCACAGAGAGCGCCGCGAGCTCCACGGTAACGAGCTCCCGGGCCCGATGGCGCCGCAGCCACGCGGTGGCGGCGATGTGCCAGTCCGGGACGTAGTAGGCGATGAGCGCCGCGGCGAGCACCAGGAACACGGGCCATTCGCCCGCCACCTCGAGGCCGATCGCCACGAGCCCGGTGACCGGCCGCAGGCCCGCTTCGGTGAGGCCGAGAAACCGCGCCGGCTCGCCGCCCAGGCGGTTCGGCGTGAGCTGCGACGCCGCCTCGCCGTACAGGTTCAGGCGGACCGCGTCGTTGAAGGCGAGCCGGGCCCCCGCCGTCCAGACGGCGAGCTGGATGCGCCAGGCGCGCACCAGGCAGTCGAGCGCCAGCAGCGCAAGCGCGAGCAGGTGGCCAATCATGAGCGTCGGCTCAATCCGAGCAGTCACCCAGCGGATAGAGGAAGCCACAGTTGGCGCACGGGTGCCTGCAGCCCCACGGCTTGGGCGGAACCGCGGCGCCGCAGCGCAGGCAGGCCGGGCGCATCTCAGGCGACGCGGTGGACGCCGGTGAGGAAGGGGTTGGTTCCGCGCTCTCGTCCGACGGTGGTTTCGGGTCCATGACCGCTGTACACCATGGTGGAATCGGGCAGGACCAGCAACTCGCGCTCGATGCTCCGGATCAGCGTGTCGAAGTCCGCGCCCGGGAGATCGGTGCGGCCGATGGATCCCGCGAACAGGACGTCGCCCGTGAAGACCACGCCGTCCCCGACGAGGCACACGCTCCCGGGCGAGTGACCCGGCGCGTGTCGCACCGTGAAGCCCACGGTGCCGACCCGTACGGTCTCCCCAGGGACGAACTCCCGGTCGGGGGGCGGGAGCGACTCGACCCGGATGCCGAACGCCAACCCCTGCTGGATGACGTGGTCGTACAGCTCCCGGTCGGCCGGGTGCAGGTAGATGGGGGCGCCCGTCTCCCGACGGAGTCGTGGGACGCCCATCACGTGGTCGAGGTGCGCGTGCGTGACCCAGATCGCCACGGTCCGCACGCCCGCCTCGGTAATCCGGCGCAGGATCAGGCCCGCCTCTTCACCGGGATCGATGACGACGCACTCCCGGCTCGCCTCGTCGGTCA
>Ga0209056_10008251_pt1 | contig 10682 bp, 17 predicted proteins | sample GraSoiAngelo_114_FD_185876 | JGI IMG/M metagenome (GOLD analysis project Ga0209056, IMG submission 185876) | Grasslands soil microbial communities from the Angelo Coastal Reserve, California, USA - 14_0903_13_40cm (SPAdes) (version 2) | ecosystem: Environmental > Terrestrial > Soil > Grasslands...
TGCTGCTGCCGCAAGGATTCTTAGCATCATTATGCTCCGCGTGCGCGTAACGGGGTGCGCCTAAGCTGCGGCGCCGAGCTTGCACGTTCACAAACGGAATTCTACAACAGATGACGGGCGCCGTCAGCTTCAGGCGCGTGTTAGGCTGCGCACCGATAATCATTGCTCGGCTCCCACCCCTAACGCCGTGGCTCAAGCGCCCGCGCCACCGCTTCCTTAATAATCACCGCCGGGCAAATGGGCCGGTTCGAACGACGCTCGGATCTCGCGAGCTCGCCGCCCCCGCGCCCCGACGAGACCTTCACTGCACTGCCGCTTCACGATGGGGCGAACTCGCCCGACGAATCAGTACGGCTACTAGGAGTTGTCCGCAGGGCGGTTTTGAAAAACAGTCTTCCAGTTTTCCTATTTGCGCAGCCTAACGGATCGCGCTTAAGCTGCGGCGCGCTGAAGAACGATTCATTCCGTAATCTACGCGCGCCGTCAGCTTCAAGCGCTTGTTAGGCAGCATGCCCGCGACTACGAAGGCGGCGTGCCGCCGCGATGACGACGTGTCCGAGGAGGGTCGCAATGAGGAGGCCGGTGAGAATCAACACGTACGTGCTTGTTGCGTACGCGTAGCCTGGCTGATCCGTCCACATAGTCGCTCCCACCCAGAAGAGCGTAAACACCACAATGCCCGCCGCCCGCGCGGTACGTGCAAGGGAAGAGCCTTCAGGCATCGGGCGCAGGATGTCGTAGAGGCCCAAGGAAATGAGTGTGATCTTGGCAATCTCGACCAGGACCGGACCGAGCGGATAGGGCCAGGGGCGATCGGAATGCCACCAGGGGCCTGGATCCCACCCTGAACTGATTGCCAGAACCACGCCAAGCACCCAGACCGCCACGACGGCACCTCGAATCACGAGGCGCCAACGGCGCAGAGCTGCGTAGTCAATCTCTTCGATGTCGTTTGTCATGCTGCCTAACGGTGTGCGCTTAAGCTGCGGCGCCAACTTGAGGTGTTCACAAACAGAATGCTACCACACCGCATGTAGAACGTCCTCCAGATCTGTTGGGGACGGGCGCCGCCAGCTTCAAGCGCTTGTTAGGCTGCTGCTCAAGGAAACTCATCGCGCTTTGCGTGTAACCGCGGGCTGAACCCAATACGTGAACTCCTTCTCAAAGCACACGCCCTCAAGATCCGCCACGCGCCCCGCGAGGTAGGTCTGTGCGTCACTGATCGCTTGGTTGTACACCGTTGGCCCAATCTCCTTGAGGAAATACTCAAGGAGCATGTCAGCCTTCAGATCGCCGATATCGTGCTCGAGATTCTCGAGTGCGTAGCGCTTAATCGACGCGCGGAGTTGCTTTCGGACTTCTTGGGATAGTTGGATCGCCATATAGGAGTATGCAGCAGCCTAACGAATCGCGCTTAAGCTGCGGCGCGCTGAAAAAAGATTCATTCCTTAATCTACGCGCGCCGTCAGCTTCAAGCGCTTATTAGGCCGCCAGCTCACCGAAACGACTCCACAAACCGGTCAATCGCCTCGAGTGGGCGTACCGCAAGCTCACGAACATTGCGAATGAGCTGCTTCATGCGAGCATCGCTCCAACTCTTCAACTCAGCCTTGAGCTGCGGATCTTTTAAAACACACCGTATACAAATTCCTGCCCGCAATGGTGGCCCGCCATGCTTGCGCATCCCTTCCAGCTCGGCATCCGACAAAGCCTTCTCGATCCCACAACGCGTGCAGACCATAGATAGATGGAAGAGGGCGGCCTAACGGACCGCGCTTAAGCTGCGGCGCCAAACTGAAGCATTCACAAATGGAATTCTACCATACCGCACGCAGAACGTTCGCCGGACTCATTGAGGAGGGGCGCCGGCAGCTTCAAGCGCATGTTAGGCTGCGCACCACAAGTCATAGCTCGGGTCCGTCCCTCTCCTTGAGCCGGCGGAGCACTCACCGTCCCTGCCCTGGCACCTGAATTGGGATGCCGAATGGACCGACGCTCAGAACTGACCCGCGCGCGCCGCGCCTCGCACCCCACGAGACTTTCACTGGAAAGCGCCTTCGGATCGAACCGAACCGACCCGACGGATCCTGGCTCTTGGCAAGGAGCACCGGCGTGTTCACAAAAGAATTGCCTTGTGGTGGGATGCGCAGTCTAACGGATCGCGCTTAAGCTGCGGCGCGCTGAAGAAAGATTCATTCCTTAATCTACGCGCGCCGCCAGCTTCAAGCGCTTGTTAGGCTGCCGGCGCATCAGCTCTTAGGATCATTTGTCTCCGACTCGGAGCAATTCGGCTCGACATCGTAGCCAAGAGGCACATACGTGTGAAATAGAAGACTACTCTGCAGTGGACGAGCGGACCAAACCGTGAAGTGTACGCCCTCCATGCTCATGCACGCCTTCACAGATTCGGGGCGGGCATCCCGAACAAGGTTGATCTCGACGTACGCTCGTTTCGAGACCGCCGCTCCGACCTTGCCCAGTATCGCAAGGTAAGGGACGTAGGTCTCGAGTTTCGTATCCAGGCGATATGATCTTTGTCCTGGAGGCTCGGCCAGACCGCAGTCCTCAATCCTCTCTCCCACTTTGGCATGAATCAGAGTCATTCTGGGTCCACCGACCTGATTAGCCGGAGGCCAGAGCAAAGTGAGATCCATCCCAGTTGCGGCGGTATCCGGAAGAACTACGCACGCGGACCTGGTCCGCGGCTGCCAGGCGATGCCGATCCGCTGCGCGAGGGTGTCCGCAGCGGTGGATTGAGCGCTGGTGGTGGAGATCGCGCCGAGGATCAGGACTGCGAGGATCGACCGTGTCATTGCAGTAGGTTCGGCAGCCTAACGAATCGCGCTTAAGCTGCGTCGCCAAACTGAAGCATTCACAAATTGAATTCTACCACACCGCACGCAGAACGTTCGCCGGACTCATTGAGGAGGGGCGCCGCCAGCTTCAAGCGCATGTTAGGCTGCGCACCACAAGTCATAGCTCGGGTCCGTCCATCTCCTTGAGCCGGCGGAGCACTCACCGTCCCTGCCCCGACAGCTGAGCTGTGATGCCGAATGGACCGATGCTCCGAACTGTCCAGGCGTGCCGCCGGCCGGACACAACGGGACTTTCATTGGATAGCGCCTTCGGATGGAAACGAACCGGCCCGACGGATGCCGACTTCGACGTCGGAGCTGTCCATCTGGGTGTTCACAACAGAATTGGTTTGTGGTGGGATGCGCAGCCTAACGAATCGCGCTTAAGCTGCGGCGCCAAACTGAAAAGTTCACAAACAGAATGCTATCACACCGGCGCCCTCGGCGTGATCCGAAGGCTCTGCGCACGGGCGCCGCCAGCTTCAAGCGCGTGTTAGGCCGCACTCAGCGCGTAACACCAGGCGCCAGTAGGGTTCTCATCAGTGGACCTGCGCGCTGCGGTGGCATCGCCATAAGTTTCCGAAAGGTGTGCTGAGCCACGAAGCACGGGTCGGAGTACGCCACGGATTTGGAACCTGCCAGCGCACGAAGCCTCCTGCGGTCTTCCGGCGATTCGGCCTCGGCGACGGCTCTTACTGCCGCTAAAACTGTGTCAGGAGGCGCAAGGCGACCGCGAGGCAAGTTCAGCAAACCTGTTAGCATCATCTGATGAATCAGCTGCAGCCATTGTCGAGCGGTTCCTGAATCAACACGAGCGGCGAGTGATATGATGTCTGGACCCGGGCCACCCGGAACGAAGGTGGTGCACGTCGCGGAATCTACTTGTGCAAGACTTACGGTGAGGAGGCTTGCCAGCCTCACAAGATTCGTGTCAGATAGCCTGAGAAGCATGTCGTCCGGCAGCACGTCACCGATGCTAAGACCCTCAGGCCGCTGGCTCAGCCTGCGGACCATCGTGTCTCGCGACATGCTATCGAGGTGTTGTTGCAGAAGTTCATAGAAGGGACCGCTTTGGTCCGTCTGGGCAGAGAGTGGCGGACTGAAGAGCCCGAGTACCAACAACACCCGAATTAGGTATCTCGCCATTGCTAGCACTGTTTAGTGCGGCCTAACGAATCGCGCTTAAGCTGCGGCGCGCTAAAGAAAGATTCATTCCCTAATCTACGCGCGCCGCCAGCTTCAAGCGCTTGTTAGGCATCCGCCGCACGAACTCTACTCGCGCTGGCCGATGTGCCAGCACACACCTGCCAGATCGATGAAATTGACTTCACGTCCCCAGGGATGGTTGGTCGGACCGCTGAACCGAACGCCCGGATAGGTGCGATCCAAGCCCTTCTGCGAAACGCTATCCCACCAGCGATCCAAATCGTCGACGTTGAGCCGCACCATGAAATTCTGAGCAAACTGCTCGTCATCGAAGCGCTGCAGAATGAACTCAGCACCCCCGTTTCGAAATCCGGCATAGCCGTCGCTCTCCCACCGCTCCTCGAATCCAAGATCAGCGAACAGTCGCCGACTGGCCTCATAATCCTTGCCGCTTGGTACGAACGGAAGCAACGAATTGGCTAAGAGATCTTTCATGGCGGTACCTACAATGCGATGACTGGCTTGCGGATGCCTAACGGATCGCGCTTAAGCTGCGGCCTGCGGCGGCCGCAGACAAGACAGACCAGTTCCTTATCAAGCGGCCGCCGCAGGCCGACAGCTTCAAGCGCTGGTTAGGCAGCCGGTCCTGGCGTGGGATCGCGCCCATAGATGGTCCCGTCATCATTCGCAATGTACCCAGACAGAAATTCCGTGAACGAACCGGCAACTTGTAGGACAGTTGTATCCTGGACGATGAACACGGGCGTTGCTTCCCGAGGATTTGGACTTAGGGCAATGGCGTACCGGTGCGAGTCGATCAAGAAGTCGGCGAAATAGAAGAGTCGGTGCGTTCCTGGGATGTCAGTGGCAGGCTCCATCTCGTCGAGACGCCAGAACGATACGGTGTGGTCAGAAGTCATTTCGTCTCGCCCCTGCGCGGCGCCGTTCATGGTCTCGATGTAGGCTCGGAAGTCAGGCGGCAAAGTCACCTCGTGGCGCGCCTCGAACTCAACGATGGCCTCGGCTGGCGGAGGTGTGGCTTGCCGCACGCCGGCTGCAGCCCAGTGATCGCCGAGACGGGAGAGGAGCGTGGAAGTGTCCATGGACCGGCTGCCTAACGAATCGCGCTTAAGCTGCGGCGCCAGGCTCGAGTGTTCACAAACAGAATTCTACAACACCGCATGTAAAACGTTCTCCGGATCCGTTGAGGGACGGCGCCGGCAGCTTCAAGCGCATGTTAGGCGCCACGGTGCGAGCGGATTCTCTTAATCGTGTCACAAGCCGGCTCCAAAACACTGGGCGTCAAGGGATGAGCCTCGAATGCCTGCCACTCCTTAGACAAAACTTGACTGCCATCGTGCCTTACGCCCGACGTGTCGACGATCACCATAGCGAGATCTTTTGCACGCCGCCGGCCGCAGTCTATCAAATGGCGGGACTCCATCCGACGCCACGCGTGAGGCATATCCGACATCGGTGGGTTGACGACGCTATAATCAAAACGAAGCCAGACCGTAGTTCCCTGTGAATCAGCACCGACTCTCGATGAATCCAGCGACACTTTCAATGCCGGCGACTGCGAGATGACCACCCACGACGCAGGCGCTTGAGCAGCCAAACGGCCGGCGGCGTACGCGACCAGGGCACCAAGAAGAAGTGGGGTTCGCATCCAGGGAAAAAGCATCGTGGGCGCCTAACGAATCGCGCTTAAGCTGCGGCGCGCTGAAAAAAGATTCATTCCTTAATCTACGCGCGCCGTCAGCTTCAAGCGCTGGTTAGGCAGCAGCACCTATCGACTGGCGGGCGGATGCATAACGATACCAATGTCCAGCGAGAGTAGGTGCTGTCTCCACCCAGTTGCGATGAGACTCCCATCAGGCGAATGCAGCGTCCTCGATGGCCCATAGCTGTACGACAGGCGTGGCCTGAGTGAAAAGAGACTCCCCACTGAAGAGCCGGTGCCCAGTCGCACATCCCAACCTACCGCAACAGTTGGCCCCAAACATTTCCAGATATGAAGGTGCTATCCGCTCTCTCCCCGGAAACGTGGACGACCGCGTAGTCCACACTCCCGACGGCCCCTTCCACGAAAAAAGAGTGATCGACGAACGGATAATAGTAGGCCAGAATGTCATAGCGGGTGACCCAATTCTGTCGACCACTCTCCCATTTAGTGCTCCATTGGGCCCAACCGACTCCGGCCCTTAACCGGGAGCTTATGGTCCACCCTAAGGCCAAGATCCCATCGATGCCGTTTTGGCTCCGGCCTTGAAGGGTATCGCTCGACAGGTGGACCCACCCAGCCCATCGCACCATCGAGCCACACTCCGTGTCGCACGGGACGAGCCTGAGTCGCCGCAAAATCGCAGTACGTAAGGAGTAACGCTGTAGCGAGGCCGAATGAGTATCTCATGCCCTCTATAGCGGGATTGGCGCTGGAGAACTGTAACGAGGGCTGCTGCCTAACGAATCGCGCTTAAGCTGCGGCGCGCTGAAGAAGAATTCATTCCCTAATCTACGCGCGCCGCCAGCTTCAAGCGCTTGTTAGGCCGCGAGCAATTATTTCCGGGCTCGCGGATCGTCCCCGGGATTCACATATGTGAGATCGAAGGGGCCCAACGCTTCGATCTGGTATTCGACTGGCCCCGGTGCCCAGTCACTGTGCACTACGTTCGCTGGCATCAACCGAAACGTGCCCGGACCAATGCAGAGTGTGTCCGGCGTAATGCTCGCAGGGCCCACGGCGGCAAAGCAGAGCGTACCAGACAACACCGTGAGACGCTCATCAACTGGATGTCTGTGTGGAGCAATGCGGTAGCGTGCTGGAAGGCGGACCCGGAGAGTGAAGGGGCCTGTTTGACTCGGGTTGCCAGCGAGGACCGCCCCCTGCGCGCCTGGCTCCATGGTCGGGGGACCCGGCTGCCAGACAATCTCGGCGGGGCGAATGACGGTCGGCCGACCCGCACCACCTTGTGCTAGAGCGATCGCGACCGGCGCAAGGGCCGAGGCCAGTGCGAGGAGTAAGCAGCGAGTTCCCATGTTAGCGCCTCAGACAAGAACGCAACGCTCGCGGCCTAACGGATCGCGCTTAAGCTGCGGCGCGCTGAAAAAGAATCCATTCCTTAATCTACGCGCGCCGCCAGCTTCAAGCGCCTGTTAGGCGGCGCCTTTAAGGTCCTATCGCGCCTTGCACGCCCCCCGGGGGGCTGGCACACCTACCCGTAACCGGTGTACTATATCGACAACCGATATATCGCGAGGCGACCGTGTCCCGCAATCCTCAGAAGCAGCCTTTCCCGGAGTCGTTCCCGCCGCTGTCACCCCCAACGTTCCACATCCTGCTCGCGCTCGCGGACGGCGAGCTGCACGGCTACGCCATCATGAAAGGCGTGACCGCGCGCTCGGAGGGGACCGTGCGGCTGGGACCGGGCACGCTCTATGGCGCGCTGAAGCGTCTGCTAGAAGACGGGCTGGTCGAGGAAGCCGGCGAGCGCGCCGACCCGGAGCAGAGCGACGAGCGCCGCCGCTACTATCGCCTCACGTCGGTTGGCCGTTCCGTGGCACGCGCGGAGGCGGAGCGGCTCGACGCGCTGGTGCGAGTGGCGCGCCGCAAGAAGCTGCTCGGTGTGAGGCCGGCATGAACGCCGAACGCATCTACCGGATGCTGCTCCGCGCCTATCCGCCGGCGTTTCGGGCCGAGTACGGGCGAGAGATGGTGTTGGTGTTTCGAGATCAGTGCCGAGACAGCGACGTGCGAACTCTCGGATTCTGGATGCGGGTCTTCTCGGATATTGTGCGCAGCGCACCCACCCTGCGCGCTGAAGCTACTCGAACTGTTGAGGTCATTATGAAGCTCGCCGCCATTCCGACCGTGCTGCTCGCTGCGTTCGGCATCTTTGGCGCCGTGAACGACTGGTCCGCAGCCTCGCAACACGCCGGCACGTACGTGCTCGCGATCGTGATGGGTGTCGCTGCGAGTCTGCTCCTCCTCGGCGCCGGTGTCGCGATCCTGCTCCAGAAGCGTCAAGCAGCGCGACTCACACTCGTCGCGTCGCTCTTATGCTTCATAGCTACTCGGCTGGTGTTCCCCTGGATGGGCCTCTTCTTACAGCTGGTCGGCTCTGTGCTTCCCGTTGGGCTCTTGATCGCGCTGTATTGGCCGCGCAAGTCCTCAACATTGGGAGCAGCCTCGATCGCGCTCGTGGCTCTTTCCGGCCTGGGGCTTGCGGTCCCACAACTGTGTCGAGCTCAGGCGCTCCCGCTCGGGCGTTGGACCGGCTGGGCAGGGCCGATGGATCGACCGTCGGCCTATCCGATCACACTCGACGTGACTCGAGCCAGCGACTCCTTACAGATCATGCTTCACCCCGCCGACGGAAACGACTATCGGCTCGACGCCATTCGCCTCCGCGACGATACCCTGAACTTCACGCTTCACCTGGCGCGCGCGCTCCCGCCAGGAGACGTACCCGGGGGCGCGCACGGGAGCAGCTGCACGCTGCTGCGTCAACGCGCTGGCTATTATACCGGGTTATGTACCGGCCCGGACGGTATGCGCAGTGACCTGAGCATGGTTCCCCCCGGGTCGACGCACGCAGCTGACACTGTCAAGGATCTCCCGCTCACCGCGGCACAACGTGAGTCCTTGGTCGGGAGTTACTCCGTGACCCTCCCGATGGGAGGGCAGGATGTGCTCCGGATTTTTGAGGAGAATGGAATTCTCAAGGCCCATAGCTCGCACGAAAATCGAACTGGACGGCTACTCTACCAGGGCGATGGCGCCTTTCGGCCGGAGGGATCTGACTTCGTCATCACGTTCGTGATCGAGGCCGGTCGTGCGACGAGCTTTCAAGGTCTCCGGGAGGACGGAGTAATAAAAGGAACCCGCACGCAGTAAGTGAAAGCTCACGACGACGGCGCGGCGGCCATCAGTCTGGCCAGCGACGAGTCTTCAATCGGCATCACGAGATGCACGGCGAAATCCTGCGCGCCGCCTAACGGATCGCGCTTAAGCTGCGGCGCGCTGAAGGAAAAGTCATTCCACAATCTACGCGCGCCGCCAGCTTCAAGCGCTTGTTAGGCGGCGCCGGCGCAACATCGCTCGGTCTGGCTACTGATGAAACGTCGCGCCGCTCACAGGTGGTGGAGTCTGTACCGTCACAGGAATGAGTGAGCTAACGAGCCCTTCAGCAGACACCGTGATGTTGGCGAGGCCAGTCTGCACAGCAGTCACGAGACCGCGGTTGCTGACCGTTGCTACACCTGGATTCGATGACTCATACGTAAACCGATCTGCCTGGACAGAACCGCCGTAGCCAGCTTGTGATGCGTAGCGAACGCACAAGAGGTCGCCACTATTGAGCACGCGGGCGCGGATCGTTGCCGTGTCTCCCACCTGCAGGACCGTTCCGTGCTCCACGAACTCGGCTTCGACCTCGATGGGAATATCAGAGCACCCACAGCCAACACCGGCTATCGACGCTAAGCACAGACACCAGGCACGAAGAATCGTGACGGAAGTCATTTGCGCCGCCTAACGGATCGCGCTTAAGCTGCGGCGCGCTGAAGAAAGAGTAGTCATTCAATATCCTACGCGCGCCGCCAGCTTCAAGCGCTTGTTAGGCGGCGGCAGCAGGAATCTAGAGTCAGAAATTGACTGCAAACCATTGCCTTAGTTTCTCACCAATAGTCGCGAACAATTCCTGAAACGCCGGCGCGTCCGAATCGTCCATGAACATGAACGTCTGGGTGTAGGTTGCCAAAGACATCTCACGAGGCTGGCCGGGCGTGTCCACGCCTGCCTTGCCCCCGGTACCGCGCAGAATCAGCCCAATGACGTGTTTCTTCGAAGCTAGATACGCCAACTGACCGTGCAGCCGCCTGACGTCGATGTCGAAGGAACGACCCTTGGCCGCCAACTCCAGCTCTGCCTCTACACCAACTACATACTCTTGCACGTTCGTGGCTATGAAACCGAGCAGCCCCGCTCCCTCTATCTGCTGCGCGGCGTCTGAAAGCCTCTTGTGGGCCTGCTCGACACTCCAGATGCGTTTAACCGCTATACCGATACGACGACTTCCCAGGCGGAACACCAAATCGGGTTCTTCAAACCAGACGTCGATCCCGCCAATTCGAAAGGCGGCCCAGATCTCCAGTTCGAACTGGATGTCGCGCGGGCGTCTGTCGGAATCTGATGTAACAGCATCGCCTCCGCTCAACGCGGCGACCATTCGTTGCAAGACCTCTTCAGGAGGACGTTCTGCTTGTGCATGCGTAATGAAGTGGAAATCGACAACAGTCTTGCCAGCCTCGATGGCGACCCGACCCGCTGGCAGCGAATCCCCAAGCTCTCGCGCTGTCATCCTGATTGCTCGTTCTAGCCTGTTTGTGGGCGGTAGTGCCGCACCCCAGTCTCGCAGGCGGCGTAACGCAGCCCGACCCTTCTCGGCTAGTTCCTTCCCCGTCAACTTCGGTTGACCAAGTCGTGACCAGGGGAATCCTTCGGAGACCGGATGGGGGGAAGGATCGGAGGGTTTATCCAAAACCAGATCGCCGCCTAACGGATCGCGCTTAAGCTGCGGCGCGCTGAAGAGAGATTCATTCCCTGATCTACGCGCGCCGCCAGCTTCAAGCGCTTGTTAGGCGGCCGAATCAACCGATGACGGGCACGCCGACAATGTA
>Ga0209056_10008252_pt1 | contig 10682 bp, 9 predicted proteins | sample GraSoiAngelo_114_FD_185876 | JGI IMG/M metagenome (GOLD analysis project Ga0209056, IMG submission 185876) | Grasslands soil microbial communities from the Angelo Coastal Reserve, California, USA - 14_0903_13_40cm (SPAdes) (version 2) | ecosystem: Environmental > Terrestrial > Soil > Grasslands ...
TACCGATGGGCAAAAGTTTACGTTTATCCCCGATACTACAGTCGCGGTCAGGGACGAGGCCGTGGCGCGTCAGGTGCTCCGATTGTGTGATGCGCTCGAAGAGGACGACGACGTGCAAAACGTCTATTCAAATCTAAACATTCCCGACGAATTGCTGGCCACATTGCCGGCCTGAAAAGCATTGCTTCCAGCCACACATATTAAGGCATCCGCCGCGGCGGATAAAGAATCTACCTATGAACGAACAAAACGAGAACCAGCCTGTGCCGCTGGAAACTGAATCCGCGTCGCCGGAGCAACGCCACCATCCTCGTCGCCGTTTTCCCCGGAGGCGTTACCGGGACCGCGGCGACCGATTTAGGCGGAGTGCTTCCGAAGAATCACCAAATTCTTCCTCAACAAACACCGATCCTGCTGGTGTAGAGACTCTGGATCGACCCGCTTCAGCCGGACGCGAAACAGTCGAAGGTGCTGCCGAGACCGGCGAACAAGTTCAGGCTGAGCCGGAATTTGGCGAAGGTATCATTGAAATTTCGGGCAAAGGCTTCGGGTTCCTGCGCGATCCAAAACGCAACTTTGTGCAGACGCCGCAGGACATTTTTGTCACTCCTGAAATTGTGCGCCGCTTCGCGCTGCGCGACGGGATGTGGATTTACGGTGAGACCAGGCGCGGCAGCCGTGGCCCGCAACTGGTCAAGCTACTCAAAATCAACAGTGAAGAGCCGGCAAAATACCAAGGGCTTCGCCCGTTTGAAGAATTGACCACGATCAATCCGAATAAACGGATCAAACTTGAGACAGTCCCGGACCGTTACACCACGCGGATCATGGACTTGATGACGCCGTTGGGAATGGGCCAGCGCGGTCTGATCGTGGCGCCGCCGCGTACAGGTAAAACAACGCTGTTGCATCACATCGCCGATGCGGTCGCAAAGAATCATCCGGAGACGTGTCTGATCCTTCTTCTGGTCGATGAGCGCCCGGAAGAAGTCACTGATTTTCGGCGTTCGCATCCAACTGCGGAGCTTATGGCTAGCTCCAATGATGCCGATATCAAAAGTCACACGCGGATTTCACAGCTGGCGATCGAACGCGCCAAACGCCTCGTTGAAGCAGGAAAACATGTATTCATCCTGCTCGACTCCATCACGCGCACCGCTCGCGCGTTTAATAATGCGCTGTCCGGTGGAGGTCGCACCATGAGCGGCGGTATCGATGCACGTGCCATGGAGATTCCACGAAAAATTTTCGCGGCCGCGCGTAACACCGAGGAGGCGGGTTCTCTCACGATTGTCGCGACGGCGCTGATCGAAACTGGCAGCCGCATGGACGAGCTGATCTTTCAGGAGTTTAAAGGCACCGGAAACATGGAAATGGTGCTTGACCGAAAAATCAGCGACCAGCGGATTTACCCGGCGATCGACATCTTTCTTTCCGGGACACGCCGCGAAGAGTTGCTGTTGCAACCTTGGGAATTGGAGAAAATCAATCTTATCCGGCGCGGCCTGGCTGGTCACAAACCAGAAGAAGCGATTCAGCGTCTTTTGATGTTTGTAAAAAAATTCCCAACGAACACCGAAATGCTTAAAGGCATTCCGGGTTAGTTAATCAAACTTCCGTAGGCGCTTCGCTTCCTGCCGCGCCGAAGCGTGGCGCACGGCGGGTGCGTCTCACAGACGCGCGGCTACAGACTCTTGTTCCGAACGTGCCGTTCGTAGAGCGCATGAATCGCCTCGCGAGCATCGATATAGTCGCGGCGAAAAGTGTCGAGTTCGCCATAGCCAAGCCGAACGGCGAACCTGTGTTGTTCCTCTGGATCGCTGGGAAGCATTGAAATGCTTCGGTTGTCGTACCGTCGCAGTACGAGTTCACAGCGCCGCAGCAGTGCATGAGCTTTTTTGAACCTCGTGACTTCGAAATCATTCATGTACCCGTGTTGGCGGAGCCGGTCGACCGCCCTCTCCAAATTTTGCTCCCATATGTTTTCCCGCAGCTGCAATGCTTGAACGAGAAATTCCGCCTCTATTATTCCGCCGCGGCCAGTCTTTAAATCGAGAAAATCCGACCCGCTGCCCCGCTCGCGCCGAATGCGCTCGAGCATGCCATCAATTGTTGTGGAAAGGTTGGGATTGTGACCGGCGCGACGCCAGGCGGTCTTTGCAATTTGCATAAAGTCGCTCTGTAGCGGTCCGGTGACGGCACGTGCACGAGTCAGCGCTTGCAATTCCCACGGCTGCGCCCGGTTTCTGTAGTACCATTGGTAAGTTTCAATCGAACAAACAAGCGGGCCGTTTTCCCCTTCGGGGCGCAGTCTTGCATCGACCGCCCAAATGTTTCCTTCGGTAGTTGACTGCGTCATAGCGATCATGAGCTTTTGCGCGCCGCGATTGTCGTCGCCGACGAACAAAACGTCCAAATCCGCGCCGTAGCTAATCTCGCGTCCGCCAAATTTGCCGAGCGCAATTATCGTTAATTGTTCATTGCCAAGGGCTCTGGTTGTAAAAAGCAGACAGGCTTCCGCAAGATCGGACAGCTCGGCGAAAGTCTCAGCCGGGCTGATAAGCCCCAGGACCTCGCATAGAATGATGCGCAAGAGTTGCCGCTGCCGGTAGGCGCGAATCGGATCGAGATTGTTCGCATCGGCGCCCGACAAATCGAGCCGCCGCAGATTCTCCGCCACCGAGCGAGGTTGGTGAAACGCAGGGTCTCGAGTGATGTCTTCGAGAAGTTGTGGCCGGCGAATCAAAAGCTCGCCGGCAAAGCGACTGGCATCGAGTGTCTTCATGAATAACTCGAGTAAGCGAGGATTTTCAACCAGCAGCTCAAAGAACAGACTGCGCAAACCATAAGCTTCTACAAATCGAACGAATTGATTCAGAGTTGCATCCGGGTCGGCGGTCTTTGTAAGCCATCCGATCAGGATCGGACGCAGCTTGCTAAATATCTGTCGTGTCCGTGGCGCGATGTGGAAACCTGTAGCGCCTTGAGCGAGATCGCTGAATGCCTTGGCTGCGCGTTTTTGGTCGTGGAAAATTTCCAAATCAGTCCCATGAGGAGCCTCGGTTCGCGTCGCGGGCGTTTTGGAGATGATTCGTTGAAAAATCGGTCGAACAGCGCGCATCCTTTCATGCAAAGCCGCCGTGAAATCTTCGCTGGACGAAAAACGGAGGCTAAGTGCGAGGTGTCGCAAAGCTTCCGCGTCCCGCGGCACAACGTGGGTTTGCTGCTCGGCCTCAATCTGCAGACGATGCTCCACCCGGCGTAGAAACCGGTATGTATTGTCCAACGTCAGCACTTCATTGCTCGGAAGAAGATCCAATTCTCGAAGCGCCCGCAACGCCTTAAGCATACTCGGTTCCTGTAGGAAGGGATGACGCGCTCCATGGATCAGTTGCAGCGTCTGCACAATGAATTCGATGTCGCGAATGCCGCCGCGCCCGAGTTTTACGTCGCGCTCGAGCTTTTCTGTCCCAACGATGTCGCGCTCAATGCGATGCTTGATGCTCGCAATCTCATCCAGCAAATCGGGACTGGTGCTCTTTGGGTAAATGAACGGCTGATGTTGCCGCAAGAATTCGTAAGCGACCTCACGGCTACCGGCGATTCCGCGTGCTTTGATGAGCGCAAGCCGTTCCCAAGTTTCGCCGAACCCAGCGTAATAATTTTCCATGCTCTCGAGCGAGCGGGCTAATGGTCCCGCCGAGCCTTCCGGGCGCAGGCGAAGATCGATCCGAAAAAGTGAACCGGCTGGATGCGGAGTCGAAAACGTTTCGAGGATTCTTTTACCGAGCCGGTTGAAGAACTCGTGATATGAAATATGCGGCGTGAGTTGGCCTTCTTCGCTGTAGAGGAAAAGAAGATCAACATCTGAGCTGTGATTCAGCTCGCTGCCGCCGAGTTTCCCCAGGCCAAGGATGGCAAATTCCGCCATCGGTGAACCATGGTGCTTACGCAATTCGCTGTCCCAATGTTCGAACACGCGACGAATGCAAATCTCCGCGATCTGTGAAAGCTCGCCGGTCGTCTCTTCCAACGGCGCCACATTCGCCAGTTCGCGAAGCGCAACGCGCGTCATCTCGCGGCCTTTCCAGAAACGAAGCGCCGCGAAATCCTGCTGTGCGATCGAATCGCCGGCCAGGGCGCGCAGTTCGCTGAACATTTCCGCGTACCGGCGAGATGCGAGGCATACTTCAGGTTGGCAGAGCCACAGGAGTATCTCGGGGTTCCGCGTCAATCGCGTTGCACAAATGCTCGAGACCGCCAGAAGATGAAGCAGAGCCGCTTCACCCAGCGCGAATTGTTCGATGAGATGCCGAAGAGGGCGCGCCTTTGCTGGCCATCGTTCACTGAGTTGCACCAGAGTGGTGCCGACCTGCGAAGGGTTCAGCGATGCCGCCCCTTTCTCCCGGGTCCAATCAGTGCCGCCAGCCATCACGCGAAACATGAGGTCATGTTGATCGAAAGACCAGCTAGCCACCACGCGGGACTAAGACGATGGAGGTGGCGCCAAAACCCGGAGCGCTTTTTTCTGGATTTGGAAATCAACCGGACAGTTGCCGGCCAGCTCGCCGTCAAGCTCCAAGGGAACGTCCTGGTCGCTCGATACGCGCAGGCGCTCGGTTTGAAAATATTCAACTTCGGGAACACGGATCTCAGAACTGAATACAACGTCTTGCAGGTACTTTATGATTTCGAGGAAGCCGAGGCGTTTGAATACGACGACATCAAACAACCCGTCATCTAAAACGGCGTTTTTGAAAAATGGGAAAGGTCCGCCGTAAAGCCGCCCGTTGCCGATGAGGACGAACGATCCTTCGCTCACAGAAGCATTCTCCGACTCGAGGAATAGCTTCGGTGGTTGCCGCGCCGCGATCTGCGCTGCGGAGATGAGATAGCTTAGTGGGCCGAAACTGCGCTTGAATGCGAGGCTCGTTTCCTTAACCACTTGTGCATCGAGGCCAACCCCACCAAGCTGGACAAAGTGTTTTCCGTTCGCGCTCGGCAGATCAACCAAACGGACATTCCCGCCGTTGATGATTTCCCAGCAAAGCTCCAGATTGTTCGAGGGCAATCCAACCTCCATCGCGAAAACGTTTACTGTGCCCAAGGGAAGAAGACCCAAGGCCGCACTGCTACCCGCGAGCCCGTTCGCCACGTGATTAACCGTCCCATCGCCTCCGGCCGCAACGATTCGTGCCAAGCCTTCCTCAACGGCACGCCGGGCCAGCGCTTCCGCTTCGCCCGGATGCGACGTAATGCGGATGGGGCAATCTCGGACAATTGATTCAACGCGTTCTTGCCAGTGCCGAGATGTTTCGGGACTGCCTGCGGCAGGATTGATAATGACAACGGTGTTTGTCATGCGGGAAAAGTAACCCAGGGCTTTGGTCTTTTCTTCAAACTTCCGCGGGGTAACGTCTTGGAGTGCGAAAATTGCGTCGGATTACGTTGATTGCTTTCACCACCGTGATTGCGCTCGCCGGAGCTCTCTTGCTTGGAGTGAATCTCTATGTGCAATCGCAAGGCACACAAGCAAAGATTCAGCAGGAACTGAGCCGACGCCTCGGCACCACACTGGAAATTCGTAGCATGAGCGTGACTCCTTGGGGCGGACTCCAACTCAGCGGGATCATAATTCCGCAGACCTCTCCGGCGGCCCCGAGGCATTTTCTCGAAGCAAAAACATTTCGGCTCCGCGTTCGGTTCCTTTCCCTTTTTTCCCGAAGGCTTGTGATCAAAGAAGTCTCACTGATCAAGCCCCGTGTCGTCTGGCCGCAAGACGCGGAAGGAAAGTGGAAATTACCCAAGTCGCAAGAAGTGCAGTCGTCTGGAGTTTCTCGAAAACCGCCGGTAAGCGTTTCCCAGTCGCGACGAGAAAGCGAATTCGTCCAGCCGACGGTCCCCCCTGTGGATATTGCGCCCTCAACGAATCTTTCTCCGCCAGCTCAGCCTTCTGTCGACAATAAACCACCGAGACGAGCAGTGGCTCCCGAAGTTCGACGAGTGAGCATTAAGGACGGCAGTTTCAGTTTTCTCGATCAGGCTGGGGGGCTGCTCGCGAGCTTTACGGGGGTGGATTTTCGTACCAGCATCCGAAGCGCGTCGGCACTGCATGGCGACACAAAGGTGGCAAGAATTTCGTTACGGGATCGCTTTTTTTTAGAGGAACTGCGTTCCGCGCTTCGGTACGAGCCCGACGTGCTGGAGCTTTCCAAAATTTCTGCCCGCGCTGGAAACGGCGAAATCAACGGCTATTTTGCCATGCAACCGGAAGCGGAAGATTCACCGTTCACCACGAGCGTAAAGTTTCGGAATGTGCTCGCCGACCAGATTGTCGAAAACGCCGGCGGTCCCAAGGGAATGGTGAAAGGCGAATTGGAAGGAAGTTTCCAGGCTTCCGGGAAAACTGCTGACCCGAACGCGCTCATTGGCAGGGGGGAAATTTTCCTGCGTGATGGGCGCGTTCAACAATATAGCTTACTGGTATTGCTGGGGCAGATTCTCCAGATCGAAGAGCTACAAGAGCTCCATTTAGAGCAAGCCGAGGCGAAATATCATTTGAGCCCAGGGTTGGTCACGATTGACGATTTGATTTTGCGCTCGCCGAATATTCGCCTGACTGCGTCCGGCACAGTCGCATTCGACGGCAGGTTGAAACTCGATTCCCAGCTTGCGATCAACGACAGGATTCGTGGCCAGCTTTTCAAAGCCATTCGCGTGAATTTCCAACCCACTAATGAACCCGGCTATTCTGCCATCGACTTTCAGGTAAGCGGTACGATCGAGCGACCCAGTACAAATTTGATGGATCGGCTCGTCGGCCGCGATCTTACCAATATGCTCAATAGCCTTTTTGGCGGAAAAAAGGATCGATCAAAGAAGAAAAAGAAGCAGATCGAAGAGGCGATGCCTGCAGCGCCATCGCCCTCTGCTTCGACCGAGGAAGCGCCGCCTCAAGCCACTTCAACGCCGACACCGGTTCTGTCGCCATGAGGGTGATCGCCGGCAGCGCCGGCGGGATCCGCCTGGCAGTTCCCAATCGCGGTGTGCGACCCACAATGGATCGCGTCAAGGCCGCCATCTTTTCCAGCTTGGGCGATGCGGTTATCAGCGCCCGCGTCCTCGATCTTTTCGCCGGGAGCGGCGCTTTGGGAATTGAGGCGCTCAGCCGTGGCGCGTCGTCCGTCGTGTTTGTTGAAGAAGATCGGCAATCTGCCGAGATCATCGAGGCGAACCTCGCCAAAACGCAACTAAGAGGACGCATTCGACATCAGGACGTTTTCGATTTTCTGCGCCACGCCTCCGCTGCAGAAACTTTTCAGATCATCTTTGCCGATCCGCCGTATGAGAAGACAAACCGCGGCGAGCGCTACACTGAAAAGCTCCTGACCGACGATGGGTTGCAACGATCGCTGGAGTCCAGCGGCGTTTTCGTTTTGGAGAAACGACCGAATGAAGTTCTTCCTAAAATGAAGCTCTGGCGAATTGTCAGACAAAAAACATATGGGGCTACGGAGGTCTTGTTTCTTTCCGCAATCCGCAATTGAATGATCCGTTTCATTTATAATTTGTTTTGGCCGATCGGCCTCCTGTTCTTTTTACCGAGCTATTTCATGAAAATGGTTCGCCGCGGCGGTTACCGCAAAAACTTCGGACAGCGCTTTGGAATGTACAATCGCGAACTCCGCGTCCGTCTATCGAATCAAAGATCGACGTGGTTGCACGCAGTCAGTGTGGGAGAAGTGAATGTTGCGCTTAAACTAGCTAGCGCGTTGCGCGCGCCCGAGCCGGATTTGCACTGCGTTTTGAGCACGACAACCACCACCGGATTCGCCATTGCAAATCAAAACGCTCCGGCTTGGATGGAAGTTATTTACACGCCACTCGATTACTGGCCGGTCATGCGACGTGCGTTTTCTGTGATTCGTCCTGTGCGAATTATTCTGGTTGAGGCGGAGGTTTGGCCCAATCTTGCCGCCGAAGGTCACACGCGTCGCATTCCACTTGTGCTGGTGAACGCGCGATTGTCCCCGCGCTCTGAGCGAAGATACCGACGGTTCCGGTTTTTTGTCGCACCGATATTCCGGCTTCTCGATTTGGTTTGCGTACAAGAGCCCACGGATACCGATCGATGGCAGCGAATTGGAGTGGAGCGCAGCAAAATCAAGTGCACTGGCAGCATCAAGTACGATCCTGACGTTCAGACACAAAGCCAGGTTGTAGCCGTGCCCCTGTGGGACGGGCCGATTCACGCCCCGGATAGCGCCGTACTTTTCGGCGGGAGCACGCACCGCGGTGAAGAGGAAATCCTGGCGGCGGTTTTTCTGCGCTTGCGTCAGCAATTTCCGTCATTGCGGCTTTTCATTGCGCCCCGCCACGTCGAACGGCTGCAGGAAATCCGAGCGCAACTGGATGCATTAGAGTTGCGCGTCGGGCTTGCCAGCGAAGCGTGCCCCGGCCGCGGACGCTATGACCTGGATTGCTTGCTTCTAGATACAACCGGCGAACTTCAACGGTGGTACGATATAGCCACCGTTGTTTTCATGGGGAAAAGCCTCACTGCACATGGCGGGCAAAATCCTGTTGAACCGATTTTGGCGGGCAAACCGGTCGTATTCGGTCCGAATATGGAAAACTTCGCGACGCTTGCCAAAGCCCTCGTCTCAAAAAAGGGTGCGATCCAAGTCCCTGACGCCGATTTTCTCGAGCGAACGGTCGCCGAGCTTCTACGCGATAGCAAAGCGCGGCAGTGCCTTGTGGAAAACGCGCATGAGGTTTTGAGCGCGCATCAAGGCGCAACCGCACGCGCAGCGGCGTTGATTCACGAACTTCATTCGAGTCTGTAGGCACAGTGCTGTCCGCCGTCCGACGCGGACGCCAAAGTTTGAAGACCGAGGCAATTTGCCTTGCGCAAAAGAATGGCAATTCCGATATTGCCCGCGCTTTTGTGACCCTATCGTCTAGAGGCCCAGGACACCGCCCTTTCACGGCGGTAACACGGGTTCGAATCCCGTTAGGGTCGCTTCCCTCGTAAATGGGGGGAGCGACAAATGCATAAACGCTTTGCATAACAAGTGTACTGAAATCCACCAATGTTCGTCTCTGTATTCAGAGACGCTGAAAAACCGTCCGGGTAAGGTGTAGCGGAAATCACCGAAAGGCTCAAAGAGAGAGACTGCGCCAGAGTTACAGCGTAGGAAACTCGTGTATTTCAATCGCAAGCGCATTTTGCGCTTGCCGGAAGTCCGTCAATGCCAACAAAACGCCCGATAACCCTGCGGCAATCTTGCCCGAGGGTTGCCTAGCTAGGCCAGAAACGTTTACGGATTTGCTTTGAGCACATCGGGGAACGAGAGCGACAACAACTTGGGAGCGACAGTCGTTGGGACTGCCCAGCGATCACTTCTCCCTGACCAAATCCCACTTCCCGTCCTTGTATTGGACAAACTCGTGGCGAACTGAGTGGTCGACGTGCCCTCCCGACCCGAATCCACTATCTCCGACTTCTCCCCATGCTACATGGTAAGTCGTCGCACCAAAATGGACGTAGGGTTTTCACCAGTGGCCCAAGAGGCGATTTTTCAAGGTCTTGATGGACTTTCGCAAACGTGGCAGTCGAGATTTTTCCTTTCTTTTGAAACTCGGGGAGCAGTAGAAAGGTCGCGAGTTCTTTTTCTAACAGTCGGACGGCGTGAGCGGCACGTCCAAACGCTGCATAGACGCTGTCCGAATATCTATAAGGCGTCACAGGCATCTAACGAGACACAGCTCTACCTCCGGCGGAACTTGGAATCGGCTTGCCATGCAACCGTCTAACGAGAAAGAGATAAGCCGCGGCAGGGTGTCGTCGCAAACACGTTGGTAGTCATTCAATCAGGGGCTGTTGACTTTATCGGCTGGTTGGGCGGCGCGCCACGTACTATCAAGACGGCGTGAAGCCTTTTGCAACGATGAGCGTACCTCGTGTCGACTTCAGTCGCAGAGGGAGGATTTCTTGGTATTCCGGGGAGTCATACCACGCGTGGAACGCCGTCATTGATGGGAATTCGAGAATAACGGTGCGCGAGTGCTCAATTGACCCCTCTACGACTTCCGGTTCTTCATCGAAGGCGACAATTCGCCCCTGATGAGACTCGATGGTGGGAATAACCTTTGCCACATATTGATCGATCAACCCGCGATTCTCGATTTTGCCTTGTGCGATGACATAAACGGACATTCGATTATCCTCCCTGCGCATTTGCGGCATACTTCGCCGCCCAACGAGAATTAGACTGCATCTTGCAATCTATTTCTGCCTCCATAGGGCAGTTTGGATTAAAACACTGCAAGCTGGCAAGTCCTCTTTCGGGACCCCCGAAACCGCCGACGCTACTTGGCTAAAATCACAAAGGATGACCGCGCAGGCCCCCCCATGCTCAACTCAGCGCGCCGGCATTGCACCTCCCCACGCCGAGGGCGACGAGTTGAGCGGAGTGACCAGCGACCGGGAATTGAACGCCTTCATTTCCGGCCCCGCCTGTTTTGTCGGCGGCGTGCCTGTGACGCGAGCCAGGAATCCGTGGGCAATGCCGGAAGCATCGACGTAACGACCAGTGATATTCCCCTGCGAACTGATTCCGTTAAGCGATGTAAAGGTTGACCCGGGAAAATCGAAAGTGAAGAAATTGTTTGGCGGGACA